>Ga0209344_10000211_pt1 | contig 120319 bp, 127 predicted proteins | sample Cruoilmetagenom6_FD_187293 | JGI IMG/M metagenome (GOLD analysis project Ga0209344, IMG submission 187293) | Oil polluted marine microbial communities from Coal Oil Point, Santa Barbara, California, USA - Santa Barbara Oil Seep Sample 6 (SPAdes)... | ecosystem: Environmental > Aquatic >...
AAAGCGGGCCGTCAAGGGCGCTGGCGGCAGTCTTGGCTTCTTCGGCGCGCAGAACCACGCGCCCATCCGACACCGGGGCGCCGTAAGAGCGAAGCAATGCTTTCGCCTGATACTCATGGATGTTCATCTTTATCCTCCCTGAAAGTTTGCGACGCTGCATGCGCTTTTGCAAATCTTGGACGCTCAAAGTGGTTCTGGTTATTTGATGAGGGGAAGAAGCGTTTTGAACGCTGGCGTTCCGGCTTTGCCGAGCCACTCGAAGACAACCATCTCGGTTGTGACGATGCCCGCCCCGCTGGCGCTGAGCCTTGCGATACAGGCCTGCTCGCTTTCGAGGGTACGCGACGCGGTCGCATCGGACACGACAAACACCTCATACTTCTGTTCAATCATGCTGGCGGCGGTCTGAACCACGCAAATATGCGCCTCCATCCCGGCCAGGACGACCTGTTTACGGCCAAGCCTGGCAAGCGTTTCGGCAAAGCTGTCATCCTCCATGCAGGAAAAATGCATTTTTTCGAGAACAATCGTCCCCGGCGTTCCGGCGAGTTCGGGAACGGTGTGTCCGAGGCCGACGGGATACTGTTCTGTCATGATCACAGGTATGCCAAGCTCATGTGCGCTGGACAAAAGAGTGCGTGAATTGCGGATCGTTCGCGCGGGTGCCTGCATGGCGGGGACCAGACGCTCCTGCATGTCAATGATCACAAGCACGGATTCCTCAGCCCGAATGAGCATATTGCCGACTCCTCTTTTGTGGTTCGGTGCAGGATTCAATCTGTGGTATGCCAAATACCATAGGATTTGACCATCATCAAGCCGGTTGTTCCGGCGCCGGGCAGCAGCACGAATCGCGGCGCCTCCATCTGGTTTCGGGGCGCGGATTCATACGCTGCGTTGCAGAAGTACCCTGCTGTTTCCAGCAAATACCCATCTGTCAAAACCCAAAATTGAAACGGATATAATACATGTAAATCAATGTTCTAAAGCCCCGCAAAAGCAATGGAACCCTTTTGCCAGGATGCACCGCAGAAGGCGTAAAGAGTCAATATTTTCAGCGGTGTTCCCGATACTTGCCTCAGGCTATTATGCAGCTGCGGCGAAAATTGGCTTTAATGTGAATTGCCTGAAAACTTTGTCTGGTCTATGGTATACCACAAGTCAGTAGGGTTTGCGCCGCACTTGGGCAAGCTGGAGAAAACCATGAAACTTCGACCGATTGTGACGAATTTCACGCTGAAGGACCACGTGTACGAAAGGTTGCGTGAAGCAATCACCGCGGTGGATATCTACAGTGCTGACGCCGATCTCAGGCTGGATGAGCGAACGCTGGCGGATCAGCTCAAGGTGTCCAGAACGCCCCTGCGCGATGCCATCGCCAGGCTTGAGGCCGAGGGCCTGGTTTCCGTCGTTCCGCGCAAGGGGGTGTTCCTGCTGCGCAAGAGCCTGGATGAAATTCTGGAGATGATCGTCGCCTGGGCGGCGCTGGAAAGCATGGCCGCGCGGATGGCGACGGTGCATGCTTCGGATGCCGAGATCGCGTCGCTCCGCAAAATCGCGTCCAAGCACAATGACAAGTTATCCCTGACCCGGATTTCGGAATATTCCGACGACAATATCAAGTTTCACCTGCGCATTCTCGAGGTCTCGCACTGTTCGCTTCTGAAGACGATGGCCGAGGCGCTGTTTCTGCACATGCGTGCGGTGCGGTTGCGGGCAATGGGCGAGGCCGACCGGATCAATCGTTCGGTCGTCGATCATGCTGAAATCATCGAGGCACTGGAGGCGCGCGATGCGGATGATGCCGCAGAGAAGGTAAGAGAACACACGATGCGGCTACATGAACACGTTCGCAAGACATGGACGCGGCTTGAGCTCGCTCAAAAGACAAATGTGGAGACGGCCTTAGGCGCATAAGACGCTGGCCGAATTTGGAGGAAAGAAATGGCTGTAGCCAGCGTAACATCGGGATCAACGGATCAAGAAGCGGTTGCTATCGAAACTTTGACGGATGGGTTCCACCTTTTGATTGATGCGTTAAAGTTGAATGGGATCAACACGATCTATAACGTGCCGGGTATCCCGATCACCGATCTCGGTCGCTATGCGCAGGGCGAGGGGATTCGCGTTCTTTCGTTCCGCCATGAGCAACACGCAGGCTATGCCGCAGGGGCCGCCGGTTTCCTGACCAAGAAACCGGGTGTCTGCATGACGGTCTCTGCTCCCGGATTTCTCAACGGTCTTACGGCATTGGCCAATGCGACAACCAATTGCTGGCCGATGATCCTGATTTCGGGCTCGTCCGAACGCGAGGTCGTTGACCTGATGCAGGGCGACTATGAAGAGATGGATCAGCTGGCCATCGCCAAGCCGCTTTGCAAGGCGGCGTATCGTATTCTTCACGCAGAAGACATCGGTATTGGTGTCGCCCGTGCGATCCGTGCTGCGGTCACCGGGCGTCCGGGCGGTGTTTATCTTGATATTCCCGGCTCTTTGCTCGGTCAGGCGATGGATGCCATTGAAGGTCAGAAAACGCTGGTGAAAGTCATTGATCCGGCCCCGGCGCAATTGCCCGCACCCGACGCGGTTGCCCGCGCGATTGATGTTCTCAAGGGGGCCAAAAAGCCGCTGATCATTCTCGGCAAGGGCGCGGCCTATGCGCAGGCCGATGATGTGGTGCGCGAGTTGGTCGAGAAATCCGGCATTCCCTATCTGCCGATGTCGATGGCCAAGGGCCTGTTGCCTGACAACCACCCGCAATCATCTTCGGCCGCACGCTCTTTGGTGTTGAAGGACTCCGACGTCGTTGTGATGGTCGGCGCGCGGCTGAACTGGTTGCTGAGTCATGGGAAAGGCAAGCAATGGGGCGAGCCGTATTCCAAGAAATTCGTGCAAATCGACATCGAACCCAAGGAAATGGACAGCAACGTAGAAATCGCGGCGCCTTTGGTTGGTGATATCCAGTCCTGTGCCCAGGCGTTGATCGACGCGATGGGGCCGGACTGGAAAAAGCCGCCAACCGAGTGGACAGATGCGGTGCGCTCCAAAGTTGAGGGTAACATCGAGAAAATGGCATCGCGCCTTCAGGGCAATGCCACCCCGATGAACTATCATTCGGCGCTTGGCGTGGTGAAAAAGGTGTTTGAGGACCGCCCAGACACTATTCTGGTCAATGAAGGGGCAAATACGCTCGATTTTGCCCGCTCGATCGTGGACATGAGCAAACCGCGCAAGCGTCTGGATGTGGGCACCTGGGGGGTGATGGGAATCGGCATGGGGTCTGCCATTGCCGCCGCTGTCGAAACGGATTGCCCGGTCGTGGCCGTCGAGGGCGACAGTGCCTTCGGGTTCTGCGGGATGGAGATTGAAACCATCTGTCGCTACAACCTTCCGATTTGCGTCGTGATCTTCAACAACAACGGTATTTATCGTGGCGACGATCAGAACCGGTCGGGTAGCGCAGATCCGGCAACGACGGCTTTCGTCAAGGATTCTCGCTATGAGAAAATGATGGAGGCCTTTGGCGGTGTGGGCGTGTACGCCACATCTCCGGACGATCTCAAGCGCGCGATCTTTGAGGCCATCGACAGCCGCAAACCAACGCTGATCAACGCGATTATTGACGAGGCCGCAGGCAAGGAAAGCGGCAATATCGGTAGCCTCAATCCGCAATCTGTCGTGGCACAGGCACGCGCTGCGGCGGCAAGCACGTAAAACCAATCCGTTTGAAATATCCACCCAAGTAAGCAGGGAATAAAAATGAAAGCTCTGGAAGGCGTCAAGATTCTTGATTTCACACATGTGCAATCTGGACCAACATGTACACAACTTCTGGCCTGGTTCGGGGCCGATGTGATCAAGGTCGAACGTCCGGGCGTCGGTGACGCCACCCGCAAACAGCTGGTCGATGTGCCCGGGGCGGACTCGCTCTATTTCACGATGCTCAATCACAACAAACGCTCGATTGAGTTGAACTCGAAAAACGAGACCGGCAAGGAAGTGCTGACGCGGCTCGTGAAAGAATGCGACGTGCTGGTCGAGAACTTTGCCCCCGGCGCGCTTGATCGCATGGGGTTCTCCTGGGAGCGTATTCAGGAAATCAACCCGCGCATCATCATGGCGTCGATCAAAGGGTTTGGGCCGGGACAATATGAAGACTGCAAAGTCTATGAAAACGTGGCCCAATGTGCCGGTGGGGCAGCGTCGACGACGGGCTTTCTGGATGGGCCTCCGGTCGTGACCGGTGCCCAGATCGGCGATAGTGGTACGGGGCTGCACCTTGCCCTCGGGATCGTGACGGCCCTGTTTCAGCGTGAAAAAACCGGCCGTGGTCAAAAGGTTCTGGCACCGATGCAGGACGGGGTTATCAACCTCTGCCGCGTGAAACTGCGCGATCAGCAGCGTCTGGAAAAAGGCCCGCTGACGGAATATTCGCAATATGGGGCCGGTATTCCGTTCGGCGATGCGACCCCTCGCGCGGGCAACGATTCAGGTGGCGGGCAACCGGGCCGTATCCTGAAATGCAAAGGCTGGGAAACCGATCCGAATGCCTACACCTACTTTATCACTCAGGCGGCCGTCTGGGAGAAGGTCTGTGATGTCATCGGCGAACCCGACTGGAAAACCAAGGAAGGCTATGCCACCCCGCCCGAGCGTCTGAGCAAACTGGACGAGATTTTCGCGCGGGTCGAAGCCTGGACAATGACCAAGACCAAATACGAGGTCATGGAGATCTGCAACCCGCTCGACATTCCCGTTGGTCCGATCCTGTCGACCAAGGAAATCATGGAAGACGACGGATTGCGCGCGACCGGGACAATCGTCGATGTCGATCACCCCGAGCGCGGCCAATACACAACGGTCGGCTGTCCGATCAAGTTGTCTGACAGCCCGGTCGATGTGACCCGCTCGCCGCTTTTGGGAGAACATACAACCGAAATCCTTCAGCAGGTTCTTGGATACAACGGAGAAGATCTGGCTCGGGTCATCGACTCTGGGGCAGTTGGCAAGGTCAGCAAATAGGCCTTGGCATAGGAAGAAATTGACCGTGACACCCTGAAAAAAAGGGCAGCACGTCAATGGGAGGAAAGAATGAGACTTATAGTAATGGGGCAGCAAGCCTTTGGTAAGGATGTGCTTGCCAAGCTTCTGGACACCGGAACCGACGAAGTCGTTTCCGTGTATTGCGAGCCCGACAAAGAGGGCAAGCCGGTTGATCCGGTCAAGGAATTTGCGCTTGAAAAAGGCATTCCAGTCCATCAACCCGCGAATTTTGACGATCAGGCGGCGCTTGATACATTGGCCGGTCACAAGGCCGACCTGATGATCATGGCGTTTGTTAATGTGTTCGTCCCGGAGGCGGCACGCGACACACCAACCCATGGGTCAATCTGTTTCCATCCCTCGCTTTTGCCGCTGCATCGTGGTCCCTCGGCTGTGAACTGGCCGATCATCATGGGGGCCACCAAGTCGGGGTATTCCTGGTTCTATCCATCGGATGGATTGGATGAGGGGGACAGCCTCTTGCAATGGGAATGCCCGATTGATCCCGACGACACGGTGATTCAGCTCTACTTCAACAAGATCTACCCGCATGCTGTCGATAGTGTGCTGACCGTTTGCGACCTCTTTCGCAATGGCAACCCCCCGCGGATTGTGCCCGATGAAAGCCAGGCCACCTATGAACGCCGGTGCAACAAAACCCATGCACGGGTGAATTGGCACGCCCCGGTCAAGCAGGTCTATAACCTGATCCGCGGCACCAACCCGGCGCCGGGTGCATGGACCACGGTCAACGGTGCCGAGCTTGGCATATTCGACAGCGCGCTCGTCCCCGGCGACGGAATTTCAGGCCGCGTTCGCGAGATCAGCGATGACGGCATCTCCGTTCAATGTGTGGGGGGGCGTATCCTTGTGAAGCGGGTCCGCCCGGCGGGAGCGGCAAAACAGCCTGCCTCTGAATGGGCCGCCTCGGTCGGGCTCAAACCCGGCGACACGTTTGGCACGTAACACCTGCCTGAACAATTCCCGAGAAGTATAGGAAAGCAAAATGTCAGACATCGAAATAGCACGCGCAGCCAACAAGAAACCGATTCAGGAAGTCGGGGCCAAGCTCGACATTCCAAATGAGCATTTGCTGCCTTTTGGTCACGACAAGGCCAAGGTCTCGGAGGAGTTTATCCGCTCGCTTTCAGAGAAGAAGAACGGGCATCTGGTTCTGGTCACGGCGATCAATCCCACGCCTGCCGGCGAAGGTAAGACAACCACGACCGTGGGCTTGGGCGACGGGCTTAACGCGATCGGCAAAAAGGCAGCGATCTGCATTCGCGAGGCGTCATTGGGCCCGTGCTTTGGCATGAAAGGCGGCGCTGCGGGCGGCGGATATGCGCAGGTCGTTCCGATGGAGGAAATGAACCTTCACTTTACCGGTGACTTCCACGCGATCACCAGCGCGCACAATCTTCTGGCGGCCATGCTCGACAATCACATTTATTGGGGCAATGAGCTGGATATCGACATCCGCCGCGTTGCCTATCGCCGCGTCATGGACATGAACGACCGGGCGTTGCGCCAGATCGTCTGTAACCTTGGTGGTGTGGCCAATGGCTTTCCGCGCGAGGCAGGTTTTGACATTACCGTCGCCTCAGAGGTCATGGCGATCCTGTGTCTGGCCACTGATCTGGCCGATCTGGAAAGACGGCTTGGCGATATCATCGTGGCCTATCGCCGTGATCGCACGCCGGTTTACGCCCGCGATATCAAGGCCGACGGCGCCATGACCGTTCTGCTGCAACAAGCGATGCAGCCGAACCTGGTGCAGACGCTGGAAAACAATCCGGCCTTTGTGCATGGCGGCCCGTTTGCCAATATCGCGCATGGCTGCAACTCGGTCGTTGCAACCACGACTGCGCTGAAACTGGCGGATTATGTCGTGACAGAGGCCGGATTTGGCGCCGACCTCGGTGCCGAGAAGTTCATGAACATCAAATGCCGCAAGGCGGGACTGAAACCCGAGGCGGTTGTCATCGTGGCCACAGTGCGGGCGATGAAGATGAACGGCGGTGTCGATAAGGCCGACCTGGGCGAAGAAAACGTCAGCGCCGTCGAAAAAGGCTGTCCGAACCTCGGCCGTCATATCGAGAACCTCAAGCAATTCGGCGTTCCGTCGGTGGTGGCGATCAACCACTTTGTCACCGATACCGACGCCGAGGTTCAGGCGGTGAAGGATTTTGTCGCAAGCCAGGGTGCGGAGGCCATCCTGTGCAAGCATTGGGCCGATGGTTCCAAGGGCACTACGGAACTGGCCAATAAAGTGGTTAAGATCGTCGAAGGCGGTACGGCGAATTATACACCGCTTTACCCCGACGAAATGCCGCTGTTTGAAAAGATGGAGACCATCGCCAAACGCATCTATCGCGCGGATGAGGTGCTGGCAGATTCAAAGATCCGCAAGCAGCTGAAGGATTGGGAAGACCAGGGGTACGGGCATCTGCCGGTCTGCATGGCCAAGACGCAGTATTCCTTTACCACTGACCCAAACCGGCGGGGCGCGCCCACCGGCCACAGCCTGCCGATACGCGAGGTGCGTCTGTCTGCCGGAGCCGGATTCGTGGTTGCCGTCTGCGGCGAGATCATGACCATGCCGGGCTTGCCACGGGTGCCCTCGGCCGAGGCCATCTGCATCAACGAAGATGGTCTGATCGACGGGTTGTTTTGATTATGAGCGGCAGCACACTTCATACCATCATGGTGCCGGTTCGCGGCGACGGCAAAGGGCCAATACTATTTGCCCATGCCGCTGCACTGGCCAAGCGTTTCGGCGCCCATGTCAAGGTTGTTCACTGCCATCCCAAGACCGAAGACATGATGCCCTACGGTGTCGTTATTCCATCTTTCCTGCGCAAGCAGATTGAGGAAGCGACCAAACAGAGCGCCGGCACGACCGAGGATATCGTGTACGAAAAATTTACCGCTGACGCCGCCAAACATGGCGTCAGCGAACAAGAGCCAGAGCTGAACAAGGCGACGACCAAGTTCTACGAATACGAGGGCAAGCAGGTTGATGCCGTGCGCCATTATGGCCGGTTGTCCGACCTGATTTGCGTGGCCAAGCCGAGCAAGGAGCAGGATCTTGGGTTCAACACGCTGAAATCCGCCCTGTTTTCCTCGGCGCGTCCGGTTCTGGTCTGTCCTGATACCGATGAGGTTGCCCCGGACCTCGGGCGCCATGTTGCCATCGCCTGGAATGGATCGCTCGAAGCATCCCGCGCGGTCAGGATGGCAATGCCCTTGATCGAACACGCCGGGGCGGTCACGATCCTGACTGGCGGCAAATCCGATCACGCAGCAACGGCCGACGATTTAAAGGACTATCTCGCTCAGCGCGGTGTTACCTCGAAAATCGAAGCATTCTCAGGCCAGGGAAATGTCGGGCGGCTGCTGCTTAAGAAATGTGATGAAGTTGGCGCCGACCTGATGGTTATGGGGGCCTATAACGACAGCTACGAGCGCGAGTCACTGCTTGGCGGCAACTCAGCGACGATTGTTGCCGAGGCCGCGATCCCGGTGGTGATGGTCCACTGAATTTACGTGCGAACAAGGAAAAACAACAAGGAGGATACTCTCGACGCAACACCCCGGAGGAGCAAACCAAACCGAAGGTCACGCTTTCTCAAGAAACGGAATGGCCGTGTAACGGCTGAAATCGGTACTTCTAGGGAGGAAGAAAATGAAAATCTTGAAAACTTTGACAACCAGTGTCGCTGCATTGGCCCTTACAGCCCCGGCAGCCTTTGCTGAATGGCAGCCGCGCAAGCCTGTTGAGCTCATCATCATGGCCGGGACCGGCGGTGGTGCCGATCAGATCGCGCGCCTGCTTCAAGGTCTCATCCAAAAGAAAGACATGAGCCCACGGCCGTTTATTCCAATCAACAAGCCGGGCGGTTCAGGTGCCGAAGCCCTGTCCTATATGAAGGGCAAGGAAGGCGACAATCACACGCTTCTGGTTGCGCTGAACAGCTTTTACACCACGCCGATCATTCAGGAAGAGCTGGCGATTGATGTCACCACATTCGCGCCAATCGGCCGTATGGCGATGGACACGTTCCTGCTGTGGGTCAACAGCGAGCGCGAGGACATCACGGATCTCGACAGCTATGTTGCCACCGTCAAGGACGCCGACGGCGCATGGAAGGTTGGCGGCACCGGGTCCGGCCAGGAGGATTCGATCCTGACGGCGATGATGGAAAAGGAACTGGGGTACGACGTAATCTACATTCCGTTCCCGGGTGGCGGCACCGTGGCCAAGAACCTTGTTGGCAATCAGATCGACTCGACCGTCAACAACCCGTCCGAGCAGATGGAATTCTGGCGGGCTGGCAATACCAAGCCGCTGGTTCAGTTCAATGGCACACGTTCAGCGCCCTTTGAGGACGTGCCGACCGCCAAGGAACTGGGCGTTGATATCGAGTACTACATGCAGCGCTCGATCAGCGGCCCGGCCGGAATGGATCCCGAAGCGGTGGCCTGGTATCAGAACCTGTTCGAAGAACTGTTCAACTCGCAAGAGTGGCAGGACTATTGCAAGTCGGACGGTCTTACATGCGACGAATGGATCTCGGGCGATTCATTGGCAGCGTTCCATGAGGCGCAGCTCAAGCGGCACGTCGAATTGATCGAAGCCGTTGGTGCCGACAGCATCACGTCCAAGTAATCGAGCGCACCTACCCCGAGCGCGAGCGATCCTGCTCGGGGTAACACCTTAGTCTAACCAGTCGGCCAAATCGCTTGCACTCGTTGCAGGGCGTGCCGCGCTTCGGCCTGGCGATCAACAAAGCAAAGCTGCCTGGATGTGGAGGATACTGAATGTCTGTTCGTACAGCTGAATTGATGATGGGAGTGTGCACGCTGCTTATCTCTCTTGGTCTGATGTGGAGCGTGACCAGCAACGACCTCACTGTTGGCTGGATCGAAGGACGAGGCCCAGGCGCGGGGATGTGGCCCTTCTGGTTGTCTGTGGGAATGGCTCTGGCGTCGATCTGGACCCTTGTCCGCTGGATGAGAGGTGTCACCGCAGAGTCCCGCAACACCGAGCCCTACATCGACCCCGAAACCGTTTTCATGGTCGGAATTACGGTCGCCGCAATCTTCCTTCTTCTGGTTATGACCAGTGTCATCGGCCTCTACTTCTCGATGATGCTGTTCCTTTTGTTTTACATAAAGGGCATCGGAAAGCATCCCTGGCCGATCACGATAACTGTCGTGATCGCCATGCCTGTCGCGATCTACATGCTCTTCGAAGTGGCGCTTAACAAGTATCTGCCACGTGGGTGGCCGTTCTTCGAGAACATCTTTCTTCATATCGACGATTTCCGATATGCGATCTTCTCGTGACGTCCCCCTGAACCCGTTAGCGACACAATAGGATAAAACTCCATGGACTCTATACTTAGCTTGCTTGCTGCGGGGCTTTTACAGTCCTTCGAGCCGCTCAACCTTGCCATGATTTTCCTCGGCTGTTTTGCCGGACTATTCATCGGCGCTATGCCAGGGCTTGGGTCTGTCAACGGCGTGGCAATCCTTCTTCCTGTCACCTTCCTGGTGCCCCCGACAGCCGCCATTATCTTTCTTGCCGCGCTTTATTACGGGGCGATGTACGGGGGCGCTGTCAGTTCGATCACGCTTGGGATCCCCGGGGCCTCAACCGCCGTTGCGACGGTGTTTGATGGTCGCCCGATGGCCCAATCCGGCAGGGCCGACCAGGCGCTGATGGCCGCCGCAATTGCGTCCTTCATAGGCGGGACGATCTCGGTCATCCTGTTCACCGGCTTTGCCCCTCCACTGGCCGCCTTCGCGCTAAAATTCGGTCCGCAGGAAGAGTTTGCGCTGATGCTGCTTGCGTTTGCCACCTTCATTGGTCTCGGCGGCGATGACATACCGAAAACGATTTTCTCGATCCTGATCGGTCTGGTGCTGGCCGCCGTCGGCTTTGACATTATCTCGGGTCAGCCGCGTTTGATCTTTTTCGACATGGTCGAATTCCAGCGCGGCATTCCGTTTCTGGTGCTGGCCATCGGGATTTATGGCATCGGCGAGATGATCTGGACGCTTGAGCATACCAAGGGTGCCATCCAGATGCACAAGGTCGATTTCGGCTGGAAGAAGATCAAGCAGAATCTGGGGCGCATCAAGGACTATCTTCCGGTGTCAACCATGGGGTCTTTTCTGGGTTTCTTTGTCGGCACCCTGCCGGCGGCCGGCGCAACGCCTGCCTCGCTGATGTCCTATGGGCTTGCCAAAAGCTTTTCCAAGGATGGCGACAGCTTTGGCAAGGGCAACGTCGCCGGTGTGGCCGCGCCAGAGGCTGCCAATAACGCGGCATCCACCGGGTCCATGCTGCCGATGCTGACGCTTGGCATTCCCGGCTCGCCGACCACGGCAATCCTGCTCGGTGGCATGATCATCTGGGGCCTGCGTCCCGGGCCGCTGTTGTTTGCGGAAAGCCCGGATTTTGTCTGGGGCCTGATTGGGTCGATGTATGTCGCGAACTTTGTCACCGTGGTTCTGAATATCGCGCTGATCCCGGTGTTCATCCGCGTGCTGGCAATGCCATTCAGCATCCTTGCACCGATCATCTTCATCCTTTGCGTTGTTGGTGTTTTTGCTACCACGGACCGGATGTTTGACACGTGGCTGATGCTGTTGCTCGGGTGTGTCGGTTATCTGATGCGCAAGCTGAATTACCCGGTTGCACCGGCGGTTCTTGCGATTGTGCTTGGCCCGCTGACGGAACGGGCGATGCGCCAGTCGCTGATCGGCAGCCAGGGTGATCCGATGACCTTTCTTGAGCGACCGATTTCCTTGACCTGCATCCTGATCGCGGTTGCCCTGGTCTCTTATCCCTTGGTGGCGAACATGATGAAAAAGCGTAAGGCCACTTCGGCAGCCGGGTAAACGCACGACCGAAATGATCTTGAAAAGGGGCCTTGCAGGGCCCCTTTTCAGCTTTCGTAGCGGGTGTTGCCGCGCCGGTTCTCGTCCATCGACAGCTGAATGAAAAGCGGCTGATGCGCCCGTTGAGAACAGGCCTGCCGCGGGCAGAGGTGGCAATTGATGCCGATCGGCGCATAAAGCTTTGGATCCTCGAAATTGTAACTTGAGGCGTAGCGAAGCCGCCCGGCGTAACGTGTCTCGCAACCAAGCGCCAATGTCAGCCGCCTGTCCTGGGTCTCTTCGCTGAATACCGGCCGGTGCACCGTTCGGCTTAGCGTGAAATAGCGTTCCCCATCCGGGGTTTCGACGAATTGCGGCATCACGACACCGGGCGTGTAAAACGCTGTATGAATGTTCCAGACAGGGCAGGATCCGCCATATTCGGCTAGGTGAAACGAGGTCGAATTAAAGCGCTTGGTCACGTTGCCGGCTTTATCAATGCGCAGGAAAAAGAACGGTACGCCCCGCGATCCTTTGCGTTGCATTGTGGTAAGACGTTGGCATACCTGCTCGAACGAAGCCCCGAAAGTGGCCGCGACGCGGTCGATATCATAGCCGCAGGCCTCAGTTTCGGTCAGGAATGTCTCATAGTGCATCATGAAGGCGGCGGCGAAATAATTCGCCAGTTCGACCCGCAATCGTGCCAGGGCCTGCGAGGTACGGATGCCACTGCGTTCGACCAATGTCGCGATGATACCGGGGTATTCGACGGTGCATAAAACATGGGCCAGCTGAAAGACGCGGTTCGAATGGCTCAGCGCCTGCGACAAATGGATGATCCGCTTGTTTTCATCGAAATACCGCAGGGCATTGCCAAGCTTGTCGATCTTGCAGACTTCGACCGAAATACCATGCTTTTGCTTCAACCTGTTGCGCAGGAAGGCAAAGTTTTCTTCGGGGGGCGCGTATTCGCCATTCCAGGCGTTTTCAGCGGCGTTTTCGAGTTCCGGGAAGTGATTCTTGTGGTCACGGAAAAAGTCGTGAATGACCGATTCCGGCGATGCGTTCAGCAATTCGTCCTCGGAATTATCCCCGCCCAGCTTCATGATCTTTTCCAAGGCCACACGATGCGCACCGTGCAGTTGCAGGAAGTGGTCAACCAGGCGCGGCGCATGATCTATTGCGCCGCGTATTTCCTGAATGTCGGGCGTTTCACCGATAAAAATCGGGTCTTGAACGGCATTGCGCAGATCGGCCGCCTTGCGGGCGGTTTCATCTTTGGTCAACTCACGCCAATCCACCGCATAGGCATCGGCAAGCGACATAAGCAGTTTCACAGAAAGGCTTCTCTGGTTGTTTTCAAGCAGGTTTATATAGGATGGGCTGACCCCCAAAGTCCGCGCCATCTCGGCTTGGGTTTGTTTTCGCTCACGCCTGAGTTGACGCAGTCGCGGGCCGATCAGGGTCTTGGTCAAGGGCATGATCCTTACAACATTACAAAAAGTATGGGTGTAAATTTAACAATATACACAAACACGCTGTTTTTGTAGCGGTCCTTCAATTCTGTTGGTATCCTTTTCTTGAATTTGAAAACCACTGACGGATAAAGGGATCTCATGGCATATAAAATCGTCATACTCGGGGCTTCGTATGGCTCGCTTCTTGGAACCAAGCTTTTGATGGCTGGCCAGGATGTGACCCTTGTTTGTCGGCAGGCGACCGCCGATCTGATCAACAGCAAAGGCACAGATGTCCGCATCAAGCTGCGCGGAGAGGATGAGCACCGCTCGTTCCGCTCGGATGATCTGCCCGGACATCTGGATGCAAAAACCCCGGAACAGGTAAACCCGAACGAATACGACATGATCGCCCTCGCCATGTCCGAGCCGCAGTATTGCAACGCGTCGATTGTCGATCTCTTGGGTCGGATTGCGGCAAGCGGAAAGCCCTGCCTGTCGATTATGAATATGCCGCCATTGCCCTATCTGCGCCGGATCGAAGGGCTGGATACCAAAAAGCTGGAAGCCAGCTTTACCTGCCCGGATGCCTGGAACGGCTTTACTCCGGGCGCCGTCACCCTGTGCAGCCCCGATCCGCAGGCCTATCGCGTGCCCGAAGACGGGGCGAACACCCTGCATGTCGGTTTGCCAACCAACTTCAAGGCCGCCCCGTTCGAGGCGGATGAACACAACAAGATCCTGCGTGACCTGGAGGCCGAAATTGATGCTGTCCGGGTGGATGGTCAGGATGTTCCGGTCAAGCTTCGGGTGTTTGACTCGCTCTTTGTTCCCTTCGCCAAGTGGAGCATGCTGCTGACAGGCAACTATCGCTGTGTGCTGCCCGAGGGGGCCCGGCCGATCAAGGAGGCGGTCCATGGCGATATCGAGTTGTCGCGGCGCATTTATGAGTTGGTAAACGAGATCGTAAGCCGATTGGGCGCCGATCCGAAAGATCGAGTGCCGTTTGAAAAATATGCCAACGCCGCCAATGGTCTTCTAAAGCCGTCCTCTGCTGCGCGTGCCATCGACGGTGGCGCACAGCGCGTGGAACGGGTGGATATGCTGGTGACGCTGATTGCCGAACAGGTTGGCGTGTCTGTCTCGGAATTGAGCGGAACTGTCGAAACGGTCAATGCGCGGCTGAAGGCGAATGCGCTTGAGCATACATGACACCTTCGGGGCAGGGCCGTTTGCGTCCTGCCCTGAACGGTCAGGTGGCCTGGCCCATGTGCCAGGCCCGAAAAGCGACGGCCCTGACGTGATGTCAGGGCGCTAAGGTCAGCCTGAGATCGAGCGGAAGTTGTCGGATTTCTGTGCCACGTAATGCACGATATCGCTCCGCTTTACCCCAAGTGAGGCAAGTTTGCGATCACTGGCATACGAGAGCATTTCAACTTCGTTGGCAACACGGTTGGCGGCAATGATCGACTGAAAAAAACCGTCGATTACACGCAACGGGGCGAGAATGGTGCGGGACAGGGTCTCGCCAAAAGACGTAACGGGGCTGATGTTTGTGTTGGCCGACATTGTATTTAACCCTCAGCTTCAAAAATCATACCCAATTTACTCTGCGGCGCAGCACGCCGCAACTCAAATTTCCGCAACGCAGCATTGCATCTCAGGCATGGCTTTACGGACATGAAAAAGAGTGCTCGGATACCCGGGGTTTCCAACCATACAGGCCAAGAAAAGACGCGCCCGCATTTCAACTTGATGCGGGCGCGTCATGTCATGTCATTCCCCTCGGAAATTGAGGGCATGTTTGCTTGGGATCAGGAGCTAGGCGTTGGGCAGGATAACGATTTCCACCCGACGGTTCTGGCGCTTGCCTTCTGCGGTCAGGTTGGACGCAACCGGCTGATCTTCGCCCCGGCCAAAGGGACGCACGCGCGAGGATGGCACGCCGCCTTGCAGCAGAACATCGGCCACGGCATTGGCGCGGCGCTCAGACAGGCGCTGGTTATAGCCCGCGTCGCCGTCGCTATCGGTGTGGCCAACCACCTGAACGGTGGTGTCGGGATAGTCGTTCAGGCTTTGTGCCACGGTCAGAAGGTCGCCACGCAGGCCGGGGTAGATCGTGGTGCTGTCGACATCGAACAGGATATCCTGCGGCATCGTAAGGATCAGACGATCACCGGTGTTGGTGATCTGAACGTCGTTGTCCAACTGCTGGCGCAATTCGGCCGCTTGACGATCAAGGGCGCTGCCCGCGACGGCACCACCCGCGGCCCCAAGAACACCGCCGATAACGGCGCCTTTGAGCTTATCGTCACTGACCATGGCGCCAAGGCCCGCACCAAGCACGCCGCCCAGGGCCGCACCGGTCTTGGCCCTTTGGTTGGGGTCGGTGCCGGTGCCGGTGTTATAGTTCGGATCGGTACAGGCAGTCGCAAGCAAAAGCGATGCGCCAGACAGAAGAAGAAGGGGGTTGCGTGCTCGGATCATTTTGTGGTCGCCTTGTTGTTAAACCTGCCCGACTTGTCGGGATTAAGGCGATGATATGCAATAACACGCCTATGCCCAAGACCTTTGAGGGGGGAAACAGGCGGCATTTCGCGCAAAATTCAACAGTGTCTACCCGTCAACACGCGCGCTTTCCCAGGCCAGCATCGCGCGCTTGACCGGCAGGCCCCAGTGATAGCCGCCAAGCGCGCCGGATTTGCGAAGTGCCCGGTGACAGGGGATGAGAAAGCTGACCGGGTTGCGCCCCACCGCCGTGCCGACGGCGCGCACTGCGCGGGGGCGTCCGATGGCCTGGGCGATCTCGGAATAGGTGGTGACATGGCCGGTGGGCACCCGAAGCAGCGCCTCCCAGACCTTGATCTGAAACGGCGCGCCGATCATGTGAAGCGCGGTTTCGCCCTTGCCGGTAAAGGCGGCATCCACCCATGGCGCGATCCGCTCTGGCGCGGGTTCAAACCGCGCGTCGGCCCAACGTGCCCTGAGGTCGTCAAAGGCGGCGTCGCGGCCGCATTCCTCGGTAAAGGCAAGCCCGCAAAGGCCCTTGTCGGTGCCCATCGCGAGGGTTTCGCCAAAGGGGCTATCGAAGCAGCCGTGATAGATCGTCAGCCCCTCGCCACCGCGCGCGAATTCGCCGGGGCTCATCGCCTCCCACCGCAGGAAAAGATCGTGCAGGCGGCCAGTACCGGTCAAGCCGGCGGCATCTGCGACCTCAAGGGTGGTAAAGCGCTGCGCCAGAAGGGTCTTGGCATGACCAAGCGTCAGATATTGCTGATAGCGCTTGGGGGAAACGCCGACCCAGGCAGAAAACAGGCGCTGAAAATGCGCCGCACTCATGCCCATTTCACCCGCGAGCCGGTCAAGCGGGAGGGCCTCGCCGCCCTGATCAATCAGGTCGATGGCCCGCCGCATGACGTGAAAATGATAGGCTTGATCGGGCGCATTGGCGTTCATTGGAAATCCTCCGGTTTCAGACAGGATAAACGGCATGGCCGCCGCGCGCGACCCGGATATTGCGCATTGTTCACGCCGCAGGTTCTCAGAAAATGTCGGCTTGTCCGCGCGTGCCCATTGCGCGGGGCGGGGGCTTGCGGCAAAAGGCCTGCATGGCAGCGCAACTTGATTATCACAGGATCCGCGAGATCTTTGGCCGGTTTCACGCCGCCGATCCCGAGCCGAAGGGCGAGCTTGACCATGTCAACGCCTATACGCTTTTGGTGGCGGTGGCGCTTTCGGCGCAAGCGACCGATGTGGGCGTGAACCGCGCCACGCAGGCGCTTTTCAAACTCGTCGATACACCGCAAAAGATGCTGGATCTGGGCGAAGAGGCGTTGATCGAGCATATCAAGACCATTGGCCTATATCGCAACAAGGCCAGGAATGTGATGAAGCTGTCGAAAATTCTGGTCGAGGATTACGACGGCGTAGTGCCCAATTCGCGCGCGGCGTTGCAATCGCTTCCGGGGGTGGGGCGCAAGACCGCGAATGTGGTGCTGAACATGTGGTGGCACATGCCCGCACAGGCGGTGGATACGCATATCTTTCGCATCGGCAACCGCACCGGCATTTGCCCGGGACGCGACGTGAACGCCGTCGAGCGTGCGATCGAAGACAATATCCCCGCCGATTATCAGCTTCATGCGCATCACTGGCTGATTCTGCACGGGCGCTATACCTGCAAGGCGCGCAAGCCGCTTTGTGCCACCTGTATCATTCGTGACCTATGTGACTTCGAGGATAAAAACCTATGACAAAATATCAGGCCGTCGGCGTTGGAAATGCCATCGTCGATGTCATTAGCCAATGCGATGACAAATTTCTGTCGCGGATGGGCATCGACAAGGGCGTTATGCAACTCATCGACGAAGAGCGCGGCGAGTTCCTGTATGGTGCGATGGAAAACCGCAATCAGATGCCGGGTGGATCGGTGGCGAACACGATTGCGGGTTTGGGGGCGCTTGGCCTGTCAACCGCGTTCATCGGGCGGGTGCGCGATGACGAATTGGGCCGGTATTATGCCTCAAGCCTGACCTCGGTTGGCACCACATTCGTGAATGAGCCGGTGCCGGGCGGCGAAGGGCCGACCTCGCGGTCGATGATCTTTGTGTCGCCTGATGGCGAGCGCTCGATGAACACCTACCTTGGGATTTCCACCGATCTTGGCCCCGATGATGTGCCCGACGATGTGGCCGGTCAGGCGCAATTGCTGTTCCTTGAGGGATATCTTTACGACAAGCCGCAAGGCAAAGAGGCGTTTCTTGCGGCGGCGCGGGCCTGTCGTGCGGGCGGTGGCCGGGCGGCGGTTTCGCTGTCCGATCCGTTCTGCGTGGATCGCCACCGCGATGACTTCCGACAGTTGGTGCGCGAGCTCGACATCGTGTTCGGCAATGAGCACGAGTGGAAATCGCTGTATCAGACCGAAGATCTTGGCGCGGCGCTTGAACAGGCGGCGGCGGAAAGCGGGCTTATCGTGTGTACGCGCTCGGGCCATGATGTTGTTGTGGTCGAGGGCGATCAGAGCGTGTCTGTGCCGGTGCAAGAGGTGGTGCCGGTCGATGCCACAGGTGCGGGCGATCAGTTTGCGGCCGGTTTCCTTTACGGGGTGGCCACCGGTCAGACGCTTGCGGTCTCGGGGCGCATGGGGTGCATCGCGGCGGCCGAGGTGATCGGTCATTACGGCGCGCGCCCCGAGGCGGATGTTGCGGCGCTGTTCCGCGAGGCTGGCCTGATTTAGCGCTCGTCCGGCTCTTGCGTGCCAGCCTCGCAAGGGGTGGCGCAAATAAAAACGGGCGAGGGATGCACCCCCGCCCGTTTTTCTGAAAGGCCGGTTGCGTTACTTGTCGCGGAACTGCGCCTGGCGTTTTTCGGTAAAGGCCGCCATGCCTTCTTTCTGATCCTCGCTGGCAAACAGCGAGTGGAACACGCGGCGCTCGAACAGCAGGCCTTCGCGTAGCGTGGTCTCATAGGATCGGTTCACCGACTCTTTGGCCGCCATCACGGAAATCATCGACTTTTCCGCGATCTTCTGCGCGGCACTCATTGCCTCTTCCATCAGCTTTTTGACAGGCACGACGCGGCTTACCAGGCCAGAGCGTTCGGCCTCTTCTGCATCCATGAAGCGGCCGGTCAGGTTCATGTCCATCGCCTTGGACTTTCCAACAAACCGCGTCAGGCGCTGTGTGCCGCCAAGACCGGCGATGACGCCAAGGTTGATCTCGGGCTGGCCGAATTTGGCGGTGTCCGAGCAGATGATGAAATCGCACATCATCGCAAGCTCGCAGCCGCCGCCAAGCGCATAGCCGGATACGGCGGCGATGATCGGCTTGCGGATACGCTGAATCGCATCAATGTCTGCTGTGAACAGGTCTTCGGTGAAGACATCGACAAAGCTTTTCTCGCTCATCATCTTGATATCGGCCCCGGCGGCAAATGCCTTTTCCGAGCCGGTCAACACGACACAACGTACCTTGTCGTTTTGTTGCGCCTCACCAACGGCGGTGGCCAACTCTGACAAGAGTTGCTCGTTCAGCGCATTAAGCGCATCCGGCCGGTTTAGTTTGATGAGGGCTACGTGGTCTTCTATTTCGACGATGATCGTCTCATAGGCCATGAAATCTGCTTTCGCTTGTTTCCGTCAGACCTGATTCATTACCACTGTGAGCCGCCGGTTCAACCTATCTTTGGCATGAAGGGCAATAGAAACTGGAGCGGCCCGACTGAACGATGCGGGCGATATGGCCGGTGCAGCCGGTGCCACGACAGGGTTCGCCCTCGCGGTCGTAAACATCGAAATTATGCTGGAAATAGCCTAATTCGCCGTCTGCTTGACGGAAATCCCGCAGGGATGACCCACCCGCCAGAATTGCATCGCCAAGCACCTCGCGGATGATCGGAACAAGGCGCGCGGCACGGGCCGCAGAAATTTGGCCCGCCCGTCTTTTGGGCGATATCCCCGCCCGATAGAGGGTTTCGCAGACGTAGATATTGCCCAGACCCGCGACGATTCGCTGATCCAGAAGGGCGGATTTGATCGGCGTGTTGCGCCCCTTGAGAGCCGTGGCGAGGTAGGTTTCATCAAAGCGATTGCCCAAGGGCTCTGGCCCCAGCTTGGCCAAGAGCGGGTGTGCCTCTGGGCTGGCGGTCTCCATCAGGTCCATCGCGCCGAAACGACGGGGGTCGTTGAAGGTGATGCGCGCCCCGTTTTGCATGTGAAAGACGACATGGTCGTGTTTTTCGGGCGCGGGATGGTCGTGGACAAAGCGACCAAGCGGATCACCCGAAATCAGCATTCGACCCGACATGCCAAGGTGGATCAAAAGCGTCTCACCCGAGGCCAGATCGGCGAGGATATATTTTGAGCGCCGCCTGAGCCCAAGCACCTTTTGCCCGGTGAGACGCGCGGCCATATTTGCCGGGAACGGCCAGCGCAGATCGGGGCGGTTGATATCGGCGCGCGCAATCACGGCCCCCTCCATCACCGGGGCAAGGCCGCGGCGCACTGTCTCAACCTCGGGCAATTCGGGCATATCTGACCTAATCTTGCTAAAGGGGCGCATTGTAACCCGGCCCCGTCGCCCTATAAGAAGAGCCATAGCAAGGAACGGCAAGACCCATGAGTGACAAAACCACCCATTTCGGATTTGAGACGGTGCCCGAGGGCGAAAAGGCCGGGCGCGTGCGCGGTGTCTTCGGCAATGTGGCCAGTAAATATGACGTGATGAACGACGCCATGAGTATGGGCATTCACCGGATCTGGAAAGATGCGATGATGGATTGGCTAGCGCCGCGCGCCGGTCAGCGGCTTTTGGATGTGGCAGGGGGCACCGGCGATATCTCTTTCCGGTTTCTTGATCGCGCCGGAAGCGGGCATGCCACCGTGCTTGACCTGACAGAACAGATGCTGATCGAGGGGCGCAAACGTGCCGAGGCCGATCAGATGGCCGCAAGCCTTGATTGGGTGGTGGGCGATGCGATGGCCCTGCCGTTCGAGGATAACACCTTTGACGTTTACACGATCAGCTTTGGCATCCGCAATGTCACCCGCCCGCAAGAGGCCCTGAACGAGGCGTTTCGCGTGCTGCGCCCCGGTGGGCGGCTTATGGTGCTGGAATTCAGCCAGATCCCGAATGACATGATGCAAAAGGTCTATGATCTTTATTCCTTCAACATCATTCCGCGCCTTGGTCAGATGATCGCGAATGATCGTGACAGCTATCAATATCTTGTCGAATCGATCCGCCAGTTTCCCGATCAGGAGACATTCCTTCAGATGGTACGCGATGCCGGGTTCGGACAAGCTAAGTACCGCAATCTCAGCCTTGGTATTGCCTGTCTGCATTCGGGCTGGAAAATCTAGGAATGCGCGGACCTCACAATATTCTGCGTCTCATTCGCACCGGGGCCACGCTTGAGCGGACTGGCGCCATGGGGCTTATCATGGATGCGTTCGAGGCGCCGCCTCTGGTGCGCGGGACGATGCGTTTTCTGGCCTGGCCGTTTCAATGGCTGGGCTACAAGGGCGATCCTGCAACGCCGCCTGCGCCGCGTGCGCTGACCGCGCTTGGGCCGGCCTATATCAAATTCGGCCAGATCCTGTCGACGCGCCCCGATCTTGTGGGGGACGATCTGGCCCAGCAGTTGCGGGTGCTTCAGGACAAGCTTCCGCCGTTCTCGGTTGAGATTGCCAAGCGCAGCGTTGAACAGGAGCTTGGCAAGCCGGTCGAGGCGCTGTTTGAGGATTTCAGCCCGCCAGTGGCGGCGGCCTCGATTGCGCAGGTTCACCGGGCGCGCCTGCGCGAGGATGGTTCGGCGGTGGCGGTCAAGGTGCTGCGCCCCGGCATCGAACGTGCCTTTCGCCGCGATATCGACGCATTCTATTTCGCGGCCCGGACCATCGAGATCCTGGCCCCCGGTGCGCGTCGTCTGCGCCCGACCGAGGTGATCGCGCATTTTGAGGGCGTGGTCATGGGCGAGCTTGATTTGCGGCTTGAGGCGGCCTCGGCCTCGGAATTTGCGGCAAATACCGGAAACGATGCGGGCTTTCAGCTTCCTGAGGTGCAATGGGAGGTCTCGTCGCGCCGGGTCATGACGATGACCTGGGCCGACGGTCTTCCGCTTGGCGATAACGCGGCGCTCGACGGTGCGGGGCATGACCGTTCGGTGCTTGGCGAACGGGTGCTTCAGCTTTTCCTCAATCACGCGCTGCGTGACGGGTATTTTCACGCCGACATGCATCAGGGCAACCTCAAGGTGGCCGCGAATGGCGATATCGTCGCCTATGATTTCGGGATCATGGGGCATATCGACGAATATACCCGTCGGGTTTATGCCGAGATCCTCTACGGGTTTATCCGCCGTGATTACCGCCGCGTTGCCGAGGTGCATTTCGAGGCCGGGTATGTGCCCGCCGATCGGGATGTCGATGCCTTCGCGCGCGCATTGCGCGCCGTGGGCGAGCCGATTTTCGGCATGGATGCCAGCAAGATTTCGATGGGGAGCCTGCTTAGCTATCTGTTTGAAGTAACGGAACGTTTTGGCATGGAAACCCGGACCGAGCTTATCCTGCTGCAACGCACAATGGTTGTGGTCGAGGGCGTTGCGCGCTCGCTTTATCCGCAGATCAACATCTGGCAGGTCGCCAAGCCGGTGGTCGAGGATTATGTCAAGTCCACCATCGGCCCGCGCGCGGTACTGCGCGATCTTGGGCGCACGGCGGCGGTGTTGTCGCGCTATGGCCCGCGCCTGCCCAAGCTGGTTGAGGATGCGCTGATTCGCCAATCCATGCCGGTCGCGCCGCCTGCACCGTCCCGCTGGCCGCAGAACGGTCTTTGGGCGCTTTTGGGGGCTGTCGGAGGGGCCGCAGCGATGTTCGCCCTGACAATCTATAGCTAGAAAGCGCGACCTTATGCCCACAGGCAGGATTGTTTTGTCCAATCGGAAAAACGCACATTGTCGCGAGGGAATGTGATCGTTATCCTGACTCCAACACATAAGAATGCGATTTTGGGACAGGTAGACGATTCATGAGCTTTAGACCTCGTAAAGCGCTAGCGCTGGCTTTTATTGCATTGGCACCGTCGGGCGTTGCCGCAAAGGATCTTACAACAACGGTTACCAACAATTTCGGGACGCCCGGTGGCCTTGTGGATATGCCGACCGCCGAAATGGCCCCCGATGCCCAGCTTTCCACGACGGTTGCGTATTTTGACGGGACCACCAAGACCACCCTGTCATTTCAGGTGCTGCCATGGCTAAGCACAAGTTTCCGGTACTCTGCGATCAACGGGCTTATACCCGGCCCCGGGCGCCCGCCGTTTTCAACCTTTTACGACCGTAGTTTTGACATCAGCTTCCGGCTCTTCAAGGAAACAGACCTGCGGCCTTCAGTTGCTGTTGGCCTGCGCGATTTTGTTGGCACCGGGCTTTTTGGGGGCGAATATGTTGTTGCCACCAAATCAATTGGTGAGAGGTTGCGCGTGTCTGCTGGCCTTGGCTGGGGCCGCCTCGGCAGCTCCGGAAGCTTCGGGTCAACCGGCAATCGTCCGACCGATCTGTTGGGCGAGGGCGGCATTCCGAACTATGATCGCTGGTTCCGCGGTGACGTGGCGGCGTTTGCCGGGGCGAGCTATGCGGTTACGGATCGGCTTAACTTTAAGCTCGAATATTCATCGGACGGCTACGACCGTGAGGTAAGAGACGGTATCATCGACCACAAAACACCGTGGAACTTTGGCGTTGACTACAAGATCAGCAATGCCCTGCGGGTGAGCGCTTATTCGTTACAGGGTGATGAGGTCGGCGTGAACCTCACCATGGCTGTGAACCTGCGCGAACCGGCGGTAAAAGGCGGGATTGAAGGTGCGCCTCTGCCGGTTTCTGTGCGCGATCCCGCAGCGCGAAGCGATCTTGGCTGGACAGTGGATGACACGCGCAAAGCCGGTGTTCGCGAGGCTATTGTCACTGGTCTTGAACGCGATGGCATGGCCTTGCATGGCCTGTCGCTTGCGGATCAGAGCGCGCATGTCATGGTGCGAAACAAACGCTTTGACATGAGCTCTCAGGCCGTCGGTCGGACCGCCCGCCTGCTAAGCCGGACCTTGCCGGCCTCGGTTGAGGTTATGACCATCACCCAGGTCGTGGAAGGCGTGCCGACAAGCTCTGTCACTTTGCGTCGCAGCGATATCGAGGCGCTTGAAAATGCACCTGCAAGCGACATGCTTCGTGCAGCGCAGTTCAACGACCCGCTGGCAATTGGCTTGCCTGCGGAGCTTACCGACGACGCGTTTTCACGGTTTTCATGGTCAGTTGGGCCATTCCTGCGGTTCAGCGTCTTTGACCCGGAGAACCCGGTGCGCGTCAATGGCGGGGTTCAGGTGAAGACGGACTATCGCATTGCGCCGGGCTGGGTGGCGTCGGGGTCGGTTTCGATGGCCCTGATCGGCAACCTTGACGAAGTGCGTCTGCCACAGCCCTCTGGCCTGCCGCGGGTGCGCTCGAATGTGGCGCTTTATTCGCGGACAAATGACCCGACGATCGATTACCTGACTATTGCAAAATACGGCCGCCTTGGCCGCGATTTCTATACCCGTGGCACCGTTGGGTATCTTGAAAAAATGTATGCGGGCGCATCGGCCGAAGTGCTGTGGAAACCGGTTTCCAGCAGGTTGGCGCTTGGGGCCGAGGTGAACTATGTTCGCCCGCGCGATTTTGACCAGATGTTCGATCTGCGCTCAAGAACAGGGCCGGGCGGAACAATCCCCGAGTTCAATGGCCATGCCTCGGCCTATTATGACTTTGGCAACGGCTTTCACGCTCAGCTCGATGCCGGACGCTATCTTGCGGGGGATTGGGGTTCGACCCTGTCGCTGGACCGGGAATATGCCAATGGCTGGAAAGTCGGGGTCTTTGCCACCAAGACCGATGTGTCTTCGGCGACGTTTGGCGAGGGGTCGTTCGACAAGGGCATTCGAATTCGCATTCCTATCGCCTGGGGGATTGGCAAACCGACGAAGACCACATCCAATACTGTGATCCGGTCGCTGTCTCGCGATGGCGGTGCGCGGCTTGAGGTCAATGGCCGACTTTACGAAACCATTCGCAATACGCATCAACCTGAGATGGCGAAAACCTGGGGGAAATTCTGGCGATGACATCGCGATATCTTCAAACGGCTTTCGTCGGCCTTGCCTGCGTCGTGCTTGCCTCTTGCGGAAGCGAAGGCGACCGGAGCGGCGAAGCCTTGGGCATACTCAAAGGCGCGCTGCGCCCGTCCAAGACCGTGGCACAGGATCCGCAACAGATTGCGGCCTCGGCCCAGGCGGCGCTTGCCGCCACCGATGCCCCGCTTGTTCTGGTGTCGATCAGCGGGCGCAATGTCACCTCGGTATTGCAACAGATCGAAACCAATGGCGCATATCGCACCTATGGCACCGCAGACCGGCGGAGTATCACGTTCAAACGCGGCATGATGACCGCGAGCCGCGGCTTGGGTGAAGATGTCATGTCGGCGGATATTGATCCGGTGCTTGACCTGGTCACAAGCCGCAAGGCGGGGCAGGCGCAAAGGGTTCAACGGTATCTTGATGGTGAGAATATCATCACCGCGCTCGAAGCCACCTGCGATATTACGCCGGGTGCAGAGGGTGAAGTGAATCTTGCGAGCGGTGCGCGCGCCACGCAAAGCGTGACTGAAATCTGTCGTGCGGTGACAACTGAATTCCAGAACACCTATATGGTGGATCGCGCCACGGGCCAAATTTTGCAATCGCGCCAATGGCACAGCCCGCTGAATGGCTATCTTGTGATTCAGACACTGCGCCAATAAGTTCGACGTGATCGGATTGTAAGACAAAGAAATAGGGCGGCCCGATCGGACCGCCCTAAATCAATTCCAAAAGCGTAATCGCTTAGTTGGTGCCGTCGCTCGAGTCGATCGCTGCAACTGCGATCACGCCAACAACGAGACCTGCTGCGATGAGGCCAGGTGTGCCAATTGCAAACGCGCCTTGAGTCGAGACGAACGGGTCAGCGTTCACTTTTGCTTCTTCAGCAGAAACCGGCGCAACAGCAGCAAATGCCAGTGCGGCAGCGGCGGCGAGAGTCGAAAACTTTTTCATGACATTCTCCAGAATAAGGGTAATTCCAAGTGTCCCCAAAGGGATCACAATGTTTATGACATACCCCATCCTAAAAAAAAACTGGTATTTGCTAAAAATCTATATTGTCGCAGCGATTTGCGCATTCTTGCAACGCAAGGTGCCAGGGATCTGGGCAAGGCGATGCGATCAAGGCAGAATCGTCACGGTTGACCTTGGGCAATCTGTTTCAAAGCTCGAATTTCGGCCTTGGCGCGGATTTCTGCCTGTAGATCGCCTCGGGCGTATTGCCATAGGCAATACGCCAGCATGCGCCAATGATACCATGGCGCAATATTAGCATACCTTTTCAAGGTATTGGCGTCTCCATAGGCGGTCAAAAAAACCTGCTTTTCAGCCAGTGAAAGGGCCGTGCCGCGATAGGCCAACTGCATAGCCGGGGACAAAAAAATCGCAATATCCTCGCAGGGATCGCCCACCGCCGGGCATTGCCAGTCGATCAGCCGCAAATCTCGCCCCTCGCCGATGATATTTCCCGGCACTGGGTCACCATGTAACAAACAGGTCGCACCGGAGGGCGGGACTTCGGTCTCTGGCAGGAGATCGCGTGCCCGACCGGCCTCGGATGGTGGGCACATTCGGAGAATCATTTCGCCCTGACGGTGCAAGGCAAGGCTGCCATCGGGGGCGGTCCGCAATCCTTCTGGTGCATCGACATGGTGTAGCCGTTTCATAAGCTTTGCCGCCTGTGCCGGGTCGCTTCGCCAGGTTCGGCCCCGCAGATGCTCATAGATCACGCATTGGCCAAGCGGTGTGGCAAAGTGATCAACAAGTTTTGGCGCAAGGGTATGGCCCTCAAGGTGACGCAAGGCCTGAATTTCGCTCGCCGGATTATTGGGGAAAAGTGGGTTGCGGGTGTCTTGCGCAAAGAGCTTTACAACGATTTGGCGGGCTCCGTCCGTCACGCGCCAGGTTTGGTTGGTACGCCCGCCATCAAGCGCGACCCACAAGGCCTTGGCGGTGCTCAACCCGCGTGCCGTGACCAAGTCGGCCAGAGTATCACGCGCGCAATCTGAAAGGGTGGCTTGCATATTGCCATATCCTGCTGGCTCGGGCCGAAGATTGCCAGACGCTATGCGCTCCGGCCCTGGCAGGCAAGCCAGAGATCAGCTCTCGGGCGGTCGAAGGCCAAGCACCTGCGAGGCGGCGATGGTCTGGCCGCTTGCCATCACAAGGTTGATTTCGCCGCCGTCAAGCCGGGCCTCGGTAATGTGCCCGCTCACCTGAGCATCGTGTTGCGCAATGGTTTCACTCTGTGACATCGAGTGGACCGAGATATTATAATTGCCGTCACGCAGCGGGATGCCCGCCGAATCAAGGCCAGACCATTCAACCCGTCCGCTTTGCGCCGGGATGTCCAGACGCTGGACGATGACCCCTTGAGCGTCGCTTACCACCAGTTCGGCGGCGTCTGCCGCCGGGTCAACCTCGGCGGTCAGGGTGACGGGATCGCCCTTGAAGCTGACAGGTCCAGCGGCACGCGCCTCCATCCCGATCCAACCTGAAAGCTGCCCCATGCCAAGCGTGTCCAGACGTGCGCCAAGGCCGCTGAGAATATCATTGGTCTGCACCTGTTGTTCCACCGTCGAAAATGTGGCCAGTTGTACCGCGAAATCCGCCGATTCAACCGGGTTGAGCGGATCCTGATTGCGCATTTGGGTGGTGAGCATTTTCAGGAAGGTTTCGAAATCCGAGTTGAGCGCGCCGCCGCTTTGGCTGTTGCTGGCCGCATTGGCTGCGGTGTTTGTTGTACCTGTTGCGGCGGGTTGAGTGGCAGAGGTGACATCCATGCGGAGCCCTTTCTATAGTCTGATATCAAGACGATCCGAGATCAGGATCGGGGTGTGGTTAAGGTCTGGTGTTGCGGTCATCGGGTCGTGTTGGCCAGAGCCGCCGGAGGAAGAAAAACCGGCCTCGCCGTCGTTTTGCCCGGTTTGGCCTGAATGCCCGCCGCCAAAGGAAAACTGCGCTTTTCCATAACCGATGCTCAGGAATTCCTGAGCGAGCATATCAATATGGCGGCGCATCAGATCGAGGGTTTCGGGTCGTTCGGCAATCACCGTGACGCTCATCACCCCATCAGTCGAGGACAGGCTAAGACGCACGCGCCCAAGTTCCGCCGGGTTCAGGACAATGTCGACCGGGCGATCGGTCCCGCCCCGCTGTGCCGATGCGGCGATTTGCATTGCGATGTGCTGTGGCAGGTCGGTGCGTTGTAAGAGTGCCGGAGGTGGGACTGTCTGGGCGGCAGTGGTTCCCCCGGTCGCGCGTGACTCAAAAACAAGCGGTTGATCATCGAGGGCAGAGGCGTCTATCTCGGTGATCAGCCGCTTGGAAAGATGCAATGGATCAACAGGTTGCCGGGCCACAACCGGTGGAGCCTGCGGAGCGGTGGTAGCGGAGCTAGTCGGTGCGTTCGTTGCGGTCTGTCGTTCGGCTTTGGCCGTCTCGCCGGGTATGTTTTCAACAGCATCTTCCGCGGACGCAACCCCGTTCCCACGCGGAGTGACGGGGCCGACAGCGACGGTTCGAGGTTTCTGTTGACCTAGCGGCAAGCCTTCTTTTGTGGCCATCTGGGCGGCCCTGCCGTTTTCCGCTTCGGGATTGGACGCCATGGAAAGAGGCAACGCTTGTTGGGCGGCCATCACGTCTGTACCAGTATCAGCCGCGTTGATCTGGGCCTGTTGGTTTGGTTCGATTTGCAAGTCTGGGTCAAGCTGATCACTCGTGTCTTCAACAAACGGGTCGGTCGCAACGCCGTACTCAGTTTCGGCCTCACCGTCCGGATACACAGTCGCCTCGATCCCTGCATCATCCTTCGTGGTTTCGGGCTCGGCAGTTCTGTTGGCGTCCTGCGCTTTTTGCGTTTGATCGACGTTCTTTGCGCGTCCACCCTCTTGAAAGAGTGTGCCAAACGCATCTTTCATCGCGTCCTGGGTGGCGCGATCCTTTTCTGCGCCGCGACCGGGGGTTGGCATGGGCGACTGGCCTTGGAGGGGGCCATTGGCAATGAGTGGTATCAGCATAGTGATGCTCCGGGATTTCTTCCGCGTTGTGTCGAGCATGTCAAAAGCTGGTTACTGCTTCTTTACCGCTTTGGGGTCTTATCGGATTTAGTTTGAGCAATTCGAGGTAATCCCGTGACAGATTCTTTACCAATCCCCCCAACCGCCCGCGCGGCGAAACCACCCGCTCAAAGCACACCAATGCGAGACGCCGCAGAACGGCTGGAAGCCAGTTTTCTGGCGGAAATGCTTAAATCAGCGGGGTTTGGCGAGCAGGAAAATTCCTTTCACGGCAGCACTGGCGAGGATCAGTTTGCCTCGTTTCATCGTGAGGCGCTTGCCCTGCAAATGGTGCGCAATGGAGGTCTCGGACTTGCCGAAATTTTTTATCAATCCCTGATGGAGAAGACCAATGACGCATGATGCGGAACAGCGAATCACGAATCGCCTCGATAGCCTTTTGGAGATCGAACGCGAGGCCCTGTTGAGGGGCGATCTACAAGCAATAACGGCGCTTGTTGATGAAAAAGAGAGCCTAATTGATGCGCTCAATGCGATGACCGACAGCGTACCGTCCGACCTTAAGGAACTGCAGGCCAAGGTCTCGCGCAATCAGGCACTTCTGGACGGCGCCTTGCAGGGTATACGCAATGTCGCGGCCCGCATGGCGGCGTTTCGGCGGATGCGCCGGTCGATGGAAACCTACGATGAGTTTGGCCACAAACAGACGATTCTCGGCGAGGTCGAGCGCAAGGTTGAAAAGCGGGCATGATCCGCTTTTGACTAAAAAGCCGGATTTATAGGTGGTGGGTTTTAGCGTTCCGTTAGGGGTTTCAGGACCATCCTGTGCGTGCATCCGAAAACGGGTGGCGCAGCCCGGAAACTTACCGCTGGCTGCATATGTCAGAAAGACAGCCCAGGCCGCTTCCACGACGGGAGCGGGATATGAAACTGGCGGAAACCGCCAATCTATAAGGAAAATGCTATGTCCAGCATTCTGACAAACAGCAGCGCCATGGTGGCCTTGCAAACTCTGAAAACGGTCAATTCGGACCTTGCCAAGACCACGGATGCAATCTCAACCGGTAAGGAGATTTCGACCGCCAAGGACGGTGCGGCCATCTTTGCAATCTCGAAAGTGATGGAAACTGACGTAAGCGGTTTCAAGGCGATCTCAGACAGCCTAAATCTGGGTGAAGCCACTGTTGCGGTGGCCTCGGCCGGCGCTGAACAGGTCGTCGACATTCTTCAGGACATCAAAACCCTGATCGTTTCCGCCACCAGCGAAAACGTCGACCATGCCACGATTCAGAACGAAATCGCTGAAAAGAGCGCGCAAGTCGCCTCGATCGTCGGCGCGGCACAATTCAACGGCGCAAACCTGTTGGCGGCAGACGTTGACGGTAACGGCGGCAACAGTCTTACAGTATTGTCATCGCTTGACCGGGTTGGCACTGCCGCGCCAACGGCGGTTAACATAAACGTTGGCACTGTCAATTTTGAGGATAACGTTGATTTGGTCGCGGATCTAACCGCGATCACTGACACGGCCACTGCCGCAACGGCATTGGGTGAGATCGAGACTTTCCTGCAAACGGCAATTGACGGGGCAGCCGCTCTGGGTGCATCCGCCAACCGTATCGAAGGCCAGAATGAATTTGTGTCAAAACTGACAGACGCAATGACATTGGGTATCGGTGCACTGGTTGACGCGGATCTTGAACAGGCCTCGGCACGTCTGCAAGCGTTGCAGGTGCAGCAGCAGCTGGCAACACAGTCGCTGACCATCGCCAACCAGGCGCCGCAGGCGATCCTGTCGCTGTTCAGGTAAATAGAATCAGGGGCGCTCGAACGGCGCCCCTGACCTCTGCTTTGCAAGAAATTTTACCTGAAAGGACATGACGTGAACGCAATGCTCAGGGCGCAGAATGGTTATCTCGACGGGGCGCATCCGATACGCACTGACCGCGACAATGAATACAGCGCCTTTGCCCAGATTACTCATAGGATGAAATCCGCTTCAGCGCGGGGCAAAGATGGGTTTAGCGATCTGGTTGAGGCCGTGTACCACAATCGTAGACTGTGGACAATTTTGGCAACCGATCTTGCCGACGCGAATAACGGTCTACCAAAAGACCTGAGGGCGCGGCTTCTCTATCTTGCGAAATTCACCCGCCATCACAGCAGTCAGGTTCTGGCAGGGCGTGCCTCGGTTGAGGCGCTGGTTGAAGTCAATTCGATAGTCATGGGCGGTCTGCGCGACAGAAAGGTGCAGTCATGAGCGGGTTGGTTTTGAAGCTGAACCCCAAGGAACGGGTGCTGATCAATGGTGCGGTCATTGAGAATGGTGACCGGCGGTCGCGTCTGTCGATTATGACGCCGAATGCCAATATCCTGCGGCTGCGCGACGCCATCCATCCCGAAGAGGCGACCACGCCGGTGCGCCGGGTGTGCTACGCGGCTCAACTTGTTCTGACTGGCGATAGCGCCCCGGAAGAGGCGCGCCTGCAATTGTTGCGCCGCATCGAAGAGCTAAGCCAGGTGTTGCGTGATCCCGATAGCCGGGCCCATCTGGCCCGCGCGACAAAGGCGCTTTTGTCGGATGAGCATTACCAGTGCCTGAAGGCGCTGCGTGCCCTTTTGCCGCGCGAGGACCGCCTTTTGGCGCATCGCGCGTCATGATCTTTCAACCGGTCCTTCCGTTGGGCGGCCTTGCTGGCTGGTCCTTGTTGAACAGAACGCTGGACCGCCAGACAGATCTGTTCAACAAAGATCCGCTGATCGTACGGGATACTGAGTATTTCGAGCAGAATATCAGCAAGGTACAAACGCCTGAGGACTTGGTTTCGGACCGACGTCTTCTGCGGGTGGCGCTTGGCGCATTCGGCTTGCAGGATGATATCGACAGCCGGGCCTTTATCCGTGAAATTCTGGAAGAGGGCACCGCTGATGATTCTGCCTTGGCCAATCGGCTGGCGGATGACCGTTACAAACAGTTTGCCGATGCCTTTGCCTTTAAGGATCAGCCAATTCCGCGCACGCAGTTGCCGACATTCGGGACTGAAATCACGGCGCAATTCCGCAACCGAGAGTTTGAGACCGCAGTTGGGGAACAGGACGAATCGCTACGTTTGGCGTTGAATGCGAAACGAGAGTTGGGTGATATAGCATCGGGTGATTTTTCGGGTGACACAATTTGGTTTCAGATTATGGGAAATCCACCGTTAAGGCGGGTATTCGATGTGGCCCTTGGAATGCCTTCGACTTTTGCACAGCTTGACGTTGATCGCCAGCTCGCGGTTTTCAAATCACGCGCCTCCAGCCAGCTTGATATGTCTGACCCGTCCGAGCTGGCTGATCCGGAATTGCAGGAACGGTTGATCCAGCGATTCTTGCTGCGTGATCAGATAGACAGTTTTGCGGCTCAATCGCCGGGATCCATCGCGCTGACCCTTTTGCAATCGGCACCGCGTTTTTCCTAGATAAGCCGACCCTAGAACCGCGACTTGTCGCTATTCTTTGCGCAAGACCAACAAAGCACCCGCAGTGCGGCAAGGTTGCACCAATGACCATTCATTTTGCGTTTGTTCCTAGCGCGGATGGCGGCGCACGGGTTGGTTTGCGCCGTGCGTTTCTGTCCGGCCGGTTGTTTGAACGGTGGTTGCCCGTCCTGTTCCGGCGCGCCGCAAGAGGACAGACAGGCGGGCAAAGCTGTTTTGCGCTGATACAGATTCTTCCTCGGCAAGAAAACCATCAAGATCCCCCCAGATCCTGATCGCCTGATCCAGTTCAGGGTCGCTTCCATCAGCGTAAAGCCCGGCTTTGACCATGGTTTCGGATCTTGCATAGCTGCCCAACAGACCGCGCGCGCGCTTGATAAGGGCGTTTTCTTCTGCGCTTGCCGCATGTGGCAGGCTTCGCGATACCGAACGTAACAGGTCGATCGCGGGATAGCGCCCGCGTTCGGCGATCTGTCGGTCAAGGACCACATGCCCGTCCAGAACCCCGCGCAGAATATCGGCGATCGGCTCTTCCATATCAGAGCCTGCAACGAGAACCGTCAACAGCGCGGTGATATCGCCAGACTCGGCTTCGCCGGGGCCGGCCCGTTCGCAAAGCGACATGATCATATGCGCGGTTGAGGCCGGAAATCCGCGCAGCGCGGGCATTTCCCCCGCGGCGGTGGCCACCTCGCGATGCGCCTCGGCAAAGCGGGTGATGGAATCGGCCAGAAACAGAACCTGTTGCCCCTGATCCCGGAAATATTCTGCCACACTCATTGCCGCCCAGGCACAGCGCCGCCGAATCAGGGGGGATTGATCCGATGTTGCGGCAACGATCACCGCCCGGCTCATGCCCTCGGGGCCAAGCACGTTTTCAACAAACTCGCGCAATTCACGACCACGTTCGCCGATCAGGGCAATCACAACCACATCGGCCTGCATATTGCGCGCCATGTGACCAAGCAGCATGGATTTGCCAACGCCCGAGCCCGCAAAAAGGCCCACCCGCTGACCCCGCACAATCGGCAGCACCGTATTAAAGGCCGCCATCCCGGTTTCAAGGCGCGGACCAAGGGCGCGGCGGCGCGCAGGAGCGGGGGGATCGGCGCGTAGAGCGCGGGGCTCTGGGCCGCGCAAAAGCGGGCGCCCATCCAGCGGCTCACCCAAGGGGTCAATAATGCGTCCGATCCAGCTTGCGGCGGGGGCAATTGTTGCGGCTTCAAGCAAAAGCACGCGGTCGCCTAGCGCCACGCCTTCGGGCGCCGAATCAGGTAAAATCAAAAGCGATGCGGTTTCAAGCTGAAGGACCTCACCGGTGAGAATGACGCCCGCACGCGTTTGGATGCGCACCCTGTCACCGAGCCGGGCTGCGCTGGAAAGGCCGCTAACACGCAGGGTATTGCCCTGTACAGAGGACACCCGCCCCACCGTGCGCACCGCCCTTAGCGACGAGATCTCTGCATAAAGGCTATCTAGATTATTTCTGATCATCGGCCGCTCCAATCATTTCCTGAAAACAATTTCTAAAGGAATCAGGGTTAAGCCTTGGTTGAGGTTAATCGAGGGAGAAGCCCCGATGTTTGAAAAACTTGAAATCTTTCGTATGGCACAGGCAATGGCGGTGCATGCTGGCGCACGCCAGTCGCTTGTTGCCCAGAACATGGCGAACGCGGATACACCCGGCTATGCGGCGCGCGACATAAAGCCGTTTCAGACCCTTTATGAGGGCAATGAGGCCTCTTATGCGCCACGCGCCACCCGTGCCGGTCACCTGTTTGGTGACATGAGCGGGCGCCCCTTTGATCCGATAGTGGATGTGAATACCGTTGCTGATCCCAATGGCAATTCGGTGTCGTTGGAAACAGAGATGCTCAAGGCGGTTGATGTCAAACGCCAGCATGACCGCGCCCTTGCAATCTATAAATCCTCGTTGGGCGTTCTTCGCTCGGCGCTTGGCCGTCGATAGAGGAGCCATAACATGAGCGAATTTTCCAATTCACTGTCAGTTTCGGCAAGCGGTCTCAAGGCACAGGCACAACGGTTGCGCCATGTTTCCGAAAACATCGCCAACGCCGATACGCCGGGATATCGGCGCAAAACCGTGTCGTTTGAAACCGAATTTGGCGGCCCGGATGCCACCGGTCGGGTCGAGACCGGCAGCGTCAACCTCGACCGTCGCGAGCTGGAACAGGTCTATGACCCCAGCCACCCATTGGCCGATGAAACCGGCCATTATTCTGGCTCGAATGTCGATCTGATGATTGAGATTGCTGACGCGCGTGAAGCGCAGCGCAGCTATGAGGCCAATTTGAAAATGTTCGATCAGGCCCGGCAAATGTCGGCAAGTCTGATGGACCTGTTACGTAGATAAAGGAGATCCAGAATGGATATCAGTGCTCTTAATGCTGTGCAGAAATATGCAGCCTCCCGCCCCGCGACCGAGGCTTTGCCCGGCCAGGGCGGGGCGGGCGAGGCCTTTCAGGACCTCGCCCGGGATTTTGCCGCCACTCTCAAAGAGGGTGAGGATACGGCCAAGGCCGCGATGACCGGCAAGGCCGATCCGCATGCCCTGGTCCAGGCCCTGGCGCAGACCGAACTGGCGGTTGAAACCGCAGTGACGGTTCGCGACCGGGTGGTCGAGGCCTATCAGGAAATCCTGCGTATGCCTGTCTGATCCGATGCTGGATGAGGTTCTCTTTTTCGACACCCTGCGCGAGGGGCTTTGGATTGCGGTCATCATATCGTTTCCGATCCTGACCGTTGCCTTGCTTGCAGGGTTGATCGTCGGCCTGTTTCAGGCGCTGACCTCGATCCAGGAAATGACCCTGACTTTTGTACCGAAACTCGCCGCGATCATTGCCGTTTTCTGGCTGTCCATGGGTTTTATGACCCAGACGCTTGTGACGTTCTTTCAGGACCGGCTGGTGCCATTGATAATAGGAGGCTGAGATGGAAAACGCAGGCTACACGACCCTGACCCGCCAATCCGGGCTTTTGCGTGAAATGCAGGTGGTGGCCAATAATATCGCCAATTCGGCCACGACCGGTTTTCGTCAGGAGGGGCTGATTTTCTCCGAATACGTCCAGGACGTCGAGGGCGGTGAATCACTGTCGATGGCGCGTGGCAATGTGCGCAACACCTCGATGTTGCAAGGCGCGCTGACCCAGACTGGCGGCACGCTTGATATGGCGATCGAGGGGGGTGGTTTCTTTCTGATCGAAACGCCCTCGGGCGAGCGGCTGACGCGGGCGGGGAATTTCGCACTTTCCGCCGAGGGCGATCTTGTGACCAATGACGGGTTTCGGGTGCTTGATGCGGGCGGCGCGCCGGTATTCGTGCCCCCTGATGCGCGCAATGTGGGGGTTTCGCCCGATGGCACCCTAAGCAGCGATGGCCGCCCCCTGTCCCAGATCGGGCTGGTTCAACCCATTGATCGCAATGACTTGATCCGCGAAGACGGTGTCATGTTTCGCGCCGACGGTGGCTTTGAGCCGGTCGAGAACCCGCGCATTTTGCAGGGTTTTATTGAGAACGCCAATGTCGATCCGATCAGCCAGATCACCCGGATGATCGAGATTCAGCGCGCCTATGAAATGGGCCAGAGCTTTCTGGAAACCGAGAATGAGCGCGTGATGTCCGCGCTTGATACGCTTACCCGCTAACCCAAGGAGACCGATATGCGTGCCCTCAAGATTGCCGCCACCGGAATGGCCGCCCAGCAGATGCGGGTCGAGACGATTTCGAACAATCTCGCGAATATGTCGACCACGGGCTATAATGCCCGGCGCGCCGAATTTTCCGACCTGCACTATCAACAGCTTAGCCGCGCCGGCACGATCAATGCCGCCGATGGCACGGTTCTTCCCACCGGGGTTCAGCTTGGCCTTGGCGTGCGCCCCTCGGCGGTGTCTGTCAATCTCGCACAAGGCTCGCTTTCGGCCACGAATGGCGATCTGGATATTGCGATCGACGGCAACGGTTATCTTGAGGTGACCCTGCCTTCCGGGCAGTCGGGCTATACCCGCGACGGCGGGCTGAAACGGTCAGCCGAGGGGTTGATTGTCACATCGGACGGCTTCCCGGTGGCGCCGGAAATCACCATTCCCGAAGACGCGCGCAGCATTTCAATCAACCCGGAGGGCGAAGTCTTTGGGTTTTTCCAGGACACCGCCGAGGCGCAATCGCTTGGCCAGCTGAACCTTGCCGGATTTATCAACCCCAAAGGGCTTGAAGCGATTGGCAGCAACCTCTTTACCGAGACCGAGGCCTCGGGCCCTGCCAATGTGACCACCGCGGGCGAGGACGGCTTGGGAACGATTCGCCAAGGTTATCTCGAGGATAGTTCGGTCGATCCGGTTCGTGAGGTTACAGAGCTGATCGAGGCACAGCGTGGCTATGAATTGAATGCCAAGGTGATTACCGCCGCAGATCAGATGCTTAGCGCTACCGTGCAGGTGCGGTGATGCGCATTCTGACAATTATTGCAGTGGCTTTGGTGCCTTTACCCGGGCTGGCCGACACAATCGTCGCCGCGCGGACCATCCGCGCCAAGGAAATCATCGAGGCGGGCGATCTTTTGCTTAAGCCCGATGCCGGGGCAAGCGATGTCACCCTGCATGATCTGATCGGACAAGAGGCGCAGGTTTCGCTTTATGTCGGTCGCCCGGTGCGCGCCTCGGATGTCGGGGCGCCCGCCGTGGTCGAACGCAATCAGGTCGTGCCACTGATCTACGCGGCCAATGGTCTTCAGATCGTGACCGAGGGGCGATCGCTTTCGCGGGCAGGGGTCGGCGAATATGTGCGCGTCATGAACCTGACGTCACGGGCCACAGTCTCGGGGCGGGTGACGCGCGACGGTCAGATTCTGGTTTCACAATAGGAAATACGATGCCCAAGCATTCATTAAATTTCGGGGTTGGGGTGTTGCTGGTGCTTGGTGCCTGTGCGCGGCTCGATCACATTGGAAAACCGCCCAGCTTCACGCCAACTCAGAACTCGACCGAGCATGTTGCGATGTTCAATCCTGGCTTGCCATTGACCACGCAGGTTGAGAGCCCGCTTAATCGCGCCTCGCTCTGGAGTGGGGGCAAGCAGTCACTTTTGGGGGATCGCCGGGCAGCTAGACGCGGCGATATCCTAACGGTGGTGATCGAGATTGACGAAGAGGCGGAGATTTCGAATTCGACCGAGCGGTCACGCAACGGTTCGGAAAACCTGTCTGTTCCTGATTTCTTTGGCCTGCCTCAACGGATTGATCGCGGATTGCCCGAAGGCGCAAGCCTTGATCAGGCGGTGGGCCTTAATTCGTCAAGTCAATCGGGAGGCGATGGTAGTGTAAGCCGCAGCGAGGAGTTGACTCTGCGGGTGGCGGCAACCGTCATGCAGGTCTTGCCCAACGGTGTGCTGGAAATCCAGGGATCGCAAGAGGTACGGGTAAACTTTGAACTGCGTGAGCTTTTGGTGACCGGATATGTCCGGCCGGAAGACATCTCGCGGCAAAATGAGATCACCTATGACAAAATCGCCGCCGCGCGCATTTCCTATGGGGGCCGGGGCCAGATCACCGATGTGCAGCAGCCCCGTATCGGTCAGCAGGTTCTGGATGCTGTCCTGCCGTTTTAAGAAACTCCATTGATGAGGGTCGGATGATCAAGAAACTTATTCCCGTGCTTCTGGCGCTTGTTGGTATCGGTGGCGGTATCGGGGCTGGTGTCGTGCTTAAACCCGCGCCCGCAGAGGTGGTTGAAACTCAGCCCTTCGGGACCGGGAAAATGGCCATCAAAGGCCATGACACCGCCGATGATCACGGTGATGAGGTGGCGATTGACACGCTGGAATACATCAAGCTGAACAATCAGTTTGTGGTTCCCATCGTGCATCAGAAAACGGTCACGGCCATGGTCGTGATGTCTCTGAGTGTTGAGGTAAGCCCCGACGCGGCAGATGCGGTTTATACGCGCGAGCCCAAACTACGCGATGGTTTTCTGCAAGTGTTGTTTGATCACGCCAATATGGGCGGATTCGACGGCGAATTTACCAGTGCAAGCAACATGGATGTTCTGCGCATGGCCCTGCGCGACGTGGCAAAGCGGATCGTCGGGGAGGCGGTGAACAGCGTATTGATCACGGAAATTGCGCGCCAGGACGTCTAAGCTCCGCTGCTAGCGGGTCTCAATCTGCTTTAACAAGGCCAGATCGGCCAACAGGCTCTCGCGTCGCACGAGGGCCTTTTTCGTATGTGCACCTGTGTCATCCGCAAGCATCTTGGTTGCGGCCTGATGTTTGCCAAAGGCGCGGCGCAGCTGGCCGATCATCTGGCCTTTGCGGGCCAGAACACGCGCCAGCTCTGCCTGAAGATCGACCTTGCTGCGCCCGACCCAGCCCTGCCACAAAATATCAGCGCCGATCTGGCGTACCCCTTGCATAGCGGTATCCGGCAGGTCGCGATTGGCGCGCCGATGCTCTTCCAGATCTGCCAAATCCTGACGTAGCTTGGCCTCTTGCAAAAGCAGGTCTTGCATTTTTGCGGTTTCTGCCTGGTAAAGCGCCTCGGTCAGTTTGGTGAGGTCCGAGAGTCTTTGGCTCATCCGAAACTCCGGGCTTTGCGGCGCATGCTGTCAGAGAACCGGATCGCGGCGGCCACAGCGCGGTAATGCGACGGATCGATCTCCTGGCCGATCTCTGTGCCGGCATGCAGCGCGCGCGCGGTGGGGGGATCCTGGCGCACGGGCACACCTTTTTCAAAGGCCAGATCGCGAATGGCGAGGGCCACGTGATCTACGCCCTTGGCGACGCAGACCGGCGCCGATCCCGGCGTGCGGTCCCATTTCAGGGCCACGGCATAGTGGGTCGGGTTCACGATCACGACATCGGCATCCGGCACATCCGCCATCATATGCTGTGCGGCGATCTCCATGCCACGCTGTCGGCGTTGCTGTTTCATATGCGGATCGCCTTCGTTCTGCTTGTGTTCGTCCTGGATTTCCTTGTGCGACATGCGTTGACGGCGAAGGTGATCGAAATGTTGCCACAGAAAATCAATCGCCCCGATGGCCAGCGCAATCAGCAAAACCACGAGCATGAATTCGATGATCATCTGCGCCATCAGTGCCCCGATGATCCGCGGCTCGCCATAGAGCGACCCGGCCATATCGGACAGGCGATAGCTAAGAAAAACACCCAGAAGAACACAGTAAAGGATCAGTTTCACAAAGCTTTTGGCGAATTCGAACAGGCCCGAGGGCCCGTATTTATTCTTGGCGTTCTCAATCGGGTTGATGCGAGAGAGTTTGGGTTCAAGCTTTGTTGGCGCCACAACGAAGCTGCGTTGTGCCAGAACCGACAGAAGGGCGGCAACGGCTGGCATCAGGAACCAGACCGCGATCCCAAGTATCACCGTTCCAAACAGCCCGCCAAGAGCCGGAGCCGCGGCGCCTCCGCCAAAAATCAGGGCGGCAATGCGGGTAGGTTGATCAATGAGCACCATCAGGCCAGAGCTGACCTGTTCGACCGATGCGGCCCCTGCGGTCAAGGCCGCGAGGAGAAACCCGGCATAGGACCCCGCCGTGTTCAGGTCGGCGGACCGGGCAAATTCGCCCTTCTTACGGGCCTCGGCCAGTTTGTGCGGGGTCGCCTCGTGGGATTTTTCGCTATCGTCGTCGGGCCCGGCCATCATTGCGCTCCGAATGGGTTGGTGATGAAGGCCTGCAAGGCCTCGATCCAGACCGTCAGCATCATCGGGGCAAGTAGCATCAACATGAACAGCCCGGCAGCCGCGATCGCGGGCGCGCCGACAAAGACCACCATCAATTGTGGCATCGCTCGATTGATGATCCCGAGGGTGAGATTGTAAAGCACCGATACAAGAACAAAGGGTGCGGACAGGGTAAATGCGAAGGCAAAGGCATTGGCGATCTGTTGGATTCCCCATTGCGACAGTATCGCGGCCTCGGGCAAGCGGGCGACAGGGAAAACGCCATAGCTCAGCACCGCCATTTCCGCGACGCGGACGTGAAGATCAAGGATCATCGCAAGGGCCACCGCACCCGTCACCAGCACATGACCCATGGCCGGCAGGGGGGTGATGCTTGCGCCGCCAAGAATTTGCGACAGTGACGTGGATTGCGCGGCAATCGAGCCAGCAGTTTGCAACGCCAGAAGGAACAGGCGGATCCCGATGCCCATAAGCAAACCGATTGCCGTTTCCGGCAGGATCAGTCGCAGGATGTGAGGTGGGTTTTGCACTGTTTCAGCCAGATCGGGGCCCACCGCAGGCGCCACGATCACGGTAAAGGCGAGCGCCAGGGCAAGCTTTATGCGCAGGGGCACCGTTTCTTCGCCAAAGCCGGGGAAAAGCGCAATCACCGGGCCGACCCGCAGAAACACTATGAAATTCAGAAACAGGATATCCTGCGAAAGCTGCAAGATTTCCGGCACTCCAGTCATGCGGCGACCATCCCTACCAATGCGGGCCGGGCGTCGATACCGATTTCCTCAAAGGAGAGGACCGGCGCGGTTATATTTTTTGCCGAGAGCACCGTGCGCAGGAATCTGCGCCTGGCGGTCGAAGTGATGATCGCGGGGGCAATGCCCTGCTCACTGGCGCGATTGACCTGTTCGGCCACGGCGCCGGTCAGGGTGTTGAACAGCTCTGGTGGCAGAGCCACGTCTAGGCGGCCCCGCTCACCATCCATCTGATAGGTCGAAAAGGTATCTTCCCATTCCGGCGCAAGCTGAATTAGCGGCAGGGTGCCATCGGGGCGTTGCAGGTTGGCGACAAGCTGAAACCCGAGGCGTTGCCGCACATGTTCGCAGATTGCCTCGGGATGAGCGTGAATCTGACGCCCTTCCGCAGTGGCCTCAATGATAAGGGGCAGGTTACGGACCGAGACCTGTTCGGCCAGCAGAAGCCGCAGAATATGATGCAATAGATCGGCCGGCACCCGGTCGGGGATCATTTCATCCAGAAGCTTGCGGTTGGCCTCTGCACGGGTGTTGTCGGTCAGGTTGACCATTTCGTCCAGCAGACGGCGCATCGCCTTCATGGTTAACAGGCGGCTCAGATTGCGGCGGATCACTTCAAGCAGATGTGTGGCAAGCACCTCTGTCGGGGCGACCAACGTCGTGCCGCCCAAGGCCGCGCTATCCTGATCCGAGGCTGAAATCCATCGGGCCGGGGCGCCATAGACCGGCTCTTTCACGTTCTCGCCCGATGGAAGGCCGGGGAAATGGTCCGGATCAAGGGCCAGAACATGGTTGGGGCGCAACGTCGCGTGAGCCTGTTCGACGCCCTGCACGCGTATCACATAGCTGCCCACGGCCATGCCCGGGTCATCGGTCAGGCGGATTTCGGGTAAGATCACACCGAAATTTGTCGCCACATAGCGGCGCATATTTTCGATGCGAGCGTCAAGGCCGATACCGGGATCAAGCACCATATTTACCAGATCCGGAGCGAATTCGACGTGAATATCGTCGAGCTCAAGAATGTCACCCATGGATTTCTCTGGCAGGGTAACAGGTTTTTCATCGAGCGGTTTGGTTTGCTGCCGGTTGGCTTGATTGCGATAACTCACGAAGGCAATCGCGCCCAAGCCCATTCCGCCAATGATGAATGGGATAAATGGCAAGCCCGGAACAAGAGCGAACATCACCATCAAAATCGCAACCGTTGCCAGGGCTGCAGGGTGGCGCCCGAGTTGCGCCGAGAGCGCAAGATCGGTGGCGCCTTGGGCGCCGCCACGGGCCAACAAAAGCGCCGAAGCGATCGAGATCACCACGGCCGGAATTTGCGTCACAAGGCCATCGCCGACGGTCAGAATACTATAGGTTTCAAAGGCCTGACCGAGAGGCATGTCATGTACGACCACCCCCATGATCAGCCCCATGACGAGATTGAGCAGCGTGATCAAAAGGCCCGCCATCGCGTCGCCCTTGACGAACTTCGATGCGCCGTCAAGAGAGCCAAAGAACGTGGTTTCCTGTTGTTCGCGTTCACGGCGGTCTTTGGCCTCGTGATGGTTGATCGCACCGGCCGACATATCACTGTCGATGGCCATCTGTTTGCCGGGCATCCCGTCAAGCGCAAACCGCGCGCCCACTTCTGCCATGCGCGCGGCGCCTTTGGTGATGACCATGAAATTGACGATAAGAAGAACGCCAAAAACCACCAGGCCCAGAAAAACGCTGCCTCCCATAATGAAGTTGGCAAAGCCCTCGATGACCTCGCCGGCCGCGCCGGTGCCGGTATGTCCTTGGCCGATGATGAGTTTTGTGGACGACACATTAAGCGACAGTCGCAGCATCAGTGAGGCCAGCAAGATAGTCGGGAAGGCGGAAAAATCGAGCGGCTTCTCGATGAAAAGCGTGATCGTGAAGATCAGAATTGCCAGAGCAAAAGAGGCCGCAAGACCCACGTCGAGCATCCACGAGGGCACGGGCAGGATCATCATCACGATGATGGCCATAAGCGCCAGCGCCAAGAGAACCGTGGGTTGGAAAAGATCAGAGATCGACAGTTTTTTCATTTTTCAGGATCCATTCGTGCCCAAACCAAGGAGAGATTGCCCGGTGGATCGCCCAAGAGGCACCAGAGAGCCGATTGAGCGGCGGGCCTGTGTTTGCCGGAGCAATGGAAAACTATTCCGGCTCTTGATCAAAGGCGGTGTCGATTGGATGCTTGCCAGTCGTGGCATTGGATGTGGGGCATCGGCCATATTCTTGCGAATGTTGTCGAAGCGGGCCCGGTATTTTTCGGCGTATTTAGGGGTGCGGGAATGATAGGCCCCGGCGGCTCTGGACCAATCGCCGGTTTCGCCATGCAATTGGGTCAAGAAACGCGCTGCGTAGCGGGCATTTTCGATCGGGTCGAACATTTGGTCGATCGACCTGAAATTTTCGCCGTGCCATTTGAAATTGATCTGAAAGCAACCAACGTCGAAACTGCGGGCGCCGCGCCTGAATTCCTTGAAAACATAGGCGCGGGCGGCGTCTTCTGTTTCAAACCAATGGCCTTTGCCCTCCATATTGACGGTCCATGGCCAGGGTTGCAATTGCCCGCCACGAGCGCGCCCGGTTTCGGTACGTGTGATGGATCGTAGTACCGACAGGGGGACATTCGTTTCCTGTGCCACCTGTCGCGCTGCGGTGTCACATACCATTTCTGTTGTTGCGGCTGCCACAGACGGAGATGACAACACCAGAAATATCAGGGTAAGTCGCTGGACAGCGAGAGATTCCAGTCGCGATTTGAGGGGGGGCTTGATCCAACTGAAACGTCTTGAAACCTTGGTGAGTTGGGTTTCCATGCGGTAGCGCAGAACGGTCAAAGGCTTCGATCGCAAGGTATTTCCCCTTCCATTCCATGGCGTTCTGCCGTGGTTGGATGATGATTACGCAGGGGGTCTTTAAATTTGGTAACCGTGAATCAGATTGTTTAGCTCTCGGGCGCCTGCGGTCCGGGTTTTGCCACCAGAAGATTGCCAAGAATGGCGCGCGCCTTTGCGCTGTCCTCCAGCAAGCGACGGCTCTGGGCCAAAACTCCGGTTGCTATTGGGTCGGATTCGGTTTCGTCCCCCTGCATCATGCGCGCCACGTTCTGTAGGAGCGGATCCTCCGAGGTGCTGACCTGCTCCCAATCTTCGGCCAGCCAGGCGGCGTTTTGGGCCTTGTCCGGTTGATTGCTCGCCATGAAGTATTCTGATGCAGCGCGATGTTCGCCTGCCAGTTCGAGCGCCTGCGCGCGAAGCGCATCGGCCTCTGGCCCGTCTAGGCCGATCAATTCGACCTCTGCCTGGCGGGGCTGGTTCTGCGCCAAGGCAATTTCCGCTCGGATTAACCGGTGAGAGCGGCCCTCCGGGCCAGGTGTCGGCGCCGAAACAAATTCCAGTGCAGCAGTCTCAAAGCCGTTGTCCAGAAGGCGTTTTGCAACCGCAGCGGCAATTTCAGGTGCAAGGTTCCCGGCCTGCCTTGCATGACCTGCAAGCGTATGACGCAAAAACGCAAGGTCATCCGCGTTGTCTGTCAGGTATTCTATCAGGGTTTGCTGGATCATATCATGGCTGTCAGGGGCGAGATCGGATGAGAGACGATCAAATTCTCTAAAGGACTGATCAAACGCCCCGGACGCTGCCAAAGCAGAGATATAGGCACGTGCAAGGTTTTGACCCAATTTGGCACCACGGTTTTCCTGGGCATAGGCCCCGGCCAGCTGGGCAAGGTCGAATGAGATTTCCTGTTTCGCGGCGAGCCGCTTATTGATGAGTTTCAAGACCGCATCAGCAGAGGGTTCCGCATTGCTTTGTGCGACAGTTTCAAGTTCGCTCGTCGCCTCTTTTGGGTTGCCCTTGGCCTCGGCCAATTCGGCCCGTGCCATGCTCGCGCCAGCGGTTTTTTCCGGTTGGTTGCGGTCAATCATCCGCAATATCTGGTCGGCACTTTCAACGTGCCCGGCGCGTGTCAGTCTGCGCGCCAGAAGCGGCCCGAGGTAATGTCGCAGGTGCCGTGGCAGGGCGGCAAAGTTGCGTTGAATTGCCTTAAGGTCGATCGCGCTGTCGTTTGGCAACGTCTCGTAGGACAGTGCCGACCAGAGTGCCGCCGCAGTCTTGCACCCTAGTTGACCGGCAAACAATGACCCTTGCGGCGCATGGCCGTCATCAAGAATGACCGCCATTTCAGAAAGAACATCCTTATGTGAGGCATCTATTTCGACAAGGTCGAGGATCTGCCTGGTTTCGTGCCCGAACCCGAAATAGGCATAAAGGCGCGCCAGGTCCAGGGCGACGGTCGCGTCCGGGGTGTCAAACTCGCCCAAAAGACGCCCGCTTAACGCGCCGATCTGTTGATGGAATGGGGTTTCGTCCCCCCAGCTGGGAAGGGCGATCAAATCGTCTGCAATACAGGCCGGATGTCCGGACAGCGAAAAATTACCCTCGATATGGGCACGGATTTCCCGGTCGATGCTGGATTGCGCGTGCAGATTGAGATTTGCCGGTAAGGCCGAGGGCGTCTCGTGTTGCGGTTCAGGGTCGACCGCTTTCTCACGGTTCTGCGTCAGGTCATTCGTGGCGTACTCAGGAGCGGGACTTTGACGAGGGCGCGTTGCACGCTTTGGAGTCAAAAGCCCCTGCGTTGCGGCACGCGCCAGATTATTGAGCAATTCGGCCTGCATCCGGGGGAGATTTGCGTTTGGAGGGGGCGTGGCTTGGGCCGCGGAGTTCCTCGGGCCATGTGCTGTATCGCCATTGTGGTGCGTGCCAAGCCCAGAGTCGTGCTGCGCAACCATCATCGCGGCGGCCGCAGATGCCGTTTCCGGATTCACCTTGAATGTTCCCGCAACGCTTGCCTGCGGAATCGTCAATGACCGGTTTGACGGAGTCATAGGAGTGGGCGTTGTCGCATTTTCCGCCAGATCCAGGACAAGCATTGTCCGGTCATTCCAGAACGGTCGAAGTGTGCAATTGCAGCCAAATTTCAAGTCCAGCCGCGCGGCGCCAGTTGGGGCCGAGATATCTTCAAGCCGGTCGCGCGTCACCCTGTTGAAGACTTTGCTCGTGTCGAACGCCACGTTGCTTTTCGGGAAGGCCACTGACGCACCGCTTTCAGTGCTTTCAATCACCCACTCAAGCCGCTCCGGCAGATTGAGGACGAGCCGCGTAAAGCCGTCATGAGCCCCAGAGCGTATTGAGACGGTTTGAGCATAGGCTGATTGCGCAAAGGCGACGAGTAGAAGAAAACTCAGGACGCGGGAGGTCATGCGGCATCCTGTTTGACGCTTTTGAGCGCCTCTTCCAGATCGTTGAAACTTGGCCGATTGTGTTGCGGCGTGTTTTGGCGACCCACCTCAATACAGATGTTGGTTGCGTGATTGTACAGATTGGCGACCAGAACCTCGCGGATGAGTTTGTAAAACTGCGCGTCCTCGTCGACGACATCCTTGACCTTGGCGGCAAATGGGCCAACCAGACCATAGGACAGAAAGACGCCCAGAAATGTACCGACAAGCGCGCCGCCGATCATTTTCCCCAGAATTTCCGGCGGCTGGTCGATTGCGGCCATCGTTTTGATAACCCCAAGCACGGCCGCCACAATCCCGAGGGCGGGCAGGCCATCGGCCATGGTCTGTAACGCGTGGCTGGAATGCTGAGCATGATGTTGGCTTGCTTCCATCCGCTTTTCCAGAACTTCCTCTACCTGATGGGGATCGTCATAGTTCATTGACGCCGAACGCAACGTATCACTGATAAGTGCGATGGCCTCTTTGTCGGTCAGAATTTTCGGGTACTTGCCGAAAATCGACGATTCATCGGGCGCCTCGATATGTTCTTCGATGGCCACTGGATTCTGGCGGCCCAAACGAATGAGCTCAAACAACAGGCAGAGCAGATCGCGGTAATCGGAGGGTTTCCATTTCGGACCTTTGAACACCTTGCTGAGATCTTTGATCGTATGTTTGATGGCCGGTCCATCGTTGCTTATCAGAAAGGCCCCAATGGCTGCGCCGCCGATCATCATCAACTCGAAAGGCAATGCCTTGAGGATGATGCCAAGCTTGCCCCCGGCGGCCAGATATCCGCCAAAGACCATGACGAAAATGACCACAATGCCAATGATACCAACCATAGTTTTCTCCGCCACCAATTGTTGTGATAAATCTGACAGTGCCGGGTTAAGAAACCCTGAGTTTTTGCGATTTATTCGCTTGGAACATTCGCATTTCGACCGGCCAGAACCACACTAAAGGTATGGGCGGCGCCCGGACTAAGGCCCGCCATGACGGCGGCGGCGATTTCGGGGCGCATGCGGGCAAGAAATCCTGCTGCGAAATGGGGGTCCATTTCCTCGAACAGGGCTGCTGCCTGCTTTGGCTTCATGTTTTCATATACTTTGGTAAGCCGTGTCAGATCATCCTCGGCTGCGGTGTCGGCAAGGGCGAGTGTCTGGCGTAGCTCTTCTTCGGCGGTGGTGAGGGCCACCATTTTGCGCTCGATTTCCTGATCGGCCACGCGCAGGGCCTGCATGCGATCACGCAATGCAAGTTCGCGTTCTTGCAGGCGCGCCTCGCGGTCCTGGAACGCGGTCAGCATCAATTGAAGATCCTCAGGTGTTTCACAGGATTGAGAAGTGGCATGCGTGGCGCTCGCCTCGTCTTGCGCAAATGAGGCCCGTGCAAAGGCGTGACCGGCACCATCGCCCAATCGGATTACCGCTGAACCCAGCAAAAGAGTGGTGATCATGAAGAGGGCGCCACGCCCCGGTGCGCGTCGCTTGCGGCCTGGTTTCTTCTTTGAGGTCTTCATCGTGCCACCTCATCTGACATTTCCTGATGTCGTTTGAACACCGGCCCGGAAACAGGGTCTGGCTGCGGCGCTTGGGGTGCAGGCTGTACATGCCGGGTTGGTTCCGGCAGGTCGTGCATGGATGCCATCAGAAGTTCGAGCCGTTTGGCCACGCCTTCCGCACGCTCGGTCAACGCCTCAAGCGACCGGGTCGATTCGTTGGCGGTTGACTGCGCAGCGCGAAGGGTTTTGGTCAGGTCATCAACCTGGGCCGATAGCACGGCCACCGCCCCCCCCATGCCGTTTTCAAGATCGTTGAAGCGGCTAAGACGACGCGCCAGGATAAAGCAATAAAACCCGGCCCCGACTGCGCCTGCGACCAGCAGGATATCTGCGATCAGTTCCATAATTTCTGTCCTCAGTTTAGTACAAATTCCATGATCAGCAGGTCATTCACCCGCTCACCACCCGTTACAATCTGAACCCGGCGCAGCATCTGTGCGCGCAGTCGCACAAGGGCGGTATTGTCCTCGATATCTGCCAGATTAAGGGCGCGCAGATAGTTGTTGAGCACATCCACCACCCTTGGCATCAACTGTTCGACTTCGGCCTTGTGCGAGGTCTTCACCTCAAGTTCTGCGCGAAAGCGCAAGTGATGTTTTTCACCGTCATTGGCCATGGAGATCGTCAATGGGTCCACGGGCACAAAGGCCACATCAGGCATCGTTGCGATCTCGGGCGCATCCATCTTGCGGCCGGTGTCGAGCGCCGCAGCATCATGGCCGTCGCCCAAGGGCAACATCCCTGAATAAACGGCGAAAAACCCGCCGCCGCCGCCGACCAAAGCCAATACCAGCCCCAGAATCAGCGGCAGCTTCGAGGCTTTCTTGCCTGTGGTCTCTTCTGTCTCTTTCGGCTCTGCCATGCTGCTTTCCCGTATGTTTCGGTAAAGCCAATATAGGCCGACAGAAACTAACCGATTGTTAAGCCTGATCAGCGAAAGATGACTTCAGCGAACGGCAGAACGCCGCAGACCAGGAGGCAAAGAATTTGCAGCAGATCGTACAGCTCTGGCAATCACTCGATAATCGTCGCCGCATCATAGTGGTGGGCGCAACTGCGGCCATGTTCTGGACGGTTCTGGCCCTGGCACGCATGGCGTCAGAGCCCAATATGACCCTGCTTTATGCGGGTCTTGAAAGCAGTGCCGCAGGCGAAGTGGTCGCGGCGCTGGAACAGCGTGGCGCGACCTATGAGGTGCGCGGCGGCGCGATTTTCGTTGATTCGGCACGGCGCGATGAGTTGCGTATGACCCTTGCGGGTGAGGGGCTGCCAAGCTCGTCCTCCAAGGGATATGAATTGCTTGACGGATTATCCGGCTTTGGCACCACATCGCAGATGTTCGATGCCGCCTACTGGCGCGCCAAAGAAGGCGAACTTGCGCGTACCATCGTCTCGCACCCCGGTATTTCCAACGCCCGCGTTCATATTTCTTCGACCGGCTCGAACCCGTTTCAACGCGATATCCGCCAGTCGGCCTCTGTTTCGATCACAACCAGTGGCGGCGGGATCACCCCTAAACATGCCCGAGCCTTGCAATTTCTGGTGGCCTCGGCGGTGACCGGGCTGACCCCCGAAGAGGTGTCGATCATCGACGCTGACGGTGGCTTGATCGGTGCCACCGAAGAAGCGCCGAGCAATACCGCCGATGACCGCGCCGAAGCCCTGCGTCAGCGCGCTGAACGCTTGCTTGAGGCGCGGGTCGGGCACGGGAATGCGGTTGTTGTGGTCAGTGTCGATACGGTTACCAAAACCGAATCGATCCGCGAGCGCCGGTTTGATCCCGAAGGCCGGGTGGCCATCAGCACCGATAGTGAAGAGCGCAGCAATACGTCCTCCGATGAGGGCGGCGGCGATGTCACCGTGGCGTCAAACCTTCCTGATGGGGACGGCGCGCAAGGGGGCGCGTCTTCCAGTGAAAATAGTGAAACCCGTGAGCGTGTGAATTATGAGGTGTCCGGCACCGAGCGCGAAATCACCCAAGGGCCCGGCGCCATCAAGCGTCTGAGCGTTGCGGTGCTGATCAATGAAATTACAGCCACGGATGATGTCGGCGTCACGACGTTTGTGCCCCGGTCCGATGAAGAATTGGCCGCCCTGCGCGAGCTTGTCTCGTCGGCGGTGGGCTATGACGAAGAGCGCGGCGATGTGATCACTCTCAAGACAATGCAGTTTGAGCCGCTCGAACCAGGCGGCACCGCGGCCAAGGCCGGGCTTTTGGATCGCCTGATGATTGATGCGATGTATCTCATTCAGGCGCTGGTCCTGGCGGTGGTTGCGCTTGTCCTGGGTCTTTTTGTGGTGCGTCCGATTCTGGCGCGACCGGTGGGGCAAGCCCCGGCGCAGATCGCCGCCGCGCCCAGTTCCGCCCCCGCCGAGGGCGCAAGTGCCGATCTGACCCCGCTTACCGGGGAAATTGACGACGGTGAGTTCGACGAAGCCGCGCTATCCCTCGTCTCGGATCGCGGGCGCGGTACGGCGGAGGCGGGCGATCTGGCCGCACTCGACCGCAGCAGCGAAGATCCGGTTGCGCGCTTGCGAAATCTGATCGGTCAGCGACAGGATGAAACCGTCGAAATTCTACGCAACTGGCTTGAAGGCGAAGAGGAGAATGCGTGATGTCGATCGCTCACCTTTTGGATGATTTCGGCGCCTATGCGCGTGGAACACCGGTCTCTATCACGGATGTTTTTCTGGAAGAACAAAGGCTTGAAGCTTTTGAGAAAGGCTATCAGGCCGGGTGGGATGATTCCGTGAAATCCCAGCTCGAGGAGTCGCGCCGGATCACGGCCGATTTTTCCCAGAATCTGCAGGATCTGAGTTTCACCTATGAAGAGGCCTATGCGGCAATCATGGAGTCATTGCGCCCGCTTCTGGAACAGATGATTGGCGCGGTGCTGCCACGCCTTGGCCAGGAGACCCTGGCGCCGCGCCTGATTGAAATCCTGCATGACATGGCGCGTGAGCGTGGGCGCCAAAAGGTCGAAATCGCAGCCGCACCAAGCGATATGACCTTGCTGGAGAACCTGTCCGAAGAGATGCCGGATCTGCCGATCACTCTGGCCGAGGATGCGTCGCTTTCCGGTGGGCAGGTTTACCTGCGTTTTGGCGAAACTGAGCAGCAAATCGACCTTCAGGATGTGTTGCAGGGCATTGATCGCGCACTCTCCGGATTTTTCGAACAAAACAGAAAGGCTACAGCATGAAGGATGAAACGCCGGGTCAAAGCGAAAGGCCTGCCAATGATCTGTCCAACCCGTTTTCGTCGGTTCCGATCGAAATCACGATTTCGGTCGGCAAGGCGCGGCCGTTGATCCGCGACCTTTTGAAATTGGGCAAGGATGCCGTTCTTCCGCTTGATCGGCGCGTCGATGACGCGGTTGAACTTTATGTTGGGGAGCGGCTTATTGCCCGGGGTCAGCTTGAAGAGCTTGATGGCGATCAACAGGGCCAATTGGCCGTTCGCCTGACAGAAGTGGCCAATCTGCAAGACGGTCTGGGATGAACCGCGCCGTTCTTGTCGGTCTTCTGGCGGTGGCGGGGCTCTGGCTTGTTGCGGCCCCCGTCTCCGCGCAGGAAATCTCGATTTCCCTGGGGGATGAGGCCTCGATTTCGGCGCGCACGATCCAGCTGATTGCCCTGATCACGGTCCTGAGCCTTGCGCCGGGACTTGCAATCATGATCACCTGCTTTCCGTTCATCGTGACGGTGTTGTCGATCCTTCGCCAAGGCATCGGCCTGCAACAATCGCCGCCCAATATGCTCATCGTCAGCCTGGCACTGTTCCTCACCTATTTCGTGATGGAGCCAGTGTTTATGGCGGCCTGGACCGAGGGTATTGATCCGCTTTTGCAAGAACAGCTCTCACTTGAGGTGGCGATTGAGCGTGCGATTGAGCCGTTTCGGGTGTTCATGGCGGGGCGTGTGAAACCCGATACCTTTGCCGCCATGGCCGCGTTGCGCCCCGACGCGGCAACGATTCCAATCGGAGCGGAAGCGCCGCTATCGGTCCTGGTGCCCAGCTTCATGCTGTCGGAAATTGCCCGTGCATTTCAGATCGGGTTTCTGGTTTTCATGCCGTTCCTGATTATTGACCTTGTCGTGGCGGCGATCCTCATGTCGATGGGGATGATGATGGTGCCGCCGGCGATTGTGTCGCTTCCCTTCAAGCTTGCCTTCTTTGTCATCGCAGATGGCTGGACCCTGATCGCCGGAAGCCTGGTGCGCGGCTATATGTAGGTCCTGGCCTTACGCCGCTGAGCGACAGCGGGGTCCCAAATTCTTGTGCTCTACACGGCGGCGCTCTGAAAAAAGGGTCCGCCGGTTTCCTTTGGCAGGCCTCGTGGCATGAAAAGAGGGGCGAAGCATTGTTAAGCCTCGCCCCTTACGGTGTTGGAACCCCTTAATGTCGTCGCACCCGCGGCGCGCTTCATGCTGTGCGTCGGGGCGGACAACCCGCGTGGCGTTATCGCACCACAAACTCGGCATGCAGGGCGCCTGCGGCCTTGATGCTTTTCAGGATGTCGATCATGTCACGCGGGGCAACACCTAGCGCGTTCAGCCCGGCAATCACTTCTGAGAGGGACGTGCCCGGCTGCACCTCGGCCAGGCCAATTCCGGGTTCTTCCTGAATGGTGGCATCGGTGCGCGGCACGACCACTGTTTCGCCACGGGCAAACGGGTTGGGTTGCACGGCCAAAGGTGTTTCCTGAATGCGCAGGGTCAGGTTGCCTTGCGAGACGGCCACCCGCGAGATACGCACATCCTCTCCCATGACAATCGTGCCAGAGCGTTGATCCACAACCACGCGGGCCTTGCGCTCGGGTTCAACAAGCAGGTTTTCAATCCGGCCAAGTGCATGCGCCGGTGAGGCCGCGCGCATGCCGGCAATATTCAACTGCACGGTGCCGGAATCGAGCATCGCGGCAACACCACGCCCCACGGCGCCGTTGATGACCCGTTCAATTCGTGCGGCGGTGGTAAAATCGGGCTCTCGCAGGGCAAGGCGGATCGTATCGAGCGTGGCAAGCTCAAAGTCGATCTCGCGTTCAATTCGGGCACCTGACGGGATCGTGCCCGAGGTTGGCACACCTTCCACCACGCCGCCTGCGTCGCCCTGCGCGGCGACACCGCCCGCGATGATCGTGCCTTGGGCCACGGCATAGATCTGGCCATCGGCGGCATTGAGCGGTGTCATGATCAAGGTCCCACCCAAGAGGCTTTTGGCATCGCCGATCGCAGAGACAGTTACATCAATCTGTCCGCCCGCGCGCGCGAATGCCGGAAGCTCGGAGGTAACAAAAACGGCGGCGACATTCTTGGGACGGAACTGTTCGCCAGACACGTTGATGCCCAGACGTTCCAGAATGTTCGACATGATTTCCTCGGTGAACGGGGCATTTCGAATGCCGTCGCCAGTGCCATTCAGCCCGACGACAAGACCGTAGCCAACAAGATCATTGCCCCGAACCCCGTCAAATTCGACAAGATCCTTGATCCGGATCGGGCTTGCGTTTGCGGCGGTAATCATAAGGCCCATGCCCAGGGCAAGACCGGCGACAAGGGTTTTAAAGATCATGACAGGAAATTTACCAGGTTCAGGCGCGATGCGCGCGCGGTTAACGTGTAAAGCGTCTCAAGTTGAAACTGAACTTGTTCCAGATCCCCGGCGGTTTCGAATACGTCAATTGAAACAAGGTCGTTGCGCGCGATTTGCAGGCTCGTGATCTCGGCCCCGATCCGGGTTGAGGATTGGTCAATCCGCGCCTCGGCAACGCCCAAATCGGCGCGCAGCGCCGATAGCCCGTCCTGCTGTGTCAACAGGGCCTCGCTCGCGCTCCGGGCAAGCGCCCGGCGATCTTCGGTTCCAAGGGCCAGGCCGGGGTCGTCGACAAGCGCCACAAGTACCGTTTGCTTTATGAGGTTGCGCAGCACGGGATCGTCGGCGCGAATATCAAGCGCCACAGATTCGCCGTCGCCCAACTGGTACGCGGAAAGATCGCTTGACCCGCCCTGATAAATCGAGGTCTCGAACGCGCCGCCGGGGGTGTCAAAAAACGTATCCAGTTCGCTTAGCACCGCCGCGGCACTTGTTGCGCCGACTATTGCGGTGCGCACCTCGTCAAGCACCTGATCCGCCGGGGCAAGAGAGGTGCTATCGGTCGCGGATCCCGAGAAAAGCGCGCGTCCGGCAACATCTGTGTTGAGGGCGCCAATGATTGATCCAAGCGTGCCTTTGGCTTCGGTGGACAGGGTGCTGAGGGGTACGCCGCCGCTGGCAAAGCCGACTGTGATTGCAGAGTTCGCAAGATCGCTGGCAAGGCTCTGGATAAAGCCAAGCGAAGACTGCATCGTGGCGGCATCCACGGTCGCTTCGCGCGCAGCGGTGCGATGGCTGTCCTGAAGGACCAAAGCGTGCTCGACATCCGCCAGGTGAAGAAGATTTCCCGAAAGATGTTGTGTCAAGTCAGCCGCTTGCCCGCTGGAAAGCTCCACCGTGAGGCGGTCCATCTGTTGTTTCAGGTTAACGCTTTGGCGATTCAAAGCAAATGCTTGGGCCATATCACCTATACTTCGCAAATTCATGGTCAAATCCCCAAAAGTGTTTGCATCATGTCGTCGATCGTCTGGAGCATGCGGGCGTTCGCGGAAAAGGCCTGTTCGACCAGCAAAAGACGCTGTAGTTCGGCGTCGCTATCGACGCCATCTGCCAGTTCGAGGCTGCGCAATTCGCTGGCCTGAGTGGTGGCAAAGCTCAGTGTCTGTTCCTCGGACAGCCGGTCTTGCGCGGCTTGTGAAACCAGCGTTGCGATCTGACCGGCGGCAGAACGCGCGGTCGGTCCAAGCGCATCCGATGAAAGCGCGCGGTTTTCGCCCAACACAGCGCTGAACGATTGCAGCAGGGCACCGTTGCCCGCAGGGCCGGGTGCAGTCGCGCCAAGACCATCACGCAGACGAAACAGGGCGCCCCCCTGGTCCGGATCAACCGCAGTGTTCAGGTTGATCCGACCGGCAAGTCCGACTTCATTGGCCGGGTCAAATGTGGCGCTTGCGTCGGTGAAGAGACCCGGCGCGCCAGGCGCAAGGCTTGGGTCGAGGCCGGCCTGTTGAAAGCGTTCGACGATATCGCGCGCCACGGCATCGACGCCGCTTTGCGCCTCGACCGCGAGGGTGTCGCGTACATCGAAAAGCGCGGCCAGTTGGCCACCGGCGAGGGGCCCGCGGTCACCACCGATGTTGACGTTGTTGCCATTGATCTGGATGCCGGACAAAAGCCCGTTCTCCAGCGTCATATGAGGCGCCACAATCGCCGAGGGTTCGAAATCAAGCTTTGCCGGAAGACCATCAAGCAGCAGAGCGCCACCGGTGGTGACAAGGGCGACGGCGCCGTGATCCCGTGGCAATTGCCGCAACGGCAAAAATTCTGATAGCCCGTCAATGATCTGTTGGCGCTGATCCTCAAGCGGGGCTGTGGCGCGGCCATTGAACAGGGCTTCGGTGATTTGAATATTCAACGTGCTGACCTGTTCAAGGCCGGTGTTGATGCTGTCCACGGTGCGGGCGATATCGGTGTCGGCGCGGCTGCGCAGGCCTTCGATCTCATCGGAAATAGAATTCAGACTTTCGGCGAGGCGGGTGGCATCCTGAACCACAGTTTGGAGGCGGTTTGACTCTTCCGGGCGCGTGCTTGCGGTGACAAGGCCGGCCTCAAACGTGGCGAGATTCGTGCTTAACGCTCCTGGGTCGCCCGGCGTTCCCAAGGCTCGCTCGATCTGAGCGGCGAAGTTGGTGCGGGTTTCCGCTGCCGCCAGGGCACTATCGGCAAGTCGGCGATCACCCAAAAGGGCGTTGTCCACATGCCGGGTAATGCCCACAACAGACACGCCGCGCCCGTCGGGTTGCGATGCGAGACTGATGTCGCGCACAGCGTAGCCTTCGGTGAGCACATTGGCGAGGTTGGCCGACACGACGTCGGCCGTGCGAGAGCTGGCATTCAAGCCACTGAGAGCGTTTGACAGGGCTCCTGAAATCGTCATGTCGGTCCCTTTCCTTTCACTGGTGATTGCGCTGGGCCTTAGCGTTTGATGTTGGTGGTTTCCTGCAACATCTCATCCACGGTCTGGATCACCTTGGCGTTCGACGAATAGGCTCGCTGGGTCTGAATCATATCGGTCAATTCGCGGGCCACATCGGTGGCCGATTCCTCGCGTGCGAAGGACACAATGTCACCGGTCGGCCCGTCACCGGCATTCCACAAGAAGAACGATCCGCTTTCTGGCGAGGGCAGATAGGTTTGCTGATCCATGGCGACAAGGCCGTTGGGATTGGGCAGGTCGACAAGTGGCACCTGATAGATAACGCGTGTGACCCCGGTATCAAATGAGGCACGAACAAAGCCGTTTTCATCCACCTGTGCAGAGGTCATGTTGCCCACCGGCGAGCCATCCTTGGAGATCGACAGCGGCGCGAAGCTATTGGAAAGCTGAGTCAGCCCGTCTGACGTACCGAGCCGACCGATATTGATCTCGATCGGTCCGCCGTCGACGTCCACGATGACCCGACCGGTGCCTGGATCATAGGGCCCGCCCGACAGAGTCGCCACATCAAGAAGCGTGCCACCGGTTGCGCGGGCGTCATCAAAGGTAACTCGGTACTCACCAATCAGGGCGTTGTCCTGCGCCGAATCTGTGAGGCTCACGGTCCATTCATTCGATGATCCCGTGACGGGGATAGTTGGGGTAAAGGTGATCCCGATTGTCTCGGATATCCCGAGATTGTCGAAATATTCTACCGAGAGCTGTTGTGTTTCACCGGGCGCATCAAACGAGGTTTCTGTCGCGGGAAGGTTAATGCCAAGATTGACGGATGTCGTCGGCTCACCTGTCAGTTGATTGACGTTAATTCGGACCGGTTCGAGGCCGCCGCTGGTATCGCGTGGAAATTCCGGCACGGTGCCATCCGGGTTGGCCGGCCAGCCCATCAGAACGAGACCGGATTCGGTCACAAGCAGGCCGTTTGCGTCGGTGCGGAACGATCCGGTTGTGGTTAGCATCATTTGCGGGTCACCAGTGCCGACGGCAACCTCGGTCGCCGAGGCAACCGGAATAAATCCGCGACCGCGAACCGCAAGGTCGGTCGGATTGGATGTGCTGACGAGCGAGCCACCGTTGTCAACAAGGCGTTGTGTGGATGACCGTACACCACCGGCCGCATAGCTGCCGCCGTTTGACGAAATGACAAGCGATTCAAAATTCGCCTCGACCCTTCGATATCCAAAGGTGGCCGAGTTTGCGATATTGTCGGAAATCGCGGCAAGCCGCGTGGCATTCGCGTTGAGCCCCGCCACACCGGCATTGAGAGAGGATGAAATAGTCATGGATACGCCTTTCTGCTGCATCGACCAAAGTTGGCATCCAGCAATAAGCGCGTACCTTTAACAGGCAGCTAATAAATAAAATGCGTTCTAATTCTATCGTCGGTCTGATCGTAAAAGGACCACCTCAAGTCGATTATTGCGTAGCGCCATCGGGTTTGCGACCACCGGTTTACGGTCGGCATGTCCGGTCACGCGATGCATGCGCTGCACGTCGATTCCGTCATCTTCAAGCATCTGGCGCATTGTGTTGGCGCGCGCCGATGACAGATTCCAGACCGGGTTATCCGCAACCATGATCGGCAAAGCCCGGGTATGGGCCGCCACGGCAAGGTTGTTCTCAACCAGGTTCGACACTGACGCAATAAGAGCGGCCAAATCGCGCAATAGCGCTGTTGGAACTGTGGTCTGGGCCTCGAAAAGCCGGGCGTCGGCAAGGTCGAACAGTTCGATCACCAGCCCCTCGTCGGTCACACGCGTCAGAATATGACGCAGCGTGGTATCCGCGACCATGCTTTCGCCACCGCGTCCGGTCAGGGCCGCTTCGATGCTGGCGAAGGCTTCGGCGTCGGCTGTTGCCTCGGCGTTGACGGGGCCTTCGGTCAGCAATCCAATGTCGCCGCGCGCTATTTGACTCGCCGATGCAAAGGCCTGCGATGCGCCGGTTCCGTTCTGCGGCAGAGTGTCTTCGGCAAACATGCTGTCGCCTCCAAAGGCGCCATCGCCGCCGCCGGAAATCCGGTTGATCGGAATCGTCGGGCTGAAATAGTCCGAGATGCCCTTGCGTTGTTGTTCCGTTGTTGCGTTCAGCAGCCACATCAGCAGGAAAAAGGCCATCATGGCCGTTACAAAGTCCGCATAGGCAACTTTCCAGGCACCACCATGATGCCCACCGCCAGCGATGACCTTTTTCCGTTTGATGATGACTGGCGCCGCATTGCTATGCGCGCTCATATCCACCACCTTTGTTACTCACCCGTGTTAAGGTTTAGCACAAGGGGTATTACCCGGCTGTTAACACCTAGAATTTTAACGATTTCTAAGAGTTACGCCTGAGATGGAAGCCAAAGAACGATCCACGGAAAACCCACCAGAAGGGCGATGGTTACCGCATCCGCGATAAAGAAGGGCGTGACCCCCCGGAACACGTCCTGAACGCTGATATCATCGCGCACGCCGGCCACCACAAAGCAGTTAAGGCCAATGGGCGGCGTGATCAGGCAGAACTCGGCCATCTTGACCACCAGGATACCGAACCAGATCGCACACATCGTCCCATTCATGCCAAAGGCACTTTCGGCGGCGGTGACGGCTTCACCGCCATTCAGGGCCATGACCGCCGGATAGACCACTGGCAGCGTCAGCAACAGCATGCCGATTGCATCCATGAACATGCCAAGCACCGCATAGGCCAGCAGGATACAGATCAGGATCATCATCGGTGAATAGTGCAGCGACGTGATCCAGTCGGAAAACGCCGAGGGCAGATCGGCAAAGCCCAGAAAGCGCACATAGATCAGCACACCCCAGATGATCGAAAAGATCATCACCGAGAGTTTGGCAGTTTCCAGCAGCGCATCCTTGAGCTCGGGCCACCGCATACCGCGATAGGCGGCGATGACAAAGACGATAAAGGCGCCAATCGCCCCGCCTTCGGTCGGCGTGCCCCAGGCATCGCCGCCAAAGGGGTTATAGACAAAGAAGATAATGATCACGACGACCGCGACGATCGGCAGGGCCGGAGGCAGCGACGAAAAACGCTGGCGCCAGGTAAAGCCACTCACCGGCGGACCAAAGCCCTTCACGGTGAGGGCAAGCCCGATGATCAAAAGGGTATAGACCAGCGCCGAAAACATGCCGGGGATGAAACCGGCGAGCAAGAGCATGCCCACGTCCTGTTCGACGATGATCGCATAGATCACAAGGATCGCCGAGGGCGGAATGAGGCTTGCCAATGTCCCCGCCGCCGCGACAACGCCGGCCGCAAAGCGCTTGTCATAACCGACGGCAAGCATTTCGGGGATGGCAATGCGGGCAAACACCGCCGCCGTGGCCACCGAGGCGCCCGATACCGCCGCAAAGCCTGCGGTGGCAAAGACCGTGGCCACGGCAAGCCCGCCCGGCACCCAGGCGATCCAGCGCTTTGCCGCCTCGAAAAGGGCACGGGTGAGACCGGCGTAATAGGCGAGATAACCGATCAGAATGAAGGTCGGAATGAGCGAAAGCGCCTGTGACGAAACCTTGCCATGCGGCACCTGCCCGGCGGTCTTGATGCCAACGGTCAGCGCCCAAGCAAGCTGTGCAAACTCGTAATCCTTCTTGTCCCAGAAGATCCAGACAAGGCCCACGAGGCCAGCCAGACCCGCGGCAAAAGCCACGCGCATGCCAAGCACGACCATGACCAGCATTCCGGCGGTGACCCAAAGGCCAATATCAATCGGTGTCATCAGTCGCGCCCCTGAATATGTTCGGCCTCAGCCGCCGCCTGTTCTGCAACAGACATGATAAGCGGCACCGCCACGGGGGTTTCGTCGCCCCTGACAAAGGCGCGCCCAAAACCCCAAAGTTGAAGCACAAGGCGTAGCGCCATTACCGAAAACGCCACCGGCACCACAAGCTTGGAGGGCCAGATCGGCAGGCCGATATCAATCGAGCTGTCGCGGCTCCACAGTGGCTTGGTCATGTCAAAGCTGCGGTCGAAATGCGCCCATGTGCCCCAGATCAACGCGATAAACAGAATGAGAATGCCAAAGGTCGTCACAAATTCCGCAAGCCAGAGCGCGCGGCCCCTAAGTTGTCCCACCACGATATCCATGCGGATATGGCCGCCGTCGCGCTGAACATATGACACGCCAAGAATGGCGATCAGCGGCATGAAGGCCTCGATCCAGTCAACATAGCCGGGCAGAGGGTTGTTGAAACCATTGCGCCCGGTCACCGAGATGACGGCAAGCACCATAAGCCCGAAGGCAAAGATACCGGCGATCAAAGCGAAAAAGCGTTCCACCACCTGAAGCGCCTGATCGAGGCGGCTAAGCAGGCTGGAATCGCGCATTACGGCAAAAGAGCCGGCCATGGCGGTATGCTCCTGTTGTGAGGGCCTATAGACGTTAGCAAAAGCGGGCCCCGGAGTGGATGTCCGGGGCCCTGGGGCAGATCAGTTCGAGGCCCGGACTTTTTCAAGCGTGGCGCCAACAAGATCATAAAGTTCTTGGGCGGGCATGCCCTGTGCGCTCATCTCCTCGATCCAGGCCGCCGCGATCGGCTCGGCGGCAATCTTTTTGAATTCGGCCAATTGTTCGTCGGAAATAGTGACCTTGGTCACGTTTTTCTCGGCCAAAACAGTATCCCATTTCTTGAGCAGTTCACCATAGTTGGCAAGATAATGCTCAATCGCCTCATCAACCGAACCGTCAAGCGCCTCGCGCTCGGCGTCCGACAGGCCTTCATAGGCGTCGATATTCACAACCACAGGACAGTTCACCGTGCCGGGGTTGAGGTTCTCGGTCCACCAAGTTGCTTCGTTGATGGTACCAAAGGACAGATGCGCATGCTGGGCAAATGAAACGGTATCAACAACGCCCGACTGCATCGCCTGATAAGCTTCGGAGGCGGTCACAGAGGTCGGAACCGCACCCACGGCGGCAAAGGCTTTGCCCAGACCGCCGGTGGCACGTACCCGCATACCGTCAAATTCAGCCAACTCATCGCGCGGCTCGCCCGTGCCGACGATGTTGTATTGCGGCATCGGGCTTGTCATCAGCATCCTAGCGTTCCAGCCGGCCATTTCCTCGGTCACGGCCGGATGGGCGTAGACCGCGTTGCTGACGGCGACTTCTTCGTCGAGGTTGCGCACGCCAAGAAACGGCAGCTCAAGCACGGTGATCGCGCGGTTCTTGTCGGGGTGATAGCCGGCACAGAACTGGGCCATCTCGAATGCGCCGATGCTGATTCCGTCAAGGTTTTCGCGGTTTTTCGACAGACCGCCATAGCTGATGTTCATGGTGAACTCGCCATTGGTCTTTTGCTCGACCAGCTCGGCAAGCTTGTGCACATGCTCGGTAAAGGCGCGGCGCTTGCCCCAGAGCGAAACGTTCCATTCGGTCGCCATCGCCTCACCGGCAAAGGCAAGTGTAAGGGCGGCCACGGCGGTGTGGCTTAGTAGTTTTTGCATGATTTTCCTCCCAGATTGCATGCGAATTCGTCGGGCTCACCATCGTGTATGCTGGCGCCGCTGGCTATGAAGAAAAGCGCGCAGCCCACCGGCGCGAGCCCTGCGGAATTCCGCAAGGACACTACAGCAGCGCCTCTTTGTCCAGCCCAAGCTTGACGATCTTCTCATTCAGCGTCCTGCGCCCGATGCCAAGCGCCTCTGCCACGGCCTCCATCCGGCCTTGATGTGCGGTGATCGCCTTGCTGATCAATTCGCGTTCAAAGGCGGCCACCGCCTCGCGCAGGGTATCGGGTACGTCGTCGCTTAGCGGATCGGCGCGCAGCGCTTGTGCCATCGACCCGGCGCCACGCCGCGCCGCCAGAACCCGGCGTTCACAGACATTGCGCAGCTCGCGCACATTGCCGGGCCAGGCATGCGCCAGAAGGGCGGCGGTGTCTTCGGGGGTAATGTCGGGCGCGCGGGTCTCATAGACGCGCGCGAACTCATCCAGAAATCGCGCCGCCAACAGCATCACGTCGTCTCGCCGCTGGCGCAGGGTGGGCGGTTTGATCACCGTGGTGTTGAGCCGATACAAAAGATCCTGACGCAGTCGACCATCCGTCACCGCCTCGTCGGGGTCTTCGTTGGTGGCCGAAATCACCCGAAACGTCAGCGGGACGGGCCTGTCGCCGCCAAGCGGCAAGACCTCTTTATCCTCGATCACCCGCAACAGCTTGGCCTGCACCGCAAGCGGACAGGAACAGACCTCGTCAAGAAAGATCGTGCCACCGTCGACACCGGGCAAGCGGCCCTTGGCGCCGTCATGCACGCCGAACATTTCCGCCTCGAACCCGTCCGGCGACAGCGCCGCGCAGTTCAGTGCAAGAAACGGCCCCTCGGCATTCGGCCCCAGATCATGCAGCGCGCGCGCCACAAGTTCCTTGCCGGTGCCGGTTTCGCCCTGCAACAGAACCGCGGCGCCGCTTTGGGCCAGATCAAGCACCTCTTCGCGCAGGGCCATCGTGTCGGGCGTTTGCCCCAGCAACACCCGGTCCAGCCCCGACAATTGCATCAGGCGTTGTTTCAGCCTTTGGGTGGTGCGTTTCATCCGGTGCTGATCAAGCGCATGTTGCAGGATGTTCAAAAGGCGGCGCGGCTCGTAGGGCTTTTCGACAAAGCTATAGGCGCCGCCCTGCATGGCCTTGACCGCCGTCGCGATATCGCCATGTGCCGAAATCAGAACAAGCGGCGGCGACAGTTCGGGATCAAGGCTAGCGAGCAGATCAAGCCCCGAAAGGCCGGGCATGCGCACATCCGACAGGATCACATCGGGCTGAAACTCTGCCAGACGCTCGGCGACGCGGGCGGCGCGGGGCAGGGCTTCAACCTGCCAGCCTGCGGCCTCAAGCAGATCAATCAACGACAGGCGCATGGCCTTGTCATCTTCGACGATCATGATGCGGGGGTGTGGCGTCGATGTCATACTGGGTCTGTGTCCTCTTCGCCGGTGCCCGCCGGTATTTCGACCCGAAATACCGCGCCGCGCGCTTTGGCATTGCGCGCCGTGATCCGGCCGTGATGTTCCTTGACGATATTGGCCGAGATCGCGAGGCCAAGACCCATGCCACGCCCGCTTTCGCGGGTGGTGACAAAGGGTTCCTGAAGATCCGACAGCGAGGCCTGGCCCAACCCGTGCCCGGTATCGCGTACCTCGACCCAGCCGACACTATCGGCAAGGCCCATGCGCAGATGCAACAACCGCTCATCGCTATCCTCAAGCGCATCCACCGCGTTGCGCAGGATGTTGGTCATCACCTGTTCAAGACGCAACTGATTGCCGCGCACCATGATCGGCCCCGCCGGTTCGCGGATATCGACCGTCACGTCGCTGGCCTCGATATTGGGGGTCAAAAGCGACAGGGCCACCTTGACGACGCTGCGCAGATCGACCTCGCGAAAAACCTCATGATCGGTGCGCGCAAAAAACTTGAGCTGGCGGGTGATGCCCTCCATCCGGTCGACAATGCCGGTGATGTGTGGGATCACCTTTTGCGCGGGCTGACCGCCGATTTCGGCAGCGGCAAGATGGTTGCGCATGGCGGCAATCGGTTGACCAAGCTCATGGGTGACCGAGGCCGCCAACTGGCCAAGGGCGGCAAGGCGGCTGGCGCGCTCAAGCTCGTCCTGGGTGCGCTTGAGACGGCGTTCGGCGGTGCGGCGATCCTCGATCTCGACAGCCAGCCGGTCATTGGCAAGGCGCAGCTGCGCCTCTTCGGCCTCGGACCGGCGCAGGGCCGCGCCAATGCGTTGCGTGCGGCGCACCTGTGAGACCATAAAGCCTGTCCCGGCAAGGATCATCACCATCCCTGTCACCAGCCAGCTTCGGGTGACCGCCGCGCTGTCATCGGCGAAATAATGCAGTTTCCAGTTATGCTGGGGCAGGCTGGCAGAGAGATGAATGCGTTTGGCGCCGTCGATCATCGCGCGCGCATCGCCATTCGGGTGCCAGTTCAGCGGATCAAGCGGTTGACCGGGGAATTGCCGGTTGGCGGCGATCCGGGCGCGCTGTGCCTCTGTGAGACCCGCAAGCGTGCGATAGCGCCAGCCGGGGTTGGACGAGAGCAGGACCACACCGTCGCTATTGGCCAGGAATACCTGTTCACCTGCCGCGCGCCAGGCCTCTTCAAGGTCGGTCAGGTCAAGCTTGATCGCGATGACCCCGGAAATCCCGCCGCCGGGCTGGCGCACCGCATCGGCAATGAAATAGCCCGGCAATCCGGTGGTCGCCCCGATCCCGTAAAACCGCCCCTGCGTGCCGGTGATTGCCGCCTGAAAATAGGGGCGAAAGGAGTAATCCTGCCCGACAAAGGTTTCGGGATTGTTGGCGTTCGAGGCCGAGATCGTTACTCCGTCTCCCTGCATCAGATAGATCGCATCAAGCCCCGATTGCACAGCAAAGGCCGCAAGGCGTTTATCCAGAACGTCCGTCGGCGCGCCGAGATCAGTCGCAAGCACGTGGGAATCGCGCGCCAGTACATAGGTCAGATGCGAGAACCGCTCCAATTCCGCCAGAACCGTGCTTCGGTAAAGCGACAGGCGGCCGCGCGCCTTGGCCTCTTCTTCAGACTGGAAAAAGCTGAGCGAGAGCCAGAACACCCCGATGGCCGCGCAAAGCGCAGAGACGGCAGCAAGGGCAGAATGGGACAAACGCATGGGCAAGGTATCGGGCCGTTCGGGACGTCATGCAAGCGGTTTGGCGATCTGGCCTAACGTGAAACACATGCCTCAAGTCCGGTCATGTCGGTCTTGCCCAATTGCGCCAGTGTCAGGCTGATTTCCTCGCTCATCACCTGCCAGAGTTGGTTCACCCCCCGCTCGCCGCGCCCGGCCATCGCATAAAGCAGGGGGCGACCGAGAAAGGCAAAATTGGCCCCCATGGCATAGGCCTTGACGATATCCTCGCCCGAGCGCAGGCCGGAATCATAAAACAGTGGATAGTCCGGCCCAAGTGCCTTGCGCATTGCGGCGAGCATCAGAATGGGCGGCGGTGCGCCATCAAGCTGCCGCCCGCCATGGCTTGACACCTGAATGGCATCGACGCCTTCCTTGCGCAGGCGCAGCGCATCCTCGACATCCAAAACGCCCTTGATCACCAGCTTGCCGGGCCAGGCCGCGCGCAGGCGTTGCAGATAGGACCAATCGGCGGCGGCGCGGCTTGCGGTGCGATCAAACCCGCCATCCTTGAAATTGGCCATTTGCGGACGGCCCTTGACCAGCGAGGTCAGCGACCATCGCGGATGCAGTGCAAAATCGACAAATTGCCTTGGCCCGATTCGAAACGGCATCTTGAACCCATGGCGCAATTCGCGCGGGCGGCGGCCCACTTCGGGCACATCGAGGGTCACCACTAGGGTTTCGTAACCTGCGGCGCGGGCCCGCTCGACAAGCTGCATCGTGGCGCTGCCATCGCCGCTGAAGTAAAGCTGAAACCAGGCGTGGCCCTCGGCGGCCTCAAGCATCCTTTCAAGCGCGGTCGACGCCACGGTCGAGACCCCCAGGGGCACCCGGTCGCGCGCCGCAATCCGCGCCAGCATCAAATCGGCGCCGGGGGTAGAAAGGTTGCACATGCCCATCGGGGTAATCCCGAAGGGCACTTTTGCAGGGTGATCAAACACCGGCATGGAAAGGTCACGATGGGTCACGTTGCACAAGACCCGCGGCTTGAGCCGCAGATCGCGCAACGCGGCCCGGTTAAGGGCCTCGCCGTGACCCTCGCCCGCCGCCCCGTCGATATAGTCAAACACCATCCACGGTAGCCGACGCCGCGCCATCTGGCGGGCGTCCTCGGCACAGTGGATGTCGCGAGAGGGCAGCAATCAATGGTCCTTTCGGTGTCGCGACCTCAGGCCTGAACGGCCTTCATGAAGCGGTCACGGATCACGACCGGATCCATGGTGATGACCGGAACCTTGATATTGCCGCTTTCGCATTTGCACACGATCACTGTCATTTTGTTCGAGGCCAGCGCCTTTTCCAGCACCCCCTTGGTTTCGCTTGCCTGACACTCAATAACGTTTTCACAGCCACAGGCCTTTGCCACAGCGGCGAGCGAGGTCTTTTTGCCGGCATAGGTCGGCTGATCGCCGGTCGAGCCATAGCTGCCGTTGTCGATGATCAGCAGGATATAATTGTCGGCCACGTTGTTGGCGATGGTCGGCAGGGTGCCAAAGTTGGTCAGGACAGAGCCGTCACCATCAATCGAGATGACCTTTTTATCCTGTGCCAGAGCCAGCCCAAGCCCGATCGAGGACGAAAGCCCCATGGTGCCGAGCATGTAGAAATTGGTTGGCTGATCATCCAGCAGGTGCAACTCCTGACTTGGCAGGCCGATGTTGCAGACCACAAGATGGTCGCGGATTACAGGCGCGATATCGCGCAGAACGTCAGAGCGGATCATTGGTCTCCGTAGCCTCCCCAGAAAGACGCGTCGGTCAGGATCGCGACAGGTTTGTTGCACATGAATGTGTATTTCAGGATCGCGTCCAATTCGTTCGCGTCCGATTCCTTGTGAAAATGATAGGTCGGGATATTGAGCTGATTGAGCAGCGCCTTGGTATGCACCGCCATTTCCACCTGACAGGCCACCGGCTCGCGCAGCTCACCGCGATAGCTGATCAGCATCGGCAGCGGCATGCGGTAGAACTGCGTCAGGGTGGCCAGCGTGTTGATGGTCACCCCGATGGCGGTGTTTTGCATGATGATCGCGGGGCGTTTGCCGCCCATGAAGGCACCGGCACAAAGGCCCATGCCCTCGTCTTCCTTGTTCGAGGGGATGTGGTAGATTTCGGATCGGGCGTCAATTTCATCAATCACACCGGCCAGCTGTTTGCAGGGCACGGTGGTGACGAAACTGATGTCATTGGCGACCAGATCGTCGACGATTTTCGTGTGGATGGACACGGGGGGTTACTCCTTGGGTTCAGGATAGTGAAGACGGATAGCAGGCTTATCTAACGCAGGACGTGGACAGAGCAAGGCGCATGGCGCACAACGCGTGCCGCCGTAGAGCCAAGAAGAAAATCGCTTATGCCCGGCTTGTGAGAGCCGATGACGATGCAATCGGCGCCCCAGTCGCGGGCGAAATCGGTGATCGCGCGGCCCGAATGCCCGGTGATCAGCCGCGTACCAACCCCCGGAAAGCCCTCAACCCGCTTGGCCAGACGATCCTTGGCGGCCTCAAGGGCGGCGTTGACGGTCTCTTCGTCGACATAGGATCGTACCGACGGGTTGAGCGGTTCGTGAATGTGGATCGCGATGATTTCTCCGCCCTCGTCGAGCAGTTTCTGCGCGGCCTCAAGCGCCGGTTCGCTGATCCCGTGATCGAGCGACAGTGAGACGATGATTTTCTTGTACATCACATTTCCTTTTCGTCGCGGGCGTCACCGCCCTTGGTGCTAGCCGGTCGCCTCGGGCACGAGGATGGTTTTCGGGGCGGTCGTGCGCCCATTGCGGATATCGGCAAAGGCGGCGGCCCCATCGGATAGCGGGCGTTTTTCGGTCCAGTCAAGCGCGCCCATGCGGCCCTCGAACATGGCCTGCGCGGTGTCGCGGAAATCCTGCGCGGTATAGGTATAGGTGCCGATAAAGGTGATTTCCTGCAAGGTAATGCGCCGGATATCAAGCCCGCCGGTGGCCGAGCCAAGCCCGATATGCACGATCACGCCGCCGGGGCGCACATGCGCCGAGGCCTGCGCGCGAGTGGCGTCAAAGCCAACCCCGTCAACCACAAGATCGAACTGCTCCGATGGGTCGAGCCCCTCGGGCGACAGGACGTTTTGGTCACACTGCATGCTGAGATAGGCGCGCCGGGCGGGGTGCGGCTCGATCATGGTGATATCGCTGATGCCCTGCGCCGCAAGGCTAAGCGCCGCGCCAAGCCCGATGGCACCGCCGCCAAGCACAAGCGCACGGTGCGCGCCCTCGCCCAAAGCATTGCGCCCGAGGCGGACCGCATGCCAGCCACAGGCAATCGGTTCGGCGAGGGCGGCCTGATCGGTGGTGATGTGATCGGGCATCACGACAAGATTACGCTCTGGCATGGCCAGCAGCGCGGCAAAAGCGCCTTCGCGGGGCGGCATCGAAATAATCTGGCGGGTGCTGCACAGATTGTCGCGCCCCGATGCACAGGCCGGGCAGATGCCGCAGGTGACAAGCGGGTTCACGGTCACGCGCTTGCCGGTCATGGCGCCGCTCAACACCGTGCCCGCCGCCTCGTGGCCAAGCACAAGCGGGGCGGGGCGGCGATCATCATGGCCGAGATAGGCGTGCATGTCCGAGCCGCAAATGCCGACGCTATCGACCCGTATCAACGCCTCGCCGCTTTGCGGTGCGGGGTCGGGCATGTCGCGATACTCAAGGCCCTCGGGGGCAGTATAAACCAATGCCTTCATTTCGCTGTAAAACCTCCGTCCACCATCATGATCTGTCCGGTCACGTATTTCGATGCGTCTGAGCAAAAGAACATCAGCGGTCCGTCAAGATCGTCAACCTCGCCATTGCGCCCGATACAGGTTTGCGCCGCATTGCGCGCCGCGCGCTCGGGGTCATCAAACACCGCCGCCGTAAGCTCGGTGCGGATAAAGCCGGGGGCGAGGGCGTTGACCACAATCCCGTCACGCGACCAGGCCTCGGCCATGGCGCGGGTCATCTGGGCGACGCCACCCTTGCTTGCGCCATAGGCAATGCCGCCGGGAAAGGCGCGAAAGGATTGCAGCGAGGCAAAGTTCACGATCCGGCCCCAGCCTTTTTTCTTCATTGCCGGCACAAGGTGCTGGCTCAGGAAAAACGGCGTGCTGAGGTTCAGCGCCAGCGTGACATCCCAGCCCTCGGGCGTGACATCATCGGCGGCTTGACGCGTGTTGATACCCGCCGCATGCACCACGATATCGGGCGCCCCAAAGGGCAGCGCGGCGGCGCGGGCAAGATCGGCCAACCCGTCGCGATCGGCAAGATCATGGGCAATCACCGCGCCATGATCGCCAACCTCGGTTTCCCATTCGACAAGCGCCTCGGCGCGGCGCGCAACACCCACAACGCGAGCACCGTTGGCCACCAGCACGCTGGCCGCGCGCCGCCCCAGCCCCGAGCTTGCGCCGGTGACCAGAGCGACACGGCCGGTCACATCAAGTAAACCCTTTTTAGCCATTGGACGTCAGATCAAAGGTTTCGTCGGGGAAATATTTCTTCAGGCGGATATCGGCGGTGCGGGCGTGACCTTCCATGCCTTCAAGCCGGGAAATCCGTGCCGTGGCTTCGGCCACCGGCTTGGACCCTTCACGCGTCGCACGCTGCCAGGTGACGATTTTCATGTACTTGTGGACGCTCAGACCACCGGTATAGCTGGCCGCCCCCGAGGTGGGCAGAACATGGTTGGTGCCTGCGGCCTTGTCGCCAAAGGCCACGGTGGTTTCTTCGCCCAGAAACAGCGAGCCATAACAGCTTAACCGACCCAGCCACCAATCCAGATCCTCGGCCTGAACGGTCAGGTGCTCGGGCGCGTAGTCATCGGATGTGGCGGCCATCTCTTCGCGGTCGGCGCAGAGGATGACCTCGGCATAATCGCGCCATGCGGCAAAGGCGTTGTCGCGGTTCACCTCCGGCAGGTCGTCGATCAGGCCGGGCACAATGCGCATCACCTCTTCGGCCAGCGGGCGGTTGTCGGTGACAAGCCAGACCGGCGAGTTATAGCCATGCTCGGCCTGACCCACCAGATCGGTGGCCACAACCATCGGGTCGGCGGTCGCATCGGCGAGAATAAGGCTATCTGTGGGGCCCGCGATCATGTCGATACCGACGCGGCCAAACAGCATGCGCTTGGCCTCGGCCACGAACTGATTGCCCGGACCCACCAGAATATTGGCGCGCGGCAGGCCAAACAGGCCGAATGTCATCGCCGCAACGCCCTGAACGCCGCCCATGGCAAGGATGGTGTCGGCCCCGCACAGATCGGCCGCATAGATGATCGCGGGCGCAATCCCGACGCCGGGGCGCGGCGGCGAACAGGCGACGATATGCTTGCACCCGGCCACGCTTGCGGTGGTGACGGTCATGATCGCACTGGCGATATGGCTATAGCGCCCGCCCGGCACATAACAGCCCGCCCCGGTGACAGGGATGCTCTTTTGCCCGGCAATCAACCCCGGCACCACCTCGACCTCGATATTCTTCAGGGTCTCTTTCTGAGCCTCGGCAAAGCGGCGCACGTTATCGTGGGCAAACTGAATGTCCTGCTTGAGCTTTTCCGGCACCAGTGCCGCCGCGGCCTCGATCTCGGCGCGGGTGATCACGACATTGCCGTCGTATTGGTCGAATTTGGCGGCATATTCCATCGCCGCCTTGTCGCCGCCCGCCTCGATATCATCCAGAATCTTGCGCACGGTGGCCTTTACATCCGAGGCATCGGATTTCGAGGTCAGTGTTGCCTTTTTCAGATATTCTAGTGTCATGGGTCAGGTCCTATTTATAGATGTCTGGCAAAAGCGTTGTCGAGAACGCTGGGATATAGGCGATCATCAAAACGACGATCAGCATGAAGAAAACAAACGGGACGGCGCGCGCTGCGATCCGCAGGATCGATTCGCCGGTGATCCCCGAAACCACGAACAGGTTCAGCCCGAGCGGCGGGGTGATAAAGCCCACGCCAAGTGCGGTGATCATCATGATGCAGAACTGAATTTCATTCATGCCGATATCATCCGCGAGCGGCTTGAGGATCGGCGCGAGGATCACGATATTAGGCGTCGTCTCCATCACGCAGCCCGCCGCGATCAGGATCATGATCATCAACAGGATCAACAGGCTTGGGTTGTCGGTCAGGCTTGTCACCGCAAACACAAAGCCCTGCGGCACGCCCATGATCGCAAGCGCCTGTGCCAGCGGCAGAGAAAAGGCGATGATCGGCAGGATCACACCGTTCACCTTGGCCGAACTGATAAGCATGGCCGGAAAATCTGCCAGCTTGAGCGTGCCAAGAAAGAGGCCGAGGATCACGGTCACGACAACCGCCGTGGCGCCGGCCTCGGTCGGGGTCAGGCGGCCCGAGAAGATGCCGTAAAAGATGATGCCCGGCACGATGAACGCATACCAGCCCGACGCCAGAGCACGGCCAAGATTGCCAAGATACTCGCGCAGGCTGATGTTGCCGCCGCCCTCATAGCCATAAATCCGGTTGACCACGATATTGGTGATAAGGATCGACACCAGGATCATGACCCCCGGAACCAGCGCCGCAATGAACAGTGTCGAGGCGGAAATGCCCAGCACAAGGCCGATGATGATATAGGCAATCGAGGGCGGGATCAGGATGCCGGTACAGGCCCCCGCCGCGACCAAAGCACAGGCATAGGGGCGCGGATAGCCCGATTCCACCAGCCGGTCGATGGTCATCCGACCGACCGCCGCAGCCCCCGCCGCGTCAGAGCCAGAGATCGCCGAGAACATGCCGCAGACAAGCACCGTGGCCGAGCCGAACCCGCCCTTTGCAAATTGCGTCAATGCCTCGGCGACGTTGAGAAACTTGCGGCTGAGGCCGGTGCGCACAAGAACGTCACCGGTCAGGATAAACAGCGGCACCGCCGTCAACGCAAAGGCGTCGATTCCGTCAAACAGGCTTTCACCGACAAGGCTCAGCGGGAGCGCGCCCGACATCAGCAGCATCGCAATCGCGCCTGCGCCAATCGCGGCCCAGACCGGCACCGCAAGGGCGATGAGTACGACAAACAGGATCACGGGCGCATAGAAATCCCAGCCCAGATCGACCGTTTGATTAAGAGTATTCCAGAGCATCTGCTATCCTCTCAATCAAACAGTTGGTTGCCTTCGTGAACGGGCGTCCCGTCACGAAGCGAGCGCAGGTCGCGCAAAAAGGATTGCACCAGCCGCAGAATCATAAGGCCAAAGCCGATCGGCACCGCGAGCAGGAACCACACCATCGAGACCCGCATGCCCGCGCTGACCGAACCGAACTTGGCGGAGACAAGAACCGTTTCCCAAGACCAGTAAAGCGCGATCACCGCGACGGTGAACATCACCAGATCCCCAAGGATGTAGAGGGCGGCCTTCATGCGCGGGCCGACATAATGCATGATCACGTCAATGCGGATATGGGCGCGCTCGCGCACCGCAGCGGCGGCCCCGATCCACGCAAGATAGATAAAGGCATAGCGCACGATCTCTTCTCCCCAGACCGAGGAATAGGAAAAGACTTCGCGGCGAATGACCTCAACCGCCATGGTCACCACCAACATGAGATAGAAGATCAAAAGCGCCCATCTCTCCAGGTTTCTGTCTAGGGTATTGAGCATGCAAACCTTTCCCGGTCAGAGGCGCCTGATGCCGCCTCGTGCCCGTTGTCGTGCAAAATTCAGGGTCAAGACCGGGCGCGGTGTTGCGCGCCCGGCTCAGGGTCTCTTACGCGTCGTGTACGTAATATTTGCTTTGGGTTCCTGCGGCCTCGACCAGCTTGTCGAATGTATCCATGGAGCCGGCAAGCTCGGTCTTGTATTCGTCCCATTCCGAGCGCTGATAGCCAACGGTTTCCTGCCACTCGGCAAGCTGGTCTGCGTTCAGCGAGTGGAATTCGACACCCGATTTTCTCATTTCCGCCATGGCGAATGTGCGCGCCGAGGGCACCTTGGCAAGGTTCTGATGAAAGCTCATCTCAGAGGCCCATTCGATGGCCTCCTGAACGTCCGATGACAGGGTGTTGAACCATTCAAGGTTACAGGCATAGGCTTGGCTGTCGGGCACTGCCTGGGTGAAGGTCACATGGCTCAGGATGTCCTTGAAGCCAAAGGCGTAAAGCGCGCCCACGGCTGGATCAAGCGCATCGGCCACGCCCTGTTTGATTGCCGACGGGGTTTCACCCCAGGCCACCGGTGTCGGGTTGGCGCCGCCCATGCGGTAGAACTGTTGCAGCATCTTCGAGCCCGGCACGCGGAACTTGATGCCTTGCAGGTCGCCCGGCGTCATGATCGGACCGCCGCCGCCCTTACGCACGGCCATGACGCGTGGGTCGATGCAGAAATAGAACATCGGCTTGAAACCGCGCGCCTCGACGAGGGCGTCGACTTCTTTCTTCCAGATGTCAGAGGTGACAAGGTTCACAAACCGCTGATTGGCGCCGCAGAAATACGGCATGTTGATCAGATCAACCGCCGGCGCGAAGGGCGCAAAGTTCGAGAGCGAAAACTGACCGGCGTTGATCGTGCCGCCCTGAACCTTTTGCGCCAGAGCAGAGCCGGTGCCAAGCTGACCGCCGGGGGCCAGTTTCACGTAGATCTTGCCGTTCGACGCGTTCTGAAGGTTTTCCTTCACGTCAAGCTGCATCATCGGATAGCTGCGCGATGTGCCGATCACATATTCCGTGGCCAGCGTCATGACGTGCTCTGCCGCTTTCTCGCGCTCGCGCTCTTCACTGGCGGATTGCGCGTTGGCCTCTGTTGACCACAGCGTGCCGGCCGCTCCGGCGACCAGCGCCGCGGTGAAGCTGCCTGTCGAGGCGAGCTTCAGGAAATTGCGACGCTCCACCGACGCAAGTTCTTTGAAATCCTTAGTCATTGGGTCTCCTCCCTTAAGTGTCCTGTTCTGTCTGTTTGTTTTTTCGTGCAGCCTCGCTCTTGAGTGCTGCGACGACAAAGGTGATCACCGCGGCCAGCAGCAACAGCATTTCACCCAGATCGTTCAGAAACGGAGCGCCCGCATAGGCGCCAAGTATTACATTAAGTCCAAAGGCCCCGAACAACACGGCCGCCGCAATCAGGAACATAATGACCTCCCTCTCGTCGGAATTTATCGACGATTCGAGGTCAATGTAAGCGCTTACATATTTTCACGCAAGCTGTTATGTTGGCGCCAGCCGTGTTGCGAAATGAACGTTCAGGCCCCTGCCAAAGGCATTGGGCGCGTTAAAGCGGATCAAGCGTATGAGTCGGAAAAACAAGGAAAGCGAACATAACCTGCCGACATTGGCCGATGTGGCGACACGTGCGGGCGTGTCGACCGCGACTGTGTCGCGCTGTCTGAATTCACCGGGCCAGGTGCAGCAACGCACGCGCGACCGGGTCATGGCGGCGGTACAGGATCTTGGCTATTCGCCAAATTTCGGCGCGCGCGCCCTTGCGGCACGGCGCACCAAAACCATCGGCGCGATTATCCCGACGATGGAAAACGCGATCTTTGCCCGCGCCATTCAGGCCTTTCAGGAAGAGCTTCACAAAAGCGGTGTGACGCTTCTGGTCTCAAGCTCGTCCTATCGCCAGGACGTCGAGGAAGACCAGATTCGCACCCTAGTGGCGCGTGGCGCCGACGGGCTTTTGCTGATCGGGCATGACCGAAGCCCGGCGATCTATCAGTTCCTTGCCAATCGTGGCGTTCCGGTTCTGATCTGCTGGGCCTATGATCCTTCGGTTGCCCGCCGGTCCATCGGTTTTGACAACCGCCGCGCCATGGCGGGGCTGGCCGCCGAGGTTCTGGCCCTGGGGCATCGCAACATCGGGATCATTTCGGCCGAATTCGAGGGCAATGACCGCGCCCGCGCGCGGGTGAGCGGGGTGCAGGATGCGATGCGCGCGCAAGGCCTTGACCCCACCACCGCAGATTTGATCGAGACGCCGTACAGCATTGAAAACGGCGCCAATGCCCTGCGTGAGATGATGCAGAACTCGCCGCGCCCGACTGCGGTGATTTGCGGCAATGACGTGCTTGCCGTGGGGGCGGTTCAAATGGCGCGCGCGCTTGGTCTTGCGGTGCCCGGCGATGTCTCGATCACCGGGTTTGACGATATCGAGCTGGCGCGGGTGGTCGACCCGCCCCTGACCACGGTTCACGTGCCGCACCGCGACATGGGCCGTCAGGCCGCGCGCCTTTTGGTGGATATGGTTGCGGGCCATCCGGCGCGCGACAGTGTTCTGCTGGAAACCAACCTGTGCTTGCGCGGCACGCTTGGGCCGCCGCCGGGGTCGGTCGCCGATTCGTAAGCCCGCACCCAGATGTGGCGCGCGCCGCACTAGCGCGTCGGGCGATACACGCCCTCGCCCGAGCGCGCGGCAAGGCCGAGGGCGGTCATGCTTTCAAGCAGCGGCAGGACGCTTGTCGCGCGGCCCCGTTTAAAGCTGCGGGCCACCTGTTCGGGGGTGGCCTGCCCCAGATCGGACAGGGCGTCGCGCACGGCGGCCATCTGATCCGGCATGGATTTGGGCCATGTGGGTTTGTCGGCGGGCTCTGCGGTATCGCCAAGGTCGAGCTTGCCTGTTTTCGCCGCCGCAATCCGACCGGCCGGGTTTTGATAGTCGGGGCGCAGCCAGCGGATATGGCCCGCCGCTTCCTCGGCGGCGCGTGCGTGGTTCAACGCGACCAGACGGTGCAATATGTCATCCTCGGACAGATCGGCGGGCCAGCCATAGGCTTCGGCCACCGCGCGGGCTTGCCGTCAGGTCGCGACCATTGCGGTAGTCGCGAATGTGGTTTTCCAGCCCCGGCACCGTGCCAAGACCAAGCGCGCGCGCCTTTTCGGGTGAGACGATAAAGCCTGACCCGATGATCTGCATCCCGCGATAGCCAAGTCGCTCGTTCGCCTTGAGCGCCTTGGCCCCCGCCACATCGGCCCCGATGCGCAGGTTGGAGAATATCTTGCCCATGTCGGTCTGAAACCGCACAACGCGGCCTTCGTCCTCGGTCTCGCCCTTGCGTTCTTCGGTGATGGTCAGCAATCGCCCGGCCTGCCGCCCGGCGCGGCCTACCATCATCGCGATGCGCACCGCCGCGCCCATGCTGGCATCGACCCAGGGGTGATCGGGCACGGCGAAGATCAGCGAGAGCGGCTTTTTCGGATCGTCCAGATGCGGCGCCAGCACCTTGCGATTAAAGGTCTGGCGCAGGCTGTTGGTGGTGATAAAGCCAAAGCGCCGCGCGCCCTTGCCGGTTTTCGCGTTCCAGCCGCGCGCCAGTGTCGCCGCCTTGTCCCACCAGAACATGACGAAATCCGCAGATTTCGGCATCTTGGGATAGGCCGCCCAAAGCGCCTCGGCATAGCCATCGCCTAGCGCCTCGCGCATCCGGCTTGCCCCGATGAAGGGCGGGTTGCCGACGATGAAGTCCGCCTCGGGCCATTTCGCCGGTTTGGGGTTGGTAAAATCGAGCAGGGTGACGCGCGCGGTTTCGTCGGGCACGTCCTCGCCCGTCACCGGGTGGGCCTTGGTGGTGATCGCGTCCCAGCGGGTGACCGCCACGCCGTTTTCCATGCGCGGGCGGGATTCAGTGTAATCGAGCACGGCATCGCGGTTCTCGATATTGTGGAAATCGCGCAGCACCGGCTCGGCAGGGGTGGCCTTGCCATAGGTGCGGAAATGCCATTGCAGATAGCCGATCCACAGCACCAGTTCGGCGACCTTGGCGGCCCATGGGTTCAACTCGATCCCCAGAAACTGATGCGGGTCCACCGTGTAGCCGGCAAGCCCAAGCGCGCTCTGTTCCGCGCCCAGTTCGTCCAGCAGGGCGGTCACCTCGCCCTCAAGCCGCTTCATGAGTTCGAGCGCGACATAGAGGAAATTGCCCGACCCGCAGGCCGGATCAAGCACGCGGGTTTCGCACAGGCGACGGTGAAAGGCGGTTACAAGATCGCGGGCCTCTTTCATCCTGTCCTGATCGGCAAGGGTATAGGCACTGGTCTGCACGTCCTGCCAATCGCTGCGCAGCGGCTCGATGACCGTCGGCATGCTCTGGTGTGCTGGCCATATCCTTGAGAAGGTTGGTAAAGCTGTCGCGCGGGATCAGGTCCACATCCTCGGCGAACATCGAGAACAGGCAGCGCATGAGAAACCCCGCCACCTTTTCCGGCGGGTGCCCGTGTTTTTCGAACGACCAGCCCAGAAGGGCAAGCTGATCGGCAATCTCGCGGGTCACCCTGGCGCTTTGTCTGGACGGGTCGAGCGTGTGCGGGTTGTTCCATATGTCGCGAAACAGTTGCTGCACGTCCGGGTCGGTGAGGTCGTCAAGGAAAATGCGATAGCGGGTGCCATCGGGGAATTGGTTATAGCCGTGCCCCTGCCCGGAGAAGTCCGCGTATATCTCGAACACATAGCCCACGTCACAGACGATGACGAAGGGCGCCAGCCGTCTTCCCTGGCGATGCTGCGCGCATAGTTGTCGGCCTGGCCACGCGCCTTGACCATGGATTTGTCCCATGCCCGCGTGCCGCGCACCCCATGCCCAAGTCGCCTGACGGCTGGAACAGCAGCAAGGGCCGGCTGGCCATCGTCCGGCACCTTGGGCTGTGAGCCCTGTTTGGTTTCCAGAATGAATGATCCGCGCCGATAGAAGTCGATGAACTTTTTGGACGTCTCGCCAATCGCCGCAGAGGTGACAGGGCGTTCCAGCCGGTAATGGTCATTCTGCCCGCTATCGGTCGCGGGCAGCGGTTTTTCCAGCCCCAGGACCTCGGTAAATTCAGTCAGGAACAGCGCATAGTTGGCGCTCGCTGCCACCGGATTTGGACCACCGCTCAATGAATTCTGAAATAGTCTGCATGCGCTCGCTTAACAATTCTGTCGATACGATGCACGGCTTGCGTGTGGCGGGCAATGTCAAACTGTTCCAGCCCGCCTTGCGGCGGCGACTCTCTGGGCTTGCCAGAGGTGTCGTGTGGCGATTGAGACACAGATCGCAGAGGTGGATTCTCTGCTTCAGCGGCTTGCGTATTGCTTTCGGCATAACCTGCGGGCGAAGCGGCACAAAAGCCAAGTCGCGCAAGTGATTGATGTTTTAGATAAAGTGGTGAGCCGGCAGGGGTTCGAACCCTGGACCTACTGATTAAAAGTCAGTTGCTCTACCAGCTGAGCTACCGGCTCTCACCATATGTTGGGCGGGTCTGAATCCGTCCATCGTCGCAGTCTTAACCCTAAAAGCGCAATAAGCGCAAATAGCTGGGACTGTACTGCACATCGCCGAAAACCTAGTCGGTCGCCCAACCCGCTGCGCGGCAACATGTGGAGCGGTATCTAGAAAGAGCGGTGCAGAGGGTCAACCCCGAAAGTGCAAGTTATTCGCTGGATATGCTGGATTCGTCTGGCGGCTGGGTTTATATGCCCGCAAATGACCGATTATCGCGATACCGGATTGCCCTTTATGAAAATGCACGGGCTGGGAAACGACTTTGTCGTGCTGGATGCGCGTGCGCAGGGCGTTGCGCTGTCGCCGGGGCTGATCATAGGGATTGCGGACCGGCACAAGGGAATCGGGTTTGATCAGCTTGCGGTGATCGAGGCGGGTACTGGCGATGCGCATCTGACGTTTTACAATTCCGATGGCTCGACCTCGGCGGCCTGTGGCAACGCCACGCGCTGTGTCGCGCGCTATCTGATGGACGAATCAGGGAAGGCGCGCCTGCATCTGAGCACGGCGCGCGGCGATCTTTACGCGGTGGATGCGGGCGAGGGCCTGACCTCGGTCAATATGGGCCAGCCACAACTTGAGTGGCGCGATATTCCGCTGGCCGAAGAGATGGACACGCTGGAACTGCCGATCGAGGGCGGGCCGACTGCCACCGGCATGGGCAATCCGCATTGTACCTTCTTTGTCGAAAATGCCGAGGCTGTGCCGCTTGAACAATTCGGGCCGCGCTACGAGCATCACCCGCTTTATCCTGAACGCACCAACGTGCAGGTCGCCAGCCTTGTGGGCGACAACCACCTGCGCATGCGGGTATGGGAGCGGGGCGTGGGTGTCACGCTGGCGTCCGGCTCGTCGTCTTGTGCGACGGCGGTGGCGGCGGCGCGCCGGGGGCTTACGGGGCGGCAGGTGCGCATTGATCTGGACGGTGGCACGCTTGAGGTCGACTGGCGCGAAGATGGCGTCTGGATGACCGGGGCAACCTGTCATGTGGCGAGCGGTGTTCTGACGCCCGAATTCCTGGCGGGTTTCGCATGACCGAGGCCCCGAAATTCACCACGCTCGGCTGTCGGCTCAACGCCTATGAGACCGAAGCGATGAAAGACCTGGCCGGGCAGGCGGGGCTTGGCAATGCGGTGGTGATCAACACCTGCGCGGTGACCTCCGAGGCGGTGCGCAAGGCGCGTCAGGAAATCCGCCGCCTGCGCCGCGAGAACCCCGACGCGCGCCTGATTGTGACCGGATGCGCCGCCCAGACCGAGCCGGAGACCTTTGCCACCATGCCCGAGGTGGACGCGGTCATCGGCAATACCGAGAAAATGCAGCCCGATACCTGGGGCCGGCTTGCCGCCGATTTCATTGGCGAGACAGAGCGCGTTCTGGTCGATGACATCATGTCGGTGACTGAGACCGCAGGCCATCTGATTGATGGCTTCGGCAGCCGCAGCCGCGCCTATGTTCAGGTGCAGAACGGCTGTGATCACCGCTGTACCTTTTGCATCATCCCGTTTGGGCGGGGCAATTCGCGCTCTGTGCCGGCCGGGGTTGTGGTCGATCAGATCAAGCGGCTTGTCGGCGCGGGGTATAACGAGGTGGTGCTGACCGGGGTGGATTTGACAAGCTGGGGCGCGGATCTTCCGGCGATGCCCAGGCTTGGCGATCTGGTCATGCGGATCCTCAAGCTGGTGCCGGATCTGGCGCGGTTGCGGATCAGCAGTATCGATTCGATCGAGGTGGACGACAACCTGATGCAGGCGATCGCGACCGAGCCGCGCCTGATGCCGCATTTGCACCTGAGCCTGCAACATGGCGATGACCTTATCCTCAAGCGGATGAAGCGGCGCCACCTGCGCGATGATGCGATTCGCTTTACCGAAGAGGCGCGCAAGCTGCGCCCCGAGATGACCTTTGGTGCCGATATCATCGCCGGTTTTCCGACCGAGACCGAAGCGCATTTTGAAAATGCGCTCAGGCTGGTGGCGGACTGTGATCTGACATGGCTGCATGTTTTTCCCTATTCACCCCGCCAAGGCACGCCGGCGGCGCGCATGCCACAGGTTGACGGGCGTGCGATCAAGGCCCGCGCGGCGCGTCTGCGCGCGGCGGGCGCGGCGCAGGTCGCCCGCCATTTGCAGGACCAGCAGGGCCGCATCCATGCGGTATTGATGGAAAGCCCCCGGATGGGGCGAACCGAGCAGTTTACCGAAGTCAGCTTTGACAGCGATCACCCCGAGGGCCGAATCGTATCGGCGCAGGTGACAGGCATGCGCGGCACGCAGTTGACCGCCGCGTGACATGAGTATTTGTGGAAAGATGAAAGCAAGGGCGATGCGGGGCTGACCTCTGGACAGGCGCTTGGGCCGGGCCTAACCTCGCGAAAATAGTTCATCAGGGGATGCTTTCATGAAACTGATCTTTTCGCCGCTGTCGCCTTTCGCGCGCAAGGTGCGCGTTTTGCTGCATGAGACCGGACAATTGGGCGATGTCGAAATGGTCGATGTTGCCACCACGCCACTCGACACCCATCCGGACGCGGCGGCGGCCAATCCGTTGGGCAAAATCCCGGCTCTGGTGCGCGCCGATGGGCCGACGCTTTATGACAGCCGGGTGATCACCCGCTATCTGGATCATCGCGCGGGGGGCAGGATGTACCCGCAGGCGCGGCTATGGGATGTGCTGACGCTTGAGGCGACCGCCGAAGGGATCATGGAGGCCGCCCTGTCGATGACCTATGAGGCGCGGTTTCGCCCCGAAGAGTTGCAATATGCGCCCTGGGTCGACGCGCAGTGGCAAAAGGCGTCGCGGGCTCTGGCGGCGGTGAATGCGCGCTGGATGAGCCACCTGGCGGGGCCGCTCGACATGAGCCATATCGCCATGGGTTGTGCCCTTGGATATCTTGATTTTCGCCACGATGCGCGCGGTTGGCGCGTTGGCAATGAGGCGCTTGCCGACTGGTATGCCGCAGTCTCGGAGCGCGAAAGCATGGCACAAACGGCACCGGAGTAGCCAAGGCCACTGGTCGGGGTCTCGGCGCTTTGACTGGCGGGATGGAGGCGAGGTTTGCGCTCTACGACGGCAAATTTGGGGTCGCTCGACAAGGTCTGCGATCTTTGGGGGCGACAACCCAAGATTTGCCCATATATGCCCGGTTTGGGTGCATCACAAGCGCGACACTTGCGCGCCTTGATCAAATCAGCGGCATTGCGCACTGGACTGCCCTTGAAAGCCCCGCTAAATACCGGCCAAGACTGGTTGCGGGAATCCTGCGGCCTGAAACCCGTATGCGGCCGGTAACGGCGCTGATAAATGGAGTAAACCTCGTGTCCCACGCAGACGATCACGAAGGCACCCGTAGGGATTTCCTCTACTACGCCACCGCAGGCGCCGGTGCCATTACCGCCGGTGCGGCCATCTGGCCGTTGGTCAATCAGATGAACCCTTCGGCCGATGTGCAGGCGCTTGCCTCTATTCGCGTCGATGTGGACGGCGTTGAGCCGGGCACGCAGATCACGGTGAAATGGCTGGGCAAGCCGGTGTTCATCCGCCGCCGCACTGCGGAAGAAATCGAAGCGGCCCGTTCGGTTCCGCTTGACGATCTGATCGACAAGAACGCGCAGAATCGCAACGATATGTCGCTGGATGCCTCGGATCAGAACCGCACATTGGACGAGGCCGGTGAATGGCTGGTCATGATTGGTGTCTGCACCCATCTTGGCTGTGTTCCGATCGGGGACGGTGCCGGTGATTTCGGCGGCTGGTTCTGCCCTTGTCATGGGTCGCACTATGATAGGGCCGGGCGCATCCGCAAAGGCCCGGCGCCAGAGAATCTTTGGATTCCAGTTGCCGAATTCGCTGACGAAACAACGATCAAACTGGGATAAGGAAACACAATTATGTCCGGCATTCCGCACGATCATTACGAGCCCAAGACGAACGCTGAGAAATGGCTGCATTCGCGCCTTCCCATCGTCGGGCTGCTTTATGACACCATCATGATCCCCACCCCCAAGAACCTGAACTGGATGTGGATCTGGGGTATCGTCCTGACCTTCTGTCTGGTGCTGCAAATCGCAACGGGCATCGTTCTGGCGATGCATTACACACCGCATGTCGATATGGCCTTCGCGTCGATCGAGCATATCATGCGCAACGTGAATGGCGGGCATTTCATCCGCTATCTGCATATGAATGGCGCCTCGCTGTTCTTTGTGGCCGTTTACCTGCATATCTTCCGTGGTCTTTATTACGGGTCTTACAAGGCCCCGCGTGAAATCACGTGGATCATCGGCATGTTGATCTATCTGGCGATGATGGGCACCGCGTTTATGGGCTACGTTCTGCCCTGGGGCCAGATGTCGTTCTGGGGGGCCACGGTGATCACCGGCCTGTTTGGCGCGATCCCGTTCATTGGCGAATCGATCCAGACCTGGCTTTTGGGCGGGCCCGCAGTTGGCAACGCTACGCTGAACCGCTTCTTCTCACTGCACTATCTGCTGCCCTTCGTGATTGCCGCGCTGGTGGCGCTGCATATCTGGGCGTTCCACTCCACTGGGAACAACAACCCGACAGGTGTTGACGTGCGCCGCACGTCCAAAGCGGAGGCGGACAAGGATACCGTATCGTTCTGGCCCTATTTCGTGATCAAGGATCTGTTCGCCATGGCGGTGATCCTGGTGGTGTTCTTCGCTGTTGTCGGATTTATGCCCAACTATCTTGGCCACCCTGATAACTATATCGAAGCAAATGCGCTTTCGACGCCTGCGCATATCGTCCCGGAATGGTACTTCCTGCCGTTCTACGCGATCCTGCGCGCCTTTACCTCGGATGTCTGGGTGGTGATGTTCGCCAGCTGGATCACCGGCGGTATCGTTGATGCCAAGTTCTTCGGGGTTCTGGCAATGTTCGGGGCGATTGCCGTGATGGCCTTGGCGCCTTGGCTTGATACATCTTCGGTCCGCTCGGGCCGTTATCGTCCGATGTTCAAGTGGTGGTTCTGGCTGTTGGCGATTGATTTCGTCGTCCTGATGTGGGTCGGCGCGATGCCGGCAGAACCGCCCTATTCGACGATCTCGCTGATCGCATCGGCCTATTGGTTCGCCTACTTCCTTGTGATCCTGCCGCTTTTGGGCGTGATCGAGAAACCCGCGGCTCAGCCTGCCACCATCGAAGAAGATTTTGATGCGCATTATGGCAAAGCTGAAACGCCCGCTGAATAAGAAAGGACACAGGACAATGTTCAAGAAAACAGGCATTGCAGCCCTTGCTGCCCTGACCCTTTCCGCCGGTGGCGCATGGGCCGCAGGTGCCGAAGCGCATGTGACGGATATCGCGTTCTCGTTCGAGGGGCCGTTTGGCAAATTCGACCAGAACCAGCTTCAGCGTGGCCTCAAGGTCTATACTCAGGTCTGCTCAGCCTGCCACGGGATGCAATATGTCCCGCTGCGCACGCTTGGTGATGAGGGCGGCCCGCATCTTCCCGCTGATCAGGTGCGCGCCTATGCCGAGCAATTCGAAGTGTACGACCCGGAGCTGGACGATACCCGCCCGGCGACACCGGTCGATCACTTCCCCGGCTCGGCGCTTGAAACCGCGCCGGATCTGTCGCTTATGGCGAAGAAACGTGCGGGCTTTCATGGCCCCTACGGCTCTGGTCTGAGCCAGTTGTTCAACGGAATGGGCGGACCGGAATACATCTATTCTCTGATGACCGGTTATCACGAAGCGCCCGAATGCGCGCCCGAGGATTTCCCCGGGAGCTATAACGCGACCTTCGCCGCCGGTGGCTTCCCTGACTCCTGCAAGGATGATCATGGCGGCCACACCGTACCGGGTAGCTGGATCGCCATGGGTCAGCCGCTTTGGGGCGATGACGTTGAATTCGACGACGGCACCGAAGCGACGCTTGAGCAAGAGGCAAAAGATGTCGCGGCCTTCCTGATGTGGACCGCCGAGCCCAAGATGATGGCGCGCCAGCATGCTGGTCTGGTTGGGGTTATCTTCCTGACACTGCTGTCGGTGCTGCTCTATCTCACCAACAAGCGGATCTGGGCCCCGATCAAGGGTAAGAAAACCCACTGATCACGCATCTGCCCGATAGAAAACAAAAGCCCCGCAGGTTTCGCCTGCGGGGCTTTTTCAATTGTCGGGCTTGATTTTCCTAGATTGCCCTACAAGGTTACGGTCGTAACGCAGAGGACATAACATGCGCATCAATGCCGATTTTTCACAGCGGGTGGTGATACGCCCCGATGACTATGAGTGGGTCAAATCCCCGGCGGCGGGGGTCGAGCGGATGATGCTTGACCGGATTGGTGACGAGGTGGCCCGCGCCACCACCATTGTACGCTTTGCCCCGGAGTCGTATTTCGAGGCCCATACCCATGGCGGCGGCGAAGAGTTTTTCGTGCTTGAGGGTGTGTTTTCCGATGAAACCGGCGATTATCCGGCGGGCACCTATGTACGCAATCCGATCGGCACACGCCATAAGCCGCATACCAAAGAGGGCTGTACGATCCTTGTGAAGCTGCATCAGTTCGACCCCTCCGACAGCCTTCAGTTTCACATCGACACCACGACCGCCGATTTTGGGCCGGGAGATGGTAACGGCGTCACGGTTCTGCCGTTGCACAGTGCGGTGAATGAAGAGGTGCGCCTTGTCTGCTTTGCCCCCGGTGCGCGTGCGCTCGCGCATACCCACAAGGGCGGCGAGGAAATCTATGTTCTCGAAGGCACCCTTGGCGATGAGCACGGCACATATCCGGCGGGCACATGGTTGCGCAGCCCGGATGGCTCTGGCCACACCCCGTTTTCCGACGAGGGCTGTCTTCTCTACATGAAAACCGGGCACCTGCCGGAGCAGTCCGCCGCCTAGCGCGGCAGCGGATTGCGCGCCTTGTTATAGGGGCGCCAATCGGTGATTTCGGGGTAATACATCTGGCGCCAACGACGGACGCGCGGGTTCATCACCCGGCGCCAGAGCGGCGGCACCATCGCTGCCATCGTCATCACCGGATAGCCATAGGGCAATTGCGGCGCCTCTGCCTCGGTGTAATTCTGCAATAGCGGAAAACGGCGGTCGGGTTTGTAATGGTGATCCGAGTGGCGTTGCAGATTGATCAGCAACCAGTTTGATGCCTTATGCGCCGCGTTCCAGCTGTGCTGGGGTTTGACATGTTCGTATTTGCCGTTCCCAAGATGTTTGCGGGTCAGGCCGTAATGCTCGACGTAATTGACCAGCTCAAGCTGCCAGACCGCGACAAAGGCCTGCCAGACAAAAAGCCCAAGCCCGACCCAACCGCCGATAAGCACCGCCAGAAGCAGCATGAACCCCTGCAAGGCCCAGTATTTGAAAAACGGGTTCTTAAGGTCGTGCCAGGGTTTGCCACGCCGCGCCAGCATCGCCTTTTCGGCCTTGAACGCCGAGATGAAACTTGCCCAAAGAACGCGCGGGAAAAAGCGGTGAAACCCCTCGTTATAGCGCGCCGTCACCGGATCGCGTGGCGTGCCGACATAACGGTGATGCACCAAAAGATGCTCTGAGCGGAAGTGCGAATACAAAACCATCGCCAATAGCGCATCACCCATGAAACGTTCGCCCCTGTCCTTCTGATGCATCAATTCGTGGCTGTAGGTGATGCCTACGGTGCCGGTGATCACCCCGACACCAAAGAACAGCACAATCGTTTCCAGTGCGGAGAGATGCGCATCGCCCGGTCCGGTCACATACCAGATCATCCAATACAAAAGCACAAACTCTATCGGCGCCCAGATCAGCGTGATCGCCTTGTACCAACTGAGCTGATCCTCGCCGGTCTCAAGGTCGGCGTTTTCAAGGTAAAGCCCAAGAAACGCATCGAGAATGGAAAAGAAATACCATGTGACCAGCGGCAGCAGGATCACGGTCCAGCCGCCATGAAGCGCCCCGATCACCGCAACTGGCACCAGTAAAAGCGACATCGCAAAGGGCAGGGCACGCTGGACCTTGGAAACTTGGGTGGCGGGGATCATGACAGGCTCCGACAGGGGAAATTGCGCATAGGTTACGCCCTATCTGTCAGTGTGCCTTGCGCGAGGTCAAATACCTTTCGCATCACGGTCGGAAGGTCGCTGCGTCGAAACGCATGTTTGGGCATGAAATCCCCCGAAACGGGCGCGGCATCCGCTTTGACGTGCGCAACCGCGATTCGCAGGCGCAGATGGAAATGGGTAAAGGTGTGGCGGGCCTCTTCGTCAAGCATCTGCCAGGCGGCCTCAAGCGGCGGCGCGGGGGTGGGGGCGTCATTCCAATCGCTTCCGGGCCAGCCAAGCATGCCACCCAAAAGCCCCTTGTCGGGGCGCCGCTCCAACAAAAGCGCGCCATCATGGCGCCGTGCGACATAGGCGATGCCAAGGCGGGTAGGCTTTGCCTTTTTGACCAGTTTTTTGGGCAACTCGGCCTGCGTGCCTGCCGCGCGCGCCGCGCAGGCGCGCATCCATGGGCAAATCCCGCAGGCGGGGGATTTGGGCGTACAGATCGTTGCGCCAAGATCCATCACCGCCTGGGCATAATCGCCTGCGCGCATCTCTGGCGTAAGACGCGCGGCGGCGCGGGTCAGTTCCGGTTTGGCGGTCGGCAAGGGCGTGTGAATGTCATGCAGCCGCGCCATCACCCTTTCGACATTGCCATCGACAACCACCTCGGGGCGATCATAGGCAATCGCCGAAATCGCCGCCGCCGTATAGGGCCCGATACCGGGCAGGCCAAGCAGGCCCTCGGGCGTGTCGGGAAAGACCCCGCCATGATTGGTCACAACGGCGCGGGCGCATTTCAACAGGTTGCGGGCGCGTGCATAATACCCAAGCCCGGCCCATTCGCCCATGACATGCGCATCCTCGGCGGCGGCCAGATCGGCGACCGTGGGCCAGAGCGCGGTGAACCGCTCAAAATAGCTGCGCACCGCAGCAACGGTGGTTTGCTGAAGCATCACCTCGGACAGCCAGATGCGATAGGGATCGGGCGCCACGCCGCCTGCGCGCGCACGCGGGGAAACGCGCCACGGCAAATCGCGCGCATTGGCATCATACCAGTGCAGCAAGTCCTGCGAATCGGCGGTGTCACGCATTCTTTATCCTCGCGAAAGGTTAGGGGGTGGCATGCCCCGCTACATGCCCTAAAATAGGACGTCTGAACAGGAGTCCAGCCATGGCCAGCCGCAAGGCGAAATCTTCGGGGTTCAAACGCACCTCGTCGTTTCTTCAGCACAGCATTCGCCGTGCCTCGGAGACGCGTGGCTTTGCGCAATCGCGGCTTCTGACCCATTGGGCCGAGATCGTCGGCGAAGATATCGCCGCCATCGCCCGCCCGGTTGAGATTTCCTATGGCCGTCAGGGGATGGGCGCGACGCTTTGCGTGCTGACGACGGGCGCGCAGGCGCCGATGCTTGAGATGCAAAAGGAAAAGCTGCGCGAAAAAGTGAATGCGGTTTATGGCTATAACGCCATTTCACGGCTGCGCATCACCCAGACCGCGCCAACTGGCTTTGCCGAGGGGCAGGTGGACTTTACCCATCGCCCCAAGGCGAAATCCGGCCCCGCCCATGCGCCCGAAACGCAAGCGGTTGCCGCAGAGCTTACCGCGCCGGTGGGCGACGAAGGGTTGCGCCTTGCGCTGGAATCTCTGGGGCGAAACGTTATATCGAAATCGAAACGCTGAACTGCAAAGGTGAGATGATGAATAAACTGATTGCAATCGGGGCTGTTGGCCTTGCCGTCGCCACGGGCGCGGCCTTTTGGGGCAGCACCGGAAGCACACCCAATGCCGAGCTGCCGCTTGGCGCGGTTTCGGCGCAAGAGGCGGCGGATGTCGATACCTCGGGGATCGTCGACATGACGCTTGGCGCGGAAAGCTCCAAGGTGACGATTGTCGAATATGCGTCCTTTACCTGTCCGCATTGCGCGAACTTTCACAAGGGCCCGTTCAAAGAGCTGAAGGCCGAATATCTCGATACCGACAAGGTGACTTTCATTTACCGCGACGTCTATTTTGACCGCTTTGGTCTTTGGGCCTCGATGGTGGCGCGCTGTGCCGGACCCGAGAAATTCTTTGGCATTTCCGACATGATTTACAACCAACAGCGCGAGTGGACCGATGGTGAGCCCGTGAAAATCGCCGATAACCTGCGCCGCATCGGCAAGGTTGCCGGGATCGCGCCCGATCAGGTTGAGGCCTGTCTGAACGATAGCGAAAAAGCCAAGGCGCTGGTGGCGTGGTATCAGAAGAACGCCGAGGCCGATGACGTGAATTCGACCCCGACGCTGGTCATCAACGGCAAGAAATACAACAATATGAACTACGCCGATCTCAAGGCGATCATCGACGAAAAGCTGGCCGAGTAACTGGCCCTCTGCGTGTCGGGTCAGCTTAGCCCGACACGCGCAAGGGCCGCGTCAAACGGCCCCCAATCCTCGACTTCCAGGCGCACCGGCAGGGTAAGCACCTTGCGCCGGAAATCGGGCGGCAAGCGCACCGCGTCTTTTTCGGTGGTCACAAGCTGCGCGCCCAGAACGCCGGCCTCATGCTCAAGCCGCGTCATCAAGGCGGGCGTTAGAGGCTGATGATCCTCAAGCGCCTCACAGCGCGCCAGCGTTGCGCCAAGGCTGCGCAGGGTGGCAAAGAACTTGCCCGGATGCCCGATGCCCGCAAAGGCCAGCAATTTGGCGCCCTGCCACTCCATCCCGGTCTTGAGCGGCTCAAGCTGTCCCTTGAGGTGGGGTATGGTGATCTCGTGGCCCCAGTCTTTGACAAAGCGATCCTGCGCGCGCGGCGGGCCGATCGAGAGCAACAGATCAGCGCGCGCCATGCCCGCGCTGACCGGTTCGCGCAGCGGCCCGGCGGGGATACAGCGGCCATTGCCAAAGCCCTTGACCGCATCCACCACGATTATCGAAATGTCCTTGATCAGGTCCGGGTTCTGAAATCCGTCATCCATCACGATGCAATCGACCTCGTCGCTTTCCTCCTCTTGTGCAGCGGCGAGAAGCGCGCGCGCCCCCGCCGCGCGGTCGCGCGATACCCAAGCCGGGCCAAAGGCCGCCGCCAAAAGCGGCTCATCGCCAACATCGGCGGCGGTATGGCGGCGCGGGTCTACCTCGACAGGACCGCTCAGGGCGCCACCATGGCCACGCGACAGGATCACCGGTTCCCTTTCCATCGCCTGAAGGTGCGAGACCACGGCAAGTACGGTCGGGGTTTTGCCGGTGCCGCCGGCATTGATATTGCCAACACAGATCACCGGCACAGGCGCACGCCAGCCCTCGCCCTGCGCCAGTCTTTGCCGGGTGCCGCGCGCATAAAGCGCGCCGAGCGGTGTCAAAAGGCGCGCCTTGAGGCCGGGCCGCAGGCGCGGCCTGAACCAGAATGCCGGTGTTTTCATCGTTCCGACTCCAACAGATCCAGCCGGTCAAGCAACAGATCAAGAATGCTATCCGTCACCGCCGCGCCCTTTGATGCAACATCCCAGGCCGCATGCGCCATGGCTGCCGCCTGATCGGGGGCAATCAGCCGCTGTACCGCCGCCGCCAGAGTATCGGTATCGCGCACGATGCGGGCCGCGCCGGCCTCGGCATAGCGCGAATAGCGGTTCAGGTAACGCCCGACATTCGGGCCGTAAAGAATGGCAGATCCATGCGCCGCCGGTTCATTGGGGTCGCGGCCATATTGCCGCGAAACCAGCGAGGAGCCCATGAAGGTGATCGGTGACAAGCGATACCAAAGCCCCATCTCGCCGCGGGTATCGGCCAGGATGATCTGCGTCGTTTCGGTCGGCAGTTCGCCTTCGGACCAGACCGCATAGCGCCAGCCCTGCGCGTCAAGCGTCGCGCGGATCGCGGCGCTGTCGTCAAGTTTGTCAGGGACGATGATCATCAGGCTGCGATGGGCAAGGCGGCTGGTGTCGCGGTGGGCGCTCAGAAGGGTATCCAGCTCTGACAGCTGAATCATCGCCGCAAGCCAGATCGGTCGCCCGCGCAACAGGCCGGCAAGCTCTTCACGCTCTGCATGGACATAGTCCAGCGCCATGGTGCCTTCCTGAAAGGGGCCCGTCACGCTGACGATGCGTTCGGGTGCGCCGTATCGGCGCAAGACGCGCGCGGCAGCCTCGGAGCGGGCCAGGATGGTGTCAAACCCACTCAGAATGGCGCGCGGCATATCCGGGAACCAGCGCCAGGCGGGACGCTCCAAAAGCGGCTCATCGGCATCCACGAGGTAACGCGGGATATCGGCCTTGTCCGCGCTGATCAGCAGGGCAGGCTTGAGATCGCCGCCGGTCCAAAGGACGATATCGGGTTTCCAATGGCCAAGGAAGACCTCGGCTGCGGGGATTGAATCATCCGGCAGGGGTTGCCAGATGACTGGCCCTCTGGCCTTGAGCCGTTCGGGGATGGGCCCGGAGGTGGTCAGAAGCATACGCGCGTCAGGGCGCTGTTGCGCCAGACGTTCCGCCAGATGCACAAGAGTGTCGGCGCGCGCCGCATCCACCGCATGCGCCCAGATCACCGGCCCCTCGGGGCGGGGAATGTCGGACACAACGCCGGGCTTGCCGGTGCGGCTGGCATAGGCGAGATAGGCCGCCAGGCTGAGCGAGCGGCTCATGTCGGATCAGCCCGGATTTTCGGCTGGCACGGTCAATGCGCCGTCAAAGACCAGATGCAGGCGTTGGATCATGGGACGTCCTTGGGAATGCTGCGGGTGCGCGCAGGGTATTCCTTTGTGCTGTCGGGTCAAGCGACAGTACCGGCCATTCTGGCGCGCGCTGCCGGGTTGACGCGACGGCGGTGGCGGGGCAAGCACGTGGGCATCTTCGCAAAGGCCGTTCTCATGTCCAGAAAACCGTTCCTGATCCTGCAACTGCGCCCCGAAGCCGATGCCGCCGATGACGAATTCGCCGCGATCCTGCGCAAAGGCGGGCTTGCGGACGCGCGCACGCGTCGCATCCGCCTTGATCAGGAGGCGCTACCGCAGGACCTCTGTCTTGCGGATTATGCCGGGGTGATCGTCGGCGGTGGTCCGGGCTGTGTCAGTGACGCGCCCGAGGATAAATCCCCGGTCGAGGCAAGGATCGAAGCGCAGGTGATGTCGCTCATGCCGCAGATTACCGCAGAGGATTTCCCCTATCTTGGCTGCTGCTATGGTATCGGTATTCTCGGCAAGCATTTGCAGGGCGATGTCAGCAAGGTGGCCTACGGCGAGCCGGTCGGCACCGCCGACTGCGCGCTGACCGAGGCGGGACGCGACGACCCGCTTCTGGACGGGCTGCCGCCTGCGTTTCAGGCCTTTGTCGGGCACAAAGAAGCCTTGCAAGACCTGCCGCCGGGATGCACTCACCTTATCAGCGCGCCGAGCTGCCCCTATCAGATGATCCGCTATGGTGCGCATGTCTATGCCACGCAGTTTCACCCCGAGGCCGATGGCGCGGGCTTTGAAACCCGGATCAACATCTATCGCCACAAGGGGTACTTCCCGCCCGAAGCCGCGCAGGACCTGATCGCGATGTGTCGCGCGGCAGATGTGCATGCGCCGGAGAAGATTTTGCGCAACTTCGTCCGGCGCTATGGGGAATAGGGCGGAATTTGAGTATTTTTACCAAGAAGAAGCAGGGGGCGGTGTCTGGGCCGCCCCCGTCCTTTATTCGGCGGCGACCTGTGATGCCGCGGCTTCGACCTTGACGGCGGAGAATTTGAACTCGGGGATTTTACCGTAGGGATCGACCGCCGAGTTGGTCAGGATATTGGCCGCCGCTTCGACATAGGCAAAGGGCAGGAACACCATATCAGGAGAGACCGCGCGGTCGGCACGCGCCATGATCCGGATCGTGCCGCGTTTGGTGGTCAGTTGTACCATGCCGCCCGGCTCGACCCCGAGTTGGCGCAGGGTCGAGGGGTGCATCGAGCAGTTCGCCTCGGGCTCGACCGCATCAAGCACCGACGAGCGGCGGGTCATCGAGCCGGTGTGCCAGTGTTCAAGCTGTCGCCCTGTGGTCAGGATCATCGGATACTCTGCGTCCGGCACATCGTCGGGGGCGATCACGCTGGCCGGGGTAAAGCGCGCGCGGCCCTCGGGGCGCGGAAAGCCGTCGCCAAACACTACCGCTTCGCCCGGTTCATCCGGGCCATGACAGGGGTAGGTCACCGCGTTTTCACGTTCCAGCCGCTCCCATGTGATGTTGTCGAGCGAGCGCATATTCTGCTTCATCTCGGCGAATACGTCGGCGGGGCTGTCGTAAGTCCAGTTCAGGCCGATCCGCCTTGCCAGCTCTGTGGTGATTGCCCAATCCTCGCGCGCGGCGCCGGGGGGCGGCAGGGCCGGGCGGCCCATTTGCACCTGGCGGTTGGTGTTTGTCACGGTGCCGGATTTCTCGGCAAAGGCAGAGGCGGGCAGGATCACATCGGCATAGTTCGCCGTTTCGGTGAGGAAGATATCCTGCACCACCAGATGGTCGAGCTTGGCAAGCGCATCGCGGGCGTGTTCGACATCGGGGTCCGACATCGCCGGGTTTTCGCCAAGGATATACATGCCGCGGGTATTGCCCGCATGCACGTCGTCCATGATCTCGGTGACGGTCAGGCCCTTTTCGGCGCTGAAGTCGCCCGATTGCCAGATCTCGGTAAAGGCGCGGCGCACGCCGTCATCGGTGACGGTCTGATAATCCGGCAGGAACATCGGCACGAGCCCGGCATCGGACGCGCCCTGCACGTTGTTCTGACCGCGCAGCGGATGCAGCCCGGTGCCCGGGCGGCCAACCTGACCGGTCATCAAGGCCAGCGAGATCAGGCAACGCGAATTGTCGGTGCCATGGATATGCTGGGAAATCCCCATGCCCCAGAAAATCATTGCCGATTTGGCACCGGCAAAGGTGCGGGCCACCTCGCGCAGGGTTTCGGCCGGAATGCCGCAGATGCCTTCCATCGCCTCGGGTGAGAAATCGGCGAGATGCGCTTTTTCGGCCTCCCAGTTTTCGGTGTAGGCGTCGATATATTGCTGATCGTAAAGCCCCTCTTCGACGATCACATGCATGATCGCGTTGAGCATCGAGACATCCGCACCGGGGCGGAATTGCAGCATATGGGTCGCAAACCGGCGCAGGCCGACGCCGCGCGGGTCCATCACGATCAACTTGCCGCCGCGTTTGGTGAACTGTTTGAAATAGGTTGCCGCGACCGGGTGGTTTTCGATCGGGTTGGCACCGATCACGATGGCCACATCGGCGTTTTCGATCTCGTTAAAGGTGGCGGTCACGGCGCCGGAGCCAACGTTTTCAATCAGCGCCGCAACCGAGGAGGCATGGCACAGCCGTGTGCAGTGATCGACGTTGTTGTGGCCAAAGCCCTGACGGATGAATTTCTGAAACAGATAGGCCTCTTCGTTGGTGCATTTGGCCGAGCCAAAGCCCGCAACAGATTTGCCGCCATGGGTATCCTTGAGCGCTTTGAGTTTGACGGCCGCCAGATCAAGCGCCTCGTCCCATTCCGCCTCGCGGAAATATTCCTGCCAGTTCGAGGGATCGACGTTCAGCCCCTTGGCGGGCGCATCCTCGCGCCGGATCAGCGGTTTGGTCAGGCGGTGCGGGTGGTGAATATAGTCAAAGCCAAAGCGGCCCTTGACGCACAGCCGACCCTCGTTGGCGGGGCCGTTCAGGCCCTCGACATATTTGACGCGGCCATCCTTGACCTTGAGGCTGATCTGACAGCCGACGCCGCAGAATGGGCAGATGCTTTTGGTCTCGCTGTCGAAATCGGCGCTGTCACCCTGCTGCGCCGCGTCCAGAACCGTGGCGGGCATAAGCGCGCCGGTCGGGCAGGCCTGAACGCATTCACCACAAGCCACACAGGTCGAGGCACCCATCGGATCGGCCATGTCGAAGACCGGATAGGCATCATGGCCACGCCCGGCCATGCCGATCACATCGTTGACCTGAACCTCGCGACAGGCGCGCACGCAAAGACCGCAAGAAATGCAGGCATCAAGATTGACGCGCATCGCAACATGGCTGTCATCCAGAAGCGGAATGCGGCCCTCTTCAAGCCTGGGAAAGCGGCTATGGGTGACGCCGTTTGCGTCGGCCATGTCCCAGAGGTGGCTTGACTTGTCACGGGCCTCGGCGCGCTCGGGCTGATCGGCGACAAGCATTTCGATGACCATCTTGCGGGCATTTTCGGCGCGCGCGGAATTGGTGGTAACGACCATGCCATCGCGGGCCTCGCGGATGCAGGATGCGACAAGCGTGCGCTCGCCCTCAACCTCGACCATGCAGGCGCGGCAATTGCCGTCGGGGCGATAGCCGGGGGTCGGTTTGTGGCAGAGATGCGGAATGACCAGACCCCGGCCATTGGCAACCTCCCAAATGGTCAGCCCGGCCTCGGCCTCGACCTGATTGCCATCAAGGGTGAATGTGATCCTGTCAGACATGCGCGCGCCTCCTCTGTTGGCGATGTTAGACCATGCAGCGCAAAAAGTGAGTCTGCCAATCCCGACACCTCACCGCATTTTTACGCCACTGCATGAGCAGAAGTTTCGTATCCGCGACATTGCGCGTCGCATGCAAATATTTCTCCGGGTACCTTTAACCCCGGCGCGCCCAGCGCTAACGTCGCGCCGGAGTGGGGCAGAGAAGGACGCGAACCTTGGCAGAGTTAATTCTGGTGCGGCACGGGCAGGCCAACAGCCATGCCACCGACGAGGCCAGCTATGATCGGTTGTCCGCCCTTGGGCACCGCCAGGCGGAATGGCTTGGCGCGCATCTGACCACGACCAATCCGCATTTCGATCAGGTCCTGACCGGGACGCTTAGCCGTCAGACCGAAACCGCGCTTGGTATGGGCTATGAGATCACCACCCGCGATCCGCGTCTGAACGAGCTTAGCTATTTCGCACTTGCCCATGCGCTTGAGGCCGAGCATGGCATTCCGGCCCCGCGCGAGGCGACTGAATTTGCCCGCTATCTGCCGCAGGTGATCGACCATTGGGTGCGCGGCGCGCTGAGCGATGTGCCCGAAACCTATGAGGATTTTGTAGGCCGGATCACCGCAGTGGTCGACGAGCTTTGCGATCAGCACGGCCGTATCCTTGTTGTGACCTCGGGCGGGGTGATCGGGATGGTGATGCGCCACGCGCTTGGGCTTGAAACACCGGGCATGGCCAAGGTCATGCTTCAGATCATGAACAGTTCGATGCACCGGCTCGAACATGTTCACGATATGCTGATGCTTGGCTCGTTCAACGCCACCCCGCATCTTGATACGCCGGACCGGGCCCATGCCCGGACCTTTATCTGACCCTGAAAGGACGCAGGATGAAACTTTACTATGCGCCAAAGACCATCGCGATTGCCGTGGCTATCACGCTTCACGAGGCCGGGATTGACTATGATCCGATCCGGCTTGATTTCCGCACCGGCGAACAGACCAAGGCCGAGTATCACAAGGTCAACCCCAAGGGCCGGGTGCCCGCATTGGTCACCGACCGGGGGATCATGACCGAAACCGGCGCCTTGCTCGATTACATCGCCGATCTGGCGCCTGAGGCGAACCTGCGACCGTCTGATCCTTACGCCGCCGCGCAGGTGCGGGCGGTGATGTATTATCTGGCCTCGACCATGCATGTGAACCACGCCCACAGGGCGCGCGGCACCCGTTGGGCCGATCAGGAAGCCTCGATCGAGGATATGAAGGCCAAAGCGGTGCAGACCATGACCGACAGTGCCACATTCATCGAAAATCACGTACTGAGCGGGCCCTATATTCTGGGCGATGAACTCTGCATGGCCGACCCTTATCTTTTCATCGCCTGCAACTGGCTTGAGGGGGATGGCGTGACCCTAGCCGATTTCCCGAAAATTCAGGCCTTCATGGCGGCGATGCGCGCGCGCCCGTCGGTTGAACGCGCCGTCAGTCTTGGCATGCTCTGAGGGGATCACATGACACATCTCTGGGTCAGGGCCGAGCAGCGCCCAAACGAAGAACGCGTCGGCCTGACGCCCGAAGGGGCGGCGGCGCTGATTGCCAAGGGCATCAAGGTTACGGTCGAGGAAAGCCATGTGCGCGCGATCCCGATTGAGGGCTATCGCGCCGCCGGTTGTGCGATAGCGCCGGAAAACAGTTGGCCCACCGCGCCCGCCGATGCGATCATCTTTGGCCTCAAGGAATTGCCCGAGGATGGCACGCCCCTGCCGCATCGCCACATCATGTTCGGTCATGCCTTCAAGGGGCAGCATTCTGGCCGACGGTTGCTAGAACGGTTCCGCGCCGGGGGCGGCACGCTTTATGATCTGGAATACTTGGTTGACGAGGACGGCCGCCGCGTTGCCGCCTTTGGCTATTGGGCGGGCTATGCGGGGGCGGCGGTATCGCTTATGGCATGGGCAGCCGCGCAAGCGGGTGAGATTTGTGCGCCGGTGGCGACATTTGGCGGGCGCGATGCCTTGCTTGACGATCTGCGCGGGCGCCTTGATGCGACCGGCAAACCCCGCCCGCGCGCCATCGTGATCGGCGCCTTGGGCCGGGTCGGCACGGGGGCGGCGGACCTCTGCGAGGCGCTGGATGTCAGCACCACCAAATGGGATATGGCCGAGACCGCCAGGGGCGGGCCGTTCCCCGAAATCCTTGAGCATGATCTGTTCCTGAACTGTATTTTCGCGCGCCCCGGCACGCCGGTTTTCGTGCCGAAATCGGCGCTTGAGGCGCCGCGCCGCCTGTCGGTGATCGGCGATGTGGCCTGTGATCCCGATAGCGATTACAACCCGGTGCCGGTCTATGAGCACGCCACCACCTGGCAGGAACCCGCGCTTCGCGTGGCGGATGATCCGGTGCTTGATGTGATGGCGATCGACAACCTGCCTTCGCTTTTGCCGGTCGAATCCTCAACGGATTACGCGGCGCAGCTTTTGGCCTCACTGGCGACGCTCGACAACCTTGACGCCGGGGTCTGGGCGCGGGCAAAGGCGGTTTTCGACGATACTATGAAAGGACTTTAAGGATGACTATCCATTGGTGCGGCACAGGCCTTTCGGCCATTCCGGGTCTGCGTCGGCTGATCGAGGCGGGCCATGATGTAACCGTCTGGAACCGCTCGGTTGACAAGGCCAAGGCCGCCGTCGGCGATCTTACACAGGCGATCAAGGCGTTTGACCGCGATGCTCTGGCGGGCGATCTCAAGGCGGGCGACCTTGTGGTGTCGATGCTGCCCGGCGAATGGCATGTGCCGCTGGCCGAGCTTTGTCTTGAAAAGGGCGCGCATTTCGTCAGCTCGTCCTATATCGCGCCCGAGATGCGGGCGCTGGACTCGGCGGCGCGTGAAAAAGGGCTGAGCTTCGTCAATGAGATCGGGCTTGATCCGGGCATTGACCATTTGATGGCGCATCACCTTGTGGCCGAATATCGCGCCTCGGAGGCCTATGACGCGGGCAATGATATCTCGTTCATTTCCTATTGCGGCGGCATTCCCAAGCACCCCAATCCGTTTCGCTATAAATTCAGCTGGTCGCCGCTTGGCGTGCTCAAGGCGCTGCGCTCGCCGTCGCGCTCGATCCGCGATTACAGCGAGCTGAACGTCGCGCGCCCCTGGGACGCGATCAGCAGCTATAGCGCGCCCCTGCCGAGCCCCGAGACGTTCGAGGTTTATCCGAACCGCGATTCCCTGCCGTTTATCGAGGATTACCGGTTTGATCCGGCCTGGCCCGTCAAGCAATTCGTGCGCGGCACGCTGCGCCTGAATGGCTGGACCGAGGCCTGGGGCGATGTCTTTTCCGAGATCGAAACGCTGAGCGGGCCCGAGGGCGAGGCCCGTCTGAAAGAAATGTCGGATACCTTCTGGGACGAGAATGCCTATGACGAGGGCGAGCCGGATCGCGTTGTTCTTTGCGTGGGCCTCAAGGCCGAAAAGGCGGGCGTGCCGGTCTGGCATAAAACCTATGTGATGGATGCCTGGGGCGATGCGCGCGGCACCGCGATGGCGCGGCTTGTGTCGGTGCCGGTCTCTCTGGCGGTCGAGGCGGTTCTCAATCGTGAAATCCCTGCCGGGGTGACGCCTGCACCGCATGACCCCAAGCTGGTCAGCAACTTTCTGGCCGAGGTGGACCGCCTTGCGCAGCATTTGCAGGTGGTCGATCACCTCGCCTGAGGCGGGCGCCACTCATCAGCCCTGACAGGCCGCCTCGTTCAGGGGCGGCCTGCGGAGGCCCAAGGCCTAGCCACCGCGAATAAGCTCGTCTTCGTCGTCAAGCGCCGAAAGGCCAAGCGCATCAAGCCCGTTTTCCAGATGATCTGACAGATGCGGCGAACCGAGCAGGTAATCGGCGGTCGGTGTCGTCGCCTCTTCGGCGGCGGTGCGCTTGGCCTCTTCCAGTTCCGAGGCGTCAAAGCTGTCGCGCCCGATCCACATGACGGCCACGAGGCTTGCCTTTTCCTCGTCTGTCAGTTGGTCGATAAAAGCCCTGACTTCGGCCTCGGCCCGATCCAATTCGCGGGCCATAAGAATGATCTGCGCGATCTTATGTACTGAAATATCCAGCATGGCGGTTCTCCTGTTGCGCTATCCTATCACAGAATTGACCTGCGCAGCGATAGGCGTCCTTGATCTTACGCAAATAGCCGGTAATAGGCCCAATCCGGCAATAGCCGCGACAGGCGAAAGAGATAGCTGAACCCGCGCGGGAAGTGGCGCACAAAGGCGGTGTCGTCGCACATCAGTTCGAACATCTCCTGCGCGGCGGCCTCGGGGGTCATGATGAACGGCATCCTGAAGTCGTTCTTGTCGGTCAGCCGGGTCTTGATAAAGCCGGGATTGGCAAGTTGCACCCGAACGCCGCTGCGCCACAGATCGGCACGCATCGATTCCGCAAGCGCCATGACCCCCGCCTTGGAGGCGCCATAGCCGATCGCACCGGGCAGGCCGCGAAAGCCCGATAGCGAGCCGGTCATTACAACATGCCCGGCGTCCCGCGCCACCATATCGGGAAGAACCGCGCCTGCCAGTCGCACCGCGCCGGTGAAATTCACATCCGCCATTGCAATGGCGTGTTCGGGGTTCCACTCGCTCGCGGGCATTGGCCAATAGACCCCGGCGAGATAGATCATGCCGTCGATCTCGCCGATTTCTTTGACGGCGCGCGCCACGCTCTCGGCATCGGTCACATCGACGCTGACGGCGCGGGCGCGGCCGGGAAGGGCGCCCACAAGCTCGGCCAGGCGATCCGCATTGCGCGCCGACACGATGATCTCGGCCCCGGCGGCGCTAAGCTTATGGGCCAGAGCCGCGCCAAGACCTTCACTTGCGCCGACGAGCCAGTATGTCTTGCCCTGCCAGTCCATCACGCATCCACCCGACGCATGGTTGCCACAAGCTCGGCCACCTTGATGCCGAATTTGCGAAACTGGCTTCGGTTCACCACCGCGCCGTTGGGGGCAAGATACATCCAGTCGGTGACGCTCAGCACATGACCACCCGCTTCTCTGGGCAGGCGAATGCGATAGCAAAGCTGCGCCGCCGAGCCAAGCTGGCGGCCATGCCCGATGCCGACAAGATCGTCGGCCTCGGCGCGGATTGATCCGTCATTGCCAAGCTCAAGCCGCCATTCGCGATCCTGGGTATTGCCGCTGTCATAGGCGAAATGCTCTTGCATCACGCCGCGATTGCCCTGCCAATTGGCCATGAAATCGCCGGTAAAGCGCGATACGACGCGCCCCGTGGGGCCATAAATCACGCCGTCGCATTTGATCGCGCCATCAAGGTGTTTGCGCAGGTCGATCTGATCGCTGCCGCCGGTGTAATCCTCCGGGCGTTGCGCGCGAAACCCGGCAAAACGTTCACGCAGGATGCTCAGGGCCAGCATCACCAGCGCGCCGATTAGAATATAGGTCAGGGCCTCCATCGGATCAGTTCCTTTCGTCAATTGCTGTGCGGGCCAAAAGCGCGATGGCCAACAGTTTCAGGGCACAGGGCAGGGCGCCGTAAAGCAGGCTCAACAGCCAGAGTGCATCGTTGTCGTTGCTCTGGCCTGCGGTGAACCCGCCCGCCTGCAACAGCGGCAAAAGCGATACGGCGGCCAGCGCCAACGTGAATTTCGACACGAACGACCAAAGGCCAAAACCTTCGGCGGCATTGGGAGAAATCGCGGCCATCCGGGTGGCAAAGAGGGCCGGCAAAAGCGTCATATCGGCGCCAAGTGCCACGCCCGAAACCAGACAGATCACGCCAAAGGCCCAGAGGTCGCCCGCGCCAAGCAGGATCGCCCCGCCAAAGGCCGCAATCGACAAGGCCATGGCCGCAAGCAAAACGCGCTTGGCGCCGTATTCTTCGGCCAGCCGCCCCCAGAATGGCGCGGCGAGCGCGGCCGACAGGAAGAACAGCAACAGGAACGGCCCCTCCCATCCCGGCGCGGCAAGGCGGCTTTCGACGAAGAACAGGAACAGCGTCGAGCTGACCGCGACGGGGGCGGCATTGACCAGCGCCACTAGCAACAACCGCCGCGCCACCGCATCGCGCAGAACCCTGCCAAAACCGGTGCTGCCCGGTAGATCGACACCCTGCCACTGGCCTGCCATGGCCCAGAGCGCGACCATCGCAAGCCCCAGAAAAGCGAGCGAAAACCCCGCATAGCCGCCCAGTACCAAGGGTGCGACCGCCGCCGCGCAGATGCCCAGAAGAGCGCCGGTCTCGCGCCAGCGGGCCAGCCGCAGATGGCCCTGACCAGGCAGGTGATCGGCGCTTGCCACGCCTTGGGCGTAAAAACATATCGTGAGGTAGCTGAAGGCGGAAAACACCACCGTCAGCATGAGGGCAAACCACCATAGCGGCGCAATCGGCGGGGTCACGGCAAAGAGGCCAAGCATCGCCCCGGCCATCGCCAGCACGGCAATCAAGACGCTCATAGCGCGATAGGCGCGCAGCCGCTCCGAGAGGCGGCCCAACAGCGGGTCCTGCACCACATCCAACAGGCGCAGCCCGAACAACACCGTACCAAGCGCGGCTAGCGACACGCCGTATTCATCGACGTAGAACTTGGGCGCGTGAATATAAAGCGGCAGGCCGGCCGAGGCCAGAAGTGCGGCAAAGACCGCAAAGCCGGGCAGGCGCGGCGCTGTCATCGGGGCTGTGATGACCTGGCTCATCGGCTGATGTCTTCGGCCGGGGGGCTGGGCCGCGTGCGAAAGCGCGCGCCCTTCCACCAGAGTTTGAGCGCCTGCCAGTTAATGAGCGCCAGCACCCGGCGCGACCCGAACGGGCGCCGCAGCATGGCGCGGAGCAAGCCCGTGTTGCTTAGTGGCTTGCGCGGCCCCACCAATGTGGCGATCACCCCGCCATTGCCGCCGGTGAAATCAATCCAGATGCCGATCCGGTCGGGACGCAGATCAAAGCGAAACTCGTAGCCGCCCTCGATGCGCTGAAACGGCGAGACGTAGAACAGCTTGTTCGCCCTCAGGCGGTCATTGGCGGTGATCGGGGCGAGATCATCGCGATGGCAGAGGTACGAATGACGCTCGCCATAGGTATTGCTCACCTCGGCGATGATCACCGGAATGCCGCCCCGTTGATCGCGGCAGATCCAGAAGGCGACCGGGTTGAATACATGGCCCAGTATGCGTGGTTGTGCCAGCAACTCGATCCGTTCGGGCGTCGGAAGGTTGTGCGCCGCCAGCACCTCGCGCACCCAGCCCGCGCCTTGCCCGTGGCGGGGCGGCCCGCCATGATCGCTATCCCAGAGCGACGCAAGCCCGCGCCGGTTGCGGCCGAACAGGCGCGGCGTTTCAAGCGGCGCTTCGGCATCAAGCAGGACATAGTCGATGCTATAGCGAAAGGCGTTTTCCACCGCGCCCTTGCGACCATGCCATGTGTGGCCGGGGATATGATCGACTGCCTTCATTGCGCCGCCATCGAGAACGTTTCGCGGTCGATAAGGGCCTCGGCCACGTCAAGCCCGCTGGCAAGGCCATCCTCGTGGAAACCGTGCCCCATCCAGGCGCCACAGAACCATGTGTTTTGGGCGCCATTGGTCATGCGCACACGATCCTGGGCGTTCAGTGCCGCCAGATCATAGACCGGATGGCGCAGGGTGACCTGATCATAGATCAACTCTTCGCGGATGGGGCGGGTGGAATTGAGGGTGACGAAATGCGGATCATTCTCGGGGATCGGTTGCAGGCAGTTCATCCAATAGGTGAGGTCGATCTGACCATCCCGCTTGGCTGCGGTTTCGGTGTAATTCCAAGACGACCAGACCGCGCGCCGCTTGGGCATGATGCTTGTGTCGGCATGCAGGATGATATCGTTGGGCTGATAGGCGACGGCGCCAAGATTGTTGCGCTCTGCCTCGCTTGGGTCACTCAAAAGGCGCAGGGCATCGTCGGAATGGGTGGCAAAGATTACCTCGTCGAAACGTTCCCATTCGCCCCCCTGCGCGCGGATTTCAACGCCGTGGTCAAGGCGGCGCACACCGGCCACCGGGGTGGCGGGGCGCAGTGTCACGCCCTGCGCGCGCATCGCCTGTTCAAGGCGGCTTACATAGGTGAGCGAGCCGCCCCGAACGGTATACCACTGATGCTGCCCGGAATAATTGAGCAGGGCGTGGTTCTCGAAAAACTGGATCATCGCATGGGCGGGAAAATCAAGGATCTGCCGGGTCGGGGTCGACCAGATCGCGCCCGAAAGCGGCAAGAGGTAATAGTCGCGAAAATAATTCCCGGTGCCGAGCTTATCGAGAAACTGACCGACGCTGAGGTCGCGATCACCGGCATGATCAAGCGCGCGCGCATTAAAGTGAAAGATGTCGCGCAGCATTCGCAAAAAACGTGGGTTAAGCGCATTGCGGCGCTGTGCGAAAAACGCACCGGCACTGGCAAGCCCGTATTCAAATGCCCCGCCGCGCAGCGAGGCGCCAAAGCTCATGTTGCTTTTGACAACCGGCACATCAAGGCGGGCAAAGAGGTCGGCGAGACTAGGGTAATTGGCATAGTTGAACACGATGAACCCGGTATCGACCGGCTGATCGCCGCGTTTTCCGGCGATGATTGTGCGGGCATGGCCGCCAAGGCGCGGCTCGGCCTCGAACAGGGTCACGTTGTGGATGTCGGCAAGGCGATGCGCCGCCCCCATCCCCGAGATACCTGCGCCGATCACGGCAATCGTCTTGCGCGCCGCGGCGCTTGTCTCAAATGGCATAATGATGCGAACCCGTTTTTGTTGTTGTCTTGGGCATACGCAGGGCCGGTGGGAACGGATTAGAATGAATTATTCTTGAAAACTGTGATCCGATCCGGATTTCGCCGCGTACCAGATTTATGTTGACCGATTGCGCCCTGATTGATCGTCCTGCCCCCTCGCCGGTGATTGCCGCGCGTGGTAGAAAGGTCGAAAGATCAGGCAAACGGTCAGGACCGACGCACGTGAAACCGACGACAGACAGGAAACGCAAGGAAAACGAGGATTGGGTGGCCTGCATCGCGCGTATCCGCGACGCACAGGATGAGGCGGCATTTGCCCGGCTGTTTGGCCATTTCGCGCCTCGGGTCAAGGCGTTCCTGATGCGCTCGGGGGCGGATGCCACCCTGGCTGAGGAATGCGCGCAGGAGGTGATGGCGACGCTCTGGCAAAAGGCGCATATGTTCGATCCTTCCCGCGCCAGTGCGGCGACCTGGATCTTTACCATCGCGCGCAACCGCAAGATTGACGCGTTGCGCAAACAAAAACGGCCCGAGCCCGAGGATCTGCCCTGGGGCAACGAGCCGGAACCGGAGCAGGCCGATGTTCTGGCCCTGCAAGAAGAAAGTGACCAACTGGGCGATGCGATTGCCGCCCTGCCCGAGAAACAAAGGGTGCTGATCGAAAAGGCCTATTTCAGCGATCTCAGCCATTCCGAGATTGCCGACCAGACCGGCCTGCCGCTCGGCACGATCAAATCCCGTATCAGACTGGCGCTTGATCGTTTGCGCCACGCAATGAAGTGACCACCATGACCGATATTGAAATCAAACATCATCTGACCGACGCCCTCTTGATGGCCTATTCCGCAGGAAACCTGCCGGAGGCCTTTAGCTTGACGGTGGCCACGCATATTTCGATGTGTGATGAGTGTCGCGCCCGGCTGGGGGCGTTTGACGCCATGGGAGGCGCGATGGTCGAGCGCTGCGAGACCGCCGACATGAGTGCCGGCAGCCTTGAGGCTACGATGCAGCGCATTCGCGCCGCGGGTGCCCCGCCTGCGACCGCGCCGCGCCGCAAAAACGGTCTGCCGCAACCCTTGCAGGATTATATCGGTGGCGATCTTGATGCGGTCAAATGGCGCTCGGTCGGCATGGGTGTGAAACAGGCGATCCTGCCCACCTCGCGGGCGGCCACAGCGCGGCTTTTGTTTATTCCGGCCGGGGCGGCGGTGCCCGATCACGGCCATCGCGGCACCGAACTCACGCTGGTCCTGCAAGGCGCGTTTGTCGATGAGGTTGACCGCTTTGGCCCCGGCGATATCGAGGTCGCCAATGAGGATCTCAACCACACGCCGGTGGCCGATATCGGGGCCGATTGCATCTGTCTTGCGGCCACGGATGCGCCGCTGCGCTTTCGCGGGTTGATCCCGCGCCTGGCCCAGCCGTTCTTGAGGATTTGAGCGGATTTAAACGGTCAGGATCGCGCTGACCTTGAGGGCACGCTGCACATTGCCCTCAACCCTGAGCTTGCCCGACATATAGGCGGTGATCGGATTTTGCGCCCCCGAGAGAATGTTGCGAAACACCTCGTCGCTGGCGCTTAGCACCACATCGGCGGGGCCATCGCCCGCCGTGGCGCCGGTTTCATCAAGCATGACACTGCCATGATCGGTGATCACAAGCTTCGCGGTGCCCCTGATCTGGCCTTTGGCCTTGGGGGTCAGATTGCCGACATATTCGTCAATGATGCTGGTCACGAACCGCTCTCCTTACCAGCGCTTCAGCGCGTCTTCGTCCACGTCCTTGGCGGCCACCCACTCGGCGCCGTCCTGCGTGAGTTCCTTTTTCCAGAACGGCGCGCGGGATTTCAGGAAATCCATCAGGAATTCAGCCGCCTGAAAGGCATCAATCCGGTGGCGCGCAGAGGTGGCCACCATCATGATCATCTCATCAGGATGCAGCCGCCCATAGCGGTGAATGATCATCACATCGCCCAGGGTCCAGCGGGTCCTTGCCTCATCCGCGATGCCTTCCAGCGCCTTTTGAGTCATGCCGGGATAATGCTCGATCTCCATCGCGCTCAGCGCGCCGTTGTCGAGATCGCGCACGATGCCGGTGAATGTCACCACCGCGCCCATGCCCGATTGCCGGGTCGCAAACGCATTGGTTTCCTGCCCCAGATCAAAGGCGGCCTCCTGCACGCGGATATCCATGCCTTAGCCGCCTGTCATCGGCGGGAAAAACGCCACTTCGCGCACGCCGGTCAGAGACGCATCAAAATCGGCCAACTCCTGATCAATCGCCACGCGCAGCGCGTCGAGATCACTAAACGCCGCCTCATAGCGTGGCTCGCGGGCGCGCAGATCGTTCACAAGGTCCATGACCGTGGCCGGGTTGGTGTCAATCCGGTCTTTGGGGTGCCCGACGCGTTCGCGCACCCAGGCAAAATAAAGCACATCCATCACTGGGTATCCTTCAGGTGTGGGATTGATTTTCTGAAGTAATCAAGCCCGGTTATCAATGTCAGCGCCGCCGCCAGCCACAACAGCCAGACCCCCGCATGCCCGGCCCAGATCATGCCGGTGTATTTCCACAGCAGCCCGTGAACATCTTCTTCGCGGCCATCCAGAATGTCGATCACAAGCGCGTTGTCCATGCCAAAGATCGACATGCCGAAGTAATGCTCGAACACGCCCTGGGCAAAAAGCACCGCAATTGCGACCATCTGGGCCGTGGTTTTCCACTTGGCCAGTTTCGTGACCTTGAGCGTGCCCGCCGTATCGCCAAGAAACTCCCGAAGGCCGGATACGAAGACCTCGCGAAACAGGATCACGGTTGCAGGCAGGACAAGCCAGGGCGACATGCTTGAATATCCCACGATCACCATCAGCGCGACCACCACCATCGCCTTGTCCGCGATCGGGTCAAGCATGGTGCCAAGTTTCGTGACCTGCTTGAGGCTGCGCGCAAGATAGCCGTCGAACCAATCGGTGATGGCGGCGCTGACAAACAGCAAAAGGGCGAACCAATCGGCGTAGGGCCGCGTGAAATACAGGAACATCACCGCAACTGCCGGGGCGGCCAGCAGGCGGAGCGTGGTCAGGATATTTGGCAGGTTCCACGTCATGATATCGGTTCTATCCTGTCATATCGCCGAGGGAAAGCGCCCTTGCATGTTCACATGCAATCAAAAATCGCTGAGCAGGCGGGTGGTTTCCGGATCCATGAAGCCGGCGACCGTGGCGTCGGTTTCAAGATGCAGGGCGCGGTGCATGTCGGGCATCGCGGCGGTGTTAAGCACCCGCTTCATGGCGCGCACCGAAAGCGCTGGCAGATCGGCGAGACGGCGGGCGGTTTGTCTGGCCGTTTCCATAAGGGCCTCGTCCTCAACGGTTTTCCACGCCAGGCCGATCTTCTGCAATTCATCCGCGCCGTAACGGTCGCCGAAAAACAGCATCTCGCGCGCCTTGTTGAGGCCCACCAAAGCGGGCAACAGACTTGTGACCGCGCCGGTGACAAAGAGGTTCAGCGAGACCTCGGGAAAGAACCCTTGCGCCGATTTTGCCCAGATCGGGAAGTCGCAATTTATCGCCCATTCAAAGCCGCCGCCCACGGCCCAGCCGTTGATCGCGCCGACCACCGGCTTGGCGCCAAGGGTGATCGCATGGGTCGCGCGCTGAATCGCCTGCACAAGATCGCGGGCCTCTTCCTCGGTTTCCGGGTGCACATGTTCGCGCCGGTCATCACCTGCGCAAAACGCCTTGCCCGCACCGGTCAGGATGATCGCGCGGGTGGCCGGATCGCCATTGGCCTCCTGAAACGCACGCGCAACATCGTCGATCAATTGGCGGTTCATCGCATTAAGGCTTTGCGGGCGGTTAAGGGTGATCGTGCGCACGCCGCCCTCGCCAAGGCTGCTGAGCACGGTCTGATAGGTAAAATCGGTCATCTAATATTCCCGTATCACGCGTTTCGTTTTCCCCATCGTCAGGGGCAGGCTTCCGTTTTCCAAGAGGGTGACACGGGCGGTGGCGCCAAGCGCGGTTTTCATCGCCTGCGCCACCTCTTGCGCAAGCGCGTCTGACGCGGTTTGCCCCTTGGCCAGCTCAACCGAGACCGGCAGCGCATCATAGGGCGGGGGGGAATCCAGCGTGATCCGATAATCGCCCGAAAGCGCGGCAAAGCCGTTAATCACCGCGGCCACCATCGTCGGAAACAGGTTGAGCCCGCGCACCACCACCATATCATCCGAGCGCCCGACCACGCGAAACCGAAAGCCCGTGCGCCCACAGGTACAGGGATCGGTCTCATCGACCGCGATGATATCGCCGCTCCGGAACCGCACCAGCGGCTGGCAGTCGCGCGCAAGATGGGTCAGGACCAATTCGCCGGTCTGACCGGCGGCAAGCGGCACAGGCGCGGTCGTTTCGGGATCAATCAACTCGGGATAAAGCACATCGGCGGCCATGAAATGAAGCCGGGTATCATGCTCGCATTGCGCCGCGAAGTTGCAGAACACATCCGAGACGCCGTAATTGGCATTGCGCGGCTCCATCCCCCAGACCCGGCGCAGGCGCTCGCGAAAGACCGGATCGTCAAGCCCGGCCTCGCCGCCGAACAAGCCGAGCGTGAGCCCGAGATCGCGCGGCGTGAGACCCGGAAATTTCTCGGCAATGACCCGCTCCAGAACCGATGGATAGGACGGCGTACAGGAAATCGCGGTGATGCCCACCTCTTGAATGGTGCGCACCAGCAACTCGGTCGATCCCACCCCAAAGGGCACCACCAAAGCGCCGGTCGCCTGAAGGGTCATGTGATCGGTCAGCCCGCCCATCCACATCTGGTAGTTCAGGCAATGCACCACCGTATGAACGGGCGTCAGCCCCGCCGCCGATTGGCATCGCCCGCCCACGGTTTCGGTGATCGCGCAATCGCGCGCCGAAAGCGCGAGGTTCATCGCCTGACCGGTGGTGCCAGAGGTGCGGTGCAGGCGCACGGCGGCGCGGGTGGGGGCCGCAAGGTAATCGCCAAACGGCGGATGCGCGGCCTGCGACAGGCGCAACTGCGCCTTGTCTGACAGCGGTAACTGCGCCAGATCACAGAGGTCTTTGGGCGGCATTCTGCCCTGCCACAAATCGCGGTAGAGGGCCGAGTGGCGGGCGACGTGATCGGCTTGCGCAGCCCACGCGCCCTGTTGATGCGCACGCAGGGTTTCGGCATTGGCGAATTCGGCGCGCTCCAGTAAACTCATGGCTCTAATCCCCGTTCCCAGATCGTGGTCAGCGTGTCGATCACCGCCTCATGGTCCTGTGACACCGCGATCAGCCCCGGTTCGCGCGACAGATACAGGCTTGAGAAATATTGATCCGTCATGCCGCCAAGCGCATAGGCGCGGCGGCGCAATTCGGCCTCGGAAATCGCCTCAGCACGTCCCTCGCGCACGAGCCGGCGCCGGGTCGAGGCGACGACGGTTTCGATCCAATCGCGGTTGAGGCTGTGAAATACCTCGCGCGCGGGCGCGAAATGATCAAGGTGATGCACAAGGCATTTCATCAACCCGGGATTTTGCTCGAACAGCAATCCATAGGCCCTTGTCGCGGCGCGAATGCTCTGATCTGGCGCGGCATGGCTGGCGCGGATCATGCTGGCCTGGAGAAACCGGGCAAAGCCCAGCAGAAGATCATTCAAAAGATGGGTTTGATCCGGGAAATAAAGGTAGAACGTGCCGTTGGCGACACCGGCCGCCTTGCAGATCGCGGCCACGGTCAAATTTTGAAGCGCCTCGGTTTGCAACAAGGTACAGGTGGCTATCCTGATCTGTTGCGCGGTGCGTTGGCCCTTGGTCTCGGCCGAGCTACGCGCGGCCAGAACCCGTGCGTAGTCGTGAAATTCCGGCGCGGCAATGCGGCCTCTTGGGGCAGGGGGCATTTGAGTGACCTAAACATGAAACTGACGTCATATTCAGGAATAAAATGACTACTGTCAATCGCCCACTGTCGCGATCCGATCAGCCGCGTTCGTGGAAAAAATCGTAGAGCTTTTGCGCCAGCGCGTCCGACACCCCGTCAACCGCCCGCAGATCGGCCAGATTGGCGCGGCTTACGGCCTTGGCGCTTCCGAAATGGGCCAGCAGGGCGCGCTTGCGCGCCGCGCCGACGCCGGGCACCTCGTCAAGCGGGGTGGCGCCGATGGATTTGGCGCGTTTGGCGCGGTGGGTGCCGATGGCAAAGCGATGCGCCTCGTCACGCAGGCGTTGAACGAAATATAACACCGGATCATTATGCCGGAGCGCCATCACCCGCTTGCCGGTGCGGTGAAATTCTTCCTTGCCCTGATCGCGGTCGACGCCCTTGGCGACGCCGACCATGGGGATATCCGCGACCCCCATTTCGCGCATGATCTGGGCCACCGCGCTGACCTGCCCGGCGCCGCCGTCGATCAGCAATAGATCGGGCCAGGTGCCCTGATCGCGATCCGGGTCTTCCTTGAGCAGGCGTTTGAAGCGGCGCATCAGCACCTCTTTCATCATCCCGAAATCATCGCCGGGGGTCAGGCCCTCGCCCTGAATGTTGAACTTGCGATAGTGGTTTTTCATGAAGCCCTCGGCCCCCGCCACGATCATCGCGCCGACGGCATTGGTGCCCTGAATGTGGCTGTTGTCGTAAACCTCGATCCGTTTCGGGGGCCTCGGCAGATCGAACGCCTCGGCCAGCCCCTTGAGCAGTTTGCTCTGCGTGGCTGTCTCGGCCATCTTGCGCGCCAGGCTTTCGCGGGCATTGCGCAGGGCGCCGTCGATCAATTCGGCCTTTTCACCGCGCAGCGGCACCACCAGCGTGACCTTGCGGCCAAGCTTGTCCGAGAGCGCCTGTTGCATCAGGTCAGGGTTCTCGATCTCATGCGACAGGATCAATTGCCGGGGCGGGTCTTTGGTATCGTAGAACTGGCCAAGGAAGGCCTCCAACACCTCTGCCTCTTCCACATCGGCGCCGACGCGGGGATAAAAATCGCGATTGCCCCAATTCTGGCCACCGCGAATAAAGAACACCTGAACGCAGGCCTGTCCTTTTTCCAGATGCAGCGCGACAATATCGGCCTCGTCCACGGTGCGCGGGTTGATGCCCTGGGCGGTCTGCACCTGGGTCATCGCCTTGATCCGGTCGCGCAGCGCGGCGGCACGCTCAAATTCCATCGCCTCAGAGGCCTCGGCCATTTGCGCCGCAAGTTTTTCCTGAATCTCGGTGGATTTGCCGGACAGATAGCGTTGGGCGTCGCCGACCTGCGCGCGATACTCGGCCTTGCTGATCTGGCCCACGCAAGGCGCGGTGCAGCGCTTGATCTGATATTGCAGACAGGGGCGGGTGCGGCTCTCAAACATCGCATCCGAGCAATTGCGCAGTTGAAACACCCGCTGCAACTGGGCCAGCGAGCGGTTGACCGCACCGGCACTTGCGAAGGGGCCGTAATAGGCGCCCTTTTCGCGCTTGGCGCCGCGATGCTTTTTGATCATCGGGAAATCGTGATCGGTGACAAGGATGTTTGGAAAGCTCTTGTCGTCACGCAACAGCACGTTATAGCGCGGCTTGAGCTGTTTGATCAGGTTCTGTTCCAGCAACAGCGCCTCGGTTTCCGTGGCGGTGGTCAGGAACATCATCGTCGCGGTTTCAGAGATCATCCGCGCGATCCGCCCGGTATGCCCTGTGGGCCGGGCATAGCTTGACACCCGCGCCCGAAGATTGCGCGCCTTGCCCACATAAAGCACCCGCGCCTGCGCATCGAGCATGCGGTACACACCGGGCGAGGCATCCAGCGTGCGCAGGTAATCGCGGATCACCTCATGGCCGGTTTTGCGCGGCATTTCCTGATCAGTGTCTGACATTGGTATTCACATATGATTCTTTGGATGTGCTGCAATGATACGGGACCAAGGGCAAGAGGGAAGCTTTCCACGATTCCTGTGGATAACTCTGCTGATAAGTTTCAGGGAACCTGAAATTTCTGTTGGATTCGGCTGCTTTCGTCGATTTGCCTAATTTTTAGGCAATTTAGTAAGGTGTTGATATTGCACGAAAAAATAATGACCGCTATGCAAAATACTGAAATCATTAGCATTTTTGTAACATTTTTATAACGGCCCAGTGAGCGGTGCAAAACTATTGTGGCTCTGCCTGCAAGCTACTCAACCCCAAGGACATCCGGGGTCTTCCAGCCAAGGTGTTGACCGCCATCAATACATAGCAATTGACCGGTCACAGAGGGCGCCAGGAGGAAGTAGACAAGCGCGCCGGTGATGTCGCTGGCATTGGCCCCGCGGGCCATGATCGTGGCCTGTCTCTGGTTCTGAAAATGCCCGTCGCTCTGGCGGTGGCCCTGAAGGGTGGGGCCGGGGCCAATGGCGTTGACACGCACATTCGGGGCAAGCGCCTGTGCGGCGGTCTGGGTAAAGGCCCAGAGCCCCATCTTGGCGATGGTGTAGGTCATGAATTCCGGCGTGAGCTTGCGCACGCGCTGATCAATCATGTTGATCACAAGGCCCTGCGCCACCGGCTCGCCGTTCTCATCCATCACCGGGCCGGGGATATCGCGGGCCAGGGCCTGCGTCAGAACGAAGGGCGCGCGCAGGTTGCTTTCGATATGCCGGTCCCAGCCCGCGCGCGTGGCGCTTTCGATATTGTCATATTCAAAGATCGAAGCGTTGTTGATCAGCGTGGTCATCGGCCCGCCAAGCGCCTCGGCGGCGCGCCCGACAAGCGGTGTCACCTGATCCTCATCCAGCAAATCGGCCTGAAGGGTTACGGCATTGCGCCCCATGGCGCGGATCTCATGCGCCACGTCTTCGGCGGCCTCTGCCGAGGTTGCATAGTGCACCGCCACGTCATGGCCGTGCCGTGCCAGTTCAAGCGCCATGGCGCGGCCCAATCGTTTTCCGGCGCCCGTTATCAATGCCCGTGTCATGCCATATCTCCGGTTAGATCAACACAATCGTGACATAGCCCACATAGGTCGAGGTCAAGGCAATGCCCCACAACCGCCCGATATCGAGCCGGAAAAATACGAATGGGATAAGCACCAGAGAGGCCCCAAGCATGACCCAGAGATCGAATTTCAGAAACTCGGGGTCGACGGGGACGCTGCCAACAAAGGTGGTCACGCCGATAATGGCCAGAAGGTTGAACATATTCGATCCGATGACATTGCCAAGCGCCACATCGGCCTGTTTGCGCAGGGCCGCCATCACGGTGGTCGCCAGTTCGGGCAGCGATGTGCCAACCGCCACAAGCGTCAGGCCGATCACGGTATCGCTGACGCCATAGCGTTCGGCGATGATCGAGGCGTTATCGACAAGAATATCCGCCCCGAGCGGCAGGCCGATGAGACCCAGCACCAGAAAAGTGACGATCTGCCACCAGGGCATATCGGGATCGGCGCCTTCGACATCTTCGGCCTCATCCGCCTCGGCGAGGGCCTTGATCGCGGCGTCGCGCCGGTGGTTGCGCGCATCGCGAAAGGCATCGGCAAGCATCAGGAAAAGCGCCCCCAAAAGCACCGCCCCCGACAGCACGTCATATTCGCCGCGAAACGCCAGGGCAATGAAAAGCGCACTGGCCAGAAGCATCTGGAGGTAGGATTTCGAGCAGCTACAGCCGCTGGTGTGCAGCACCGACATCATCGCCGGTATGCCCAGCACCAACAGGATATTTGCCGTGTTCGAGCCAACAACATTGCCAAGCGCCAGGCCGGGTTTGTCTACAAGAACGGCATTGACGGAAATCAAAAGTTCCGGGGCAGAGGTGCCAAAGGCCACGATTGTCAGGCTGACGATCAGCGCGGGAATGCCCACTCGAAGGCTAAGATTGACGGCCCCCTTGACCAGAGCATCGCCAGCCAGCAGCAAAATCACCAGGCCAAGCCCGGACAAAACCCATGGCATCATTTAAGCTTATCCTTCCGGCAAGAGCAGGGGCCTTTGCCAATCCGGTAGCGGCCACAGCTTTTGCACTTGGCCTGCGCAAGGCGCTTTTGCCCCGGATAGCGAAGCTTGCCGAACATTGCCATCACGCCCATGCCGACCAGAAACAGAATGACGATCTTGACCACCATATCAGAGCCCGAACCGGGCATAGCTGGCCCGGTCTTCGATTGCGGTCAGGGCATCCTGTGCGATTTCCGCGCCAAACCTCTGAAACAGCCCGCGTTTGCGGCCATAGCGCGTGAGGCGTATCTTGTCGCCGTAAAGCTCTTTCAGTTTCGGCACCAGATGGCCGATGCCATCGGCCAGCCCAAGGTCAATCGCCCGCTGGCCAAGCCAGAATTCGCCGGTGAAAATATCCGGGTTATCGGCAAGCCTGTCGCCCCGCCGGGTTTTGACATGGGCGACAAACGCCTCGTGGATATCCTCCAGAATGCCCTTGAGGCGGGTCACATCCTCGGGTTTTTCGGGCATGAACGGGTCAAGCATGCTCTTGGATTTGCCAGAGGTGTAAACCCGCCGTTCAATCCCTTGGCGTGACAGAAGAACCTGCGCGCCAAAGCCGGCCGAAATCACCCCGATCGAGCCAAGCACCGACGAGGGGTCGGCCCAGATGTCATCGGCTGCCGCCGCAAGCCAATAACCGCCAGAGGCCGCGACATCCTCGACAAAGGCATGCACGGGAATGTCTTTTTCATCCGCCAGCCGACGAATGCGCGCGGCAATCAGCGAGGATTGCACCGGCGAGCCGCCCGGCGAATTGATCACAAGCGCCACCGCCACCGGCTTGCCTTTGCTGAAGGCTTTTTCAATGGCCGGGCCAAGGGCCTCGTCGTTCAACTGGCTGCGTCCGCCCGAGCCGATGGTGCCGGCAAGGCGAATGACCGCGACCATCGGTTTGCGCTTCAGAAAGGGGATCAAATGTTTCATATCGCCCGATGTAGAGTGCCGGGGCGCGACAAACAAGACGGGCGGCGCAAACGGTGTGGCCTAGCCGCCCTGATTAGGGCGGCGCAGGGGTAAAAAGGTCACGCCCGGTGGGTCAGGATTTGATCCTGTACCCGGTCTTGAAGATCAACCAGACCGCCCCGAGGCAGAGCGCGAAAAACACCGCGATGGCCGCAAGGCTATAGCCGATGGCGACATCCGCCGTGCCAAAGAACGACCAGCGAAAGCCCGAGATCAGATAGACCACCGGGTTGAACAGGGTCACTGTCTGCCAGGCCGGGGGCAGCATCGAGATCGAATAGAAAGACCCGCCCAGAAACACCAGCGGCGTGATCACCAGAAGCGGGATAAGCTGAAGCTGCTGAAAATTCTCGGCCCAGATGCCGATAATGAAGCCAAAGAGCGAGAACGACAGGCAGATCATCACCAGAAAGGCCAGCATCGCGACCGGGTGCTGAATGTCGAGATCGACAAAGAATTGCGCGGTGACAAGGATCACGACGCCGATCATCAACGCCTTGGTCGCCGCCGCACCGACATAGCCGATCACGATCTCAAGAAAGTTGATCGGCGCCGACAGAAGCTCGAATATCGTGCCGATGAATTTCGGGAAATAGATCCCGAAAGAGGCGTTGCTGATCGCCTGGGTCATCACGCTCAGCATGATAAGACCGGGCACGATAAAGGCGCCATAGGCGACGCCCTCGACCTGATCTATCCGGCTTCCGATGGCGGCGCCGAAAACCACGAAATAAAGCGAGGTTGAGATAACAGGCGACAGCAGGCTTTCCATGATCGTGCGGAAAAACCGCTTCATTTCATAGACATAAATCGCCCAGATTGCGTGCAGGTTCATGGTGTGTCCTCATGCACAAGCCCGACGAAGATCTCTTCGAGGCTGCTTTGACGGGTTTCGATATCGCGCAGCGACAGGCCCTCTTGGGCCAGGGCCTGAAGCAGGCGGGTGATGCCGGTGCCATCGCCGCGGGTGTCGTAGTGGTATTTAAGGGCGTGACCGTCCTCGGCCAGTTCAAGGTCGTAATCCCGGAGAGTTTCGGGGACCCGGTCAAGCGGCCCGGAGAGGTCGATGCGCAGGGTCTTGCGGCCCATGCGGGCCATCAGGTCGGCCTTGTTCTCGACCAAGAGGATCTCGCCCTTGTTGATCACCGCAACGCGGTCGGCGATGGCCTCGGCCTCTTCGATGTAATGGGTGGTCAAGATGATGGTCACGCCCTCGGCCTTGAGGCCCTCGACCACCTGCCACATGTCACGGCGCAATTCGACGTCAACGCCGGCGGTCGGCTCATCCAGAAACAGAACGCGCGGCTCGTGGCAGAGCGCCTTGGCGATCAGAACACGGCGTTTCATCCCGCCGGAAAGCTCGCGAATGCGGTTGTTGCGTTTGTCCCAAAGCGACAATTGCCGCAGGATACGTTCGATCAACGCAGCGTCATGCGGCTTGCCGAAAAGCCCGCGTGAAAACCGCACGGTGTTGATCACCTTTTCAAACGGTTCAAGCGCAAGTTCCTGAGGCACCAGCCCGACCATGGCGCGCGCCGCGCGATAGCCGCTCACGATATCGTGGCCCCCAATCGTGGCGGTGCCGCCGGTCGGGGTGGTGATGCCGCACAACGCCGAAATGAGCGTGGTCTTCCCCGCGCCATTGGGGCCAAGCAGGGCAAGGATTTCGCCCTCTTCAATTGACAGGGACACGCCGCGAAGCGCCTCGAACCCGCCTTTGTAGACCTTTTTCAGGTCGTCCACCGATACAATCGCCGCCATCAGGCCCCTCATTCACAGTTGACCGGACCCTAGGCCTTTCACAGCCACGTGCAACAGCCCAAGGCGCAGAGTGATCTGTGCGCATTTGCGCGGGATGCCTTATCGGTGTCGCGGTTTCGACCAATTTTCAACAGCAAGTGTTGATCATTTGCGTCTAACACCGGGGTACATGATGCCCACAGATATGGATCAAACCTAAAGCCGATATGTTCAGACCTGCCTTTTCCCTTATTTTGTTCATGGTCGCCCTGCTCGGGTGTACCGAAAGCGTAAGCCGCGACACGCCATCCCGGATATTGCTGATGGGCGATTCGCTCATGGCGGTGCACGGGATGTCGGGGCGATCCGTGGCGAACGGGGTTGAAAGCGCCTTGAAAGAGCCGGTTGTCGATCGCGCCGTATCGGGCGCGCGGTTCTTTTATCGCCTGCCGATTTCCGGGGCGGCGGGGCTCAGTATTCGCAAGCAATATCGCGCCGGAAATTGGGATTGGGTCATTCTGAATGGCGGTGGAAATGATATCTTCTTCGGCTGTGGGTGCGGGGCCTGCGATCGCAGGATCGACCGGCTGATCAGCAAGGACGGCAGGCGTGGCGCAATCCCCGGCTTTGCGTCACGAATGCGGGCCAAGGGCGCGCAGGTGATCTATGTGGGATACTTGCGCACGCCCGGCATCACCTCGCCGATCGAGGGCTGCACCGACGAGGGCGACGAGATGGATCGACGCGTGGCACGGCTAGCGGCGCTTGATCGGGGCGTGCATTTCCTGTCCCTCGCCGATCTGGTGCCGCATGGCGACCAAAGCTATCACGCCGTTGACCGCATCCATCCCTCACCCAAGGCAAGCGCTGCGATTGGCGCGCGCATTGCCCGGCTCATTGCGCAAAGCGAGGCCCGGCGTTAGCTGATCAACCGCTTGAGCCAGCCTTTCTTTTCCGCTTCGGGTTCGTCGTCATCGTCCTTGGGGCCCTCAAGCACCTCTTCAAAGCGACTAAAGAACTGTTCCGCCATCTTCTTGGCAAAGCCATCGACGATGCGGCTTCCAAGCTGGGCCAGTTTGCCGCCGACCTTGGCCTCGACCTCATAGATCAACCGGGTGCCGGTCTCGCTATCCTCAAGTCGCACATTGGCGCCGCCCTTGGCAAAGCCGGCGGCCCCGCCCTTACCCTCGCCGGTCAGGGTCAGGCTTTCCATCTCAACCATATTCGACAAGGTCACGGTGCCTTTGAACGTGGCCTTCACCGGGCCGACCTTTTGCACGACAAGCGCGTCAAACCCGTCTTCGGGCGTGCCGGTCACCTCTTGCGCGCCGGGCACGCATTCCTTGAGAACCTCGGGGCTGAGCAGGGCCGCCCAGACCGTTGCGCGATCTGCCTTGATATCGCGCTCGTCACTCATCTGCATTGGTATCGCTCCTTGCTTTGCGGGGGTTGCAAGAACCCTAGCGCAGGGTTTCCGCCACGCCAAGAGAGCCGAAAGTATTAGGGTCCGTAAAGTCGGCTGGCAGGTTCGCGCCCGGTTTTGTATTCTGGCGCAAATAGGGAAGGACAAAGCATGCTATCAGGTCTTCGCGTGATCGAGATCGAAGGCCTCGGGCCTGCGCCCTTTGCGGCAATGATGCTGGCCGAACTGGGCGCCGAGGTGATCGTGATCCACCGCCCGGGCAAGGGCAGCTTTGTGGCGGGGGATCGCAACCTTCTGGATCGAGGCAAACGCTCGATTACGCTTGATCTGAAGGACGCGGGGGATATGGATGTGGCGCGGGCGCTGATCGCGCGCTCCGACGCTCTGATCGAGGGGTTTCGCCCCGGTGTAATGGAGCGGCTCGGTTTGGGGCCGGAAGAGATGCAGCGCGCCAACCCGAAGCTGGTTTATGGCCGCATGACCGGCTGGGGCCAGGACGGCCCGCGCGCACAGACGGCGGGGCATGACCTCAATTATATCGCGACCTCTGGCGCGCTCTGGTATGCCGGCGCGCCAGGCACCCCGCCCCAGACACCGGCGACGATGGTTGGTGATGTGGGCGGCGGTGCGCTATATCTTGTCGCCGGGGTGCTGGCGGGTCTGTTAAGGGCGGCGCGCAGCGGGCGCGGCACGGTTGTCGACGCGGCGATTGTCGATGGCTCGGCGCATATGATGGCGCTTTTGATGTCGATGGCCCCGAGCGGGCATTTGCGCACAGAGCGCGGACAGAGCCTGTTGGACGGGCCGCATTGGTCGCGGGTCTATCGTTGTCTCTGCGGCGGATATCTGAGCGTGCAATGCCTGGAGCGACAGTTTTACGCTGAATTCCTGCGGCTTATGAGGCTTGGCGACGACCCGGCTTTTGCAGAGCAGCATGACACCTCGGCATGGGGCGATCAGGCGGCCGCGCTTGAGGCGATTTTTGCACAACACCCGCTCAGTCACTGGGCGACGATCTTTGCAGGCTCGGATGCCTGCGTGGCGCCGGTTCTGGCGCCGAATGACGCCGCAACAGAGACCCATATGGCCGCCCGCGCGGTCTGGCAGCGCAATGATCAAGGGTTGGAGCCCGCCCCGGCGCCCCGGTTTGACGGGCAGATGCGTGCCGTTTCCGCGCCGCCTGCGCGCGGGGCGCAAAGCGAAGAGATCAGGGCGTGGCTGGCGTCTGAGGCCTGACCGCGTTGCCTAATCGACCCGGCGCACCAATAGCTGATTGCCGGGGCCGGATTTGGTCTCGAACACCTTCAGTTCCTTGATCAGATCGCTAAGCTTTTTCTTACCATAGGTTCGGGTGTCAAAATCGGGCTTGTCGGCCTGTATCTGCTGGCCAATACGGCCAAGCGGATACCATTCATCGTCAAGGTCGATTTTCTCCATCGCCTCGAAGATCAGGTCGCGTGCGGCGGTCATGGTCTGCGCGTCGATCTTCGGCGCAGGCGCGCTTTGCGGGGCGTCCTCGGTGTTTTGATAGATGTTCTCGATGGCGACAAAACGATTGCAGGCATTCTTGAGCGCATCCGGCGCCTTGGCCTCGCCAATGCCGATCACGGTCAGGCCCTGCTCGCGGATGCGGCTGGCGAGGCGGGTGAAATCGCTGTCGGATGAGACAAGGACAAAGCCGTTGAAGTGGCCCGCATGCAAGATGTCCATCGCGTCAATCACCAGACCGATATCGCTGGCATTCTTGCCCTTGGTGTTGGCGGTTTGCTGATGCTGGACGAGGCCCAGTTCCTGTGCGGTCTTGGTCCAGCCGGACAGTTGCTGGCTGGACCAGTCGCCATAGACCCGGCGCAATCCCGGCTCGCCATAGCTCGTGACCTCTTTGAGGATCGCGCGGGCATATTTGGCAGGGACGTTGTCGGCGTCGATCAATACCGCCAGAAGCGGAGTCTTTGGATCGGACATGATAAGCTTCCTTATGTTTGGCCCTGTCTAGCCCGATCCTGTGCGGGTGTGAAACCCGTTGGCGGCGCCGATTTTCTTTTGCGAAGAAAATCGGGTAAGAAAATTCGCCGAATTTTCTTGGGCGCTTACGACGAGGGCGCGATCTTGTCTTGCGTTCTGGTGTCAAAATCGGATGCGTCATGGCGTTCATGCAATTGCATATGCGGCTCGCCAAAGCTTCGGTTGACCATGCGGCCGCGTTGCACGGCCGCGCGGGCGTCAATCTTTTCGGCCCAGGCCATGACATGGGTGTAGCTTGTCACGTCAAGAAAAGTGGCTGCATCATAAAGTCGGCCCAATACAAGCTGCCCGTACCACGGCCATATCGCCATATCGGCAATCGAATAGGCATTGCCCGCAATATAGGGACGCTCGGCCAGTTGCCGGTCGAGAACGTCAAGCTGGCGCTTGGTTTCCATTGCGAAGCGGTCGATCGGATACTGCCATTTTTCCGGCGCATAGGCGTAGAAATGACCAAAGCCGCCGCCAAGGTAGGGCGCGCTGCCCATTTGCCAGAACAGCCAGTTGAGCGTTTCGGTGCGCTCGGGGCCGCTTTGGGGCAGGAAGGCGTCAAATTTCTCGGCCAGATGCATCAGGATCGAGCCGCTTTCGAACACCGGCAGAGGGGTGTCGCCAGAGCGATCCATCAGGGCGGGAATTTTCGAGTTGGGGTTGATCTCGACAAATCCGCTGCCGAATTGGTCACCCTCGCCGATATCGATGCGCCAGGCGTCATATTCGGCGTTATGGCCTGCGGCGAGCAGTTCTTCGAACATCACAGTGACTTTGACGCCATTGGGCGTCGCCAGCGAATAAAGCTGGAACGGGTGTTTGCCGACCGGCAGTTCCTTGTCGTGGGTGGCCCCGGCGATGGGGCGGTTGGTCGAGGCGAACTTGCCGCCTGATTCTGTTTCCCACGTCCAGACGTCGGGCGGGGTGTATGTATCGCTCATGTTTATAAATCCTTCCTCGGGTCTGGCGGAAATTTAGGCGGTTGCTGAGGGCATGCAATGCGTAACGCCGCACAGGGGGCTGTGCGGCGTTGCATTTCTTGTCTCGGCAACCGCCAGAATCAATAAACCACCACGCTGCGGATGGATTCGCCTGCGTGCATCATCTCGAAGCCCTTGTTGATATCGTCGAGGGCAAGGGTGTGGGTGATCATCGGGTCGATCTCGATCTTGCCGTCCAT
>Ga0209344_10000212_pt1 | contig 119040 bp, 105 predicted proteins | sample Cruoilmetagenom6_FD_187293 | JGI IMG/M metagenome (GOLD analysis project Ga0209344, IMG submission 187293) | Oil polluted marine microbial communities from Coal Oil Point, Santa Barbara, California, USA - Santa Barbara Oil Seep Sample 6 (SPAdes)... | ecosystem: Environmental > Aquatic >...
GGATCCGACAGCAGCATCGCCAGCTCTTCAAAGCGTTCGGTAAAGCTGTCTAAGCGTTGGCGCAGAGTCTCTTTCATGCGGGCGTATCATCCTTCTGGCGGTTAACCGTGGGCGCAGGCGTGGTCTCAAATACGGGTTTTGCGGGCAACAGCAGGCGCGGGGCGGCATTCAGCAAGTCGTGGTGCTCTTCAGAGGCCGCATCGCGTATGGCCTGGGTGGGCTGGTGGAGCAAACGGTTAGTCAATTGATGGGCCAAGCGTTCAATGACCTTAGCGGGATCTTCGCCCCGTGCCAGCCGCTCCAGCGCTTGGTCGCGGGAAAGATCACGCAGCGCTTCACCATGTTGGCGGTAGTCGCGAATCAACTCGCCGCCGTTACGAATACGTCTCTCATGCTGCCAGCTGCCGACACCATGTTCAATCAACGACTCGGCTTGATCAGCGGCAACCTGGCGGTGACGACGATTTTCCTGGATTACCTCTTCCAAGTCGTCCACGGTGTAGAGGAACACATCCGCTAACTCGCCCACTTCAGGCTCAATATCTCGAGGCACCGCGATATCGACCATAAAGACTGGACGGTGGCGGCGCTTTTTGAGTGCACGCTCGACCATACCTTTGCCAAGGATGGGCAGCGGGGAGGCGGTGGAAGAGATCACAATATCGGCGTTTTCAAGCGCGTCAGGAATCTCTTGCAGGGTTATCGCCGTTCCTCCTAAGGGGCCTGCCACCAGTTCAGCGCGTTCGCGGGTGCGGTTGGCAACCGTAAGTTCACGAACACCCGCTTCATGAAGATGGCGGGCAACTAATTCAATCGTTTCACCGGCGCCTATTAGCAGCGCCCGTGAACGGCTAAAATCATCAAAAATGCGGCTGGCCATGCTGACGGCGGCGTAAGCCACTGAAACGGGATTTTTACCGATACCGGTTTCGGTGCGCACCTGCTTAGCCACCGCGAAGGTGTGCTGGAACAGGCGTTCAAGCTCGCCGCCCAAACCTTTGGATTGGCGCGCCTGCTGATAGGCGTCCTTTAACTGGCCCAGAATCTGCGGCTCGCCCAGCACCATAGAATCCAGGCCAACCGCTACGCGCATTAAATGGCGCGCCGCATCGTTGTCTAAATAGTGGTAGGCACAGCGAGTTAGCTCATCGACGCGTAAGTTATGAAAGCGTCCGAGCCAATTGAGTACCGCCTGCTCGCCCGCCGCATCCGTGACACAGTAAAGCTCCGTGCGGTTGCAGGTAGAGAGCACCGCCGCTTCACTGATTTGTGGCAGGTTACGCAATTCAGCCAACGCGGTTTCAAGCTGCGTCGGCGTAAAAGCCACCTGCTCACGCACGGCCACGCTGGCGGTACGATGATTTATTCCCAGGGCAAGAAGCGTCATGCGTTATGCGTCTTCGCTAGTGTGTCGGACTTTTTGTCAGCCGCCGTTATGATAAGCGGCTGCACCGTCAATTAGGGCTTGCTAAAACAAGTCTTAAGCGTGGTTCGAGCGCTGCCTACAAAAACCAGTCATTAGTAGGCATAAAGTTTGCTGACCACTTTTTCAAGGAGGAACATTCTATCACAGCAGGCTATCATCTGGCCCACACCACTTTGCCGCAGGCAGGCAAGCCGCTATGCTGGGTATTCGGCCACTTGATAGAGAGACGCATGCGACCTCGCTTTCCATTATCGGGCCCTGTATTAATGGGCTCTACCTGTTCAGGCTTCTCATTAGTGAGCTCTATGTTACGGCATTCGATACTACTACCCGTGGCTGCCTCTGCTGCTCTGCTGCTGAGCGGCTGCCAATCTACGCCTAGCCCACAAGATGGACCCCTCGGCACCTGGGCCGACGATCCGATGCGCAATGCGCCGCCGATCACCCGTGGCTTGGATGCCGCTGGGCTAAGCACGCTGCTCGGCGCCGAGCTTGCTGGCCAGCGTGGCGACTACCGCTACGCAAGCCAGGGCTACCTGGAAGCGGCTAAGCGCTATCGCGAGCCAGCGCTTGCCGAGCGTGCCACCTTCGCGGCCCGCTTTGGCAATGAGGCCTCACTAATAGAGGCTTCCGCGCTTCGCTGGCGAGAGCTTGCCCCCCAGGCAGAAGCACCCAATCGTCTGCTAGCGGCCTTTTCGCTACAGCGCGGCGATTGGCTCGACAGCCTTGAACAGCGCATTGCTATTGTTGAAGCTGGCGGCCACGGCGATGTCACCGCCTTTGCTGAGATCGCCGTGGCCGAAGAGGCACCATTAACGCTGATCGCCCAGCAGTTGCGTGCGCATTTAGCCCGCCCTAACGCTGACCAACTGCCCCACCACAGCGACGTATTACTGGGTACGGCACTGATTGAGGCGGCTCTTGGCGATACCGCACTTGCCCAGCAACGACTTGATCAAGTCGAGCTGCTAGACCCGGAATCCGCTGCGTTATGGCTAGTGAAAGCGCGCTTAGCTCTAGAGGTTGAGGATTATCCTGCCGCTCAGAGCGCTGCCCAGCAGGGCCTTGAACTCGCACCTGACGATGTACGATTTATCCTGCTACTGGCTCAGGCAGAAATTCGCCTTAACAACATTAGCGCGGCTGAAGTGCAAACCAACGCTCTCCTAGAGAGTCATGCTGGCAATGAAGATCTGCGCTTATCGCTAGCACAACTCTATCTTGAGGAGGGGCACCCCGAACCCGCACAACGCTTGCTGCAACCGCTAATCGGCCAACCCGAGGTGCCAGATTTAGCCTATTACCTGCTCGGCGCCATCACTCAAGAGCAAGGCGATACCGATAATGCGCTGCTCTATTATCGCCAAGTCAGCGAGGGCAGTGAATTTTTGCCCGCTCGTGCGGCGGCGGCGCAGATGCTAATTGAGGAGGATCGCCTGCTGGATGCTCGGGCCTTCCTGCGCATTGAGCGTATGCGCTTCGACAATTACTTTACCGAACTGGTAATGCTCGAAGTCCAGTTGCTGGACGAAATAAATCAGCCTGCGGACGCTGACGCGCTATTAGACCGTGAAATTAGCCGCACGCCTGATGACGCATCGCTGCTTTATATGCGTGCCATGCGGCGCTGGGAAGCGGGCAACATTGCGGGCATGGAGCAGGATTTACGTCAGATACTGCGCACCGACCCAGACAATGCCGAAGCGCTCAATGCGCTGGGCTACACACTGGCCGACCTTAACTTGCCTGGGCGCTTACAAGAGGCGTTTGAGCTGATTGAGCGTGCCTACGAGGCTGATCCGGACAACCCTGCCGTGCTCGATAGCATGGGCTGGGTCTACTTCCGCCTTGGCAAACCTGAAGAAGCGCTGCCCTGGCTTGAGAGCGCCTACGCACAGCTGCCTGACCAGGAGGTCGCTGCGCATCTAGCTGAAGTACTAAAAGCGCTGGGGCGCGATGAAGAGGCACGCCAGTTGATCCAGCAAATCATGCAGCGGACGAACCAGCATCCGCTGATCGACGGGCTACTTGAGCGTTACCCTGAGCTAAGCCCCTAAATAAGCTCTGAACTAACGCCGCCAGCGGCACCCTAACCCTGCGAACCCCCTAGTGCGGCGCATCAATCATGTTACTCTTGCGCCGTACTCATCTGACATGGAGCCTGTTTATGTTGACACTGACGTCCCCTTCGCCACGCTGGCCATTATCACGCCAGTCTCCGCGCCTCTGGCTTGCCGGTTTCGCGCTACTCTTGCTCGCCGGGTGCGCCTCTCAGGCGCCCATGGATGACAGCGGCCGCCAGGCAGGTCAGTGGGAACGCCAGCAGGCGGAGGTAGAGGCATTTGATACCTGGACGCTAATAGGCAAAGCGGGATTGCGCACTCCAGAAGAGAATGTCAGCGCCAACTTGGATTGGAATCAAACCCCCTACTATTTCCGCATGCTGATCAGTGGCCCCTTTGGCGGCGGGAGGAACGTGCTCGAGGGTCGCGAGGGGCGCTTCTCCCTCTCCAATAGCGACGGCCGTTTTGAGGCAGAATCCCCAGAAGCGCTTATGGAAGAGCAGTTGGGCTGGTCGCTCCCCGTCACCGCTATGCCCAACTGGGTGCGCGGCCTACCCGGCGATCCTGATAATGACAATACCGGCAGCTATCAGCTAGAAACCGACGAACTGGGCTTCCCGAGCCATATTGCCCAAGACGGCTGGGAAATCGACTACCGCGACTGGGAGAGAGTCGACGATTTATGGCTGCCACGACGCATGGTCATGCACTACGATGATGTGCGTATTACGCTGGTCGTCAACCAGTGGCAAGCCAGCGAAGAGTAAGGGTAACCGTTTCAATGAACGCGCCACTAACGCTTACCGCGCCGGCTAAGCTCAACCGCATGCTGCATATAGTGGGCCGTCGTAAAGACGGCTACCACGCACTGCAAACGCTATTTCAGTTTATCGACCTATGCGACCACCTTACGCTGGCCCCCCGTGATGACGGGAAAATTCAGTTAACCACTGAGGTTAGCGGCGTTAGCCACGATGACAATTTGGTCGTACGCGCCGCACGGTTATTGCAACAGCATAGCGGCACTGCACTAGGCGCTACGCTTACGATCGATAAGCAGTTGCCAATGGGAGGCGGTTTAGGGGGTGGCAGCTCCAACGCAGCCACAGCGTTAGTGGGGCTTAACCACCTCTGGGAGCTCAACCTACCGTTAGTCGAACTAGCTCGGCTGGGGCTTCAGCTAGGGGCCGACGTGCCTGTATTCGTACATGGCCACAGCGCCTGGGCCGAAGGGGTTGGCGAGCGGCTCACCCCAGTAACGCTCGATACCCCATGGTTCGTGATTATTCACCCCGGTATTAGCGTGTCTACCCAGGTCGTCTTCCAAGACCCGCAATTGACACGTGACAGCGACCCCATTACTATGGCGCGCGCACTGCAGGGGGGAGCGCCGGAGTGGCGCAACGACTGTGAAGCCGTGGTAAAGGAACGCTATCCGCCAATCGCGGAAGCCCTGAACTGGCTTGCACAGCATGCACCTAGTCGGTTGACCGGCACGGGGGCTTGTCTGTTTGCTGCTTTTGATACGCAGCAATCGGCACAAGCAATCGCGCATTTAGCGGAACAACATTGGTCGACATGGGTAGCACGCGGACTCAACACCTCTCCTCTACATGATGCTCTGGGCTATTGTTAATAAAAGCCCGCTCTGGGCAGTTGAAAGCGCCCGGCTAACGAAGGGCCATTGTTGGGGTATCGCCAAGTGGTAAGGCACCGGTTTTTGGTATCGGCATTCCCAGGTTCGAATCCTGGTACCCCAGCCAATTTAATTTTCAGCTATGGCCTAAGTATGATCTGCGTTTTCTCCCCTGATCCCCAACACTGCAAAGGTGGCTGCGCGTGTCAAAATTGATGGTTTTCGCCGGGAATGCCAATCCCGCACTCGCTCAAAAAATTGCCGAGAGCTTAGACAGCCGTATGGGTAATGCTACGGTGGGTCAATTCAGCGACGGCGAAATCGCAGTCGAGATCAATGAGAACGTGCGCGGTAAGGATGTTTTCATCCTGCAATCCACCTGTGCACCGACAAATGACAACTTGATGGAGTTGATTCTGATGGTCGACGCCCTGCGTCGCGCCTCGGCAACTCGCATCACGGCAGTACTTCCCTACTTTGGTTATGCTCGCCAGGATCGCCGCGTGCGCTCCGCACGAGTACCAATTTCCGCCAAAGTAGTCGCGGACATGATGGTTAAAGCAGGCGTTGACCGCGTGATGACCATGGATCTACATGCTGATCAGATCCAGGGCTTCTTTGATGTTCCGGTTGACAACGTCTACGGCTCACCCATTCTGCTGGATGATATCGAGCGTCAGAATTACAGCGACCTTGTTGTCGTTTCCCCTGACGTGGGCGGCGTTGTTCGCGCCCGTGCCATCGCTAAACAGCTGAATGCCGATCTCGCCATTATCGATAAGCGTCGCCCCCAGGCTAACCAGGCCCAGGTGATGCACATCATCGGCGAGATTGAAGGCCGCACCTGTGTCGTAGTCGACGACATGATCGACACCGCAGGCACACTGTGCAAAGCCGGTGAAGCGTTAAAAGATCACGGCGCCAAGCGCGTGGTGGCCTATGCGACACACCCGATCCTGTCCGGCCCTGCGGTCGATAATATTACCAACTCCGTACTGGATGAAGTGGTGGTGACCGACACCATCCCGCTATCTGACGTTGCTCGTCGTAGCGGCAAAATTCGCCAGTTGAGCGTTGCTGGCCTGATCGCGGAAGCGATTCGCCGGGTCAGCAACGAAGAATCTGTCAGCGCGATGTTCCACTAATCTGCTGACGATACAGCCCCCTTTTGGGGCCACGGAAACGTCGTCGTCTGGTCGCGGTCGGCGGCGTCTTCCTTACTTAAACTAAGAGGCAATTCCATGTCTGATTTTATCCTGAAAGCCAGCGTTCGTAACGACCTGGGGAAAGGTGCGAGCCGCCGCCTGCGTCGTGCGAACCAGCAAGTGCCGGCCGTTGTATACGGTGGCGAAAAAGGCGCGCAGTCCATCGCTGTTGAAAAAACCGCTTTCTACAAAGCGATTGAAGATGAGTCTTTCTTCTCTTCCGTCATCAAACTGATGATCGAAGGCAAAGAAGAGCAAGTCGTTGTTCGTGACCTGCAGCGTCACCCTTTCAAGCCGCTGCTGACTCACGCCGACTTCCTGCGCGTTGATGCGACTCACGAAATCACCATCAACGTGCCACTGCACGTGACGGGCGAAGAGAAGTGTGTCGGTATCAAAGACCAAGGCGGCGAACTGCACGTACTGGCCAACGAAATTTCGATCAGTTGCTTGCCGAAAGACCTGCCTGACTTTATCGAAGTTGACATCGCTGCCGTTGAGCTTGGCACGACACTGCACCTGTCTGACCTTACCCTACCGGCCGGCGTCACCTCAGTTGATCTGTCCCATGGTGAAGAGCATGACAATGCAGTACTTAGCATCACTAAAGTAAAAGTGCGTGCTGAAGAAGACGAAGACGGTGAAAGCGAAGGCGAAGAAGACACCAGCGCCGAGTAAGTACCCCGTTAAGCACTCTATTGGGGCCATGCCTGCATGGCCCTCGTGATGCTGACACGATGTTAGAATCAAGCGCCTCGGCGCTTGATTTTTTTTAGGCCCGTCGCTGGCACGGCGTCAACCATGTCTTATGGATAATTTTGGTCTTCTGGATATTTTATGAGGTGGGAAGATGAGCCAGGTAACAGCCATTATTGGATTAGGCAACCCCGGGGCAGAGTATGATGCCACGCGCCATAACGCCGGTTTCTGGCTAGTGGAGGCTATTGCGCAAAGCGCCCATGCAGAGCTGCGACCAGAAAAGAAATTTTTTGGCCACTACGCCAAGGTGCGCCTAGGCGACCATGAGCTGCACCTCCTCAACCCCGCCACTTTTATGAACCGTAGCGGCGCCGCGGTGGCAGCCTTGTGCCAGTTCTTCAAACTCGCCCCTGAAAACCTACTGGTCGCCCACGACGAACTCGACCTCCCCCCTGGACAGGCACGCTACAAAACCGGCGGCGGGCACGGCGGCCACAACGGCCTGCGCGATATTATCAGCGCATTAGGCGGCCAGAAGCAGTTTCACCGGGTAAGGATTGGCATTGGTCACCCCGGCGAGGCGCGTCAGGTTACAAATTATGTGTTGGGACGGCCCGGCAAGGCCGAACAAGAAGTCATTGTTCGCGCCCTGGATGAGTGCATCGCCACGCTACCGCTAGCGCTTGCAGGCGACTGGGCCAAAGCCATGAATCAACTGCATAGCCTCAAGCCAGAATAGAGGTCGCCAAACGCTGGTAAGTTACGCCGGTAGCTGACGGCTAGCGCATCTCGTAGAATGGCGATTACTTTTACGCCCTACCACCTTATTCTCAGGAACATTTTATGGGTTTCAATTGCGGCATCGTCGGCCTGCCTAACGTCGGCAAGTCCACACTATTCAATGCTCTGACCAAGTCAGGCATCGATGCAGAAAACTTCCCCTTCTGCACCATTGAGCCGAACGTGGGTATCGTGCCGATGCCGGATCCGCGCCTTGACAAGCTCGCCGAAATCGTCAAGCCGCAAAAAGTACTGCCGACCACCATGGAGTTCGTCGACATTGCTGGATTGGTTGCCGGAGCATCCAAGGGTGAGGGCTTAGGTAACAAGTTCCTGGCTAACATTCGTGAAACCCAAGCAATCGCCCATGTGGTGCGCTGCTTCGACAACGACAATGTTATCCACGTAGCCAACCAGGTCGACCCCCGCTCCGATATTGAAACAATCAATTTAGAGCTGGCGCTGGCCGACCTGGACACGGTTGAAAAAGCCAGCCAGCGCCTGGTTCGCTCGGTGAAGGGCGGCGACAAAGACGCCATTGCCACCAAGGCAATTCTTGATCGCATCCAACCCCACGTTGCGGAAGGCTTGCCGCTACGTAGCTTTGGCTTAAGCGAAGAAGAGCAGCGCCAGGTGAAGAGCTTCGGCTTTTTGACTCTGAAGCCAACTATGTACATCGCTAACGTCAATGAAGACGGTTTCGAGAACAATCCTTACCTGGATATCGTGAACGAAATCGCCGCTGAAGAAGGCGCACTGGTGGTACCTGTTTGCAACCAGCTGGAAGCAGAAATCGCCGAGCTGGATGACGAAGAGCGCTCAATGTTCTTAAGCGAGATGGGCATGGACGAACCGGGCCTTGATCGTGTCATTCGCGCGGGCTACTCACTGCTGGGTCTGCAAACCTACTTCACTGCTGGCGTTAAAGAAGTGCGCGCCTGGACCGTAAAAGAAGGCGCAACAGCCCCCGAAGCCGCTGGCGTGATTCACACCGACTTTCAGAAAGGCTTTATCCGCGCAGAAGTGGTTGCCTATGAGGACTTCGTATCGCTAGGCGGTGAGCAGGCAGCCAAAGACGCCGGTAAGTGGCGCTTGGAAGGCAAAGAGTACATCGTCAAAGATGGCGATGTGGTGCACTTCCGCTTTAATGTCTAAATAAGCGTTACCCGTTGGCTGCCCTCTTCATCAGGGCAGCCACTCGTATTTGAAGCCCCAGATCTTGGAAGTCAGAGATATTGGGAATCATAAGCCTTAGCATCCGCCACCCTTACTAGCCAAGCCAGCCCTCAGCAACCAATTGGCGTGCCTAGCGTTGAAGCGCTACCTTCCTGGCAGCACAAAAGCCTGCTACGGTTTATCCATGCCTTTCTTTCGCCCCCGCCTGTTAATCGCCACCTTTCCACTGCTCATGCTACTGGGCTGCGAAGGAAGCGAGTCGTCGATCACACAACTTGAACCACCCGAGCCAGGCGGAATACTAAAGGTAGCCACCCGAAATAGCGCCACCACTTACTACCTTGATCGTGATGGGACACCCTCAGGGCCGGAGCACGACTTGGTCGAGTCGTTCGCCGCCGCCAACGACTGGCAAGTTGAGTGGACGCTGCTGGAATCTACCTCGGAGGTGCTGCAAGCCCTGAAAGACGGTGAGATTCAGCTTGCCGCCGCAGGCCTTACCCACCTCCCTTCCCGGGACGAGCAATTTACCCAAGGACCCACCCACACCGATATCGTCGAGCAACTGGTTTGCCACCGGGATATGCGCCCCCTACCACGCCAAGTAGAGGAAATGGCGGGAGTCGACATCCACGTCACGGCGGATTCCAGCTACGCGGAAAAGCTCCAGAGCTTGGTCAACCAATACACTGGTATCGCCTTTGAGGAGGATCCTCGCACTACCGAAATGCTGCTCACCGAAGTGGCCGATAAGCGCATTGACTGCACCTTAGCCGATTCCAATATTGTTAGGTTAGTGCGGCGCCACTTCCCACACTTGGAAGTGGCTATGAATCTCACCAGCGGTGATCGATTAGGCTGGTATTTCGCCCCAGACCACCAGGCACTCGCCAAGCTTGCCGATCAATGGATGGACAGCAGCGACGGGCAAGAATACACCGCTAGGGTCATGCAGCATTATTATGCTTACATCGGTGATTTCGATTTCGTCGACCTACGTGCGCTCAACAAACGCATAAACGAGCGTCTGCCTAACTTTATCGACCTTTTCCTAGATGCCGAGGATGAAACCGGGATGCCCGCCGACCTGCTCGCCGCCCTGGCTTACCAGGAATCGCATTGGGATCCCCAAGCCACTTCCCCAACGGGCGTGCGAGGCATCATGATGTTAACCCAAAATACCGCCGAATCCCTCGGTGTCGATAATCGCTTAAACCCGGCCGAAGCTATCGACGGCGGCGCCCGCTATCTCGCTGATCGCCATCAACGCCTACCCGACACCCTCCCCGAGCCGGATCGTACCTACCTAGCCCTGGCAAGTTACAACATTGGTCGCGGCCACGTGCTTGACGCTCGACAGCTGGCCCGCGAGCTGGGCAAGAATCCGAACTCCTGGGAAGACATGAAAGACGTACTGCCGCTCAAGGCAGATAAGCGTTATTACCCACAGACCCGCTATGGCTATGCACGGGGCTATGAACCCGTTCACTATGTTCAGCGAATCCGCAACTATCAAGACGTAATTAGTGCAGCGCTCGTGTCGTTACCGCTAGAGGATGACTGACGGAACACTCCTCCTTGCGCAACAAATACTTGACGGACAGCATATTGCTGAGTAATATTCGCCCCCGTTGAAAGGCTACGTAGCTCAGCTGGTTAGAGCACATCACTCATAATGATGGGGTCCCCTGTTCAAATCAGGGCGTAGCCACCAAATTAATGCCAAAAGCCCGCTGATTCTGTCAGCGGGCTTTTTGTTTATGTGCAGCTAAGGAATCAGTTTAGCTTTGCACGATTTAAGAATCCCACCAATGCGCGGGTTAGGTGCTCAACATCTTTAGTACCCGCGGTTTCCCGAATCGAATGCATCGCCCACTGAGGCACACCCACATCAATGGTGGGCACTCCCAACTCGGTGGCGGTAATCGGGCCAATCGTACTGCCGCAGCCCATATCCGCCCGGGTAACAAACGACTGCACGGGTACGTCCGACTCGCGACATACATCGCGAAACAGTGCGCCAGTGACACTATTGGTGGCGTAGCGCTGGCTCGCATTCACCTTGATCACCGGGCCACCGTTAATCGCCGGGCCGTGCCGTTCATCATGCTTATCGCGAAAATTAGGGTGTAGCGCATGGGCGTTATCGCAAGAGATCATCAACGACGATTGAATCAGTTGAATCAGCGACTCTTCGCTTCCCTTTTCACTCCCCCTGCCCCCGAGTTGGGCATTAATGCGCCTCAACACATCTGCCAAGAACGGGCCTTGGGCACCACAGGCGCTCGCACTGCCGACTTCCTCATGGTCATTAGCCACCAACAAAGCGCCTTGGCTGCCATCGCAAGCCAGGAGCGCTTCTAAACCAATGAAGCAGGAGAGCAGGTTATCCAATCGGGCGCTGGCCACCAGCTCTTGCTTAACGCCGATCAGCGATGGCGGCTGAACATCGTAAAAGCCTAATTCAAAGTCAACTACTTCCACAGCACGCAGGCCGTGCTGCTCTTCTAGCCACTGCGCCACTAGTTCGCCTAGCGTCGTTGCCTCGCTTTGCATCAACACCGGCGCCATCTGCGTCTGCGGGTTAATCGGACGGCCACTGTTCACGTCACGATCAAGGTGAATCGCCAGGCTCGGCACAATGGCAATTGCCCGATCGACATTAAGCAATACGCTTTCCAAGCGACCATCCGCATGGCGCACATATACCCGCCCTGCCAGCCCCAGGTCACGGTCAAACCACGGTGCCAGCAAGACACCACCATAAACCTGCACTCCCAACTGAAGCCAGCCTGCAGAGCTCTGTGTGGCGTTAGGCTTTAGATGCAGCCCCGGGCTATCAGTGTGAGCACCGATCATACGCAGCGCTGTCAATTCAGACTCAGGCAACTGAAAAGCAATAATAGCCGAGTCATTACGGGTGACGTAGTAGCGCTTGCCCGGCGTTAGCTGCCAACTGGCCTTCTCTTCCAGCCGCTGAAAACCGGCTTGCTCAAATCGCGCAGCCATATTGCCTGCAGCGTGCCACGGGGTCGGTGATTGGCGCAGAAAATCGCATAACCGCGTTAAACGATCAGCGTTGAAAGTCTCGGACATGGAAATCCTCATAACAGTAATGATTGAGTCTCATCGCGCAGGCGACCTGCTACAATAGTCCCTCGACCTACGCAACTCATGGGTCATATGCGAGTCTAGGGAAGAATGAGTGTACACAAATCCGGGAGAGCTTGACTGATGAGCTTGTTTGCAACGCTTTCGCGTTCGGTCGCCCTGGCTGTCATGCTGGTTGTTACCAGCCCAGCCGCCTTGGCGCAACTTGAGCCGACCGACGAACAACGCCAGGCGGCAGTGGAAATTGCGGACTCGCTCCGCTACGGCCATTATGCTGATATTACATTTGATGAAGCGTGGTCGCAGGATGCTTTCCAACGCTATTTGGATATTCTGGACGGCCAGCGCGCCTACTTGCTGCGCAGTGATATCGAGCCCTATCGTCACTTAGAGACGGGCATGGCAGACGCTCTCTTCAATGGCGAGTTAGATGATGCATTTGATCTCTATAACACTTTTAGTGATCGGCAGCAGTCGCGCCTTGAGTCGCTACTGGCAAAGCTGGACGAAGGCCTTGATTTCGATTTTGAGAGCAACGAGCGCCTAGAAATTGATCGTGAAGAGTCGCCCTGGGCATCCAGGCAAAGCGAGCTAGACGAGCTATGGCGCAAGCGGCTTAAAAACGACGCTTTAACACTCGCTCTGACCGACCAGGACAGTGAACAGATTGAAGACAACCTTCGCCAGCGCTACGAAGGTCAACTGACCCGGCTGGAGCAAACCGAATCTGAAGACGTGTTTGGCGTATTAATGGCAGCCGTTACCAGCAGTATTGACCCACACACTGGCTACCTATCCCCTCGCCAGGGCGAATCCTTCGATATACAGATGAGCCTCTCTCTTGAGGGTATTGGCGCTCTACTTCAGTCGGACGGAGAATATGTCAAAGTCTCCAGCCTTGTGCCCGGCGGCCCAGCGGAGCGCGCTGGCGTACTTGAGCCAGCGGATCGCATCATCGCCGTAGGCCAGGAAGAGGGTGAGATGGTCAATGTGGTCGGCATGCGCCTGGACAACGTGGTGGATCTGATTCGCGGCCCCAAAGGTTCCGTCGTTCGTTTGGACGTGGTACCTGCCCAAGCGGTGGATATGACCCGCTCGCAAACCGTTGAGATTACCCGCGACACCGTTAGCCTTGAAGACCAAGCCGCCCACGGCGAAGTGATTGAAGTCGAGCGTGATGGAGAACCTCACCGCCTAGGGGTGATTAACATCCCGACGTTCTACGTCGATTTTGACGCTTGGCAAGCGGGTGAAGAGGAGTATCGCAGCACTACTCGCGATGTTGCCAAAGAAGTTGAACGCCTTAAAGAAGAGGGCGTGGAAGGTATCGTGCTTGATCTGCGCAACAACGGCGGCGGCGCGCTACAGGAAGCCAACTCGCTTATTGGCCTGTTTATCGATCGCGGCCCCACCGTACAAGTGCGCGATGCCCAGGGGCGTATTCAACTGTATGGCGACAGCGAAGCAGGTACACTTTATGACGGCCCGCTAGGGGTGCTGGTCAATCGCCTCTCCGCCTCTGCCTCGGAAATCTTTGCCGGTGCGATTCAAGACTACGGTCGCGGCTTAGTACTGGGCACGCCGACGTTTGGCAAGGGCACCGTGCAGACGCTCAACGAGCTGAGCCATGGTCAGATCAAACTGACTCGCGCCAAGTTCTACCGCATTTCCGGCGACAGCACCCAGAATCGCGGCGTTGAGCCGGACATCGACTTCCCCAGCCTAATTGACCCCGAGCGTATTGGTGAGAGCAGCCTGGATAATGCCCTAGCTTGGGACACCGTTCAGAACGTTCAGTATCGCCGCTATGGCGAACCTGAAACCATGCTGGACAAGCTGATAGCCCAGCACGACGCACGAGCCCAGGACAACGCCAACTTCCGCTATTTAGAGCGCCAGTCCACGCTTGCCCGCCAGTTACGCGAGCAGCACACCAGCGTGAGCTTAAATCGCGAGCAGCGTCAGCGTGAAATGGAAGCCCAGGAAGCCGAACAGCTTTCGCTGGAAAACCAACGCCGCCGTGCACTGGGCCTTGAAGAACTGGACGAGTGGATGGATGCCCGCACGGACGAACCAGATAACACCGAAGAGGCGGATAGCACAGAGGATGACGCAACGGCCGTTGACCGCGCTTATGTGCTCGAATCAGCTGAAATCCTGCTCGACTATGCTCACTTGCAAGACTCTCAGCGGCTAGCCGCCAAGCGCTAAATACGCTGAGTTAAAGTAAGCTGTAAAAAACGCCGCCCCTTCGCAAGGGGCGGCGTTTTGGTTTTAACATTCTGGCCTTAACCCTGATTTCAACATAGCGGATTTCAACACAGAACCGCCAGACGCGCTGGCCGGTCACCCATTTTGGTTAAGCGCCGAGTCAGCGCCGCTAACTGGACGGCACTGCCCTGACTACCCGCACGAATAATTTCATGAGCCCAGGCAGGTAACTGGGAGGCAAGCCGGTAATAAACCCACTGCCCCTCGCGCTGGTCACTTAGCAACCCACACTGACGCAGCTGAGCCAAGTGGCGGGATACTTTAGGCTGCGATTCCTGCAACGCATAGGTCATTTCGCACACGCAAAGCTCCTGCTCTTGAGCCACCAGGAGCACCAACATCAAACGTGTCTCATCGCTTAAACATTTAAACACCTGCAAGGCTTGCGGTGTATTCACTTTGCCTACCATAAACTGACCACCATAAACTGCCCAGACTGATTGACCATGAGTAGTTTACGCCACAACAGTCAGACACGACAAAGCACCCGGGCGCCATTAGGAGGAGGGTAATGAGGGAGTAATTAGAACCACAAGAATACCGGAAGGAATTAAATGGCTCCTCGAGCAGGACTCGAACCTGCGACCCAATGATTAACAGTCATTTGCTCTACCAACTGAGCTATCGAGGAACAGTGCACTACCTGTTATATGAAGATATCCCTGTATCGGTATACCTAAAACAGCTAGCTAATACGCAGTACCTGTGAAGTACTGATGTGACAGCTTGGCTCCTCGAGCAGGACTCGAACCTGCGACCCAATGATTAACAGTCATTTGCTCTACCAACTGAGCTATCGAGGAACATATTAAGCTATCTTTTAAAAGCTATCTTTCAAACGCTCTCGTGTTAAAAGCGAAGCCAACTTGTTCACGAACATCAACAAGAGATTGGCTCCTCGAGCAGGACTCGAACCTGCGACCCAATGATTAACAGTCATTTGCTCTACCAACTGAGCTATCGAGGAACTGCTTAAACACGGTGCGTAGTATACTCATAGAATCGTGAGGGTCAAGTATCGATTATGGATGAACGCTAGCCGCTGGTTTCTTGTATCCGTATAATGCGCCAACTAACGATAGCGGTTTGGACACCCTCATTGCCGACCGCACGACAACACTCCATTCATCCTCGTCCCCCGACGACTCATAGATGACAGGTACCGATGGCGAAGAAGCTCTTCATCAAAACGCACGGCTGCCAAATGAACGAGTACGACTCCTCCCGTATGGCGGATCTACTCGGCGAATCTCACCAGCTCGAACTCACTGATAATGAGCGTGAAGCCGATGTCATTTTGTTAAACACCTGCTCGATTCGCGAAAAAGCGCAGGAAAAAGTTTTTCATCAGCTGGGACGCTGGAAAAAACTTAAAGACGCCAACCCCAACCTGGTGATTGGCGTGGGTGGCTGCGTGGCGAGCCAGGAAGGCGAAGCAATCCGCAAGCGTGCACCCCATGTGGACATGGTGTTCGGGCCGCAAACCCTGCACCGCGTGCCCTCAATGCTGGATGCCCGTGGCAATAACCAGATTGCGGCGGTGGATGTCACCTTTCCTGAGATCGAAAAGTTCGACCACCTGCCCAAGCCTTCTTCCGATGGCGCAACGGCGTTTGTGTCAATTATGGAAGGTTGCTCAAAGTACTGCACCTTCTGCGTGGTGCCCTACACCCGCGGCGAAGAGGTCTCGCGCCCCTTTGAGGCGGTGATGGATGAAGTCATCCACCTTTCCGACCAGGGCGTGCGTGAGATCAACCTGTTGGGCCAGAACGTCAATGCCTACCGCGGTGAAAACCAGCTAGGTGATGAAATCGACTTGGCCGAACTGATTGCCTGCGTTGCGGCAGTAGAGGGCATTGACCGCATTCGCTTTACCACCTCACACCCGGTGGAGTTTACTGACAGCCTAGTCGACGCCTTTGCCGATATCCCCGAACTGGTGAGCCACCTTCACCTACCGGTACAGTCGGGCTCAGACCGTATTCTTACTGCCATGAAGCGCGGGCATACGGCGGCCGAATACATTGAAAAGATGGAGCGCATCCGCGCCAATCGCCCGGACATCAGCTTCTCTTCTGACTTCATCATCGGCTTCCCCGGCGAAACAGAAGAAGATTTTGAAGCGACGATGAATTTAATTCATCAAATCGGCTTCGATCATTCGTTCAGCTTCGTTTACTCCGCACGCCCCGGCACACCTGCTTCTGGCCTGCCGGATGAAACACCGGAGAGTGTCAAAAAGCAGCGTCTGGCAATTCTGCAGGAGCGGATCATTCAGCAAACCGCGCAAATTAGCCGCCGCATGGTTGGCAGCACACAGCGTGTTCTGGTTAACGGCTTTTCACCCCGCGACCCAGGCCAGCTCTCTGGGCGTACCGAGAATAACCGCGTGGTTAACTTCCGCGCTGCCAACCCCACCGAACTAATCGGCTACTTTGTCGATGTGGAAATCACCGAGGCATTTCCCAATTCGCTACGCGGTGAACTTGCCTCACCCGAGCGCTATTGATCATTTATAAATGTCCGATAACGAGTGCAAGGGCCGGTTGAAGCGAGGGTCTTTTGCCAGGGCCGGAAAGGGTTCCCAACAATTCCGGCATTTCCGCCATCCATGGCGGTCAGATGGCAAAAGTAGCGCCCAAGGACGGGTTCACAGCGCCCTCGCGGAAACCTGCTCTTGGTACCGTGATGTACTTTCACTTATCACAGATCATTGCCCCGCTTCTGGTGGGGCAGTAAGCTGAACGATACACACACTAACGAGGGGTTCCCCACTCTTGAGCCAGCCAACACCTCAGGCCAATCGCATCATCACCTTAAGCCTTGAACCCAATGATCCGCAGCGCCTTGCTAGCCTTTGCGGCCAGCAGGACGAGCATTTGAAGCTGATTGAAAGCCGCCTAGATGTGACGCTGCGCAATCGGGGCAATGTGTTCCAACTGGCGGGCCCAGCCAACCGCATCAAAGCAGCGGCAAACGTGTTGGAACACCTCTATCGCGAAACAGCGGCGAGCGAACTTGACGCTGACACCGTGCACCTGTTCCTGCAAGAGTCCGGGCTTGAAGCGCTGGAAGAGGAAGAGGACGGCACCGGCAGCAGCGATGAAGTGATCATGCGCACCCCGCGTACCATGATCAAACCGCGCGGGCTCAACCAGCAGCGCTACGTTTCAAGCATCCGCGAACACGATATCAACTTCGGCATTGGCCCTGCGGGTACGGGTAAAACCTACCTCGCCGTTGCCGCCGCGGTTGAGGCACTCAACCAACAGGAAGTACGCCGCATCCTGCTCGTGCGCCCGGCGGTTGAAGCGGGTGAAAAACTTGGCTTCTTGCCCGGCGACCTGGCCCAGAAAATCGATCCCTACCTGCGCCCTCTTTACGACGCCCTGTATGAAATGATCGGTTTTGAACAGGTGGCAAAACTGATTGAGCGGCAGGTGATTGAGATTGCTCCGCTGGCCTATATGCGTGGCCGTACGCTCAATAACTCCTACATCATTCTGGATGAGAGTCAGAACACCACCCCGGAGCAGATGAAAATGTTCCTGACCCGGATTGGTTTTGGCTCCACTGCCGTGATTACCGGCGACGTGACCCAGGTCGATCTACCTAAAGGACAGCGTTCAGGGCTGATTCAGGTGCTCGACGTGCTGAAAGACACTCAAGGCATCGGCGTCACCCACTTCGCCGCCAAGGATGTGGTACGCCACCCGCTGGTACAGCGCATTATCGAAGCTTACGATATGTTCGAATCCCAGCAGGAAGTGGAAGAGCGTGCCCGCCGCGAGGTGCGCCAGCAAGAGCGCGACGCACGAATGCAGGCACGTGAAGGCGCATGGGATAGTTCGCGATGAGCGAGGCCATTGAAGTCGTCGTCGACCGCCAGGCAGCGATTGACGAACCACGGCTACCCAGCCTGACACAGCTCACCCATTGGGTGGGCTGTGTGTTCGCCCACCACCCTGACGATCAGCGCCTTGAAGTGACTATTCGCTTTGTGGATGAGCTCGAAAGCCAAACGCTCAACCGTGATTACCGCGGCAAAGACAAAACCACTAACGTGCTGTCATTCCCTTTTGAGAGCCCGCCGGGTGTGGATTTACCGTTACTCGGCGACCTGGTGATTTGCCATGCTGTGGTAGCCAAAGAAGCCAGCGAGCAAGGCAAGCCAATTGAGCACCACTACGCTCATATGGTCGTGCATGGCATCCTGCATTTGATGGGCTACGATCATATTGATGATCACGAAGCCGAGGAAATGGAGCAGTTTGAGCGTGAACTGTTGGCCGAGCTGAATATCCCTGACCCGTACGCTGACAACACTCCCATGCCCAATAGGGAAGACGCATAGCCCCTTACCTCTTTATTATTTAACGGTGGGTGCGTTAAATCACGTAACAACTAATCTGGTACTATCCCCTGCTTCAGTGATAAAACAGCTACCTAACGACATGGTTTCCATAAAGACATGGTTTCCATAACGATGTCGTTAACGAGATAGCAACTGTCTGCCCGCAAACGAGAGAATTGACGCATGAGCGAAGACCGATCGAGCAACCCCAATCAAAAATCCTGGCTCGAGAAACTCTTTGGCGCCCTTTCCGGAGACAATGACGAACCCAGCTCACGAGATGAGCTGATGACGTTTTTACGCCATACCGCAGGGAAATTAAAGCTGGATCAAGACGCCATTATGATCATCGAAGGCGCCCTTGAGATCAGCGATCAGCAGGTTCGTGAAGTGCTGATACCCCGCTCACAGGTCTCAGCCATTGCCCTGGATCAAACCAGCGACGGCTATCTACCTCTAATCCAGGAAACCGGTCACTCTCGCTACCCGGTGATTGGCGAAAACCTGGATGACGTAAAAGGCATTCTGCTGGTAAAAGATTTACTCCCCCTGCTCTCCCAGACCCAGGCTCAGCGCGATGCGTTCAAGTTAGATGACATTTTGCGCCCGGCGATGTTTATCCCTGAATCCAAACGCCTTAACAGCCTGCTTAAAGAGTTCCGGGATACCCACAATCATATGGCGGTGGTGGTCGATGAATACGGCGGTACCGCGGGCATCATCACCATCGAAGATATTCTTGAGCAGATCGTCGGCGACATCGAAGATGAGCACGATACCGATGAAGAAGACGATATCCGCGAAATAGAGAATGGCCGCTACGCCATTCGCGCACTGACCCCCATCGAAGACTTCAACGAACGCTTCGACACCGAGTTCTCTGACGATGAGTTCGATACCGTTGGCGGCCTGGTGATGCAGCAGTTTGGCCATCTACCGCGGCGCGGTGAACACACCATTCTAGGCGGCTGGCGGTTTGTGATTCTCAATGCGGACACGCGACGCATTCGTCTACTCGAAGCCTACCGCGACACGCGTCGCGATGACGAAGAGGATGATGACCAGGAGAACAAGCCCGACTAGGCGCTTGTTGTCACGCTGCTCGCTAACCACTCCCTCGTATTTTACCGTAGATAGGTTATCGCTATGGGTTTTCCCCCCGCGTTTTTGTTACAGCTGCTTGCCGCCCTGGTGGCGGGCGGTTTCACCACCCTAACGGCTTCCCCTTTTGAGCTTTGGTGGCTGGGCCCGGTGGCGATTGGCTTACTTTATGTGGGCCTGCATGCATTAACTCCCACCCAAGCGGCCCTAAAAGGCTGGTTATACGGTGTTGCACTGTTCGCCAGCGGCACCTCCTGGGTGTATGTCTCTATCCACGACTACGGTTACACCGGCGTGCCGCTCGCCGTTTTCCTTACTGCGCTGTTCGTGACAATTCTGGCACTGTTTTTTGCCGGCACTTTCTGGCTCTACCGGCGCTTCACCTCCGCGCGACTCGCGTTTATCAGCTTTGCGGGCGCCTGGGTTCTGGGCGAAGTACTGCGCACCTACCTGTTTACCGGCTTTCCCTGGCTGCTACTGGGCTCTGGTTTTGTCGATTCGCCGCTGGCCGCCTGGGCGCCCGTTGGCGGCGTCTACCTGCTCTCGCTGCTAGTCGCGCTTAGCGGTGCGCTTGGCGCTGAGCTACTGCTGCGCCGTCAGTGGTGGACGCTTGTCCCACTGGCGGCCATTTGGCTAATTCCCTTGGCACTCCCCCAGCAATGGACTACGCCAGCCGATGAGCCTACACGCGTGGCACTGCTACAGGGCAATCTGCCGCAGCTGTTGAAGTGGACGCCCGAAGGGCAGCGCACGGCGGCGAATACCTACAGCGAACTCACCCGCGAAGTCGCCGATGAGGTTGACCTGATCATCTGGCCAGAAACCGCGCTGCCAATGATGGAGACCCAGGCCCGGCCGGTGCTGGAACGCGTGCAAGCGAACCTGCCCCCCGACGTCGCCCTACTCACCGGCATCGTTCAGCGCGACGAACAAGAGCGTTACTTCAATAGCGTGATTGGCGTTGGCGACGTAGAGGGCAGCTACCAAAAAGAGCACCTGGTGCCTTTTGGTGAGTACCTGCCACTGGAGAGTTTACTCCGCGGGGCGATTGATTTTTTTGACCTGCCCATGTCGACCTTTACCAAAGGCGAGCATGAGCAAACACCGATGCAGGCCGCCGGGATTCATATTGGTAACGCTATTTGCTACGAGATCATCTACCCACAGCTAGTCGCCCGCCGAGCCCAAGACAGCGGTGTCATCATGACGGTATCTAACGACACCTGGTTTGGCGCCTCGATCGGACCCCACCAACACCTGCAGATGGCACGCCTACGCGCGCTAGAGAATGGTCGCTATGTGGTTCGTGCTACCAGCAACGGCATTACCGCTATTATTGATCCTAATGGGCGCATTGTTGAACGCGCCCCGCAGTTCGAGACAACCACGCTCACCGGTGAGTTTTACGCCATGGAGGGGCTAACGCCTTTCACCCGCTTGGGTAGCTGGCCGGCTTGGTTGCTGGCAGGTTTGATGCTCTTGCCCGGCATAGTAGCAGCAAGAGCCACACGCCAAGCGTAAAGTTGAAATGCCATAGATGGCAGCTAGCTAGAACAACGGCCCGAGTCCTCTGCTGGACTCGGGCCGTTTTTTTTACTCAAGCAAGCCACCTACCTAAGTGGTTAGATAGGCAGCTAGTCAATCCGTTATTTAGGCTGCGCTGTTTTTTAGCGTGGCCATATCAATCACGAAACGATAGCGAACATCGCCTTTTTCCATGCGCTCAAAGCCTTCGTTAATGTTGTTGATATCGAGCATTTCGATATCACAGGTAATGCCCTGATCAGCGCACAGCTTGAGCAGCTCTTCGGTCTCCGCAATGCCACCAATTAGCGAACCGGCCACCACACGACGCTTAAAGACCAGGTTAAAGGCCTCAATGGCTGGCTCAATAGGCTCCAGCAAGCCAACGATGATGTGAGTACCGTCATACTTCAGCGACGTTAGGTAGGGGTTTAGATCGTGCTGTACGGGCACAGTGTCGAGCATGAAGTCGAAGGTTTCAGCCACCGCGTCCATTTGTGTCTGGTCGCTGGAAACCACCACGTGGTCAGCGCCGTTACGCTTCGCTTCTTCAACCTTGGCGTCGGAACGGGTGAACACCGTGACTTCAGCGCCCAGCGCTTTAGCCAGTTTAACGCCCATGTGGCCTAAGCCACCCATACCGATCACACCGACTTTATGACCTTTGCCCACGCCGTGATGCTTGAGCGGTGAATAGGTCGTTATACCGGCGCAGAGAATCGGCGCCGCCGAAGCCAGATCAATACCATCAGGCATCTGTAGCACAAAGTGCTCGCTCACCACGATGGAGTCGGAGTAGCCACCCTGGGTCATGGTGCCATCTTGGCGATCTTCGCTGCCGTAGGTCATTGTGAAGCCTTCCAGACAGTACTGCTCTACACCATCTTTACAGGCAGCACAGGTACGGCATGAATCGACCATACAACCGACACCCACCAGGTCACCGGCTTTAAAACGCGATACTTTATCGCCCACAGAGGTCACACGGCCGACAATCTCATGGCCGGGTACGACGGGGTACTGGCTCATGCCCCAGTCATTGCGAGCAAAGTGCAGATCGCTGTGGCAGACACCACAGTAGAGAATTTCGATGGCGACGTCATCGGGGCGCGGCCGGCGACGATCAAAAGTAAACGGTGCTAAGGGCTTATCGGCAGCGAATGCGGCGTAGGATAATGCTTGGCTCATCGGTGAAACTCCTTATCAGCAAAAGACTGCCCTATAAATCAGCAGACGATTCCCCTCGTGCGAGGCATGCCGATAGTATTCGCCTAATCAGTGATGATAGCGATGAACGAAGCTACGTCATTTTTGCCAAATACTCCGATGACACGTAATAAAATAACAAAAAATGACCATAAATCATTATAATTATGTAAATTCCACTAGAAACCCAAGAGAAGCCCTCATGACCTCCACCGCTCAGGCTGGCAATGCGCTAGCTGCCGTTATCGCACCACTGGTTAAAAGCGACGGAATCAATAGCACATCACTGCCCGGCGTGTCGTTACTCTGTTTAAGCCGCCACCAGATTCGCACACCGCTGATCTATGAGCCGAGCCTGACCATCATCGCCCAGGGGCGTAAAATGGGTTATCTGGGTGATCGCGAAATCTATTACGACCCCGGCCACTACTTAGTGCAAACGTTGCCACTGCCCTTTGAGTGCGAAACCTACGGCTCGCCGGAAGCCCCTTTGCTGGGTATATCGGTGCGCCTGGATCCGGCACTATTAAGCGAGATGGTGACAGCCATGGGCGATACCGGTCATAACGCTTTGGCTCCGTTGCCCATGGCCTCAGTGGCCATGACAGAGGGCATGCAGGACGCCGTATGGCGCTTAGCGCGCACGCTAAACGTAGCGGTAGAGTGCAGCGCCATGGGCAACGCCCGCATTCGTGACGTGGTGTTTGAAGCGCTAAAGGGAGAACAGGGGCCCGCTTTACGGGCGCTAGTACTGGGGCATGGTAACTATTCACGCATTGTGCAGGTGCTGTCTAAGCTCCACACCCATTTTGCCGACGACTTTAGCGTGGAACAGTTGGCAGCACAGGCCAATATGAGCCCTTCGACGTTTCACCAGCACTTTAAGCAAATTACCCGCTCATCACCGGCTCAGTACTTAAAGCGGCTGCGCCTAATCAAAGCGCAACAGTTGCTGCTGCAGGATAATCACAACGTTAATCAGGCCGCTGCGGCGGTGGGTTACCGCAGCGTGCCTCAGTTTAGCCGCGACTATAAGCGCTACTTTGGTGAGCCCCCGTTGCAGCATCGCCGCCAAGAGCAGGCGCTACGCGCTTAAAACGAGATTTAATGCAGGGCTTATTTGGCAAAGTCTATTTTGCAAAATTTATTTGGCAAAGGCTATTTCGCAAAGATCTGGCTCATATCTTTAAACGCCTTGAACTCCAGGGCGTTTCCACATGGGTCGAGCAGAAACATGGTGGCCTGCTCACCTACTTCGCCTTTAAAGCGAATATACGGCTCGATCACGAACTGCGTATCGCGCGCTTTCAAGCGCTCGGCCAGGGCTTCCCACTCGTCCCACGCTAATATTACGCCAAAGTGCGGCACCGGGACGTTGTGGCCATCTACCGGATTAGTGTGCGCGCTCTCTTGCCCCGGCGTTTTGGGCTGCTCATGAATGACCAGTTGGTGGCCAAAGAAATTAAAGTCGACCCACTGCTCGCTGGAACGCCCCTCTTCCAGGCCAAACACATCGTTATAAAACGCCCGCGCCAGCGCCACATCGTAAACGGGAATCGCCAGATGGAAGGGTGAAAGGCTCATGGTCATTCTCCACATTATTGGGTTTTATGAGGATTAGCGGGCACTTTATGTAGCACCGCTGTATTCATCCTAGGGCCGCTCATGGGAAAATAAAATCAATAACTATTTAGCTGATTCACAAAAAGGATTGATCAATGATCCGCGAGCTAAAAACGTTGATTGCGGTCGCACAGGAAGGCACCTTTGCCGCAGCGGGCAACAAAATCGGCCTGACTCAAGCGGCGGTCAGCGCACAAATGAAACGTCTTGAGCAAGAGCTGGGTATCGCCCTGTTTGAACGTAAAGGGCGTGCCGCCATTTTGACCCAGCGCGGGCAGGAAACGTTAAAGCAAGCTCATACCCTGCTAACCCTCTACAGCACGCTGGGGGCTGCTACAGCGGGCCCAGCCACTCAAAGGGTCAATATTGGGGCCATAGCGTCCATACAGCGCACGCTACTGCCCGATGCGCTGGCGCATTTTCATCACGCCTATAGCGAGTGCCGCACCCGAGTGGTGCCGGGTCTCTCCATGGAGCTGGTGAATCAAGTCGACGCTGGCGAGCTGGATATGGCGGTGATTATTCGCCCGCCCTTTTCACTGCACAGCGATTTACGCTGGACGCCCCTTGCCCATGAGCCATTTCGTTTGATCGTGCCGCGCCATATTGAGGGCGATCAGTGGCGGGAGCTGATCGTCCGCCAGCCGTTTGTGCGTTACGACCGTGCTTCCTTTGGTGGACGGCAGGTCGAACGCTTTCTACGCGCAAACCACTGCAATGTGCGTGAAGTATGCGAAGTCGATGAACTGGAGGCCATCGTTAAACTGGTCGCCAAAGGGGTAGGCGTTGCGCTAGTGCCCCAGGCGATTGCGCAGCAACGCTGGCCAGCGGAAGTGCGTGCGATTGATTTAGGCGAGCGCACCTTTCACCGCGACATCGGGCTGATTCACCCCACTAGCGGCCATTTGAGCGAACCCGCCCGGGCGATGGCCCAATTGATTGGCGAAATCGCCCAGCAGACTGATAATAGTGCCTGAGGTGTTTCATTGAATAACTTTGCTTGCAGCCTTAGAAAGGAGTAAATGCATGAAGCCAGAGGATCTGGAAAAGCTAGTGACGCGTACCATGCCCTTTGGCAAGTATGAGGGCCGTCTTATTGCTGACCTTCCCGGCCCCTATTTAAACTGGTTCGCTCGGGAGGGGTTTCCCTCAGGGGAAATTGGCCAACTGCTGCATTTGATGCACGAAATTGATCATAATGGGCTTGGCCCGCTGCTTGACCCACTGCGAAAAACGCCTAGCCAGCGTGGCGAAACTTAAGGCTGAGCGTTTTTATCTGCGTTCTCACGCTCGTCAAGGGCACCCTGAAACTCAGCGCGGTAAGCGGCCTCGTGCTGTGCGGTATCCGCAGGAAAGCGGCCTAAGGCGACTGCTAGTTCAAAAAAGCCAGCCGCAGGTAAACCGTCACCTCGCCGGCTGACCACCAGCGCCGCGATGAAAGGCTTCTGCTGTGCGGCGTCTTCGCGCATTAACTGCTCTAACGCCTGGGTGACTTGAGCAATAGTCCGCGGCGGTGTGAGCGCTAGCGCGCTAGCCACCTGCTGATATGTCATTGGCAGAACGGCACGCGGTGTGCTGAGCAGTAGCTGGCGAAGAGCGGCTACGTTATCGGTCATATATATCCTATCGTCAGAGTTTAAGACATTCACACTGCCAATTGACCCAGTGTTTGTGCTAAGAAGTAGTTGTGCTAAGAATAGCGAACTTTGCTGTGATAAGGAGAGAACATGGTAACGCGACTAACAACGGCGCGTCCTCGTGGCGGCCGTTGGCCAGGCGTACTGGCTGGCTTAGCCATTCTACTGATAGCGGCGGCGACACTTATGATGGCGGGCGCAGGGCCTGCTTATCGTGGCGAACTTATCAGCCTAGGCGAGGCGTTTAATTTACTTCGTAACGGCGTCTATGCCGCCGGCGCAGCAGTCGCGGTCAGTATTGTCACGCTGCTGTTTAGCATGCTGGCTCGTCGATCTAGGCCTGCATTAATAGCCACGCTGGTTATCGTCGCCGCTGCTGCGCTGCTTTATATGCCCTGGCAGCATTGGCAACGTGCTCAACAAGTGCCCGCGATTCACGATATCACTACCGATACTCAGAACCCACCGGCCTTTGAAGCGTTAGCTGACGCACGAGAAGCGGCGCCTAACGCGGTTGACTACCCGGGCGGTGCTACCGCACAGCAGCAGCAAGCAGCCTACCCTGACATCAAGCCGCTGGTCTTGGACGAAGCCCCACAAACGGTACTCGCTGCCGCACAAGCAGAGGCCGAAGAGGCTGGCTGGCGTATCGCCCGAATTACCGACAATCACATAGAAGCCACCGCGACCACGCGCTGGTTTGGCTTTGAGGATGATGTGGTGATTCGCTTAACTGAGATTGAGAACGGGGTGCAGGTGGATATGCGCTCGGCGTCACGTCTGGGTGCCAGCGACGTGGGCACCAATGCGGCGCGTATCAAGCAGTTTTTAACTGCTTTAGAAGCGCGACTTGAGTGACCGTGTTGGTAACCTCTTTGTAACTATTCAGTAGGTTTCAGGCTGTACTCGCCAACCTGCTGTTTCATCAGGCATAGATAGCTGCCCCGTGGGAGGCAGCTTTAGCTCGCGACCCTTTAGGCTGCCAGCATGAGCTGAACAGTTACACCTCTTTTTAATGCAACGGGTCACGTCTGTTGCCGCTTTCGCGGGCTAAAATTTGCTCAGCGTCCAGGGTAGCGATAGGCACTTGGTGCTGGGCGGGAATATCCCCGGTCAATTGCAGCGCTTGATAACGCAGGGCGCAAACGCGCAAAAACGAAGTGAAGTTACCCAAATCGTGCCCGGCATCGATGGATTCATGATAAAGCCGGGTAATCATTTGGGCCGTGTTCATCCGGTCGCGCTGGGCGATCTCTTCGAGAATATGCCAGAAGTAATTTTCCATTCGCACACTGGTGACCATGCCATCAATACGCAGCGAATGTGTCGCGCTGCGCCACAGCTCCGGGTCGGCTTGAATAAAGAGTTTACACATGAGCACTGTCTCTCGAAGTTTTCGAATCCACACAAATTATTAGCATAGCGGCAATTATTGGCACAGCAAACAAGAGCGCCCAGCGGATGCTGGGCGCAAATTTTGTTAGGTCAGTGGGCCAAGCTCACTTATTCAGTAGCGCCATAAACTGCGCCAACCAGGCGGGGTGGGCAGGCCATGCGGGGGCAGTAACCAGGTTGCCATCGGTTACTGCATCGGTCACCTCCAGATCGGCAAAATGACCACCCGCAAGCTCGACTTCCGGCTGGCAGGCCGGATAAGCAGAGCACTGCTTCCCTTCCAGTACTTTTGCAGCAGCTAGCAGTTGAGCGCCGTGGCAAATCGCCGCCACGGGTTTGTTAGTCTCAAAAAAATGCTGAACCATGGTTAGCACCTCTTTGTTCAAACGAAGATATTCAGGTGCACGCCCACCAGGCACCACCAAAGCATCGTAATCGGCGGGGTTAATGCTGGCAAAATCAGCATTCAGTGCAAAGCGGTGACCGGGCTTTTCGGAATAGGTTTGGTCGCCTTCGAAGTCATGAATCGCCGTCGCCACGGTATCGCCCGAAGTTTTCCCCGGGCAAACGGCATCGACAAGGTGGCCGACTGCCATAAGTGCCTGGAATGGCACCATGGTTTCATAGTCTTCAGTGAAATCGCCAGTGATCATTAAAATGCGCTTGCTGCTCATCTCAGTGCTCCTCTTTGTGATCTTATGGTTATTGATCGAGTGTTTGAGCACACGCGGGGCGTGTTGTATGAGACTAGCAAGCGCTTTCCGACAAAGGGTAGTAATTGCTTACTACGGAGTCACTTTCTCCTGTTGAGGAAGCGCTAGATGCCGCTGCCCTGCTGCGTCGCTGACGTGAAAGCGCCCTACCAGTGAATGCATATCACCGGCACGATCATCCAGCGTATGGCTGGCAGTAGTCGCTTCTTGCACCAACCGGGCATTCTGGTGGGTCACCTGATCCAGCTGCGAAATTGCCTGGTTGATCTGATCAATACCAGCAGATTGCTCATGGGTAGCTCCTGCAATCTCGGTAACATAGCGTGTTACCTCACTCAGGCTATCAATGATTTCCTGCAGGTGTTTGCTGGAGGCGTTTACCAGTTGCTCACCCTCGCTTACCTTGGCGACACTATCGTCAACCAAATGGCGAATTTGGGCAGCTTCTTCGGCGCTACGTCCAGCTAATTTGCGCACTTCTTGTGCCACCACGGCAAACCCACGCCCCTGTTCGCCCGCTCGCGCTGCTTCAACAGAAGCGTTGAGCGCCAGCAAGTTGGTTTGAAAGGCGATATCATCAATGGCTTTAATAATCGAGGTAATCTTTTCACTCGCTTCGCGGATATCCCCCATCGCCGCCGTAGTGCGCGTTGAAACATCGCCTGCAGCGCGGGCGCGCTGGTCAACATTACCGCTAGCGTCTTTGGCCTGATCAGCGTACTCAGCCGTTTGTTTTACCGTGGCAGTAATCTCTTCAAGACTTGAAGCCGTTTCCGCCAACGACGCCGCCTGCTGGTCGGTACGCTGGGAGAGATTCTCATTACCCGCGGCAATTTGACGACTGCTGGCCGCAATGGATTCGGCGCTTTCACGAATTTGCGCCACCATGCCTTCAAAGGTATCCATCATGTTATTAAACGCTTGGGCAGTTTGCCCCACTTCATCGTTACGTTTAAGTTCAAGACGCTTAGACAGGTCAGCATTTTCGCCTGCGGCGCCGCTGATGTTTTCCATTTGGTGGCGCATCGCCACTAGCGGCCCCAGCACCCGTACCATGGTACGCCAGCCAAAAATCGCAAGTAACACGATAACCGCTAGAGTGACCATAATCAGTAACGAGCGACCAGCATTAGCTAGCGTCTCTGCTTGCGTTGCGGCACTATCCGCCTGAGCAACGGTGTACGCTTCGACATCACTTAGCGCCGCGCGCATCTGAGTCATGGCTTGGGCAACATTAGTGAGCGCCGCTTGCACCTGGGCGCCTAACTCCAACTGCTGTAAACGAAGCTCATAGACAGCGTTATCATCGGATACCATCAACCCATCCAGCTCTACGATGACATCATCTAAATCGTTGATTAGCGCGCGCTGATCTGCTTCGGTGCTAGGAGCGTCGGCGATCGCCGCCAGTGATTGGCGAGCTAAACCCACCTGCTGAGAAATTTCATTGTGGCGCAAGTTGACCAGTGCATCCGCGCTATTCGTCTGCATCATCTGACGTCCAAGGTCAGATAGCTGCGCTAATGCCATACGTGCGTTGCCGCTTAAGCGGCCAATATCCGCTTGCACTGTATACATATTATCGAGTAACTGAGTCGGCAGCGTGGTCATACCATCTTCGCGCCAGGCTTCCATTAACGCGCGCTGTTCACGGTCACTGCGAACCTGGGCTAACGCCGTACGCCCGGCAATATCTTCGGCACTAAGCATTACTTGAGAAATAAGCGCTTGCATCTCACTAATGCGCTCGGCCATCTGGGTTTGTAGGCTCAGCTCTTCGCGGCGTACCGCCTCCAGCGCCGTATCCCCTTCCAGTAACGCCTGGTAGTGGCTATCCAGCTCACTCAGCCCTTGCGCTTGATCAACTCCATGGAGACCTTGTCGTGCATCTTGAAAACGCTCATCCAGTGCCTCTTGAGTGGTCGCCGTATCTAGGCCAGTCACGCTTTCTGCGGCAAGCAAATCCGCATGACGTTGACCAAAGGCTCCCATAGTCAACACCATGCCACGACTAGCATCTTCCAGCGGCAGCACCTCACCGGTAATATAACGCTGTGAGTCAATGAGTCGTTGGTTGGTAATCCAGCCCGTTGCCGCCAGTACTACGGCGCCCAGCACCGCTGCTAAGAACAGGCCGATCAACATCGCTCTAATACTTAAGGTTTTTTTCATTATCTGTTTTCACTTGTGTCAGGGGGCAGACAGGTAAAGTAAGCGTTAGGGCAACAGGCTCGCCCACTCCACCGACTCAAAACGGCCGTTTGTGATAATAGTGGGCCACACCGCATCGCTTGCTTGATGGTCGTTCGGCCCCAAACTAACCGGCTCCTCTAGTCCAATATCAACCGACCCCAAACCAAGCAAACCATCCACAATTGCGTCGCGGTCTGGATCAGCTCCGGCTGCTTTCACACCTTCCACAAAGAGTTTCGCGGCTAGGTAACCTTCGAGTGAGATGAAGTCAGGTTCGCTACCGTTGGCATGGGTGTCCAATGCCTGACGGTATGCTTCTACGGCGGGCAAATCGGCGTCCAGGGGGGGAACTACCTGAGTAATAATCACACCCTCGGATAGGTCGCCGAGTTCATCCATAAGCGCTTGGCTGCCCACAAAAGAGACGTTCAGAAATACCGTGTCAGGAAGATCGTTTTTCGCTTCACGAATGAAGTCTGCCGCAGGGCCGTATGTACCGACAATGATCACGGCGCGCGGCGTCACCGGCGCTTCCAGAATGGTCGCTAGCCCCTGATGAATATTGCGCGTACCGCGAGTAAAACGCCCGTGGGCCAGTTCCGAGATATTGTCGACGCCATGAGCGGCTAATGCCTTGGTCGCGCCATTGTATCCTGCATCGCCGAAACTATCGTTTTGGGTAAAGAAGGCAATTTCCTCGGGCAAAACGCCTGCTTCCAACAGCCCGTCCACCATGGCGGCGGTTTCTTGTACGTAGCTGGCCCGGTAGTTAATCACATAGCGGTCTGGCGGTGACTTACGCAGCACCCCCGCGCCAGTAAAAGCCCCGTAAAGCAACGTTTCATATTCGTTATAAATGGGAATGGTGACAGTAGCCGTTGGAGTACCGACATTGCCAATCGCCGCTAGCACTTCATCCTCTTGAATAAGCGCTCGGGTATTACTGGCTGCTTGCAGCGGTTTGTACTGATCATCACGGGCAATCAAGGCAAGCGTTTCACCATTAACTCCGCCCGCCGCATTGACCTCGGCGAAATAGGTCTCAATACCTTTTTGCATGCCCAAGCCTAGCTGTGCAGCGCCACCGCTGGAAGGGGCAACAATACCAAAAGTCAGTTCTGCCTGCGCTAGTAATGGAGTCAAAACTCCGGCTAATAACACTACTTTTAATAAGAAATTTCTTAATAAAGACTTTTTTAATAAGCCTTCTCTTAAAAACAAAATTCCCAATCTTTTCATTGATCTGCTCCTTACTGGCTAGATCATTTCCCCACGTAAATAGCATGGCAAAGGTGAGTAGTCTTCCCTCAAACCTTTGCCACATTACCGAACTTTTATTTATTACTATCGGCAGGAGAATATACGACTAAAGGTTAATTATCGTTAATTAAAAAGTAACAATTATTTCCCGATTGTAACAAATCCTCACCAACGGGAATAAAATTGGAAAATACATTAAAAATCAATTGCTTGTATATTTTAAGTGCTGTTATGAAGGCCTTTCGATGGCGAACCGATCGCTAATTCGAATGTAATCACTGCCCGCTAAACGCCCAACAGGTTTGAGCCGATCCATATCGACATGGCGACCGTCCCAAATCGAATCGTCAATATGGATGGAGACAACCTGGGCCAGCACCAAAGTGCCTGCTAGCGGTTGGTCGCCAAAGCGAATCATATCGAACAGTTTGCAGCCAAACGCCACGGGAGCGTTGGCAATGCGTGGCACGTTGACCCCAGGCATATCAGCTTTTTCAAGAGCGGCCAGAGCAAACTCATCCTCTCCTGGCGGCAAGCTGGCGCTGGTGGTATTGAGTGCTTCTATCAGCCCTTCACTGCCCACATGGACGACACATTCAGGTACTTCTTTTAAATTGCGCACGGTGTCTTTAAGTTCGCCGCTACCATTAAGCAGTGGAGAAAATGCCAGCACAGGTGGATTCACGCTGGCCACGTTAAAAAAGGAAAATGGCGCCAAATTGGCATTTCCTTGCTTATCCTGGGTAGACACCCAGGCAATCGGCCGGGGGCAAACAGCGCCCGATAACAACCGATAAATAACCCCTGGGCTTAGCGGGGAATCATCCAATAGGTAGTCGCTCATTTTTGACTCCTTGGTAATGGGTTTAGGCGTATTATCAACCTATAACAGCTATTACTTTACAACAGCATTGCCAGCAAGGAGCCGATTTGATGAAGATTGTTATTGCCGATGATTATCAGGACTGTGTGCGCGGTTTAGACGCCTTCAAGCTGCTTGAAGGTCAAGAGGTCACGATTTATCACGATACACTCACCGACCTTGACGCAATGAGTACGCGCTTTCAGGATGCCGAAGCGTTAGTGCTCATTCGTGAACGCACCCCTATCACCGCTGCGCTGCTTGAGCAATTACCTAAACTGAAAGTCATCAGCCAAACCGGCGGCGGCGCGGCGCATGTGGATATAGCGGCCTGCCGCCGCCATGGTATCACTGTTATGACGGGCACTGGCTCGCCCTACGCTGCAGCAGAGTTAACCTGGGGCTTAGTGCTTGCCGCCATGCGCCATATACCGGCAGAGGTTGAGAATCTTAAGGCGGGCCGTTGGCAGCGTACCCTAGGCACGGGCCTCAAAGGCCGCACCCTAGGCATTTTTGGCTACGGCAAAATTGGCAGCTTGGTAGCACGCTATGGCCAGGCTTTTGAAATGAAGGTGTTGGTGTGGGGACGAGAAGGAACCCGACAGCGCGCTGCTGAAGCAGGAATAGAGGTAGCCAAAAACCAGACCGATTTGTTCCAGCGTGCTGATGTACTCAGCCTGCATCTGCGGCTGAACGACGATACACGCGGTATTGTCAGCGCCGAATCTCTTGCTCAAATGAAACCCACCTCCCTGCTCGTCAACACCAGTCGCGCTCAATTAGTTGCCTCTGGGGCGCTTGAGGAGGCTCTAAAAACCGGGCGACCTGGCCAAGCCGCAATCGACGTTTTTGATACGGAACCGCTGTTAGCTGACTCGCTGCTGGAACAACCCAATCTCGTCGCCACGCCGCACCTTGGCTATGTGGAAAAGGATAGCTACGAGCTCTATTTTGGCGATGCGTTTAGCAACCTGCTGGCCTACATCAATGGCCAGCCTGTTAACAATCTAGCTGGCTAACCGGGCGCGCTAAAACGTGGGCTAAACATCAGGGCTGCAAGCGCCCCATAGTCTCATCAGGCTGGTAGCCCACATATTCGCGAGCTGAAACTCCCTCCCACAAGTGCTGAAAGCCCTCTTTCGTCTCAGGTGTGCCAATTGTGCTAGCCTTATGGGTTCACGAGTAACACAGGGGCCATTAATGCTCACCATTTCTAGTAACATTACTCTGGCTGATTGGGAGATTGATATCAGCCAGATTCGTGCCCAGGGCGCGGGCGGCCAGAACGTCAATAAAGTCGCCTCGGCGGTACATCTGCGTTTCGATATTCTTAGTTCTACACTGCCGCCGATGTACAAGGAGCGCTTAATGGCGCTGTCCGATCAACGCATCAGTAAAGAGGGCGTGGTGATTATTAAAGCCCAGAGTCATCGTAAGCTTGAACTGAATAAAGAGGATGCACTGGCACGTTTAAAAGAGCTGATACTGAGTGCCACCAAACAGCAAAAAATACGCCGCGCTACTAAACCCACCAAAGGTTCGCAGCGCCGCCGCGTCGATCACAAAACCCATAAAGGCAAAATTAAATCGCTGCGCGGTAAGGTGTCCGCATCATAATGACTAAACGCTCCACATCGCCCGCTGGGCGACCACTTTCGCCCTGCGTACACATTTGCCAAATCGAGCCGACCACATCAGTCTGCCACGGCTGTGGCCGGACGTTGGATGAAATCGCGGGCTGGGGAAGCATGACCGAGGCCGAAAAAGCCCCGGTATGGGAACGTCTGGAAAGCGAAGGGTACGTGTCTGCCAGCTAGATTTCCTTCGCGTCGCTATGTCTCAAGTGATGCTATGTCTCAACTGATAGTGCTTTCATCTGGTGACGGTCGCTTAATATATGGTGTAGCTCACCACAGGCAACCATCGGGTCATCACAGTTGATAACGATATCCGAGTGGGCCAACACGTAGCTGCGGCCAGTAATGGTGTTCTCCACTACTTGGTAAGCGCCCTCCTGATGGGTACCGACAAAGGTACCGATAAACCCTGTCTCCCGTAGAGAAACTGTCTCTAGCTTATCCCCTAGCTTTAGCCGCCCTTCATAGTTCATCAACGCCAAGCGCGCAGAGGTGCCGGTACCCGTCGTGCTGCGGCATATAACGCCAGGATGGACGTAGGTGGTTGAGCGTGAGCGTATATAGCCTTCAGCTATCTGCTCTTCAGGCCCCATAAAGTGCAAAAATGGCAGAGGCCCTACATCGCCCAGGGTGTAGTGAGAAAAGCCCCGCTGCGCTTTAATTGCCTCGACAATTTTGTAGGCACACTCTGAGAGTGCGCGCTCCTCATCACGCACCAGCTTAAAGCCCAGCTCGGTGGCATCGACCAAAGCGTAAAAACCACCGCTATAGGCAATCGAGTAGGTGACTTCGCCAATTCCCGGCACTTGGATTTTATCGCGATAGGTATCGATATAGCTGGGCAGGCCGCCACAGGTAACCGACTCCACCACGCCGTTATGCACCTTGGCTTCGATTTGCACTAACCCGGCCGGCGCTTCCAGCTTAAAGCGCTGTATGCCTTCCTGCTTAGGGACAATACCGCTCTCCAGTACCGCCGTGGCGGTACACAGCGTGTTGGAGCCGGAATAAATGGGGTACCCCATCACTTCCATAATGATGTAACCCGCCACCGCCTCAGGATGAGTTGCCGGCACTAACAAGTCGACCGACATTTCCGGAATGCCGTAGGGCTCTTCGAGTAGCAGGCGGCGCAAACCATCGGCGTCATCGCGTAGATACTCCATCTGCTCGCGAACGGTGGCGCCAGGCAGAACATCAATACCCCCTGTAACGATACGGCTAACATCACCACCGGCATGGGTGTCCATTAGCTGGATAGTATGAAGGTTATGCACTAGGGGCGCTCCTGAACAGCAGAAGAGGAATTTTCAAGGGCGAACGGAGCACCGTGAGATGCCCACTGAGCATCGGGAACGAGCACAATTTTGCCCAGATAATTGCTGCCCCGGTTTACAAAATAGCGTTCGGCGGCATGCAGATCAGATAGTTTAAAGGCCGCATGGAGTACCGGCTTTAATTCCCCGCTGCGAATCCACGCCACCAGCTGTTCGGCCTCTTCACGGGTGCCGTGGGAAACACCAAATATCTGTACTTGATAAAGGTACACGCGGGTCCACATCATTTCGCTAAGGTTGCCACCGCTAGCCCCGGCAATAGAGAGGCGCGGGTAGCTCTTTCGCCCCTGCATATCGACAATCATAGTGTCGATAAACAGGTTGGTCATCTCACCCCCGACCAAGTCCATCACCGCATCGATTGGTTTGCCGCCAGTGGTTTCCAGCACCCGGTCAACAAACGTCGGCAGGTCGCCACGATCAATGACCGCTTCTGCGCCTAGTGCTTTGAGCGCCTCGGCTTTGTCCAACTGGCTAACGGCATACGGGATAGCGCCAACAATACGGCAGAGCTGAATGAGTGCAGTGCCCACACCGCCGCTGGCACCGCTGACCAGCACCCGCTCACCGGCATTTACCTTGGCGGCAGTCATCATGTGATAAGCGGTTTGATAAGAACACATACCCATTGAGGCCAGTTCAGCGTCATGCAGCTCTGGGTTAGGCACATGATAAAACTGATCAGCAGGCACGGCGATATACTCAGCAAATCCGCCGTCGGCGCCATGGCCGTAGTAATCCGGGGTTAGATTAATATCACGACGCTCATCGGCGTAAATATTAAAATCCAGCAGCCCTCGCTGACCTATGCGCTCGGCGTCAACGCCATCGCCGACCGCTACTATGCGGCCAGCGACATCGGCGCCTTGAATACGCGGGAAGGTTAACGTTGGCGTACCGCCCATGGCGAAGGAGGTAACATCGCCCTTATCCTTGGTAGGGTACAGCCCTTCACGCGCCTTGCGATCAGTGTTGTTCTTCGCCGTGGCGGTCACCTGCACCAGCACTTCGCCCGCTTTGGGCTGCGGCGTGGCGACATCCTGATGATATTCCAGCTTTTCGATACCGCCATGTCCGGTCAATAGCATGGCAGCCATGGTATTGGGCACCGTGTGTGTCGTCTCGGCCATGGAGTGACTCCTAAGTTGGGCTAACGCTCGATTAGCTAAAAACAGGTACGCCAATCAGCACTGCGTGCAAGTAAAAGGCAAACACCACATACGCTACCAAGCCAATTAGCACGGTAGCAATGGTGGCCATTTTATTAGTGCTAACGGGCGCAGGCGGTATCAGACGGTCGCGCTTTTTGGCGGTTTTAAATGCCAGGATAGCCCAGATAAGAAAGGCCGCAAAAAAGATAATCTCGCCCAAGCGTCCGTTGGCCAGCAGGTGAGCAAACGCCCAGATTTTGACAGCCAGCATCATTGGATGGCCAAGCTTGGCCTTAATCGCGTTATGCGGAATGTAGGCCGCCACCAGCATAATAAAGGCGGGCACCATCAGCAGCGCCACCGCATGGCGCATTCCCATTGGCGGGTACCAGATATAGATAGGATCGAGGCGCATCTGGCCAAAACCGTATATAGCAATGGCCAGGCCAACGATGGATACCGCCGAATAGGCGACTTTCCAAGTGGTTTCGCCGTGTTTTGCAATCTGCTGCTGACGCCAGTTTTCAGCAAGGATGCGTACAGAGTGGCTGCCTAAAAAAATCAGCAGCCCGAAAATCATAATCGTCATGGAACAACTCCCAGTGAAAACGCTAGTCGACGGCTTTATGCCTTATAGTCTTGGTCGCTGGAGAGGATGCCACACTCAGTCGCTGACCACCTATGCATACGTCAACTTTTCGTTTCCTGATGAGTCGTTCCCTGGTGCGGCTAAAACCCGTTCTTAAAAACCCGACCTTAAAACCAATGCTTGCGCTTAAATAGCCAAATCATGACACCCGCAATACCCAACATGGCTCCCCAGACAAAAAAGTAGCCGTACTGATAACGCAGCTCGGGCATATTTTCGAAGTTCATGCCGTAAATCCCGGCGATAAACGTTAGAGGAACAAAGATCGCGGTAATCACCGTGAGGACGCGCATGGTGATATTTAGCTGGTGAGACGAAATAGAAATATAGCCATCGATTAAGTCACCGCAAATGTCATAGTACATTTGGGTCAAGGTGTAGAGACGTTCAAAGCGATCCGCTACATCGTTGATCGCGTGGAGGGTTTCACTCTCTTCCCGCGGCAAATGCTCATAGTCATAAGCGATGAGTTCTTGGGTGATCCCCTGGTGGTAACTAAAAATGCGGCGCATTTTTACCAGCCGGGAACGGTAAGTGATAATCTTGCGCATTAACACATCATTACCATTTTCCAGCAGTTCGTCTTCAAGATCACTTAACGCCGTTTCGAACTCAAGCAGGCTATCGATATAAAAGCCTGCTGAAATATACATCACCCTCAGCGCGACGTGCTCTGGCGAGTGAGCCAGCAAAGCTTTACCGTGCTCGTTGAATAGCCGTTCAATTGAGAGCGCTTGGCCAGGGTGAAGCGTCACTAAAAAACGTTCGCCGACAAAAAAGCAGACCTGCTGAGGCAAATAATTGAGTTCAGCATCAAAGGATGAGATACCGCGATAAATAATCAGCGTGTGGTTGTCAAACTCTTCGATTTTCGGCGGGTGACGCTCTTTGTGGGCATCTTGAATCGCCATCGGGTGAAACTCAAAAGCCTCTAAAATCGCACGCTCGCTTTGTTGGGACTCCCCCTGCATATCGATCCAGATATGGCTGTCAGGCGTAGTCTGCCAGATGGCTAACAAGCGTTCATCCCCCTCGTGAGTTTCACCCTCTGGGGTAGTCATAATAGTTCGAATCATGGTCGTCCTTGAATGTTAACCGGTCTTAACAAGCACTATCCAAAGGCTGGGCGATACGTACTTGGGCTTTTCCAGAACGTTTAGCTTCATACATAGCCACATCGGCGCGCTTTAACAGTTCATTGGAGGTCTCGGCACTCGCTGGTAAATATAAGGCAACCCCAATACTAACGCTGACATGTAACGCGGCATTACTAGAGACCAGCGGCTCTTGCACCACCTGAACTAGTTTATTGGCCAGCGGCTCGATTGTCGTGGGCTCACTGCCCTCCAATAGCAAGACAAACTCGTCCCCGGCCCAGCGCGCGATATAGTCGGTTTCGCGTACCGTTGTCGCCAATCTTTTAGCAATCACGCGCAACAGTTCATCGCCCATGGCATGCCCATGGGTATCGTTAATTGCCTTGAAACCATCCAGATCCATAAACAGAACGGCTAGGGGTTGTTGGGTACGGCGAGTGCGGGCCATTGCTTCAGGCAAGCGTTCATCCAAGGCTCTTCGGTTAGGCAGTTGGGTAAGCACATCTTCACGGGCTTGCTGATCACGCAGTCGCTCAAGCTGCTGACGTTCGGTAATATCGTGGATAAAAAGACTTCGCCGCTCGCGGCCATCAATTATTAGCGTCTTAATACGAACTTCAACAGGCAACTCAGTACCATCCTGGCGCCGTGCCGTAGAGGTGATAGCAGCGCGGTTATTACTGGAGGGCAGTCCGGCAGGAAAAATCAGCTGCGTTATCGTCCTTGCCAGTGTTTCTTTGCGTAGCCAACCAAACATCACTTCTGCTGCGCGGTTCCAGTCCAAAATAACGTCGTCGGCATCAATGCTAATATAGGCGTCATAAGCTGACTCAATGACCAAATTGAGCTCATTGGTGCGCCGCTCAATTTGACGTTCCATACTTTGATGTAGCTCATTCAGCGCCTGCTGAAATGCCTGGGCGTTTTTCTTCTCCAGCACCAGCCGCTCTCGCAAATGAACTTCCTCTGTCGCTATTGCCGCTAAGTCTTGCAGAGCCGCTAGCTCATCCTCGCTAACGACGCGTGGTTTGGTGTCGAGCGCGCAGAGTGACCCTATTGCCAAGCCTTGCATAGACCGTAATGGAATCCCCACATAAAAACGAATACCTTCGGGGCCAGTCACCAGCGGGCTTTGAGCAAAACGGGAATCTTGGCTGGCATCTTCAACAATAAATGGCTCTGGGCACATGATGGTATAAGCACAGAAAGCCACATCGCGAGATGTCTCGCGGGTCTCAACGCCAATGCTTGACTTAAACCACTGCCTTTTAGCATCTACCAGCGTCACCGTCGAGATAGGCACACTTAGCAATTTGGTCACCAATCTGGTGACCCGGTCAAAAGCAGGCTCATCGGGGGTATCTAGAAGTTCAAGCTCATAAAGGGCTGCTAAACGAGAATCTTCGTCAGGTGCAATGGGGAAGCTCATTGTCATATCAACCATGAGGTAGCTGTTATTCTAACAGCATAACGCGATCAGCCCTTTACTGCTTAAAACTCACTGGTTTCTATTTAACCCCGCGAGCAGCACACTCATTAGCGTTGAGGCGACTAATGCGCCGACGAATGGCCCCAAGGTAGGAATACTGCCCGGAAAACTGGCGGCCACCACGCCGGCGACCAAGCTTCCTTGGCTTAACCACCCAGGGAGAATGGCGCCCAGCAACCCCGCGAGGCCGCCCGCAATGGCCGCAAGCGGCGTCATTCGTTGCCACAAGCCTAGCAGTACAGGCACCACAATGGCGGCACACAGCAGGTCGGCAATCAAAAATAGCCGGAGTACCGACAGCCCCTGTAAGGCAATCAATACCACCGGAATCATCACCACCACCGTTACCCAGCGGGCAGCCACCAGTGAAACGCCCTTCTGCTCGCTGCGCGCGACCACCAGCGAGGCAATACCGTTTTGCAGAGTATCAACGCTGGAGGCGACTAAAGTCACCGCTAATACCAAGGCGGGTAGCGTCAGCCAAACAGGGGCATCGCTTAACAGGGCAAAAAATGGCATCGGCGGCTCCCCCAGAGAGACACCGCTCATCGCGGCCAACACCCCCAATCCGCCAATCACCATGACGACGACGACCGTCATCGCGCCACCTAACCATGCCCCGCGTCCTAAACTTTGATCATCTTGAGCGGCCCAAACGCGCTGCCAATAGCCTTGGTGGAAGAGATTGGCCGCGGTAACAGCAATCACCAGGGTTAACGCTACGCTGAGCGCATTGGTGATAGGAATGGCTGGAAGCGCAGCTCCATCGGGAATAGTGGGAAGCCGCCATAGCGCCATGCCACCGACCACACACAGCAGTACCAGCAACAGCCACGCCTGCCAACGATCAGTGGCAAGGCTGGCACGCAGGCCTCCCGCTGCGGTATAAACCAGCGTGGTAAGCGCCACACCAATAATCACCAGTGCAGGTGGCACCTCGGAAAGTAAGGCAGTGATCGCCCCAATGGCGGTTAGCTCGGCGGCTAAAAAGCAGGCCATATAGGCTATAGATACCAGCGTTACCCAGCGCCTTACACCACGGCCGTAGCACGCTTCAGCAAACTCGGCGATGCTGCGCCCCTCGGGCAGCGCCCGGCGAATCTTCGGCCCATACAGCCCTAATACGATAAACGGCAGCGCAGAGCCTAACGCATAGCCTGCCAGGGCCAACGGCCCAACAAAGGCGCCAATTTCAGGAGGAGCAAAGAGAATCCATGCGCCCATTCCGGAGGCAAGGAAGGAGAGCCCCAGGGTAGACGCCGTTTGCGAGTTGCGGGCGGTGACGTAATCATCAACCGGGCCATCCACCCAGCGAGCCCGTAGGCCTAAATAAGCAAAGCAGCACAGCGCCGCGCCAAGCACGGCTAAAGTTAGGTAAAGCATGTCGCGCTTCCTCCGCCGGTACGAACCGGATCAGGTTCCAGGGTCTGCGCAGCGCGCATCTCAGCCCTTTTGAGCAGGGCTCCCCTGGCGACAGTGAATGTAGGTGTTTTTGCTAAGCGCTTTTTCTAAGTACGTTTTTTTCAGTACTTATCCAAGTGCCATCTCAAGAACTATTCTCAATCAAAATCATAGCTTAGTAAAGTTGAGGTAGTACGGTGGCCTCTTAGCGGGGCACGCGCCCCATCAGGTAGAACTCCTCATTGGGCGGCGTGCCCGCCAGGGTGACCAACCGATTCGACAGGCCAAAAAACGCCGCGATGGCGCCTATGTCCCAGCAATCCTCTTGGCTAAAGCCAACTTCCAGCAAGCGGAAGAGCCATTCATCGCTCATTTCACCCACATCGATAGCGCAGTGCATAGCAAAATCAAGCATTACCCGGTGGCGCTCGCTAATTGGCGCCACCCGATGGTTGATCGCCACCTGGTCAGCGAGTAGCGGGTTTTTACTGTATATGCGCACCAGGGCACCGTGAGCGACTACACAATATAAGCAGCGATTACGCGCACTGGTAGCGACCACAATCATCTCTTTTTCGGCTTTGGTGAGCGTGTCCGACTCGCGTTCCATGAGCGCATCGTGATAAGCAAAAAAAGCACGAAATTCAGCAGGGCGATGGGCTAACATCAGAAAGACATTGGGCACAAACCCCGCTTTCTCCTGAACCGCTAAAATGGTACTGCGAATATCTTCCGGCAGATCATCCAGTGTTTCAGGCACGTTAAAACGACTTAATGATGCAGACATACTCACCTCTTTATTGTTAAATTTAAATATCTGGTAAAAACGGTTTAGCTGAGGTTAACAAAAAGCTAAATTAAGACGCTTTTAATCAGCCGCCCTGCTCGCCATACTGATGCATCGATCTGTGATAAAAAACCGCGCGTTACTCTTAATAAACAGTTCGTTCAAAGGGACACTGCCATGAACCAAAACGAAGCCAAGGAACATACCCCTGGTCGGCTGCACGAGCTGTTTGCTGACCCCTATCGAGCGTTCGAAAATGATACCGATGAGCGTCAGCTGCACATTCGTATCATGCTGCATATGTTGCTTGCCCGCCCAATGAAACGAGGTCAAATGACACTCCGTGTTATCCATGGCTGGGAAAACGGCGGCTTTGAGCCAGAAGACCTACAGCATGTCGACTACTCCCTCGGCGGAGTGCCTGACTTCAAGCGCGCGGTACAGGATTTTGAACACGCTTCAAAGCACAACACGCCGCTCCCTGCTGACAAAAACGCCATTCTTGCCGCCCCACTTGACGATGCGATTGCAGATGCTGAAGCCGAGGGTCAAGACTTAACCACCGACATTCGCGATACCCCAGCGAGATGGCCAGCATTTGAAGGCGGTTTAGCCCTATATACGCTGTTTAAGATGTACCATCGACTGATTTATGGCGAAGATGACACCTACCGCTGCACGCAGTGCATGACACCGCTGGGGATGCGTGAAATACACGAATTTCACCTCGAAGAGGGTGAGTTCGCTCTACTGGTTCCATCCGCTGACAACTTCATGCTTGAGGAGTCGCTTTTAGTGTTGCATGAAAGCCAGCTCGGCCCCATCGAGCAGTTGCTCGAAGAAAGCCTGCCTTTATTCGATAATTTTTAAGCCAGAACAGCCAGTACACTTCCGTCAATTGGCCCTGTTTTTTATACAGGGCCAATTTTCGTTAATACAGGAAGCGTTCTTTAGCCCAGTGAAATTGTGCTATTGATACCGCTGGAAACATTTTCTGGTTCAAACCAACGCGCTGTCACCGTTTTTGTTTGTGTCCAGAACGCAATCGCCTGCTTACCATTAGGGCCCAAATCTCCCAATTTTGAAGCCCTTGAACCAGTGAAACTGAAGTATGCGACCGGTACAGGGATTGGCACGTTAATACCAATTTGTCCAACGTCGATATCGGTTTCAAACCGGCGCGCTACCCAGCCTGAGTTAGTAAAGATGGAGGTACCGTTGCCGTTGGGATTGGCATTGATAAAGGCAATCGCCTCATCCAGGGTTTCAACACTGACCACACACAGCACGGGGCCAAAAATCTCTTCCCGGTAAATCGTCATATCGGCGGTTACATCGGCAAACAGGGTCGGCCCCACGAAGTTACCGTTGGGGTAACCCTCTACCTCGACCTTGCGACCATCGACCATCAGTTTGGCGCCCTCTTTCTCCCCTGCATCGATTAACCGCAGTACACGGTCACGGGCAGCGGGAGACACCAGCGGTCCCAAATCCGCATCGAGCTGGGTGCCTGGGCCTACTTTCATTGCTCGCGCCGCATCGACAATATCGCTTAACCACTCGCGCGCCTCGCCGACCAGCACCACCACCGAGTTTGCCATGCAGCGTTGGCCCGCAGCGCCAAAGGCTGAGCCCAGCAGGTTATTGATCGCCTGACTACGGTTAGCATCTGGCATCACCACACAGTGATTCTTGGCGCCCATCATCGCCTGCATACGTTTGCCCGCTGCTGCTGCCCGGTTATACAGCAGTGACCCTACGTGGGTGGAGCCGATGAACGAGAGCGCTTTGATATCCTGGTGATCAGCGATTTGGTTGGCCACGTCCGGGCCACCGTGCACCACGTTAAGTACGCCCGCAGGCACACCCGCTTCGTGGGCTAGCTCCACTAAGCGCATGGTGGAACTGGGATCTTGCTCGGAGGGCTTAAGAACAAAGGTATTACCGGTGGCAATCGCCAGCGGGAACATAAAACAGGGCAACATAATCGGGAAGTTAAAGGCAGTAATCCCCGCCCCCACACCAAGCGGTTGGTGCATGGTGTAAACATCTACCTCGTTGGCAGCGTTTTCGGCTAATTCACCCAACTGCAGCGAGGTAATCGAGCAAGCGTGCTCTACCACTTCCAGACCACGACCCACTTCGCCTTCCGCATCGGGCAGGGTTTTACCGTGCTCCTCGGTGATAAGTGCCGCCAGTTCAGCGGTATTGTCGCGAATCAGCGCCTGCAGCTTGAGCATAATGCGCATGCGCTTACCCAGCGGCACTTTACGCCACTCCTTGAACGCCTCTTTAGAGCTGCTGATGGCACGCTCCACTTCGTCAGCAGTACAGAACGGCACACGAGCCACCACCTCTTGCGTCGCGGGGTTGACCACGTCGCGCCATTCCTGGCTTTGCGACTGCACGGGCTGACCATCGATATACATGGGAATTTCGCGAACGGACATAGCATTGCTCCTATTTATGGTTGTGGTTGTTATGGGTGCGAGTGTTAAAAAAGCTGTTTTTAAAATTCATCGCGGTAAGACAAGTACACAGGGTATAGCAGCAAGTTGACGTTAACGTCAACTAAGTATCTCGTGAGTAAACAAAATCTGTAGCAAGACGTCAATTAGCCTTTCCATTGTAGCGTCGCGCTGGCTATGCTTCGGCTAATCAGTGTGCCGCAGACTTGCGGATCGCCCACGGCGAAAGCTCGTGTTTAAACACAGGGATTTATCTATGCAGACCTTTAGCTGCCGCTGTGGCAATCCGCTGTTCTACGAAAACACCCACTGCCTTGCCTGTCAGTCACAAGTAGGCTGGTGCCCTGCTTGTAGCAATATCGTAGCCATTGAGTCCATGGATAACGGTGGCTATCGCTGTACCCACCCAGGTTGCGATACGGCGCTACTGAAGTGCCACAACTACGCCGTTGAAAATGTGTGCAACCGTCTGGTGGTGATGGAGCACGGCCAAGCAGACACGCTCTGCGACTGCTGTCGTTACAACGAAGTAATACCCGACCTCAATATTGCCGGCCATCGCGAACGCTGGGCGGCGCTAGAGGCTGCGAAACGGCGTCTTTTTCATACTCTGGATCTACTTAAACTTCCCCACGGCACTAAAGAGGATGACATTAGTGTGCCGTTAAGCTTCTCATTTATGGCCGATGCGTTGCCCGACCAGGGCTTATGGCGCTCCACAGCCAAGCAAGAGAAGGTGTATACCGGCCATGCATCGGGCCATATCACCATCAACGTCAAAGAAGCCGACGACGTTGAGCGCGAGCGCTTGCGGGTCGATATGAATGAATCCCATCGCACGCTGATTGGTCACTTCCGCCACGAGATCGGCCACTACTACTGGGATGTATTGATTAAGGATCGCGATGAAGAGAATTGCCGTGCGGTATTTGGCAACCACCACCGGCCAACCTATGCTGAAGCGTTAGAGCGCTACTACCAGCAGGGGGCGCCCAGCGACTGGCCTAATTACTTCATCTCCGCTTACGCCACCATGCACCCCTGGGAAGATTTTGCCGAAACATTTGCCTATTACCTGGATATGGTCGCCGTGTTGGATACCGCACTGCACATGGGCATTACCCACGTTGAGTACGACGGCAGTCTGGAGAGCATGCTGATTGCCTTTCATCAGGTAGGGATGGCGGTGAATGAGCTCAACCGGGATATGGGCCTGCTCGATTTGGCCCCAGGAGTGCTTGCCCCGGCGGTGCGCGAGAAGCTGGCATACCTGCATCAAATCGTGCAGGCCGCCAGCCCGCTAGGGCACGACTCTCCCGCCGGTTAGTCGTTATCGTTATCCCCCGCGTGGCTTTGACTCTGGCTCTGACTCTGGGTTTGGGTATGTGTGACGCGTGGCACGCTGTCGTCATTCACAAAGTAGGTTGCGCTAAGCGTATCGTGGATAGCGGCAAAGCCGATCTGCAACTCGTCGATAAACAAGTGCAGCTTGCGGGGGGAATGCGCCAGCGCCTGGATATCGGCATCTACCACATCGGCGCGCACCAGCGAAACGGTTGCCGCCGGACGATCCTGGCGTGGCAGTAGGGACAGCTCATGACCCAGGGTTTCGAGGCTGCAGGCAATCGAGCGCGGCAGGTTAGGATCCTGCAGCAAAAAGCGCAATACATCGGGGCCACGCACGCGCAAGCGCACCTGCTGGCGGTACATTTGGTAAGCAGTTAGCGACTTGAGCACGCTCATCCACTGCAGGTTCTCAAACGGTAGCAGTTCTTCAGGGTTTTGCGGCAGCAGACTGGCGGAGCGCACATCCACAATACGGGTGGTCATATCGGCCCGCTCTAACTGGCGCCCCAGCTCAATAAAGGTGCGCGCAGAACCATGGCTTAGCGTGCCTTCAATCAAGCCCGTCAGCGTCTGGCAGCCACGAATAACGCTTTTAAGAAAGCTATCGCGACGGCGTGGACTAACACCGTTTTCGGCATGATCGGCGACGCTCAGATAGAGCTGGTTAACCTCTTCCCAAATCTCCCGGGGCACCACATCCCGGGTGGTTCTGAGGTTCTCACGGGCACTGGCAAGCGCGGAGATAATCGAAATATCATTGTCGGTATCGGCGCATAAAAAGTGCACGACATTGCGTTCATCAAAGTCGGTATGGCGTGCGGTAAAGGCTTCCAGACTGCCGGTCATTTCGATAAGCGGTGCCCAACCAAGCGGTAAGCGACCCGGCAAATCGAGCATAAGGTGGCTATTGACGCTCAGTAAGCGCGCTGTATCTTCCGCTCGTTCGATATAGCGCGCCATCCAGTAGAGGTTCTCTGCAACGCGTGACAGCATGGCATTAGGCTCCTTTCACCGCGGCCGCTGCCGCCTTATCGTCGGTTTCTACAATCCAGGTATCTTTACTGCCGCCACCTTGTGAAGAGTTCACCACTAGCGACCCTTCAACCAATGCCACCCGTGTTAAGCCCCCGGTGGTGACATGAATTTCAGGACCCGAGAGTATGAACGGGCGTAAATCCACATGGCGCGGCTGCGCCAAGCCATTCGCCAGCGTAGGCGTAGTTGATAGTGCCAGGGTGGGCTGCGCCATATAGTTGCGCGGATTCGCCTCTATCAAGCGGGCAAACTCTTCGCGGGTCTCTTTGGTTGAACGTGGGCCAATCAGCATGCCGTAGCCCCCTGACTCATTGGCCGGTTTCACTACCAGTTCATCCAGGTGGTCAAGTACGTAACGGCGGTCGTCCTCGAACATACACAGATAGCTGGGCACGTTGGGGATCAGCGGCTCTTGGTCGAGGTAGTAGCGAATCAACGCGGGAACGAAGGCGTAAACGACCTTGTCATCCGCCACACCGGCACCCGGCGCATTGGCGAGTGCTACTTTCCCTGCCCGCCAGGCACGCATTAGGCCCGCTACCCCCAGCATGGATTCAGGATTAAACGCTTCCGGGTCGAGAAACTCATCGTCTACCCGGCGGTAAATAACATCGACCCGACGCAGCCCTTCCACGGTGCGCATGTACACCACATCATCGTCATCAACGAGTAGATCACTTCCCTGCACCAGCTCGACACCCATTTGTTGGGCAAGATAGGCGTGCTCAAAGTAGGCAGAGTTGTAGATCCCAGGGGTTAGTACTACTACCTGGGGGTCATCCCCGGGCCTTGGCGACATCGCCGCCAGCATGTCGTATAGCTGCGCTACATAGTCATCAACAGGCAAAATTTTGCCTGAGGCAAACAGCTCCGGCAGCACCCGCTTGGTGACATTGCGGTTTTCCAGCATGTAGGAGACGCCGGAAGGAATGCGTAAGTTATCCTCCAGCACGTAGAGCGTCCCATCGCCATCGCGTACGAGGTCGGAGCCACACACATGGGCCCATACGCCGTGAGGGGGATTAATGCCGACACACTGGGGGCGGAAATTAACCGACTGTGCCAGCACCTCGGCAGGCAACACTTTGTCCTTAATGACCTTTTGATCGTGGTAGAGATCATCGATAAATAGATTCAGTGCCTGCACGCGCTGTTTAAGGCCCGCCTCGGTTTTACGCCACTCACTGGCGGGAATAATCCGCGGCACAATATCAAAGGGCCAGGCGCGATCAATCATCGCGCCTTCAGAATAGACGGTGAAGGTAATCCCCATGGTACGGATCGCGATCTCCGCCGCTGTTTTCCGCTCAGCTAACTCCTCGGCGCTGAACCTTGCCAACATGTTGCACAACTCACCCGCAGAGTCACGTGGCTGTCCGGGTGCGGCCATCAGCTCATCGTAGTAATCACGACACGCATAGTTATTCCAATTCACTTGGCTCATGGGCGCTCTCCTGGCGCTGGGGGTGTAAGCGGCAACTTGCTTAATGCTCAGTGTAGGCCTGCCGCGTGCAAAACAATCAAACAATTGAGAGCAAAATGCGTACCATCTTTTGCGATATTTCAACGCTCGCTTACTTAAACGCTACGTGACAGGGAGCAAGAGCTACTTAAAGCGCCTTTACGCCCTATCTTGGTGCGCTCAAGTGGCATCAAGTTGGTGCATAACGCGATTTCCACTTTAGTTAAACGCCTTAGTTAAGATAGCGGCTGCAAAATAGTAAAAGTGGAACGATACTTGCGAAACGTTCGGTTATTCCTTAACCCAACCGACCAGCCGATTAATAGCGGCTCTTTTGAGGGTGGCCCATGACCATTCGCGTTGCCTTGTATCATCGTACGACTTACCACTTTGACCGTCCGGTGCGTCTTTCGCCCCATGTTATTCGGCTGCGTCCGGCGCCCCATTGCCGCACTCATATCGAAGCGTACTCGCTCAAACTCTCCGGCGATGACCACTTTTTAAACTGGCAACAGGATCCGTTTGGCAACTTCAATGCCCGAGTGGTGTTCCCTGAACCCCGCAAAGAGCTAACCATTGCCGTCGAGCTAATCGCCCCGATGACGGTGATTAACCCGTTCGATTTCTTCTTGGACGATATTGCGCAAACGATTCCCTTTGCTTACCCAGAAGCGCTGCGCCAAGAACTAAGCCCCTATCTTGAAATCACCGAGTCAGGGCCGCGGCTGTTGGAGTGGCTCAAAGCCGTGCCCCGCGAACCAACTACCACCGTCGACTTCCTGGTCGCGCTTAATCAACGTCTACAGGACGACATCGGCTATCTGGTGCGCCTGGAGCCCGGGGTTCAGAGCTGCGAAGAGACACTGACACTCGCCAGCGGCTCCTGCCGCGACAGCGCCTGGCTGCTGGTGCAGATTTTCCGCCATCTGGGCCTCGCTGCACGCTTTGTGTCCGGCTATCTCATTCAGCTCAAACCCGATGTTAAAGCGCTGGACGGCCCCAGCGGCAGCGAGGTGGACTTCACCGACCTGCACGCCTGGACCGAAGTCTTCCTGCCCGGCGCTGGCTGGGTAGGTCTCGACCCCACCTCGGGCCTGTTCGCTGGCGAAGGACACATTCCCCTCGCCGCCACTCCGACGACCGGTAGCGCCGCGGCCATCACCGGATTTTCGGATAAGTGTGAAGTCACCTTTGATGTCACCATGGAGGTCGAGCGCATCCATGAAGATCCGCGGGTCACCAAGCCCTATAGCGATGAACAGTGGCAGCGCATCTGCGCCTTGGGAGACCAAGTGGACGCCGAACTCTTGCAGCAGGACGTACGCCTCACCATGGGGGGCGAACCCACCTTCGTATCCATCGACGATATGGAGAGCCCACAGTGGAACACCGAAGCGCTAGGCGAGCACAAGCGCGAACGCGCCGAGGCACTACTAACCCGGCTGCAGGCCGCCTATGCGCCCGGCAGCGCCATTCAGCAACAGCAGGGCAAGTGGTACCCCGGTGAACCGCTGCCCCGCTGGGCGCTAGCCTGCTACTGGCGTAAAGATGGCGTGCCGCTATGGCGAGATCCCCAGTGGCTGGCCTGTATGGAAGGCGCCCCCAAGGTAGACGTTGATAATGCGATGGCGCAACGCTTCACCAAGGCCCTTAGCGAACGCTTGGGGGTGGCGGAACGCTACTGGATTCCGGCGTTTGAGGATGCCTACTACTACCTCTGGAAAGAGCAGTCGCTGCCCGTCAATGTGGATCCGCGGGAAGCCAATCTCAAAGATGACGCCGAACGCCACCGTTTAGCTCGTTTGTTAGAGCAAGGCTTGGACGAAGTGGTGGGCTACGCCCTGCCGCTGCGCCACTCGATCAGCCAAGCTCACCGCTGGGAGAGCGGCCGCTGGCCGCTCAAGCGCGACCACTTATTTCTGGTGCCCGGCGACTCGCCCATGGGCCTACGCTTACCGCTTTCAGCGCTGCCCTGGGCCGACCCAGAGGAGCAGCCACAGCCTGAATCGCTGTTCGCCCCCCGGCCTGAACTGGGCGATATTCACGGCGAAGTCGCCCGCCGCAACGCCGAACAGCTGCATATCAGCGATGCCGAACGCCTGGGTCGCTCAAGCCACCCTAGCCCATCGCATCCGGAAGGCGAAGCCGTTCAACAGCAGCCACGGGCAAACATCGACCGGGAAAGTAGCGTCATTCACACCAGTCTATGTGTGGAACCGCGGGATGGCCGCCTGCATATTTTCCTGCCGCCCCTGACCAGCTTAGAGCACTACCTTGACCTACTGAGTACCGTTGAGGAGTGCGCCAAGGAACTCGCTTGCCCGGTCATGGTAGAGGGCTACTCGCCGCCTCGGGATCCGCGCCTGGAAAACTTTATGATCACCCCCGACCCCGGCGTGATCGAAGTGAACATTATGCCCGCGGCCAGTTGGCAAACCCTGGTAGCACAAACCGAACGGCTATATGAAGAAGCGCGAAAAACCCGCCTGGGCACCGAGAAATTTATGCTGGATGGGCGCCATACCGGCACCGGCGGTGGTAACCATGTCACGCTGGGCGGGTTGACGCCTGACGACTCACCGTTTTTGCGTCGTCCGGATCTGCTGGCCAGTTTAGTCACCTACTGGCAGCACCACCCGAGTCTCTCTTATCTGTTTTCAGGTCTGTTTATTGGCCCCACCAGCCAGGCGCCGCGAGTGGATGAAGCACGCCATGAAGCGCTCTATGAGCTGGAGATCGCCCTGCAGCAAATGCCTGAAGGCGAAGTGGTACAGCCTTGGCTGGTCGATCGCTTATTGCGCCACCTGCTCACCGACTTAACCGGCAATACTCACCGCGCCGAGTTCTGTATCGACAAGCTCTATTCGCCGGATAGCGACAGCGGTCGCCTTGGCTTACTGGAACTCCGCGGCTTTGAGATGCCGCCCCACGCCCGTATGGGGCTGATGCAGATGCTGCTGATCCGCGCACTGGTAGCCCGCTGCTGGAAAACGCCCTACCGGGCCAAACCGGTGCGTTGGGGCAGCGCGTTACAGGATCGCTGGATGCTGCCCCACTATCTGTGGAGTGACCTTGACGACGTGCTGAGTGACTTGCGCCACCACGGCTTCGATTTTGACCTGGAGTGGTTCGCCCCCTTTCTGGAGTTCCGCTTCCCGCTACACGGTCGCTTACATACCCCCATGCTGGATATCGAATTGCGCCAAGCCATCGAACCCTGGCATGTATTGGGCGAAGAAGCCTCCGCTGGCGGCACTGCACGCTACGTCGACTCCTCAGTGGAACGCCTGGAAGTCAAAGTCAGCGGTATGAGCGGTGACCGCTATGTGGTGACCTGCAACGGCCGCCGGGTGCCCCTTTCAGCTACCGGCAGAAACGGCGAAGCGGTGGCCGGGGTGCGTTACCGCGCCTGGCAGCCGCCCTCGGCGCTGCATCCGCAAATTCCCATTCACGCGCCGCTGGTGTTTGATGTCATCGACACCTGGAACCAGCGCTCAGTGGCGGGCTGCACTTACTACGTGGTGCACCCCACAGGGCGTAATTTCGATACCTTCCCGGTCAATGCGTTTGAAGCCGAAGCGCGAAGACTGGGGCGTTTTAGTGACAGCGGTCATCGCCATGGCCATCAGGTTCCCAAGCTGGAAACCCCAAGCCTGGAACTGCCGCAGACCCTCGACCTGCGTTGGACGCCTAGCTAACATTTTTAACTAAGGAGCCTCTGATTAACGTCATGAGCGCAGGCCAGACAAGGCGAAATTAGTCGAAAAAGCGGAGTTTACATGGGTAAATGAGCATTTTGAGTCTAATTTCAACGCAGTATGGGCAAGCGCAATAGTGAATCAGAGGTTTCCTAAGCTAATGCTTTTCTCTTAGCGCCCAGTACAGGATAATCCGCCACCTACTTCTCAGGATTACAAGGATAATGACGGCCCCTGTCTCTCCCTCACTTCTCGCGTCCGTGGCTAACGGGCTCGTTGAGGATTACTTACACCAGCTAGGCAAGGGACAGCCCGGCACGTTCGACGCCATGCTCGATGGCCAGGGGCAGTTACGCCCTGGCTGGCAAAACTTACTCGGCTCATTAGAAGGCTTGGGCCCGACGGGGCGTCACCAGCAGCATGACGAGATTCAGCGCCTACTGGCTGAAAACGGCGTAATTTTTAATATGCATGATGAAACCCAGGGGCGTTCGTGGCGGCTCGACCCGCTACCCTGGGTGATTGATGAAGCACAGTGGCATGCATTAGAAGCAGGGTTAATACAGCGCAGTCGTCTGCTGAGCGCCCTCTACGACGATATCTATGGGCCCAAAACGCTCTTTGAGGCGGGGCTGCTACCCACCCAGGAACTGCTCGTCTCAGCGCATTTATTACTGCCCTGCCACCAGTCGTTACCCAATGACCGCGCGCCGATTGTTTTTCACGGCGTGGATGTGATTCAGGATACTCAGGGCCAGTGGCGGGTGATGGCAGACCGACTACAGGCGCCATCCGGTACTGGCCTTGCGCTTGAAAATCGCATACTGATGGCGCGCGCGCTGCCGGATATGTACCGCAATGCGCCATTAAAGCGGTTAGCGGGTTTTCTTGACCTACACCACCGCACGCTGATCGCCATGGCCTATCAGCATCGTGATAACCCCACGCTTATCTTATTAACACCGGGGCCGGGGAGCCCACGCTATTTTGAGCACGCCTATCTAGCCAACTACCTTAATATTGCGCTGGTTGAAGGCCAGGATTTGGTCGTTCGTGATACCCAGGTGTGGCTGCGCACCCTGGGCGGTTTGCAGCCAGTCGATGTGATACTGCGCCACTGCGACGACGCTTACTGCGACCCGTTGGAACTACGCGGCGATTCGCAGCTGGGCGTACCTGGGCTTCTACAGGCCATGCGCGCAGGCGGCGTGGCGCTATCTAATGCCTTGGGGGTGGGCATTTTGGAAGCTCCGGTGTTAGCGGACTACTTACCGATGCTGTGCGAGCATCTACTGGGTGAGACCCTGCTACTGCCCAACGCCGATGCCACGACGAAACCAGCCACTGCGCCGGTTTTTGATAGCCACCTGCAGCGTCTGGAGCCCACCACGCTCAATCTTCGCTGCTTTGTGACACGCACACCCAATGCCACTACAAAAAGCAGCACTGCCGCTAAAAATAGTGCGGCAGGCGAGTACCAAGTAATGCCCGGAGGTTTAGCCTGGGTTGGTGAGCCTGGCTTGCCATCCCTAAGCAGCACCATCGTTAAGGATGTTTGGGTTACGGCGACCTCTCCCCAGCCCCACGTTAGCCAGCTCCGCCAGGCCCGCGGCCCGGTGGTGGCCACACGCGACGGCACTGACCTACCCAGTCGAGTCGCCGAAAGCCTATTCTGGTTAGGCCGCTACGGCGAGCGCTTAGACACCCGTGCGCGACTGCTGCGAGAAGCGCTGCTCAGACTAATGGAGTACGACCAGGATGAGATCGCCGATCAGCTGCTCGATGAACTCTTGCTAGCACTGGATATCACCACGCTAAACAAAGAGGACGAGCAGCGGCTACAGGCACCGCTGATTGGCTTTGATCTAAAGCGCACCGCGCTGCTGGCCCAGTTTGATGACGTAGATCCTCAAGCATTGCAGCCACTTTTTGCACAGTTGATGCGCAATGCACGCAGCGTGCGCGACCATTTAGGCGACGACTCCTGGAGGGTGGTGCACCAACTGCGCCAGCGCATGGCCACCTTTAACCCCAGCCTAGGGGCCAGCGCGGCGCGGCGCGCTTGCGAAGGGCTTTCTGCACAGCTTGCCGCCTTCTTCGGGCTGTGTAACGAAACCATGCCGCATCACTACGGCTGGCGGTTTATGGATATCGGCCGCTTCCTGGATCGCGTGCTGGGACTGCTCTCGCTGCTCAAACTCACTCTCAATGCGCCGCATTCTCCGGGGCTGGCGCTATGGGAGGTCGTACTCGCCACCACCGATAACTTTACCGCTTATCGCCGCCGCTACCGTAGCGAGCTTCACCCTGCGGCGATTCTCGATCTACTGCTGTTCGACGAAACCAATCCCCGCTCGGTGGGCTATATGCTCAAGCGCATTGAGCGTCAGATGGATCGCCTGCCCGGCACCTCATCGCCCTACCGTAACGCTGAGCGACGGCTGTTAATTCAGGCCAATGCCGCGCTACACCTGGCCGACATCGATCGCTTAAGCCACTTGGCCGATACGCCAGAGGCGCAAGATGCCTTAGAGCAACTGCTGGATGCGTTGATTGAACCCTTAAACGCGCTTTCTGAAGCCATTAGCCAGAGCCATTTCAGCCACGTGGAGCGGCCGCGCCAGTTAGTCAGCATGGAGGCCGATGCATGAACTACACGCTGCGCCATACCACCCGCTACCACTACAGCGCCCCGGTCACACTGTGCCATAGTGAAGCGCGGGTGCTGCCCCGCAGAACGCCGCACCAGCAGTGTGGTGCCTCGGAACTGCAGATAAGCCCCGCGCCGCAGGTTCAGATGGAGCGCCGCGATGTATTCGGTAATCGAGTGCTCTATTTCGCCATGGAGGATGTCCATCAAACGCTAGATGTCACGGTAGTCACGCCACTGAGCACGCAACCCTTAGCAGCGCTACCAACCAGCTCAACTACGTGGGAACAGGTTGCTCAGCAGCTTAGCCAGAACAACAGCTTTGACATTCAACTTTACCGCCTCGACTCGCCGTTTATTCGCCGTAACGACGAGCTAGCCAGCTTTGCCCACAGCTGCTTTACCCCAGGCAGACCGATAGTTGAGGCAGCTTTAGCGCTTAATGAACTGATTTACAAAACCTTTGAGTATGACCCCAGCTTTACAACGCTAGCGACACCGCTAAGCGAGGTACTCGCCAACCGGCGCGGCGTCTGTCAGGATTTTGCTCACCTGGCGATTGGGGCGTTGCGCTCAGTAGGCCTCGCAGCACGCTATGTCAGCGGCTATTTAGAAACTCAGCCGCCGCCTGGGCAAGCACGACTTATAGGCGCAGATGCTTCCCATGCGTGGCTGGCTACCTGGATTCCCGAATGGGGATGGCTTGCCCTAGACCCCACCAACGGCACCGTGGCTGGCGAGCAACATCCGGTGTTGGCCTGGGGGCGGGATTACGCCGATGTCGCCCCGCTCAAAGGCGTTATGAACGGGGGCGGCGAGCACCGTCTGGAAGTCGAAGTCGATGTAATGCCATTGGCGGGTTGATACCTGCCCACTGACCACTAGGCCGATTCGTAGGCGGCCTTGAGACGATAAAACTCCTCTACAATAGCGGCCATTTCATCGGCGTCGTAGTCGCAAAGGCCGCTCACGACCAGCTTTTTAGAGCCCACTCCAACTGCCTCCCCGGCTGACTCAATCGAGAACTCCAGCAGCGCATCGGCACGCTTACCGTGCACCTCTAGCGAAGAGTGGTTCAGCGTTAAGCCAGGCGAAAAGCCATCCAGACGCTCGAGTGAAAATCCCATACTATCGTAGATCACCAGTGGGCGTTTGGGGTTAAACATGACCCCATGCTCTTCCATCAGCGGTTTGAGATAGTGTGGAAAATTTTTGCCTGAAAATGCGACATAGCAACGCGCAAAGGCTTCCACCACGTCGGGATCGTGGGTAATGTCGCCACTACGCACTACCTGTAAATAACACTTACCGCTCTCATCGCTAACGTGAAGAGTGCCGTCGTCTGCTTCACTAAACTTCAGCGGCGTGTCAGCGCCCACCATGTTGGTGAAACGAAATTCCATTTGCCGCGACAACCCAAACTTTGTGAGTATCAGTACAAACAGTAGATCACCGGGCACACAAAAACGGCGTGCATCCGGGTTATGAATAGGGTTGTAGTCCCCCGCCACGCCTTTGGCGAAGCGACTGGCCTGCTCTGCAGAGATCACTACATACTCTCCGCGCTGCGTGTAAAAATCCTTGAACATGGCGTTTGTTGCCTGCCTAGCGTTGAAATCGAAAACCCGTCACTGCCCAACGCCGCGCATAATGCCATAAAACACGCCCCAACAGGAGTTATCTGCTAGGGAAGCTACTATGCCAGACGCGAACACTCGTAAAAATCACCTACCTCGCCTGCTGCTGAGGGTATTGATTGGCCTACTGTTTATCATCCTGGTTTGGGTGGCGGGCAGCTATTGGCTGCTTAATAGCCAGTGGCTGCCCGCGCGCATTTCACAATTTGAGGGCATCGATATTCGCTGGGAGCAAGGTATTAGCCGACACCCAGGCCGCTGGGAAGTAGAGGGGCTGTATCTAGCTCGTGAAGATGAGGCGCTGCCGATTTCGATTGAGGCTGAACGCGCCACCCTTTCGCTCTCTCTACTGGCCCTGTTGCGCGGCGAGCTGCATATCGATGCACTCGATGCTGTGGGTATTCGCCGCCTGACCGTTGGTGACATCGCACTTGAAGCTGACGGCGAGCTACAAGTCGCAGAGACCACCTTAAGTCGCGACACACTCGCGATCCCTCATGTTTCCCTCGCTATCACTAATGGTCGTTTAGTTCGCCTAAGCGATCAAGCAACCCTGGTGCGCGCTATCAATCTTAACGCTGATGCGTCGCTCAAAACGATAACTCCTGTCAATGTTAACAGCGGCGAGTTGAACCCCGACCTACTGGCAGCGCTCTCCGCACAGCTTCAGTTGGATGCCCAGGCGGATGCCTGGGATGTCTTTATGCCCTACCTGGACGCCTTGCCCTGGCTAACCCTGGAGGGGCGCGGGGCACTGACGGGAGAACTGGAGCTAATCGCTGGCAAGTTACGACCCGGTAGCGAACTTATGTTGGACGCACCCGTGCTGCGCTTAACCGTGGATGAGCAGCGCTTACGTGCGCCAACTGACTCGCCTCGCTGGATACTGCCGGATGCCCCTCCGCCTCGCCATACGGCTACGGGTGAGGGCCAAGTGCGCTTGGCGGTTGAGAACGATCAACTACATTTTTCAACGCAGCTAGCCGATGTTGAGCTAGCCGACACGTCTCCTTACGCAGAGCACGGCGAGCTACGCCTTGCTACCCAAATTCCCAATAAGCGCCTGGATCTACTCGACCTTCCCACCTCAGCAACACTCGCCTTGCAAGGCGATATCACCCGAATGGATATGCTGGATCGATATATTTCACCAGGTGTAGAAGGACAAAATTATGCAGGAGACGGTACTGAAGGAGAGGCTACTGAAGCACAGATAGCTGCAGGAGAGAGCTCTGAACCAAAAGGCATTCACCTTTCCGGCCATGGCCAAATTGAGGCCGCGGCGAGTATTCGCCAATCGCGCCTTTATGACGCCCAACTGAGTGTTCAAGCGCCGACACTGGCAGCAGATACACGTGGATTCATTGCCCAAGGTAGCGGCTCACTAGATGCCCAGCTAACGCCACAAGAAGTTATTGAAGCAACGCTTAACTTTACCGACGCCACGTTGCACCACCAAGAGCGTCTATTGCTCGATGAAGCCGACATCAACATCGTGGCATCGAGCCCTCAAGACCCACAAACAGCCCGCGAAGAGGCATCTGCAACATTAAGCTGGCGATCTGCACGCCTGCCCAATATCGACGTTTTGCAACCCTATTTAGACGCCATTTTACCTACCCCCGCGCCACTACAACTGCTTGGCGGGCAAGCCGCCAGCCACGGCCAGCTCACCATGGCGTCGGAGCAGCTCAGCGGAGAGGTGCATTTAGCCGGCAGCGGACTGACCACTCGCTGGCAGCGCGGCGAACAAGTCGGCACGTTAACCAGCGATATGCAGCTTTTCCTCCCCATTCAACAGGCGGAGGTGGATGGCTCAGCGCTGAATATCAGCGGCACCCGGTTGAGCTGGCAAGTGGCCGATGCTGACCTGCCTAGCGAGCGCTTAGAGAGCATATTAGTGCTCGATAACGGTCGTTTTCAACGCCAAGCGAACGTGCCAAGCGGTCAGTTTTCACTGGAAGGAAGCGTGCAGCGGCTAGGCTTTTTAAATGCTTTTCTACCGGATGCACATGGCTTGGCCATCGCGGGCGAAGGCCAACTCTTCGCTCAGGGCGCCTTTCGCGATAACCGCTTGCTGGCACCCACACGGCTGCGGGTCAACGCCGACCAGCTAGAAGTCTCGTTTTTAGACTATCTCGCCACTGGGCGTGGTGAGCTTACCGCCCAATTGGATAGTACCGAGCAGGCCCAGCTCTCGCTTGGCATCCCCCGCTTTGCTTTGAGTCACCAAGGTGATGATAGCCCGCACCTGGAAGGTCGCCACTTTGCTCTCACCACGCAAACCGAGCGCTTCAGCGATGTGCTTGAATCTCCCCAGCCGGAGCACTTTATCACCCGCATCGCGCTGCCAATTACTGAGGTGCCCGATTTCACCCGCTACAACCGCTACCTGCCCGAAGGCGCGGGTATTAGGTTGCTGGACGGGCAAGCCAGCCTGGAAAGCGAGTGGCTGCTGGAAGGTTTAAACGCCCAGGGCGAAATCACCCTGCGTGCCTTTGGCGCAGAGTTAGCGTTGCTGGATCAGCGGCTACGCGGCGATTTGCACCTCTATCTAGAGCTAACCGAGGGAGACCTGGAAACACGTCGCTTCTCCGCCAATAATTCTGTATTACGCCTGGAGAATGTTAATCGCCAGAGTGAAAACGGTTCGCCGGATGCAGGTTGGTGGGTAACGCTTTCCATGTTGGATGCGCAGCTGGCGTGGCAAGACCCTATCCGTCTAGCCAGCCAGCTACGCCTTGAGATGCGCGATACTGGCTTACTTGCCCGGCTATTTTTAGCCCGTGCAAGGGACAGCGACTGGCTTGGGCGACTGCTGAATGTTCACGATATAGAAGGCACCGCGCAGCTAGAAATCAGCGGCGAGCAGATCAGCCTTAGGGACTTGGCGCTCACCGGTGGCCCGCTGCTGCTGCTTTCTGATGTCACTCTGGCCAACCGCAGCGCAAACGGCGCGCTTTATGCCCGCCTTGGCGTGTTTGGATTAGGGGTTGAACTGGAGGACAGCGAACCAACCTTGCGCGTTATTCAACCACGCCGCTGGTTTGACCGCTGGCGGGAGGCGAACCGCTCCCTAAGCCCTAATCGGTAGTCTCTTCCGATTCGCCCTTAGCGTTTTTTGCGCTCACGGCGAATCATCCTCACCCGCTCTTTGGCTTTTTGCGGCGTAGAGAGCGGTGATGCCGCCTCATCATGAGGTTTCGGCGGCACCGTGACCCAGGCAAAGACCGGTAACGCCAAGCGCCAATGGATCGCCGCCAAACGCAGTCCAAGGGTGACGCTCAGTGAGGCGGCAATTGCCATGGTCAGCGGCGCATCCAGGGCATGTAGCGCCACGTAAACGATGCCCCCGGCCATCGCTGCCGTCGCGTAGACCTCTTCGCGAAGCACCATGGGCACTCGTTGAGCCAACACATCGCGTATCATCCCGCCTGCTACACCCGTCATCATGCCCATCAAGACCGCTACCGTGCCCGAGCTGCCCAGCAGCAGTGCCTTATGAGTACCAATCACAGTAAACAGCGCCAAGCCAAACGCATCGGCGATCGGTAAAAAGCCCCTCGACAGGCGGTGGATATAGTGAAAGCCCATCAACGACAAACCCACTGTGGCTAAAATCACCCACAGGTAGGCTGGATCCGTCACCCAAAAGACCGGCCTGATACCTAGTACTAAATCCCGCAGCGTACCCCCGCCAATACCGGTCACTGCCGCCAGCACCAGCATGCCGATCGGATCCATCCGCGACCGGCACGCCAAAATCACGCCCGACAGCGCGAACACGATGACACCCGCCATATCCAGCCAATAGACCACGCCCGACACACCCTTCTCCTTTATGCTCGCTATCTTTAAAGGCAGGCAGGATAGCACCCTTCAGAGAGTATGCTCGCACCAAAAAACTCGCTTGCGGCCTAAGCGAGATAAGTTCACATAATTAGGTTACGCTGACCTAATTGTCATTAACACTTTCATTCACGACGGAGTAACACTGCTATGGACTGGAGCCCGGCTTATAGCTGGCTTGTACTCGCCTTGTTGCTGAGTTTGGCAGAGCTGACTTCTGGCGCGATGGTGCTACTCGCACTGGGTATTGCCGCTGCGCTAACAGCGGCCGTTACTGCGCTTGGGTTAACACTTCCTTGGCAATTGCTCAGCATGGGAGTTTTTACCGGGATACTGCTGCCGATCTGCATTATGGTCATTCGTCCGCGCTTCTCTCCCCGCGGTGTTGCTTATGGCACAACAGGTACAGGCGTAGAAAAAGGCAATCACTACATAACACTGCGCCGAGATTTTGATGATGCCACGGGCATTAAGGTCAACGGCGACTTCTACCGTTTACGCGTACTTGATAGCGGTGAAACCGAGCTACCTGACGGCACACCGGTCGTATTTAGACGTTTTGAAGGTACCACTGCGCTGGTCACACTACATCAGCCTGCTGACGTCACCCTGCAAGATGACAATTCCCAACGCAAGGAGCCTTAACCATGGATCTACCTATAAGCCCAGGCTTATTAATAAGCCTCATTATTGTCGTGATCGCGGTGCTGATCATTTCCAAGGGCCTGATTATAATTCGCCAATCAGAAGTGATGGTGGTTGAGCGCCTAGGTTCGTTTCACCGCGTCTTAGAAAGCGGCATTAACATCATTATTCCGTTTATCGAACAGCCCCGCGCAATCACCATGCTGCGTTATCGCAAAATGGGTGAGGACTATACCGCCATCACCACCGACGAAACCCGCATCGACCGCCGCGAAACGGTCATGGATTTCCCCGGTCAGCCGGTCGTTACCACGGATAACGTCACCGTGCGTATCAACGGTGCGCTCTATTACCAAATTATCGACCCTAAGCGCGCCGTCTATGAGGTAGAGAATATGAGCCAGGCCGTCGAAGTACTGGCGAAAACCACGCTGCGCTCGGTGGTCGGCAAAATGGAGCTGGATAAATTGTTTGAGTCTCGGGCTGAAGTGAATAACGAAATACAGGCAGCCATGGAAGAGCCTGCTTCTAAATGGGGGGTCAAAATATCCCGTGTCGAAGTGCAGGACATCGCCATGCCGGAAGAAGTGGAAACCGCTATGCGCCTGCAAATGGCCGCCGAGCGTAAGCGCCGTGCCACCGTGACCGAAGCTGAAGGTGAAAAATCAGCGGCGATTGCCATGGCCCAGGGCCAGCGTGAATCTTCAATTCTTAATGCTCAAGGTGACAAAGAGTCAGCTATTCTGCGCGCCCAGGGTGAGCAGGAATCGATTAAACTGGTGCTTAGTGCCATTGGCGATAGCGAAGAGAATAAGCGCACCGTAGTGGGCTACCTGCTCGGTCAGAGCTATATCAAGGTATTACCCAATATGGCGAAAGATGGCGAGCGGGTATTTGTGCCCTACGAATCCTCCGCCCTGCTTGGCTCTATGGGCATGTTCCGAGAAATGGCCGGTTCGCCGGAGGACACTGTGGCTAATCACCTTAAAAAAGGCCACACCAATGAGAACAATCTTCGCAGCGGAATTGTCGGCGGCGCGGCAGGCGGCAATTAACGCTGTAGTGATTAAATGACTGCTTGAGCGTTTAAAAAGTACTATTTCAATACGACCATGCTTAGTGCTATTAATATTGTCGGTATAAAGCAAGATTCGGCTGGGGCGAAAGATCCCCAGCCACAACGTTTTAACCCCTCAGCTTTTTTTGAGTGATGGGGGATCGCCATCGCCGAAAATAAGTACTTGCTTATTCGTGCTTCAGCCCTTGTGTATGAACAAGATAGAAGCGCTGGCTAGTAGAAGTATTATGACTAAGAGGTGAGTACGACCATCATGCTGCCACGCTGGCTTGTCCTACGTCACTATGCTCAGCTACTTCTACTATTGGTCATCCTGGTGATGCTTCCAAGTAGCCTCCAAGCTGCTGCTCAGCCACAGCCTCTTCAGAGCTGGGAGTATCGCTGGGGCGACTCGCCTTCCGATGCCGATGGACGTCCTGAATGGCTGCTAAGCGACTCAACAGGGTGGCAGTCGATTGACTCTCCTTCTAACCCTCCCGGGCGCGACGGGCACGAGCACCTCTGGTTACGCACTACAGTGCCCGCCGGAGACTGGAACGACCCAGTCCTCTTTATCACCAGTATCAATTTGATTGGGCAAGTTTATCTAGGTGATAAACTTATCTATCAATATGGTGAATTTGACGATCAGGGCAAAGGCGATTTTGCAGGATGGCCATGGCACATGATTGACCTACCAGGAGATGCCGTCGGCCAGACGCTCACCTTTCGCTTTTACTCTTACTACACCAGTATTGGCTTATGGGGCCAAGTCCAGGTAATGGAGCGCATAGAGGTTCTTAAGCAAGTTATCCATGACTCTGCTCAGGATCTCGGCGTCAGCGCGTTGGTCTTGGTACTCGCTATCCTGGCCACCATTTTCGCGTTAATAGGCCCCGAACGTCGCGGTTTCGGGTCTATTGCGTTGTTTGCCTACGCTTCAGGGCTGATGCTACTTGCAGAGACTCCAGCACGCCAATTCATTGCCGATAATCCATTGGCCTGGGATACACTTCGTGCGGGTAGCTACTACACCTTGCCGGTGGCCTTAGGACTATTGCTCAGCTACTGGCTGGAAGGCACCGCAAAGCGCTGGATAACGCACTTATGGGTTATCCATTTAATATATCTGGTGCTGGCCATTGGATTGGTTCAATTGGGGATGGTGAGCCTGTCATTAACCTTCCCCATTTTTGATGTGATGCTGGCCGTATCGCTCCCGGTAATGCTGGCACTTGCGCTCATGCGTTTTCAACGGCTAACCCTTGGACAACGGCTTCTGGTAGTGAGTTTTACTTTTTTTGCCCCGCTGCTGCTAGCCGATATGGCGGTTGCCCACGGTTTTGTGGGCTGGCGCAGTGTGCCCTTGAGCTACGGCACACTGGCGTTTTCTTTGGCTAACGCGGCTATTTTTCTGTGGCACTACCGGCATACACAGCAACAGCTTGCCACGGCCAATGAGACCCTTGAGCAGCAGGTAGCGGCGCGCACCGCCGATCTCGACCGGTTAGTTCAAGAGTTGGAAGGACTTTCACGCAAAGACCCGTTAACAGGCCTGCACAACCGACGCCATTTCGACACAGCATTCGAACACCAGTGCCAACGCGTTAAGCAGCATGCCAGCCAACTCTCCGTGTTGATGCTGGATGTGGATCACTTCAAACAGATTAACGACGATTTTGGACACGACGCAGGCGATGCAGTGCTGATCGAAATCGCGCTGTTATTGCGACACCACCTAAGAGATTTGGACGTGATCTGTCGCTTTGGGGGTGAAGAGTTTATTGCCTTGTTACCCGCCACCTCTCGAATCGCTGCTGAAACGCGCGCCAAGGCGCTATTAACATCCATTGCTCATCAGACATTTGTTCATCAAAGCACCTCATTACGTAAAATCACGCTTTCCTGCGGTGTCGCAACGTATCCTGATCACACTCAAGACCCTAAGAAATTGCTACGACTTGCCGATGAAGCACTTTATCAAGCCAAGCACAGCGGCCGTAACCGCTGCGTAGTATGGGAAGAGACGCTTGAAGAGCAGGGATTCATGTTCGGTAGACAGCAGCCTCAATAACCACTCCTGGTATTGGTGAATCAAGCAGCCCCCGTCGCAAGAAAGTGATCGATAAACACAGCGTAATCCTGCTCTGTGCAGTCAGCATAAGCCACCGCCAGTGTCGAAACCACCTCAACAAACAGGTCTTCACGTCCTTTTAATCGTTGGCCAACGGCCTTGGCAAAGCGCGTTGCGTCACCCTGGTTAAGCGCCTGGGCACCGCGCAGGTGTTCACGGGCGAGAATTTCCCCCCACTGCTGTGCCAACTTCCGGTATGACTTACCGCCAGAGAGTTTATGGGTGGGAAAATCTTTCTTGAACGGCGAGCGCTCGCGCACCGAAAACACCTTTCCGTTCATGGTTAGCCAACCGAGATAGGCGTCTGGGTGCTCGGCAATGGCGTGAAAAGCAGCTGCGTGGCGGATGGCTTCGTTAGGAAACAGCTTACGCCACGCCTGCTGCTGGTTTTTATCCATTAATCGAAATGCTTCTGGCGGCACCTGCTCTTTGACATCCAGGATAATGTCATCGTGCTCGTGCTCAACGCCGCCCTCAATCAAGACGTAATAACGTTCGACACCCAACGAACCGGTGCCAGCATCCAAACGCCGTGCCGTATCTTTGACACGAAAATGGTGGGGATCACTCTCTTTAATAGCGTGCTGCAGCGTTTGCTGGTACTCCTGCTCAATTAAGCGGCGCAATTGGCTGGCCACATCCGCCGGCAGGTTAGCGAGCTTGCCAGGCCGTTCGGCGAACTGGCGTCCTTGCTGCTCATCAAGGGTCGTCCACTTTTCGAGCATGCGAGCACGGCTCTGCTTATCGGCCACTTTACTCATAAAGGGCTTAAGCAGTCCCTTTGCGCTTTCAAGGGTCACTGCGTGCACAGGATTGCTATCAACGTGCTCAGCCAACGTTTGGTAATAGCCCTTTATTAACTTTTTAAGCGCTTTATCAATCGCTTTTGGATCCAGCTCAGCATTTTCACGAGCGTCTAATACGACGCTGATAGCCAGCCGCCACAGATCATATTGGTAGTCGCCAATCAGCGCATCATCAAAATCATCCATGCCGTAGCGCACTTGATCATCGTGGTGACCATAGGCACCAAAGTTGTAAACGTGGGCGTCGCCCTGTAGCCAGGTTTGGGTTTCCGGCCAGCCGCCAAACAGGGCAAAGCGCCAATCGTGCCATACATCATTCCAGTACAAATGGTTACTGCCGCGGAAAAAGCGATAGGGCGACGCAGCCATTTTGGCGTACTTGGCTTGGCGGGTGGCCGTTGGCAAGGCGTTATTCGCCTGATGGGTTGCCTCAATCACCCGCTGAGGGCGGTTATGTCCAGTCAATGCATGACTCATCGAATTGCCTTTATTGATGCAAAAAAAACACGTTGATACAAAGGTAGTCGATAACCATGAATAGATTAAGTCAGCCTCACACCGTAGCTCTAGATCCCCGCTGGGTAAAACCTCGTGGGGCGGCAATACGAAAGAAGCGCTCCACCACCTCAGCATGGGTAGCAGGGGTCATCAATGAGACGGCGACAAAAACCGGCAGATTGAGCATAAGCCCCCAGAACCCCGCGTGAATGCCCATTGGGTGTGGCCAAAGAGTCGTAAACACCACGGTAATCAGAAAGCCCGCCACGATGCCCACCATTACGCCCAAGCGAGAAGCCCGCGGCCAGAAGAACATACCGATAAAGGCAGGCAGCACCTGAGAGGCAAACCCAAGACCCACTAACAGAATCATTACCAAGCTGCCGGGCTCGGCAATGGCGAGGGGGGCGACCACGAAGAACATAATGGGCAGAATCAGCAGTCGCGCAAGTTTGCCAGTAACGCCATCCGAGAGTTTTAACACCGGCTGAAGCACATCTTTGCTGAGCGACAGCGATACTGAATGAATAAACGGCTCGCTGGAAGACATAGAGGCCGCCAGAGTACCCGCGCCGAGCAACCCGACTAATACCACCGGCAAGTGCTGTATGGCGTACTCAAGCACCACGGTATCGGCTCGGTCCAGCTCAGGAAGCGAAAAAATGCCGATAAAGCCGACAACCACCATGGGCAGAATCACCACGTAGTAAGTGGGCAACCACGTCGCACTGCGACGAATAGTACGTGCCGAGGAGGCGCTCATCCACTGCGTCCATACCGGTGGCATAAACGAGAACATGGAAACGATAATAGAGGTCGTCCAGAAGCTAAAGCTCATATCGCCGCCAGCGCCTGGCAGGGTGAGAAACTCGCTATGCTCGGCCTGAATACGTTCGAACACGCCAGCAAAACTCAGCCCGCCTGTAGCGCTGTGCACTGCCCAAAGGCCAACGGCCCAGGCGACGATCAACATCAACACGCCTTGAAAGGCATTGGTGCGTCCAATCGCCCGCTGACCGCTGGCGTAGAGATAGACCGCAATACAGGCCAGCACCAGCACGACCCCCAACCAAATCGGAATCAAACCGCCACTCATCACAAACAAAATATACGCTGAGCCAATGGTTTGCAGTACTGCGTAGGCAATGGAGCCAATCGCCATGACAATTGCCGCCAGTGCGCCCAGTGCGGGGCTCTGGTAGCGGTCAGCAATGGCGCTTGCCTGAGTTACGTGACCAAACTGCTCACCGAACTGCCACACTTTAGGGCCGAAATACCACGCGACCAGCGCTAGATACGAGAGATAAATCGCCACATAAAACACCGCTACCCCTTTGGAATAAGCCCACCCGGGCGCTCCCATAAAGGTGTAAGCACTCACACTACCGGCGGCAATCAGCAGGTAGAGCGTCACCGGCCCCATGCTGCGGCCCGCCACGCCCCACTCTTCCAAGCTATTCATGGAACGCCCTGCTCTGGCGCGTAGGCCAATCACCATGGCAATGGCGACATAGGTCAAGGTAATCAACAGTGGCCAAGGGCTATTCATGGTCGTCTCGCTCCACAATGCGGTTGCCGATCAGCATCACCACTACGCAGGCAAAAATCACCAGGTAGCTCCACACCACTAACAGAGGCAAGCCCATCACTAAGGTGGCCCTGTTTACCCAACCAATTACCGGCCACGTTCCCGCCAGCACCAGCACCAAAAACGCAATTAACAGCCCCCAGCCCGCCCGGGAGGTAGGCAGTACCCATAATCGTCGCATGGGTGTTCCCCTTAGTGATTTGATGACTGCTTTTAAACGCTAACCCCTCACTTTACACACGGGGTTTCTGTTCATCACTGGTCTAACTGCCTCGCCATTACCGTAACGTGCTCTCTCCGATACTCAATGTTTTCCTCACCCTGCCATCCCAGCCGTCGATACAGAGCCTGCTGATCAGGGGTATAGAGATATAAGCGATCACAACCACCCGCAGTTGCTTCGGCTTCCACTCGGCGTACCAAGGCAGAGGCAATGCCCTGCCCCCGCCATTCGGGTACGACAAATACGGAGGCAAGCCAGGGGGTAAGTTCGCGGCGTATGCTCATGTCATCGGCAATGAGGCTAGCGGTACCAACAGGGGTTTCGTTTTGTATCGCCACAAAAATGGAAGGCACGCCAGCCTGGCCACATTTGGCTTTAGTGCGCTCAATGGCTTGTTCTAGTGTGAGCCCAGGATGCAAATGGCCCCAGGCGGAGAATGTCCAACCTGCGACGACTTCAGCATTAGGGTCTTCAGCTCTTAACCGCTGGAGGGTGATATCGCTTCGCATAAATGGCGCCTTATCTTATTTAGCACAAGCGAATACAGTAGCGATATATGGGTAGACTGGCCAGCGCCGATACCTCCCGAACACACTGCTAGCCAGAAGTTTAACGCTGTTAACGTTTACAAAACTGCAACCAGATTGGCTTATCTCAACTTGAAAGTACTTGCCCACGTAAGACTAGGTCGCAATGCAATTAAGAACCCCCTTATTAAGATCATCAACAAAGCGCCAGTTTCGAGTTACCGTCCCTAAGCCAGAGGGCACCCAAAAGGCAATTCGCGAGCATGCAACGTTTTTACGAGCCCGTTGCGAGTCAGTTTCATCCTATCCAATAGATACCTTTGACAGAGACTAAAGCATGAGAAAATAAAGGGTTCTTCGCCTGATGTTAGGACAGGACTTCTTAACCTCTTAGGTGCTAGTCTGTTAATAAAATAACGTTGAGTAAAGACTCACGAATGCAACCTTCCTTGAGACGCCCGCACCGTCTTGCATTGGCAACCATTGCCCCGCGCATTTTTGCCTTTTGCCATACTTTCGGCTTAACCGTATGGATCGCCGTAATAGAAGGCAGCGGCTGGACACTTATTCTGCCTGGGATTTTGCTGCTGCTATGGCCCGGCGTTGCCTATGCGCTTGCTGCAAACGCCCAGAACTCAAAGCGTGCCGAATTCAGAAATCTACTCTATGACAGCCTGCTATTTGGTTTTTGGTGCAGCGTGCTGGATTTTTACATTTTAGCCACGATCACCATTGGTCTTGCCTGTTTGATGAACAATTTAGTGGTCGGCGGAGTACGCAAGATGCTTGTTGCAGCCGTACTTTTCACTACCGCAGCCTTGATAGGAAGCGCCCTAACAGGCTTCAATTTTCGACCCTATGTAAGCAACAATTTAGACATTTACCAATGGGCGGGAGCAGTCGTCTATTTTCTAACCATCGGCCGCGTAACGTACAGTCAGAATCGTCAGATTGGACGCAGCATTGGCGAGATAAAGTTTCAGAACCGAGTCTTTCACGCCCTGCTTGATCTCGGGACGGTGGCAAATCGTGCAGCCAATATCCATACCCTGCTGGATGACTCCTTAAACCACCTACACTCCCATTTCCCCGACTACGGTTTTGCTGTTTTTGTACAAGAAAGGCAACGTTCTGAAGTGACACGCTACTCGTCTTTTGCGGGACTAAGCCCAAAGGATGAACAGCGTCTAAAGCATCTATTGGCCAGCGTTCATAGGCAAAGATTACAGCCGGGCACACTGCCACAAACAGTCGAAGGCGAGAACCTATATGTTATGTCCATGGAGGATCGCCTAAGCTTGTACGAAGGCTGGCTGATCATGAAAGCTCCCAGCAGAGAAGACGGCTTGGAGCAAATACTCTCCCTCTTTGCCGACCAACTGGCGGCCGCTACCGAAAATAAATTGCTAAATTTGGAACTTAAAAAAACGGCTGAGCGTGACGGACTAACCGGGCTTTATAACCGAGGCTTCTTGGAAGCCGCACTGCAAATGAGCATTCAGTGGAAGGCGCAAACACCGAGCCTGGATTTTGCTGTGTTGATGATGGATGTCGACAGGCTCAAGGAAGTGAACGACCATTATGGACACGTCGCAGGCGATCAACTGCTTTCTAGCGTTGCCAAGTACCTGCAACTTCACTGTAGAGACAGCGACATACTTGCACGCTGCGGTGGCGATGAATTCGTCATTCTGTTTCCCTCTGCCGATCTGACGGCAGCTAAGCGTGTCGCCAACTTGATCAGAGAAAATTTGCCTGAGCAACGTTGCATTATCGATACCGCTAACGGTGAACGTGAAGAATTGGCGCTTCATTTGAGTTTGGGATGCGCCAGCTCCAGCGAAGTGCCTGCCCTACAGGTTTTTGCGCTAGCGGACGAGCGCATGTACGAAGACAAGAACCAGCACCGCAAGCAAAGAGTAGATGACCTGGGTACCGCGGGCTGGATACCCTTATAAAAACTTTCTCACAAGCCACTGACAAACGCCTGCCCCCACTGATCGCCATGTACCAGTTCACTTAATGACAGGCGGGAGCGCCAGCCTTTGACTTCAAGTTCTGGCTGGTCTAAAAAATCACTCACGTAGCCAAGACAGAGATACGCCAGCGGATAAACGTGCTCAGGCAGATTCAACGCCGTGCTTAGCTGCTCTTGGTCAAGAATACTTACCCAACCAACGCCAATACCTTCTACCCGCGCAGCTAACCAAAGATTTTGCACAGCGAGACAAGTACTGAAAAGATCGGTATCCACAATGCTGTTACGCCCCAGCACATGGGGACCGCCCCGGCTGCGGTCGCAGGTAATACAGAGATTAAGTGGGCTCTCCATAATACCTTGCAGCTTAAGGCTGCGGTAATGCTCTTTACGTTCGCCTTCAAAGCGCTCGGCGGCCTTCTGGTTCTCTTGCTCGAACATCGCCAACACCGTTTCCCTGACGCTACGGCTTTCAATCACGATGAAATCCCAGGGCTGCATAAACCCTACAGAAGGCGCATGATGCGCTGCTTCCAAAAGGCGGGTCAGTACGTCAGGGGGGATCCGGTCAGGCAGAAACTGCGAGCGCACATCGCGCCGCTCGTGTATGGCGCGGTAAAGGCCACGCCGCTCAGCATCGGAAAAACGGTGGTTAGAGGTGGTCATGGCGCTGATTGGGCCTTTTGCTGATCTGTTTTATAGACAGTAAGAGTCTACACGAGCTCAGCCTAGCCGCCATCTCAGCGGGTTGGTTTGGCGTAAAACGCCGTCATCGTCCCAGTCATCCCATCCGGTAAAGGGAATGGGTAGTTCACTATCCAAGTTCTTCAGACGAGAGACCCAAGTCGCTTTGCAGGTCTCTAGGTGACCAATGATGTCGGCCTCTTCTTGATAGCGAATACCACCGCCCTGAATGCCGTAGCTCACCTGAGGCGCCAGCACGTTAAAGCCAACGTAGTACAAAGATGCGTGCATGGGCCACAGCCAGTGCACCATATTGCCAGCGCGGCCAAAGGGCTGAAACGCCTTCTCTGGCGAGCCTGTGGTGACTGACAGCATTGTCTGTTTTCCGCGATAGTAGCCATGATCGTAACGCATGCGGCTTGTATAGCGCCCGCCATACACCAGCACCCGATCAAACCAGCCTTTCAAAATGGCAGGCTGGGCGTGCCACCACAAAGGGAACTGGAAGATCACTAGGTCAGCCCACTCCAACCGCGCCAACTCCCGCTGGACATCCTGCGGTAATGTGTTTTGCTCGTAGTGAGCCCGCTGCTCATTGAGGGGATAGAAGTAGTCCGAGGCCACGGCGCTATGCGGATATTGCTCAGCGCGCTCCACCGGATCAAACTGCTCAGCATAGAGATCATCTACTTCTACTGTATGGCCCTCACCCACCAGTTGTTTTACCGCTACATCCACTAGGCCGCCATTAAACGATTTGCGTTCAGGATGAGCCAAGACGATCAACACATTCATTCTGCGCTTCCCCTATTGATTGGTTCAACGACAGACTAGCCTGTTCAAATACGCTCAAACATTCGCGAAAAATGACAACTCAGTTTGCATGAATGAACAACAAGTAAGGTGGGACGATCTAGCAATTGCAGAAGAGGGGTCGCTATCCGGCGCCAGCCGAGCGCGGCGTATTAGCCATACCAACGTCTCCAGGTGTTTAAGCGAGATGGAACAAAGTCTAGGCGTGACTCTTCTCAATAGTGGCTAAGTTGCCGCTGCGACACACATCACTCTTGTTCCAATCCCGCTAAGAACTGTTTAAGCAGCTCATCGAGTTGCGCTCGTTGATCTTCAGTCAGGGCGCTCACCAGCTGTGCCTGGGTTTCCACATGGGCAGCAACGGCTTCATCGATTAACTCGAATCCACGTTGAGAAAGAGAGATGAGAAAACCACGACCATCGTCGGGGTTTTTGACCCGCTCGATCAACCCCGCCTTTTCCAATTGATTGATGCGGTGGGTCATGGTGCCCGAAGTCACCATGGTGGATGCCATCAAATCCCCCGGCGATAGAGCGTAAGGCTCCCCCTCACGACGAAGAGTTGCCAGAACGTCAAAGCTCGCGTCAGTTAGACCGTATTTCGCCCAGGTCTTCTCCATTGCGCGCATTAAAGCGTGGTTCAGCCGTTTGACCCGCCCGATGGTACCCATCGGCGCAACATCAAGGTCGGGCCTCTCCTGCCGCCACTGTTTGAGAATGTTGTCTACATGATCCATAAGCGTATTTTGCGCCTAATTACCTTGACGTCAAGATTAATCACACATAACTTGATATCAAGATACTTTCGAAACGGTACCGATGAGAACATCGCCAATGACATCATTAAGCACTACCCGCACCCACTCACGCACAAGAGTTTGGCTTGCCCCTCTGGTGTATCTGTTATCCGGTGGCGCCTTGCTGGGGTTATCGACTAATTTGGCGAAACTAGCCGGTGATATTCAGCTATCAGCGCTCGCTTTTCTGTTTTGGTCAATTTCAGGAGCGGCGCTTATTCTCTTGGTTCTCGCGGCCTTCCGCGGCAATCTACCGCCGGTAAACCTCCGCACCGTTGAGTACTACGCTATTTCAGGTCTGCTGGGCGTAGCGGGTGCCAACCTGCTTTTTTTCTCAGCCATCCCCCATGTGGGTGCTGGGTTCGTGGCATTAATCATCACCCTGCCGCCGCTACTCACCTACGTGGGCGCACTTGCGTTAAAAATGGAGCGGTTCCAGATGTTGCGTGCGACGGGGGTTATATCAGCCCTCGCGGGGGCCGTCACCCTCGCCTTCCATAAGTTTTCCGCCCCAGATGCTGATTATCTTTGGATTCTCCTCGCTTTAATTGGCCCCGTTCTGCTGGCTATCGGCAACCTCTACCGAACCTTACGCTGGCCAGAAGGCGTATCTAGCGATGCGTTGGCGCCTGGGATGCTTATTGCTGCGGCCATCATTCTACTCAGCGTAGGGTTTCTGCCCGGCTTCTCACTGAGCGTTCCAACAGAACGTTACCTGCCGTTCTTGCTGATTGCACTTCAGGCGATGGTCTTCGCAGGCCAGTTCTTACTGCTCTTTCTGCTACAGAAAAGCGGCGGCCCGGTGTTTCTGAGCCTATTGGGTTCCGTCGGTGCCGTGGTAGGCGTTCCGGTCGCCATATTGTTGCAAGGAGAAACCGCTCCCGAGGGATTACTACTAGGCACCCTGTTAATTGGTGCAGGTATTGCCCTGCTCAATATTGGTAAAGCCAAACAAGCGCCTAATAAAATCGCCTAAACGAAGAGAACCACGATCATGGCTGGACGCCCCGTAAAGTGGCTCATCAGTAGCCGTTAAACAGCGTTAATTTTTACTATTAAAAAATGCGCCGCTGCATGTAGTGAGTATTATCTTCAGTTTTACAAATGCGAAACCCCATACGCTCGTATAGCGCTATTGCAGGGTTGATACAAAACACACGGAGCCGAAGTAAGCCGATTCCCGACTGTTGGGCGATTTCCTCCGTGTAGCGGATTGCCGCTGTACCTAAGCCTTGACGCCGCCACATATGATCAATTTGTAACTCTCGAATATAATAAGCGGCTTCGTCATGATTGATGCATAACAATCCTACTGGGCTAGCGTTAATCACTAATTCGTAACTGTCTAACTCATCCCACTGTTTATCAAACAGGGCTGTATCCCAGCGCATATCCAACTGTTCGTAGTAGGCTGACATATTCTGAACAATGATGTTTTCCGCGAACGCCTTGTCGTTAGTAGACCGAATAATAGGCGTCATATCTCGATATCCTAGTGCTGCTTTCACGAACTTGCAGCAAGAAGTGCAGTGTTAGCTTGGGCTATTTCATACTGACTAAACACGTGCACACCATGTTCCCGGAGCAGTGCGGCTGTTACTCCCATACCCGGTATTTGTTTACCAGAGAAACTGCCGTCATAAATAGCAGTGCTTCCGCATGAAGGACTGAACTCAGCAAGCACCGCGACGTCGATATCGAATTTACGGCACAGGTTCAAAGCGATAGAGGCACCTGCTAAAAATTCATTAGTCACCTTGCCACCATCGCTTTCGATAACATCGATCTCACCGTGTAAAACGCCCTTGCCACTGCCTTTGAAAATTTCCGCGGGCGGCCTGGGAATACTCATCCCCGACTCAACTTCGGGGCAGACAGAAACAATTCGACCTTCCGAACGCCATTGCTCAACGATCTGATCATCCACGGAAAGAGCGCCACCATCATAGCGAACCTTTTTACCCAAAAGGCAGGCGCTCATTAATACCCTTCTCAAATCGCCGGTCTCCAGTACGGTGGTTAACTTAAAACTGATACTTCATATGCCCCTAACTGAGTGCTCTCTTCTAATTATCATCCATCAAACTTTAGCTGTTTTCAAAAGTACACATCGATGATGTCCTGCTTCGCGCTTGAAGCCACTGACGCACTATTTCAATGCCTTCTTCATTCACTAACAGCCCCAAGTGCGATGTGCCGGGGACAGTGACGACATCGGCGTCTGGGACATGCGGTCGAACGGTAGACTCAAAGCGATCGGCGAAAAAGGCTTCATCCTCGGCGCCGGTTAGGAAAAGGCTCGGCACATTGATAGAACGAAGGTCATCGGGGTAGTTAGAGGGATTAAACCCCGTCATCAGCCGATAAGAATAAGCCAGTGTCTCTGACCCATCCCGGTACTCAGGAGGTAAGTTAAATTGCAGCACGGTCACGCCATTCAAGCCTTTTACGCCGAGCCTGTTGAGAAGAGATAGCGAAATAATTTTAGCCACACTCGGCTCAGCCCATCCCCCCGAGTTATTACGAACGGTAGGGGCGTCGTGCGCCAGATAGGGTGCCATCATGAGGTATGCAGCGGCAAGGTGCCCGTACTCCCCACCAGCAAAGCGTATAGCAAGTCCTCCGCCTGACGAATGCCCACCCACCACTAATCTGGTTATTGCTGAGTTTTCCGTTTTGACGTGATAAATAAAATCAGCCAGATCGTCCTCAAGCTGATGGATATAGTCGATATCGCCGCGCCGAACAGGAGATGGCCCATGCCCTCGAATATCTGGGGTGTAAACAGCGGCGGCGCCTGAAGCTGCCAATTCGCGAGCAAAAGTTGCCAGATATCGACTATCGGTTCCTGAGCCGTGCACGAGCACCAGCGCCGTGTCGGATTCACTTGGGTAATGGCGATATGAAAGTGTGGTGCCATCCCTTGCTTCAAACGACTGAAGTGCTGGCAGTGGATCTGCTGCACCGTGCTCAGACACTAACGCTTCGAAATCCAAGCCGTTCGCATTAGTGCCTGTCGACATTATTAAAAATACTCCTATCACCAAGGCCAGCATATATTGTCGCACTGCTCGCTCCTGACCGCATACGCCGGGCAAAGCGACGGCTAAGCTTTCGCTACAAACTTTAAACCAAAACGCCAAGGCACTGCCATGGCGTTTATCGTTTTCCCTCGCTACATCACACACTACCCCAGTTGAAACGGATAAACCGGGCCAATTTTCAGCAGTTGAGTGAGTTCATCCAGTGCGGCAAGTGACTCTTCCGCCAGCTGTGGATCGGCCAAATCGTCCGGAGCGAGGCGATCGCGATAGTGGCGCTCCACCCACGCGGTAAGATCAGTGTACAAAGCATTGGTGAGCAGCACGCGGCCAGAGAGCGCTGCACGTTCGGCATCTGTTAGCACCACGCGCAAACGCAGGCAGGCGGGGCCACCGCCGTTGCGCATGCTCTGCTTGACGTCTTTAACGATCACTTCGCTGATGGGGTTATTGCCTGCTAGCAGATAATCCTGAATGGTGCGCCATACCGCCTCTCGCTCCTGGCATTCGCCGGGCACTACCAGCGTCATGGTGCCATCCGGGTTGGAAAGCAGCTGCGAGTTAAAGAGATATGAGGCTACCGCATCCTCCATGCTTACCGCTTCCAAGGGTACGCGCACAGGAATCAGTGGGCTGGCCATTTTAGCGCGCAACTCGTCAAGCGTGCCCTCTTCATCCAGGAAGGCCATTTCGTGGTAGAGCAGCACAGGGCCGTTGCCGACTGCAATGACATCGTTATGGAATACACCCGCATCGATAGCATCCGGGTGCTGCTGGGCAAACACCGTTTGCGCTTCCGTTAGCCCGTGCTGGCGGGCTACAGCCTGGCTGGCTTCCAGGGTTTGCCGGGCGGGGTAGCGCTGGGGTTCGCGATCGCCGCTACGCACGTCACCAAACGTTTGGCGGCCATATACGAACAGGTGAACGCCTGGTTCGCCATGCTCACCACACAAACGGGTGTGATTGGCCGCACCTTCATCGGAAAAGGCTGGGGTAGCGGGCAGCACAGGGTGGTGGCAGAAGTGCTGTTCGTCACGGAAGATTGCCTGCAGCACGCGGCCAGTGGTTTGCGGCTCCAGGTAGCGGTGAAAGCTGGATTGCAGATTCGCTGGGGTAAAGTGTACCCGGTTATCTGATGCGTCGATGCTGGGGGTAATGGTACCCGCGTTAGCCGTCCACATACTGGAGGCCGAACATACCGCTCGCAGCAACTGTGGGGCTTCAAGAGCGGCGCGAGCCAATACCTCACTGTTGCTACCGCTAAAACCTAAATCGCGCAGTGCGCCAATATCCGGGCGCTGTTGGGGCGGCAGAACGCCCTGGGCGTAGCCCGCGTCCATCAGCGACTTCATCTTAAGCAGCCCCTGCAGCGCGCCCTCTTTGGGGTTGGAGACCAGGCCGCCATGGCTCATGGAAGCGACGTTGCCCACGGCCAACCCAGAGTAGTTGTGGGTTGGGCCGACCAGGCCGTCAAAATTGACTTCCCTGACGCTACTGATATCGGCGGCACTCATAGACTCACTCCCGGCGGCAGGGTCTCGGGCATCTCCAGGCTGTCAGCTTCCATGGAGGCCACCGGGTAGGCGCAGTAGTCTGCCGCATAAAAAGCACTGGGACGGTGATTGCCGCTGTCACCCACACCACCAAAAGGTGCATCGCCGGAGGCGCCGGTGGTTTGGCGATTCCAGTTGACGATTCCGGCGCGAATACGCAGCAGGAAGTCGTCCCAATCGGCTCGATCGCCGCCGATTAAACCGGCGGAGAGCCCGTAGCGTGTGTTATTGGCAAGCTCAAGCGCTTCATCCCAATCGCGATAGCGGTGGATTTTCAGCAGCGGGCCGAAGTGCTCCTCGTCCGGCACATCAAGACCGGTCACATCAATCAGCGCGGGACTTAACAGGCTGGTGTTCTCTTCCAGGCGCTTCATACGATTGATCACCGTGCCGCCCATGGTTTCCAACTCTTCTTGGGCTTTCAGCAGGCTATCCGCCGCCGCTACGCTGACCAAACCGCCATAGAACGGCGCAGGATTTTCCTCGAACTGCCCTGCCACGTGTAGCTTGGTGATCGCCTCTGAAAGCGCATCGATCAAGCGATCACCGACGGCCCCTTCCGGCACCATTAATCGCCGCGCGCAGGTGCAGCGCTGGCCACCGGAGAGATACGCCGACTGCAGAATGGTTAGCACCGCTGCCCGCTCGTCGTCGATATCCTTCACTACCAGGGGGTTATTGCCGCCTAGTTCCAGCGCCAGAATTTTATCCAACTGTCCGGCAAACTGCTGGTGCAGCATACCGCCCACTTTGGCACTACCGGTAAACAGCAGGCCATCAATATCGGGGTTACCTGCCAGCGCTTGGCCCACCGGCACACCGCCCTGCACCAGATTGATAACGCCTGCGGGAAGCCCAGCTTCCAGCCAGCACTGCAGCGTTAAATCTGCCGTCAGCGGGGTTTGGTCGCTGGGCTTGAAGACCACACAGTTGCCCGCCAATAACGCAGGCACCATATGGCCGTTGGGCAGGTGGCCAGGGAAGTTGTAAGGGCCAAACACCGCCATCACGCCATGAGGACGATGGCGCAGCACCGCATTTGCACTGCCCACCACTTTTTCCCGTTCACCGGTGCGTTCGTTATACGCCTTAACAGAGAGCCCGATCTTACCCACCATCGCACCCGCTTCGGTACGTGCTTCCCAGAGCGGTTTGCCGGTTTCACAAGCAATCGCCACTGCCAGGTCTTCACCGCGTGCTTTCAGCACCTCGGCAAAACGCTCGACAAGCGCCTGGCGCTCGGCAAAGGGTGTGCGCGCCCAGCCGGGGAAGGCTCCGCGGGCGGCTTTCACAGCGGCCGTAACCTGTTCTGAGCTAGCCGTCGCTGCTTGCCATAGCGACTTGCCAGAAACGGGATCGTGCTTGCTCAACGGCTCTGCGTCGCCTGCGACCCAGGCGCCATTGATCAGTTGCTGCTGTTGGGCGTGCATAAAAACTCTCCTGTAAACATCGCCTAGGAAACCTCTGATTAACTATTGCGCTTGGCCATACGGCGTTAAAAATCGCCTCGTGCGCGAGTCCGATCAAAATGCTCATTTACACCCGTAAATTCGCACGCGAATCCGATCCTTTTTTCGTTGATTTTTGCCTTGTCTGGCCTGCGCTCATCACATTAATCAGAGGTTCCTTAGGTCTCGAGTAGCCGTAGGGTATCGCCGGTGGCAACGCCTAAGCGCTTCGCTTCTTGTTCGCTTAGCACGATGGTGTTGTCATCAGTTGGCCCGCGGCCTATCCAACTGGCGGTAAAGTGCAGCATCTGGGTGGTGGCGGCCAGCCAGCGGCTGACGCTCTCTTCGCTTGCCCCGGCAGATACTTCCACTTGGCAAAGCCGTGAGTTGCGGATGGCACGTACGTCGTCAATGTAAGCCTCCACCGTGGGGCCGCCATCGAAAATATCGATATAGCCTTCCCAGCGCAGCCCCTCTTTCTTAAGCATCTCCAGCGCCGGGCGGGTATGACGATGCACCTGACCAATACAGGCCCGAGCCTCTTCGGCCATAAAGGTGGTGTAAATGGGGAACTTGGGCATCAGCTCGCCAATAAAGCTCTTCTGCCCCAGGCCGGTTAGGCGGTCAGCTTCGCTGAAATCCATAGGGAAGAAGTGTTTGCCCAGGCTCTCCCAGAAGGGACTGGTGTTGTTCTCGTCGAACACACCGCGCATTTCCGCTAATACTTTGTCGGGGAAACGGTCGCGAAACTGGGCAATAAACAGCCAGCGTGCTTTGGAGAGCAGCGCGCCGTTGCGCAAATGTTTGTTGGCTTCGCCGCGGTATTCCGGTCGCAGAAACAGCGAGCACACTTCGGCATCACCGGTATGGTCGGAGCTTAAAAACAGCGTATCGATGGTGCGGTGCAGATCCAGCTGAACCGAGGAGTGGGCCAACGTGCCCAGCCGGTAGTTGTAGAACGGCACTTCACGGCCAACCTGCCCCTCAATGGCGCAGCAGCCCGCCAGCTCACCGCTGACTTCATCCTCTAGTACAAAGAAATAAAGCCGGTCATCCACCGGGGTGCGCTCTTCAAAGGCACTGGCAGCCGCTTCAATCTTACCGGCTAGAAACTCGCGGTTATCCGGCAGCGAGGTAAAACCAACCCCTGCCTGCTGCGCAAGCGCCTGAAGCCCATCCAAATCATCACGGGCAATGGGTCGAATGCGCATTACATTTCTCCTTCATCGAGCGCGTCTACCACGCTGGGGAGCGCTAGCGGCGCGGCGAGCACCGCTCGCCCTTCCGTAACGCCCAACCGCTCGGCATGCTCCGCTGAGAGCATCAGCTGGCCCGTGGGTGACAGCGCGTAGCGAGCGACGATGCAACGAAACTCGCCAAGCTTTTGATTGGCAACCAGCGCGGGTTCAGCATCCGGCAAAGCGTGTTCAGGGCGAATGCGTACCGGGTGCCAGGCAGCACTGCAGAAGGTTTCCAACCGTTCGCGCTCGGCTTTGACGATCGGCCCGGCGTCGAAAATATCCACATGGCGAGAGCGCACAAAGCCCTCCGCCAGCATCTCTTCCAGCGCCTCTTCGTGGGCTGGGTGTTCCCGGCCGATCGCCGCCCGCGCCTGAGGCGTTAGCAGCGGCAGATAAAGCGGGAACTGGGGCATGACTTCGGCGATAAAACTTTTCGAGCGTACACCGGCAATATGATTCATATCCTGGAAGCTGCGGGCGAAAAAGTGCCGCCCTACGCTCTCCCAGAACGGTGACTCATTGCGGGCATCCAGGTAGCCGGGAAACGCCACCGCCAGAATGCGCGAAAAGCGCTCCGGGTACTGGGCGATAAACATCAGCCGCGCCCGGCGCAGTAGGCTCTCCGCGCTAGTGCCTTTATAGCGCGGGTTAAGCGAAAAAGCGCACAGCAGGGTAGCGTCCGACACTTCATGGGAGAGCGCTAGCGTCTGCACCTCGCGACGTACGTTCAACTGCTGCGAGGCGTGAATCAGCGTTTCCTGGCGGTAGGTGTAGTAGGCCTCATTGGCACCCGCCTGGGCACGAATGGTGGCGGTACCCAGCACTTCCTCGCGTGAGTCGTCAGCCAGCACAAACGTATAGTGCTCGTTTTCTGGAAACTCGACGTCACCATTAAAGGCGTCTTGAGAGCGCGCAATGCGCTCCTGAAGCCGCTCACGGTTAGCAGGCAAGTTGGTAAGCTTAGGTACTGCATGCTCGGCTAATTGCTCAAGCGCCGTGAGATCAGACGCTTTAACGGGTCGAACTACCAGCATCCTCGACGCCCCCTCTTCAGTTAACACGACTGACGCAGCCTGTTGCTCACTCATGCTTCCGCAACTAACCGCTCAATCGCACGCTCTAAGCGCGCCATGCCGTCGGCGATATCGGCTTCAGGAATGACCAGAGAAGGCGCCATGCGCAGCACGTTCGGCCCGGCAATAAGCGCCATCAAGCCCTCTTCAATCGCCAGCGGCAGAATGTCTTTGGCGCGGCCTTCATAGGCATCCGACATTTGCGCACCGATCAATAAGCCCATACCGCGAATCTCTTTAAACACGCCGTGCTTACGGTTGATGGTTTCTAAGTGTTCGCGGAACAGATCGTGGCGATGCTTAACGCCTTCGAGTACCTCGGGGGTATCGATAAACTCAACCGCAGCCAGGGCAACGGCTGATGCCAGCGCATTGCCGCCGTAAGTAGAACCGTGGGTGCCAACAACCAGCGATTTAGCCACCGAGTCGATTGCCAGCATGGCGCCAATGGGGAAACCGCCGCCCAGAGATTTGGCGCTGGTAAGAATGTCCGGCGTGATGCCGTAGTTCTTATAAGCGTAGAGTTCGCCGCTACGACCAACGCCGGTTTGCACTTCGTCAAAAATCAGCAGCGCATTGTGCTCGTCGCAGAGATCGCGCAGCCCTTGGAGAAATTCTTGGGTGCCGGGCACGATACCGCCCTCGCCCTGCATAGGCTCAACCATAATCGCGCAGGTGTCGTCGCCCACAAGCTTGCGCACGCTTTCTAGGTCGTTGTAATCGGCGTGCAGAATGCCGCCAGGAACTGGCCCAAAACCCTGGGAGTACTTGGGCTGGCCACCCACGCTGACAGTGAAGAAGGTGCGGCCATGGAAGGATTGATAGAACGAGATGATTTTATCTTTGTACTCACCGTGATTATCCACCGCCCAGCGACGAGCAAGTTTAAGCGCAGCTTCGTTAGCTTCACCGCCGGAGGAGCATAAGAACACCTTATCGGCGAAGGTACGCTCGACCAGCGTCTTGGCCAAGTTCAGCGCTGGCTCGTTGGTATACACGTTGGAGAGGTGCCACAGCTTTTCGCCCTGCTCTTTGAGAGCGTTAACCAGCACCGGATGGCAGTGGCCAAGGGAGTTGACCGCGATACCCCCGGCAAAATCGATATATTCACGCCCCTGTTGATCCCACAAGCGGCTACCTTCACCACGCACGGGAATAACCTGCTGCGGTGAGTAGTTGGGCGTCATGTAGTGGTCGTAATCTTGACGGCTTGGGGTATGGCTCATGGGACGCTAGCTCCAGTGGAGGAAAGTAGTAACAACAGTATAAGGCGGCAAAGAGCCCCAGTGCTTTCAGCAATGGGACGGCAAATTATGAATAGCGGCGTCTTGGCGTACTACTCAACCGCCTTGAAGAACTCTAAAAGAGCCCCATACTTATTAGCAAGCTATGCGATTATTCGCTGAGCTGCGTTGCATAGTGATGAGCACCGACACTCAGGATGAGAGGAGACCAGCGTATGCAGATTGATCTAAGCGGCAAACACGCCATTATCACGGGTTCGACGGCAGGCATCGGTTTTGCAATTGCTCAAGCACTCGCCAATGCTGGCGCAAACGTGGTCGTGACAGGACGCACCCAGGGGCGAGTTGACGACGCCATCGCCGCGCTTAAAAACGCTACCCCCAATGCCAAGGTGGAAGGCGTGGCGGCTGATCTCGGTACTGTTGAAGGCTGCCAAACGCTGATCGAAAAGCAGCCCAGCGCGGATATCCTGATCAATAACGTGGGTATTTTTGCGCCCCAGGACTTTTTCGATGTAGATGACGCTACCTGGCAACAATTTTTTGATGTCAATGTGATGAGCGCCGTACGCCTTTCCCGCCACTACGCTCAGGGCATGCGCGAGCGTGACTGGGGCCGCATACAGTTTGTCTCCAGCGAGTCGGGGATCAACATCCCCAGCGAGATGGTGCATTACGGCATGACCAAATCGGCGCTGCTCTCCGTCTCTCGCGGGCTGGCCAAAGTGCTCAGCGGCACCCAGGTCACCGTGAATGCTATTCTACCTGGGCCGACCCGTTCAGAAGGCGTGCTCAAGATGATTGGGGAGATGGCGAAAAAAGAGGGCATCTCTCAGCAAGAGATGGAAGAACGCTTTGTTAAAGAAAACAGACCCTCTTCTATTATCCAGCGCTTGGCGACACCCGAAGAGGTCGCGAGCATGAGCGTCTACGCTGCCTCTCCCCAAGCCAGCGCCACCACCGGGGCGGCACTGCGCGTGGAAGGCGGCATTGTGGATACGTTAACCTAATCCTTTTTTAACCCAGGCGCTCTTCCCGCGGTGTCATGCCGAAATGGTGCCGGTAGGCGGTAGAGAAGTGGGCGCCAGAGGAAAACCCCGTGGCAAACGCAATATCGCCTACCGGCCGGTCACTATCGCGCAGCTGTTTGCGCGCCTCTTGTAAGCGTAAATCCAGGTAGTAGCGACTAGGTACCGCCTGCAGATACTTTTTAAACAGCCGCTCCAACTGACGCCGAGAAATGCCTAGATGCTCGGCAAGCTCCAGGGTCGAGAGCGGCTCCTCAATATTGGCTTCCATCAACGTTACGGCATCCACCAGGCTTTGTGGCGCGTGGCCCAGGCGACTGCGCAGCGGCACGTGTTGGCGTTCATCTGCCAAGCGAATACGGTCGCAGACAAATTGCTCCGATACCTGCTCAGCCAAGCGGGCACCGTGGTGCTGGCCAATCAGCGTGAGCATCAAATCCATGGCCGCAGTACCGCCCGCGCAGGTCAGCCTGTCGCGATCAATTTCAAACAGCTGTTGAGAAAGCGTCACTTGCGGATAGGCTTGAGAAAAAGCCTCAAAACGCTGCCAGGGCAGCGTTGCACGATAGCCTTCAAGCAACCCACAGCGCGCCAATACCTCAGTGCCCCCGGCCAACCCACCTAGCGCCACGCCGCGCCCCTGGTGCCCTCTCAACCACTCATTCAACTTCGCGGGCAGTGTATAGGGCAATGGCGTGGGTGCGCATATTAATAGCAGGTCTAGTGGGCCTAAGGCAGTACTTAGCTCGTGCTGAGCTATTAGCGAAAGCTGGGCGCTACTTCGCACGGGCTCATCATTAAGGCTAAGCGTGACGGTCTGATAAAGCATTTTCCCACTTAGTTGGTTAGCCATTTGCAGCGGTTCCAACGCGCTGGCGTGGGTTAATAATGAAAAACCTGGCAGCAGCAGAAAGGCTACCCGCCGACGAGGTAGCGCTTCCTGTGAGGCTAACGGGTTGGGCTGCATGATAACTGATTGAGTTGCATGAAAAGATGCATGAAGAACCGCCATCGACGTAAATAGACAATCATCTTACCCAATTGCGTAGAGGATGGCAGCGTTATGACCACTGCAGTAAAAACGTGACGCATGAATGCAAATTGCCGGGCGCTAGGCCCGGCAAAAAGAAAGAATGGTTAAGTACTAATTACCGCGGTTAATAATGCCTAACACGACGATACTAACCACAATCACCCCGAGAATAATAACCACCAACGGGAGTAGCTTGTACAACCCTTCTGGTCGCTTCTTTGCCTCCGGCTGTAGGTGCGGTTTTGAGGATTCATAATCCTCAGGTATCCGCTCATTTATCATGTGCTGCTTCTCTTCTTCCGGAGTCTTGCTTTCCCTAGTATCCATAAACACCTCCAGCGTTCCGGTCGAATTGGGCGGCGCTACCGCCTCTATGAATGGCTTACAGGTTTACGACATCAAACGTAACCTCTGGGTTAACGTCGGCATCGTAATCTACGTCATCACGCTCAAAGCCAAATAGCTTCAAGAATTCGTGCTTATAACCAGCATAGTCGGTAATCTCGAATAAGTTTTCGGTCGTCACTTCCGGCCACAGATCCTGGCACGCTTGCTGGACGTCATCGCGCAACTCCCAGTCATCTAAACGCAGGCGCCCTACCTCATCAGTTACCATTTCACCGCGCTTGCCTTGGGGTGAGTAGAGCTGCTCGCCGAACAGACGGTTTAACTGATCGATCGTGCCTTCGTGCAGGCCCTGCTCTTTCATGATGCGGTAGACCATGGCGATATACAGCGGCATTACCGGGATGGCTGCGCTCGCCTGGGTGACCACCGACTTGAGTACCGCCACATTGGCACCGCCACCGGTCTCTTTCAGCTTGACGTCGATAGCCGCTGCGGCGCGGTCAAGGTCTTCCTTGGCTTTACCCAGCGCTCCGTGCCAGTAGATCGGCCAGGTGATTTCAGTGCCGATATAGCTAAACGCCACGCTACGCGCACCTTTAGCAAGCACACCCGCTTGGTCAAGCGCTTCCATCCACAGTTCCCAATCTTCGCCCCCCATTACCGTAATGGTGTCGTCGATTTCCTGCTGGGTGGCTGGCTCTACTTCTGCTTCGATAATCGCGTCTTTATTGGTATCGATAGCCGTGGCGCGGTAAGTTTCGCCAATTGGCTTGAGGCTCGAGCGCTTAAGCTCGCCGCTATCCGGCAGCTTGCGAACGGGTGATGCCAGTGAGTAAACCACCAGATCGATCTCACCCATGTCCTGCTTGATCAGTTCAATGGCTTTTTCCCGTGCTTCATGGGAGAACGCATCGCCGTTAATCGACTTGCTATACAGCCCTTCCTGCTTGGCAAACTTATCGAAGGCGGCACTGTTGTACCAACCTGCGGTGCCGGGTTTCTTATCAGTAGCAGGCTTTTCAAAGAACACACCCAGGGTGTCGGCACCGTAGCCAAACGCAGCTGTGATGCGCGCTGCCAACCCGTAGCCACTTGAAGCCCCAATGACGAGTACTTTTTTTGGGCCAGCCTGCTTATCCAAACCACGAGCACGGGTCGCTTCAATCTGTTCGCGAACGTTCTGCTCGCAGCCGATGGGATGAGTAGTGGTACAAATAAAGCCGCGTACTTTGGGTTTAATAATCACAGAGAACCTCTTAATCGGATTGATTTAGCTTTTAATATCGTAACTGGCAACATCATAACTAGCGACACCGTTTTGCCATAGCTTTTGGCATAGTTTTTGAATTTGAAATAGCAGTGTCATGACTCATAGAGACTATTCTAGCCATCTCCGTGCGCTCTGTCCGCTCCTGTGCTCTTGTCCCTTTGAGCTCCTATCCGCCCTTGAGCTCGGGGCGCATTCGCGTCACGATAGCTGCCAGAGTACTTATATCGGCACTTATATCAGCAACGACTTCCCATGAGGCGATCATGAATGCACAGCAGCTAGTAGATGAACGCGGCGATCTTTGGCTAGCGCTAGCCCCGCTGTGGCTGGATCGTGAACCCAGCGAGCGCGATTACGCGCGTATGGTCGAGGTCGTAGAGCGCTATGATATGACCCTTAACGAGCTCGAATGGATGTTCCGCCTGGAAATGGCACCGGTGATGTCTCGCCACCAGCTTTCAATCGCCAGCGAGTGGCGACAATTTGACGACTATAAGCTGATGAAGCAGTTGGTCAATCACAACATGCGCCTGAAGGGCTGGCGCCGCAAAAGCTGGGCGCTGTTTTCAGGCTTAACGACCATGATGGTGCGTCACCGCTGGAACGCGCTAATGAATCGTATAGCAGTCGCGCGGGGCGAGCAGGTATAGAAGGCTAGTGCCTTGTAAGGTTATGGGTAAGTTTGATCCAAGGCTTCTTCCAAAGCCAAACGCAATGGACGCCCGTGGTCGCGAGGCCCAAAGCGGGCAATCACCTTGCCATCACGCCCCACCAGGAACTTGGTAAAATTCCATTTAATCAGCTGTGTGCCTAGGACTCCAGGCGCCTCGCGCTTGAGCAGCACAAACAGTGGATGGGCATCACTGCCATTGACATTGACCTTTTCCAGTAGCGGAAAACTGACTCCAAACTGCTGTTCCCCAAACTGGCAAAACGCTTGAGCGCTCTCCGGCGACTGGCGGCCAAATTGATTACACGGGAAACCGAGCACGGTGAAGCCTCGGTCCCGATAGCGTTGAAAAAGGGTTTCGAGTTCGCTGAGCTGCGGGGTAAAACCGCACTGGCTGGCAACGTTCACCACCAGCAGCACCTGGCCGCGCAGCGCACGTAAGTTGAACGGCAGCCCTTGGTGGGTATAGCAGTCTTGGTCGTATATTTGCATCATTCGGCCCCACAAAACCCCAAACGGCATGGTTATCACCATGCCACGGCTATGCTTTTTACACCAGCGGTCCGGCGACCACGCGTAGCGCCAGCGCGATTAACAGGACGCCTGTGATGCGGTTAATCCAGTGGGCACGCCGCTGTAGCCAGGGCAGAACCTGTGAGTGAGAAAGCACCACCGCCACCAGAACGTACCAGCCGCCATCAATAATCATCGCCGTTAACACAATGATCGCTTTGGCCAGTCCACTCATATCCGGGGTCACAAACTGGCTCAGCAGCGCAACAAAAAACAGAATCAGCTTCGGGTTGCCTAATGCCACTAACACGCCCTCTTTGGCCGCTTGCCCTCGGCTAGTGACAATCGCATTAGGCTCCAAGGCACCCGCTTTCCCGGCACGCAGCGCTTTAACCCCTAGCCACGCCAAATAAGCCGCGCCGAACCAAGTAATCAGCTGGAACAGCAGCGGAAAGCCAGCGATTATCGCACCTAGCCCCCAAACGGTCAGGAGCGCATAAAAGCCTACGCCGAAGGCATGGAAGACTGCCGCGGTCACTCCAGTAAAACGCCCACCACCCAACGTATGGCGAAGCACCAGTGCCAGGCTCGGCCCTGGCGACATAGCGCCCATGGCACAAATCGCGGCGAGTGATAGCCAGAGTGTTAACGGCATGCCTTTTCCTCCTTGAAGGGTCAAAATCAAAATATGAGCGATGATGGTGAGTATACGCTAAGCCAAGCAACACTTCGGTAAGCGTCTTAAATAACGCTGTTAGCATGGTACGCTGTTGGGTAAAATTTACTCTTTTCGCTCTGTGCGATTTATTCGCTCTTTTGAAAACATCCGCCCCGCCGCTCATTGCGCGGGGTATATAGAAAACATAGGTCTAGAAAACATAGGTCTAGAAAAAATAGGACGGCAACATGGGTAGGGCTTTTCAGAACCGTAAGGAATCCATGGCCAAAACGGCCGATGCAAAGACCAAGGTCTACAGCAAATATGGACGCGAAAAGCCGGAAACTCATATAACATATTGATTTAAATGATATTAACAACTCTGTACCTCTAAATGATCCGAAGAATGGTACAGAAAATGACATTAATGCAAGATAGACACGGTACTTTTTACCTAAGAATTATCCTCACAAATGAGCTTAGAAAGCGCCTTGGCATTACTAATGGGCAGGGTGAGTACCGCAGAAGCTTAGGCACCAAATCTAAGCGTGAAGCTGCAAAGCGTCTCCCTGAAGCGTATGTACATGCTGTTAGTAGTCACTCCCCTACCGCTACTAGTAATCGTCCCAGGGCTACTCCTAATAAGCTAGTACAGCGACAGCGCAAGCATTGCTTGTCAAAACTATTGGTAAGTCATATCAAGCTTCAAGAGTTGACAGGCGTACTACCCAAAACCCTCAACAGTAGGCAGCACTCTATCTCTCTACTCTTGGAGTGTATTGGAGATAAGCCTGTTGATCTTTATACAAAAGCAGATGCTAGGAAGTTTAGGGATACGCTCGCAAATACTCCTAAGAAGGGCCGTACTGGCAAAAAGATTGCTGTAAGTACCCTCAATGTGTACCTATCCAGAGTACAAGCGTTCTTCAATTGGCTGGAGGACGAGGGATATGTAACAACCAATGTCTTTAGGAATATAAAGGTGAAGGTGGCTGTAAAGCGGCTGCAATCCTCTTATCGTGATGCTTTCTCATCTAAAGACCTTACCAATATCTCTAACGCCCTGACTGATACACGTATTGATAGAAGGCTTGTAACCTATATTTGCTTGTTCTCGGGTTGTAGGATTTCAGAAGCGGTTCAGTTATCCAAAGACGACATCTATCAAGTGGATGGTTGTTGGTGCATCCATATCAGGCAAGAGAAGCCCTACCAGCGTCTCAAAAACCAATCATCAGAAAGGGTAATACCTGTACACAGTGAGTTGATAAGGATTGGGTTAGTTGAGCATTGTGCTAGCGTTGAAGATAGATTGTTTCCTAATGCAAAGTCGGCTGCAATATCTCAATGGTTCCGTAAAGTATTGGAGAGCTTAGAAATTGGGCCTAAAAAGACCTTTCACAGTTTTAGACATACGGTTGCCAATACAATGAAACAAAATGGCGTTGATGTATCTCTTGCAGCGGCTCTTCTAGGTCACTCCACAGGCACTATGACTTATGACAGATACGGTAAGACATTAAACCCTGAAGCTTTAGTTGATATTGTAGAGCTTATTAAGCTTGAAGGGGAAACCTTGTGAACACTGCATCTCTTTTACTATTAGCAACTCTTTCAATGCCAACTCAAGATGATCATCACAGCTATGACATAGCCCTTAATTATTGTAAATCTCAAGGCTCAACACCCGCCCAATACACTGTCAAGGCTGATAAGGTGATATTTAGCTGTAGTAACGACCTCTCCAAGCGAACAACCATTACAAGGTAGGAGTAGGCAGGGGTTCTAGGAGAACGCTGGTTAGGCACCCTAAAACCCCTTTTGAGTATTACTTTTCTATGAACGTTTCGGAGAACTCGTCAAACGAACGCATAAGCTGTTCCCACTTTTCTTTTTGAATGTCCGTTTTAGCGGAGGTTCGAAGACGCTCTAGCTCAGAGCGCAAGGGGGCATCTAAAAAAACATTCAGTTTTTTTGGGTAAAGGGCATCTGCTTTGCACATGGTTTTAGCTCCGTTTTAATATCAAGTGAGTTCCCACAACAGATATATAAACCCATTATCTCACATTGTCAAAGAGGTGTTCTGAGAGGGTATTCTACGTGCTAACTTAAACATTTTAGCCTTAGGGTAAACGAACAAAAAAAGAGTTACTTATATACAAAATTTTATTGAATAAAACGGAAAGACACTTAAAACTTAAGGCTTGGCAGACATTGTAGAACTTGTAAATGTTGAAAGAGGAACATTGTAAACATCACCACACTTTCACTATTAGCAACACTTCATTGCCTGTTAAAAATGGGAAGCAAGTATATGACGTAGCATTCTTCTACCGCTCTGATGAAAGTGGATCAGCACAGTATACAAGCAATGGTGACACAATACGTTTTAGCTGTAGCAGTGATATCACCACTATAATCACTATTCACAAGCAATCTTAAAAGAGCCTATTTCAGCGTCTAAGCGCCTCTAGGGAATAGGTAGCACACACCCCTATCTTCAGAGAGATCGCATATCCTGGCTTGAAATAAGCTCTATATAGCAGGGTTGTGAATATTAAGTTTTGAACAATTAAATAGCAAGGCTCCACACTATAAGATAGTATCCGCAAAAGGAGGCGGAGAAAGAGAAAATCATTAATTTTTCTTGGCCTATCCCCACCAATATAGGAAGAGAGTTCCACTACCTCCCCTTATCTTTCATGCTTTCCATCATTTAATTAGTAACTGTATACCGCTCTACCACACCCATTGCTTACATAATGTTACAGTTTGACTTGAGTCTACGCACTGTGGTTTAATGGTTCAAGTACCTCACAGCTGAATATCTGAACCGGGCTTCCTCCTAGAGGATTTGTTTCCCGGCTCTTTTTTTGCGTCTGTAATTTGAACAAAACTATTAATCACTTACACGGTGCTATGTTCATTGTGGGGCACAGTGCTGTGTTCAAAAAACCTATAAGAGCCTTTAGAGAAATCGAACACTCATTACCAATAAAACTATAACCTAACCCAAAAGAGAAGAAGAAAATGAATAACGTTGTTAATATTGCTTCAGCTAAACCTGGCACAGGTAAGACCCAGTCATTTATCAAAGCAGTAGATGGAAGTAAAAATATTGTTCTCGCAGTACCTACAAAAATTCTTTCAGAAGATGTTAGAAGTCGTTTTGAAAGAAAGGGTATTATAGCTACTGTTATCAATAGTGAAACACACCAAACGAATATTAAGGGATGTGTAGAGAGTGAATTGAGAAACACAAAAAGTATAGGGTCTGTAGTTATTGTTACTCAAAAAACATTGCAAGATATTAACCCTGCTTACTTGTCGGGTTGGAAGGTAGTACTAGATGAGGTTCCTGATATCACCAATGTACAAACTAAAGACATAGGAGAAAACTTATTTAAAGATGCCTTTGATCATCTTATTACGTGGGATGAAAAAGGAAATGTAAGCATACAAGATGGCAAAGAATTTGATGTTCGCATTCGTTTATTAGAAGCTGGTTGTGATATAAGCATGAGTACACAAACACTAGTTTTTAGTGCTCTTTTGAAACCTAATGCAGAAGTTAAAATTAAAGTAGATAAAAAGAAAAATCCTTTAAAGTATTGGGTAAATATAATTGACTATCACGATTACAAAAACATCATTAAATTTTGCGATGAATTTCATATCATGGGTAACGCAATTGAGAAGAGCTTGTTCTATCATTATGTGGTGGCAAATGGTTTCGAGATAAAAGTATCTGAGTACACGCCAGCACATAAACCTTATAAGATGAAGCCTACACTACTCCCACTGTTTGAAGGAAAGAAATATAGTAAAAGAATGCTACTCCAAGGAGGTGATGGGGAAAGAATGAGCTATGGTAGTGTTGGTTATAAAGCGGTTGAGCGTGCATTATCTTATATTGATGGTGAAGAAGTATTATTTCAAGGCAATATCTGGATGTCTGACCCTGGAGCTTTCCCGTTTAAGAAATACAATAATGTTAAAATTATTCCCAGCGATGCAAGAGGAATGAATACATATAGTAGTGTCAATTATTCAATCCATATGATGCATGGCAACCCTAAAACTAACCTTAAAAATTCATATTCTCGAATGTTGAAAATGATGGGAGTGGATAAAGAATTAGGTATGGCGGTTATTCGACATGAAATGTCTACTGAAAGAACAATACAAGGAATCACTAGAACTCCTATCCGTAAGTTTGAAGAGCAAAAAAAAGCAACAGTGCATATTGTACCAACACTGGAAGAAGCTAAGAAGCTGGAGATAGAACTAGGTGTGGAATGTTTTATCGATGAGTCAATTATGGTGAAGACTCCCCCAACTGTTACAGTCTCTAAGCGTGATGAAGAAAAACAGATTGTTTGGGAGCTTTATAAGCAAGGCCTGTCTTATCGAGCTATTGGTGATAAGGTGGGGAAAGTCGCTAGTACCATTTCCAACTGGATCAGAGAGATTAAGGAAGAGAAAGAGACACAAGAGAAGTATCATGAAGATATAGAAATGGCGGCATGAATGTCTTGTAAGGGTAGCTTAACAAATTATTTAAAAATTGGATGGGGTGATGATTTTCTTTTTGTAGCTGTGCTATCTTAGATCGGTAAAAAATTAAGTAAGGAGGCACCATGTTGGAAGATCTTCATGCAGACAATGTGATTATTCAGAAGGCTGACGGCCATCACTGTGGGCCAGTGGCAGCTTCAGTTTTAAAAGGGACTATTTATTTTCCTAATGCAAATGTACCTATAGAGATGGGTGATATACTGATCCGAAAGATGCCGCACGGTGCTGACGAGCGCTATGTGGTAATTGATCCAGGGTTCACGCCAAGCGGAATAATAGGTATGCCAGATACTTTCCAAACTGAGGTTCGTAGGGAGGGAGTTTTAAATCCTCCCCAATCATCGGCCACTATCAACTACAATATAAACGGCAATAATGCTCGGTTTAACCTCAATAGCACAGATAACTCGATGAATGTTGTTATTGAGTCTAGTGAGGGTCTTTTTGAGGATTTAAGGGCACAGCTTAAACTAAATATAACTGATAAGAAACGACTACACGAATTGGAAACTATTGTTAATGAAATGCAGTCGCTCCAACATAATAGTCAGGCAATGTCCGAAAAGCTTGGTCATTTTATCAGTAAAAGCGCTGATCTGATGGGTATTATTGCTCCATTTATTCCAGTTCTTACTGGTATAGCAACAGGTTCTAGCTAAGCGTCCAGAAAATAATAAACTGAGATATTAATATAAGGGGAGCTGAAATGCTGTCATTCCTTAGATTTTTATTTAAGAAAGATAGTAAGAATAAACTACCTCCTAATGAGGCAGTAAACAATTTAACTGATGACAATAATTTTTCTGTGAAAGAAAAAAATCTTTCTCGAATTTTGTTTAAAGAAGCTACTCAGCTCAAGAAAGAAAATCAGTATGGTGCTGCCTGCCGCAAGTTAGAAGAAGCCTTTTCAGCAGCGTCTGACGATGAAATTGTGCTCAAAGATCGAATGCGTCTTCCGATGTATTTACAGCTGGCTGGTAAAAATGATGAAGCTTGGCAAGCTTTTAATGAGCTTAATGTGACTTATATAGATGTATTCTCCCAGGCAGAACTGGCCAATCAAATGAGAATTTTTCTTCAAAAGGAGAAAAACTTTCGCCATGCTCTTCTCTTTGAGTCATGGGCGATTTGTAAAGAGCTTGTTAGAGACAATATGAATATTTTTAGGATTCATGAGAATGCAGATATGTATTCAAGTATGGGTTTGAAGATAAATTTCGATGAAAAAACTCCGCTTGGATACACTAAAAAGGGAAACCCTATTTTTGACAGCTCATTGAGAATGTTTGAAGATAGAATTTCATCTGCTAAATCCTCAGAAGTAGTAGAGAAACGGATTGAGCGATTGGTTTCAAAAAGCAATATGAAAGGTAGCTGTCTAGAGATTGCCAGCACATTATCAAACTACTTATCTACGAATGAGGAATATAAACTAGACGAAGTTAAAAATATTCTCCAAAAATTCGACTAGATTAACTAGTAAGAAACTATTGTCTATCGAAATATACCAGCTTATCTGGGCAGCAAGCGCCAAAGACCCTACTCTATTTAACGATGGCATGCCTTTTAAGAATAGAGCATAAAATCGCACTATCCTTACAAATTTAAATATTAGTTATCTTTTTTCATATCCTTTATTTTATTAGTTTTAGTGATGTTAAATAATAATTTCATTAGGGTATATTTCAACGAACACACCTAGGACAGCTCTTTTCGTGTTCATTAGGTAGCGTTTGACAACCCAAACGAATACACCAATAATGACCACACTCAAAAGAACACAACACATTGGAGTGTGTCGATATGACTTTTATTCGTGCCTACCTTCGTGCTTCGACAGAAGACCAGAATGCTAGCCGTGCTAAGAAAGCCCTAGAAGCCTTTGCTAATGATAAGGGGTCACGAATAGCGTCTTGGTATATAGAGAATGCCAGCGGCACTAAGACTGACCGTACAGAGCTAGCGCGTCTAATTGATGACGCACAAGCGGGTGACATACTAATAATTGAACAGGTTGACCGCTTAACCCGTCTTACCAAAAGTGATTGGGACAAGCTGAAAGCAGCTATACAGAGTGCAGGGATTCGGGTGGTCTCACTTGATTTACCCACTAGTCACGCAGCTTTGACAGTGAGCGCCAGCGATGACTTCACAGGTAGGATGCTTGATGCTGTTAATTCCATGCTCATGGATATGCTAGCGGCAGTTGCCCGCAAGGATTATGACGACAGGCGTAGAAGGCAGGCTGAAGGAATTGAAAAGGCGAAGGCCCAAGGCGTTTATAAAGGAAGACCTGCCGATGAGGTTCTGCATCAGAAGATTCGAGAGCTTCGAGAGAAAGGCTTTAGTATTCGGAAAACGGCTGATCTTGCAGGCTGTGGTGTCTCGACCGTTCAGCGAGCCCTCAAGCCTTGAATATCAAAAAGTGCTTATGTGCGTGCCTGCCAAGGAATTATGAATTTTAGAAAAAAATTATATAGCAAGTAAGCATTTGCATAGGTATGTGCTATGTCAGGCCTCTATGCGTTCACTATGCTAAAAGCTCAAAATCTACCCGTCTGCTTATCCATATCCGTATCCCTATCGATGGGGGGTGCTTGAAATTTTTGATATGGGTCTTTCTTATGGCTTATGCCTATTTCTTACTGTCAGCAACTTACAGAGAAGTAAAAAAATTAGTGCTTCTTATGGCTCAATGATGCGCGCTAGAGCGTTTGCCTAGACATTGGTACTCCATATACCTAAGCAGTCAAACGAGGCTCACAGGAGCTATTTAGACATGAGCTCAGCATGTGGAAACTACAGCACTCAATGGGGTAGGCAAGAGCTTGGGTAAGGTGGTACATCAGGTAGTACATTTTGTAATATTAATTAGGTTAAATTAGTGATCATCTAGGCAAGGTATCTGGGTAAAGTGTCTGATATAATGACTGACACAGAGCTGTTAACTTCTTACTAATCAAATGGTTATAGAACATGGGTAGGGCTTTTCAGAACCGTAAGGAATCCATGGCCAAAACGGCCGATGCAAAGACCAAGGTCTACAGCAAATATGGACGCGAGATTTACGTTTGCGCTAAAGCTGGTGGCACCGACCCTAATGGCAATCTGGCGCTGCGCGGTCTAATGGAGCGGGCCAAAAAAGACCAAGTGCCCTCTCACGTTATTGATAAAGCGCTCGACAAAGCCAGTGGTGCCGGTGGCGAGGATTTCTCGTCCGCACGTTACGAAGGCTTCGGTCCAGGCAATGTGATGGTGATTGTCGATTGTCTTACCGACAACCCCAACCGTACCTTTGGCGATGTGCGCGGCTGCTTCACCAAAACCAAGAGCAAAATCGGCACGCCCGGTAGCGTCAGCCATATGTTTGACCACTGCGCTATCTTCTCCTTCACCGGAAGCGATGAAGAAGCCGTACTCGAAGCGCTGATGGAAGCCGATGTGGATGTTACCGACATTGAGCAAGAGGGCGAGCGCATCACCGTTTTCGCCCCGCACACCGACTACGCTAAAGCCAAACAGGCGCTACTGGACGCGTTCGGTGAGATTGACTTCGAGGCAGACGAGATCCAGTTTCTGCCGCAAACCACCACCCCGGTAGAGGGTGATGACGTGGCAATGTTTGAAAAGTTTCTGGGCATGCTCAACGAACTGGATGATGTACAAAACGTCTATCACAGCGGTGAATTACCCGAAGAGAGTGATAGCTAATCATTACCTCTTGAGTAAGCTGACCCCACAGCGTTGCGGGTATCCAAGGCCGCATCCGGTGGCAACATTGCTGACTGCACGCCCGCGGCACTCAGCACTTTCTTACCGCGCAAGGTGAGATCGGTAATAAACAAAAACTGCTGACGGGGATCCACCGGATAGGCGCGTATGCGGTAGTGGGTGCCCCAGGGTTTCTCCTCAGCCACCACAATGATCGGCTGGTCGAATTTAAGGTAGGCACTGGTCAGCGCTACATCACGCAGCGCTTTCCGTACCCAGCCTGCCTCGTGCTCTGGGTGAAGGTAAAAACTCGCTACGCACTGCAGGCTGGTACCGCCGTTGTTGGCATTATAAACGGCGTGATCCCACAGCTTTAAATGCGGCACATAGACCAAATCATCGTCAGGGGTTTGGATGTCTACGGTGCGTAAGCCAACGTGTTTGACTTCGCCGTAGGTATCTTCAATTTGAACCCAATCGCCGGGCCGATAAGGCAGTTCTACCGCTGAAACAACGCCTGCTATCAGGCTGCTCACGTAATCTTTCATGGCAAAGCCAATGGCCAAGCCCAGTGCGCCCAACAGGGTCACCATATTGCGTAGCGACGGCTCGATAATCGTGGGTACGATGATGGCGAGTGCCGTCATTAATATCAGCAAGCGCGTCATCGGCACTAAAGCAAAAATACGAAAGCGAACTTGGCCATGCATTCGATTGCCGATCCAGTTCAGCCCCCGCTGGCTGGCAATAATCAGCACAATGGTTGATAGCAGCACTACGCCCAACGTAATCAGCGCTTGGCTATCGATATCGTTAAAGAGTCGCGCGTACTTCTGTTGCTCTTCCATAGATTGCCCTCCGCGGGCCTGTCACTTATAGCGGGCTGCTTAGAGAGGATCCACTAGATAATTACGCGACTCTAGTAACTGACGAACGCTCGCGTAGCTTAACGGTGCGATCTGCCAACGTCCTTCGCAGCTTGAAACAATGCCTTTGCGCTGAAGCGCTAAACGGGCATTGAGTGCTTCATGGTGTGAAAACGGCAGAACTTCCCCCAGAGAGTCGTCATCCAGTCCGCCATGAACCAATAACGCATGTAGCACCAGCGTGGCGATATCGCCGGTATCAACGGCAAGCTCCGCCTCTGCTAGGGCATCCACAAGCCAGAGGGCCTCTTCATCGTCTGCTTTTGGCTCACGTAACCGCTCGCGCCAGTAGTGCCATGCAAGACCTATATGACCGCGGCAGTGAGCCGCTAAGCGCTGCAGCTCTTTATTAGGCGCTTTACTCTTTTGCTCAGATGCTGAGTCGAACAACACCTGCTTACCGGTTCGCGTGCTGTAAACAGGCGGAGGTTGCCCCGAATGGGTCGCAATTTGTGCAAAATAGCGTGCCAGCTGCTCGCCCTCCATGGATTGAAGGGTAAACACCGGCGCCCCATCGAGACCGATCACCCGATGAAGGAAAGCGTAAGTCCAGCTGTCGCAACCAATTACACCTTTACCCAAACGGCCACTTAAAGCACGCTCAAGAAACTCTCGAACGCCCTGAATACCCTGGGTGTGGCGTAAAAAATAGCGTTCCAGAGCGGGAATGGCCCATTCTCGTTGATTGACACACTGCTCTACCCACTGAGTGCTACCCTCGGCTATTTCGCTAAGCGTGGGCGGCGCTAAGCAGGCAACATGATGCTTTTCAGCCCAATGAGTTACCACCGAAGCATGACCGCTGTAGGGCGTGGTAATAAAGAACGTTACCGGCGCATCCTGGCCTTCTAGCTGTTGCCCCAACGCTCTAGCCGCGGGAGTCCAATCAATAGACGGCACTAGATGTGCTAGCCTAACCTCGGGTAGCGCACGTAGCTCGCTTTCGTCTTTTACCTGCTGCTCAGCGTCTTTTTTGCCCCCCAGCCACGACGAGATCGAGCGGAACGAACGTCGCCATTGGCTTGCCTGGGTCTGCTCAGGGGTACGAAACTGATCGAGCTCAACGACCGCCCACAGCGGCGTGTCGGCTGATGATGACTGCTCCCCCATGAACTTCCCCTCTGGCTGATGATAAGCACTCACTTTAGCATGTCGCGCCAGGCTTCTAACCTCTTGGACGAACTTATGGTCTAAAGTAAAGTCTTTATAGACAGTATTTAGCGCACAAAACGGACTATTATTTTATTGCGAGAGCAATGACAAAAGCTAAAGGAGAAAGCAATGAGTGTTGTCCACGTTAGCGAAGCAGAACTCCACGCCAAGCTCGAGAAGTGTATTGCCGGTGAGCGGCTACTGATTGAGCATGAGGGCAATCGCTTTAGCGCCAGAATCCAGCACGTTGGGCTAATGGGCGTGAAGGTGATACCTGAAACCGAGATTAAGAACAGCCATCGCACACCGGGTGACGTTGAAGGCGTGATGGTGCCCTACGACGAAATATTAGAGCTTGAAGTGAAGGGTGTGGTCTACAGCCGCTTGCCAGACTAGTCTCCACTTGCACGCCCGGCAAGTGCGCAAGGCGTGCAAACTGCTTATCTATGGCTCACTTCCTCGAAAGTAAGCCAACTGTTTTAAAACGTCAGACAGATCTTGCCAAAGTGCTGGCCAGACTCCTGATGGCGGAAAGCGTCGGCAATCTCGGCAAGCGGAAATTCGCGGTCAATGATCGGGTGCATATCGAATGTTTCCAGCGCACGAATCATCTCGATCTGCTGGCGGCGGCTGCCCACAATCAAGCCCTTCAAGTTCGCCTGCTTGGCCATTAATTTAGCCGTCGGCAACTCACCCTCACGCCCGGTGAGGATACCAATCAAGGCGATATGCCCACCAATTTTAATCGCATCAAAGGATTGCGGCAGCGTACCTGGCCCGCCGACTTCGACGATATGATCAACGCCTTCACCGTTGGTCAGCTCTTTGACGCGCTTACCCCAATCAGGCGTCTCTTTGTAGTTGATGGTGTGCTCGGCGCCCATCTCACGCAGCCGCGCCAGCTTCTCATTAGAAGATGAGGTCGCAATGACACGTGCCCCCATCAAGCGGGCAAACTGCAGAGCAAAAATGGATACCCCGCCTGTGCCCAGCACAAGCACGCTGTCGCCCGCTTTAATGCCACCATCGACGACCAGTGCCCGCCAAGCGGTTAAGCCAGCGGTGGTTAAGGTGGCGGATTCCGCATGGCTATAGCCCTTGGGCTGATGGGTAAACCACTCAACCGGGCGTACAACCTGCTCCCGAGCGTAACCGTCCACGCCATCGCCCGGCGTAGTGCGAAAATCACCGACACGCGCCGGGCCTTCCAACCAGTGGGGAAAAAATGTTGAAACCACGTGATCGCCCACCGCGAATTCACTGGCACCTTCGCCGACGGCTTCGACAACGCCCGCGCCGTCTGACATGGGAATACGCCCATTGTCGGTGGGAATCATCCCGGCAACCACGGCGTAATCGTGAAAATTCAGTGAGCTGGCGTGTAGGCGTACTCGGATTTCGCCAGGGCCCGGTTCACCAGGTGCTTCCATGTCGACAACGTCCAGCTTGTCTAAACCGCCGGGCTGATTCAGTTTGATCGCTTTCATCGTTACCTCAGTATGTACAGTTCGAATATGTACATTGATGTATGTATCTACTGTGGGTTGGGGCCGTTGCCGTCGATATCAAGGCCCAGGAAGCCACCAGACTGGCGCTGCCACAGGCTGGCATAAATGCCGTTGCGTGCAAGCAGCTCTTGATGCGTGCCACTTTCCACCATGCGCCCTTCATCCACCACAATTAACCGGTCGAGCATGGCAATGGTCGACAGCCGATGCGCGATGGCAATCACCGTTTTGCCTTCCATCAGCGTATCCAGCTGCTCTTGAATGGCGGCCTCCACTTCCGAGTCCAGCGCCGAGGTGGCCTCGTCCAGAACCAAAATAGGGGCATTTTTGAGCAGCACCCGGGCGATCGCGATCCGCTGGCGCTGCCCGCCGGAAAGCTTCACACCGCGCTCGCCCACATGGGCATCTAGGCCGCGACGCCCTGTCGGGTCGACCAGATCATTGATAAAGGTGTCCGCATGGGCGCGGCACACCGCGTTCCAAACGTCTTTGTCACTGGCGTGGGGGCTGCCGTAACGAATGTTCTCGCGCAGTGAACGGTGCAGCAGTGAGGTGTCCTGGGTGACCATGCCAATCTGGTGGCGCAAAGAGGTTTGGGTCACCTCGGCAATGTTTTGCCCATCGATCAAAATCTGCCCACCTTGCAAGTCATAAAAACGCAGCAGCAGATTGGCCAAAGTAGATTTGCCCGCTCCGGAACGGCCGATCAGGCCGATTTTCTCGCCGGGCTTGATGGTCAAGCTGAGTCCATCAAAGACGTTTTTACTCTCCCCTTTCGCCTGGGCGTATTGAAAGCGCAGCGCGTCAAACACAATTTCGCCATGGGGAACCTGAAGCGCTTTAGCATTGGGCGCATCGTTGATCGTGGGCTTCTGAGCGATGGTGTTCATGCCATCCTGAACCGTGCCGATATTTTCAAACAGGCCGGCGACTTCCCATAAGATCCAGTCAGACATAAAGCGGATACGCATCACCAGCGCGATGGCAATCGCCAAAACGCCCAAGGAAATCGCCTCCGTGTACCAGGCGCTGATCGCCATGGCCGCAGTGCCCACCAACAGCGCCGTGTTGAGCAGCGTCAACCCCACGCTCATGATCGTCACCAGCCGCATTTGGCGGTGAACCGTGACCATAAAGCCTTCCATAGCGTCTTTGGCGTAGCGCTGCTCGCGCTCGGTATCGGCAAACAGCTTGATGGTCTGGATATTGCTGTAGCTGTCCACCACGCGTCCAGTCATCTGGGCGCGGGCGTCCGCCTGGGCCATGGAGACATCACGCAGCCGCGGTACAAAGTAGCGCATGATCGCCAGGTAGCCCACCAGCCACAGCCCCAGTGGGATCAGTAGCAACAGATCCGCCCGTCCCAGCAGGTAGGCCGCGCCAGTGAAATAGACGATGGCGTAGACCAATAGATCCATCACCTTGGTGACGGTCTCGCGGATCGCCAGCGCCGTTTGCATCACCTTTTGCGACACCCGCCCGGCAAATTCGTCCTGATAAAAGGCCAGGCTCTGGCTAAGCATATGGCGGTGGGATAGCCAGCGGCCAATCATCGGGTAGTTACCAAAAATACTCTGATGGGTGACCAGTGACTGCATCAGCACTAGTAGCGGCAAACCGATCAGCAGCAATAGCCCCAGGCCAGCAAGCCACAGGCCGTTTTCAGTCCAAAAGCCTGCACGTTCAACGTTGCCCAGCCAATCGACCAGTTGCCCCATGTAGCTAAAGAAAACCACTTCAGCCGCCGAGACCAGCGCCGTGAACAGCGTCATTAGCAGCAACAGTGGTAGCATCGGACGGGAAAAGTGGACAATAAACGGCATTAAGCCCTTAGGCGGCGTTTTAACCTCGCCTTCCGGGTAAGGGTTAACTCGCGTTTCGAAGTAGCGAAATAGCGGCTGTAAAACACGCGATAGCATGAGGCTTCCTTACGTGACTAGCGGTGGTGTGACTGGAATTGGTGTGACAGACGTTAACTTATTTATGTATCAGTTTGATTTTAAGAAGTGGCGTGGCGCAGCAGCCAGCGCGCCCAAAAAGGCGCAATGATCATCAGCGTGACCATGCGCAGCAGGTGGTGAAAGGCAACAAACACCGGGTCGATATTGAGCGCGACGGCTAGAATAGCCATTTCGCCAATGCCCCCAGGTGCCAGCGCCAGCAGCGCCACATCGCGCCCTACCCCTAGCAGTTGGTGAATCAGCTCGGCAAATAGCGCCAGTACCAGCAACGCTAACAGCGTCGCCACACCAGACTGCCATAAATAGCGGCCAAAAAGCTTTCGTGTCATGCCCTGAAAGCGCGAACCAATGGCACTACCCAGCACCCACAGCATCAGGTTCATCGCCCACTCCGGGAGAGCGAGACTGGCAATATCAACACCGGATAATAGAGCAGCGACTAGCAGTGGTGCCAGCAGTGCAGGGCTGGGAATTCGCAGCCAGCGTCCTAGCGGCAACAGCAGCGGGATCATCAGAAGCATCCAGCCGTGTTCAAAACTGCTATGAACAGGACCGATGCCCTCGCCTCCGCCCTCATAGGCCCAAAATAGCGGCGGCAAAAAAAGAATCACTAAAATGATGCGCAGCGACTGCGCGACCGCAATGCGTTGGGGGTCGCCGCCGCACTTTTCGCCCAGCAGAATCATCGCCGTCATCGCGCCGGGCGAGGCGCCAAACCAGGCACTCACCGGATCAAACCCGCAGCGTCGATACCAGGCAGCGGCTACGGCGGTGGAAGCGGCTACTCCCAGCAGCAAGAGAGCAGCGGAAACCGGCCAATCCAGTACACGATGAGCCAGCTGCGGCGTCACCTGGCTACCCAACACCAGCCCCATAACGGCTAGAAATACGTTACGCAGTGGCTCAGGCACTTCGACCTTGACACCTTGTGAAGAGACCACGAGGTTAGCAATTAGAGGGCCAAGCATCCAGGCCAGGGGCAAACCGGTGAGTTGGAATAGCGTGCCACCCGCGGCGCCAACGATTAGCGACACTGACAACGCTTTAGCACTCCCTGCACTCAGAATGATGCCCTTCACACCGCCTCCCTATATCTCACCACTTAGCCCCACTGAGATAATAATTAACCTGCTAAGAGCATCGTAGTCTACCACTGGATCAGCAACTTGGGCTTTAGGGTGGCAGAGGCGGGCCGCTTCTATTGTTGGGAGCAGCTTTTAGCCGTGATCCTGAATTAACTTTTCGTGTCATGCTAACGGTATCCGTTAGTCCTCCAGCAAGCGTATAATACCCACCGCCAGTAATGGCGAACTTTCTCAGGGCGGGGTGTAAGTCCCCACCGGTGGTAATGCCATATCTTAATAGATGCGGACAAGCCCACGAGCGCTCAACCAGAGGTGTCACCTAACGGTTGAGGACAGCAGATTCGGTGAGATTCCGAAGCCGACGGTCATAGTCCGGATAAAAGAGAAGGTTTCCTAGTGATATTACCCGTAGCGTTCCAACGCATGCGGGTGCTGTGCTATTGGATGCCTCATGCCCTGGTTCTGGTAACCAATCCCCTTAGGATGACCATGAATCAGACCCAACTTTCTTCATTCCCTCGCGTTGCCTTTATCGAAGCGTCTTGGCATCACGATATTGTTGTCCAAGCCAGAGAAGCATTTATTGCTCAGCTTGCCAGCGAGCATGGCTTTTCCGCTGATCAAATAGAAATATTCCAAGTTGCGGGGGCTTATGAAGTGCCTCTTCAAGCTAAGTTGCTAGCCAAAACAGGTCGTTACAGCGCCATTGTGGGTGCGGGCTTTGTTATTGATGGAGGCATCTATCGCCACGACTTCGTTGCTCAAGCAGTGGTTGAGGGCATGATGCAGGTGCAACTGGAAACAGAAATTCCCATACTTTCTGTCGTGCTGACGCCGCATCATTTCCATGAACACAGCACACACCATGATTTTTTCTATGACCATTTCCGTGCCAAAGGCAAGGAAGCGGCTACAGCGTTGGTAATGACCCTGGAAAACCATCAAAGGATTCAAGGGCTAAGATAAACCACTGCCACAGCTGTGGAGATACTTAGGTAGCGGGCAATCTGAATGTTAGCTCGCTACCTGAGTCAATTTATAGACGGTTGACGCTTAAGAACCCCCTGATTAAATAGCCGTTTAGGCTCTTTGCTGCGAAGTAACTCAAGCCTTTTCAACTCATGAGGCTGATCCAAAGTGACGCCCTAACGCCGATAACGTAGGCATCATGTGTGTAGATAGGATGGGTAGCTCAGGCTCGGAACGATAGGCGTCCATTTAAGGACGTTGGGTTACCATCACCGCTATGCTCGCCATAGCGGAGGTCAGGTAAGTGCAAAGCTCATGCTGCCGGCCCGGTACTCGCCCGCACCACCAGCTCGGGCGGCACCACCTTCCTAACCGGCGGATATTGCTCCCCCGCCATACGAGAAAGCAGCAACTCACTGGCACACTGGCCAATTAGGTCAGTGCGTACCCGCACACTGGTCAATGCTGGTGCCGAGTAGGCGGCCGCAGCCATATCATCGAAACCGGTGACAGAAATATCCACACCTGGGCGCACCCCATGCCGGTAGCACGCCGCCAGCACACCAAAGGCGATAATGTCCGAAAAACACATAATTGCGGTCGGTGGTTCCGGCATCGTAAGCAGCCGCTCTAGCATGGCGTCACCGAATTCCAGTGTCGTTGGCCCGTGATGAACCGAGTCACGTGTAACAGGCAAACCGGCAGCATCCATCTGCTGCCGGAAGGAGCATTCTCGATCACGGGCAGTGGACGTATCACCGCCACCACCCAACCAAGCAAAGCGCCTATGCCCTGCTTCATATAAGTGTTCGAATAAAAGACGGATGCCTAGCACATCGTCGTTGATGACTCGATCGAACCCCGTATCAGCGACATCCCGGGAAATTAGTACCAGTGGAAAATCCTGTAGATGCCTTACCTGCGGTCCATCAAGATCTTCTCGGCTGGTACCAGCGACAGGCACTAAAATCAGCCCCGCGGCACCATGCTCGGCCATCTGACGAATGAAGCGCGCCTGGATCGATGGTGTTTCATGGGCATGGCAGAACAGCATCATGCGGTCCGCCTCGCGGAAGCGCGCTTCCATGTGGCCAAGAAATTCGGTGAAAAAAGGGTTGCTCAGATCATTAAGGCATACCGCCACAGTGCCGCTATCGCCTCTCCGCAACCCCGCCGCATGCCGGTTATAGACGTAACCCAGCTCCTTCGCAGCCTGTTGTATACGCTCCCGCGTCGCTTGGGAAATTCGCAGATCATTACGCAGGGCTAATGATACTGCGGAAACGGTGACGCCTACCTGATCGGCGATAGTTTTAAGTGTCGGACGACTTGCCATATAAAAATCTCAACTCCCATGATTTATAGGCGACGGAACGCGATCTAGTACGCCAGCCTCCTTTTGGAATTATGAGCAACATACTCTCATAGCGGCTTTTTTAGTGATATCGCAAGCCTCGTAAACACGGAATTCCAATTCTATAACGACCAAAGTTGTATTTATTCAATCGATTGAACTAGGTAAAAAATGACAATGAAGGCATCCCAACAACTATCAAAAAACGCCGTCAATATCCCTCGCCACTGCCAGGAGCACACAGCATGACAAGCACAAACTCGACAACAATAATGACTATCTCACTGGCCCTATGGGCCTCGTTAGCGGCCACTTCCGCCTCAGCCGATAACACTGAAACTTGTCACTGGCAGCCCGAACGAGCCGTTACCTTCATCGTTCCCTGGGGTACCGGGGGCGGCACCGACGCCAATGCACGTCGGTTGGCCAGCCTGCTCGAGGAACAAATGGGCGTGCCCTTCAACGTCGTCAACCGCACCGGTGGTAACGGCGTTGTAGGCCATACCTCACTCGCGCGTGGCAGACCTGACGGCTATACCATTGGTGCCGCCACGGTCGAGATCGACACCATGCACTGGCTCGGCCTAACGCCGCTGACTTACCAGGACATCACGCCCATTGCATTGATTAACCGCAGCTCCCCTGGGGTAGTGGTACAAAATAATTCGCCCTACGAAACACTTGAGGCCCTACTCGACGAAGCACGCCAGAACCCCGGAGAATTGACCGCTTCGGGCACCGCCCAGGGCGGCATCTGGCATCTCGCCCTAGCCGGTATGCTCAAGGCCGAAGGGTTAGCTCCCGATGCCATTCGCTGGATCCCTAGCCAAGGCGCGGGGCCTGCACTCAAGGAGTTGATGGCGGGGGGCGTTGATGTCGCGACACCTTCGCTCTCTGAGGCCCGCAACCTGATCGAACAGGGGGAGCTAAAGGCGCTGGGCTACATGAGCGATACTCCGATGGAACAGATGCCTGAAGTTCCCTTGACAGCTGACACACTGGAGAGTGGTTGGACACTGAGTGCCTTTGTGACGGTCAGCGGCCCTGACGGTCTACCGGACGAGATCGCCTGTGCCTACGAGCAAGCAATCGAGACAGCTATCAACAGTGAAGCTTGGGCCGAGTTCAAGCGCAGCAGTGGCACTCAAGTGGTGTTCGAGAATCGCCACGAAACCGCTCAACTCCTCGCTGAGGCTGATCGTCAATTGGGCGAAGTGGTCGAAGCGATCGGTCTCGCGAAGTAAGCGAGGCCGATTGATAAGCAGGAGGTGTTCATGTACTGCAATGATCGCTTATCGGGGAGCCTACTGGTTCTCTTCGGCGGACTGGTGCTCTGGCGCGCCTCAACCTTTCCGTCCCTGGCCGGGCTGGAGTACGGCCCCGGCTTGTTTCCCTCTATCGCGGCGATTGGCCTGATAGTTTGCGGAGCGCTAATCGGCTTTGGATCGCGGGGGCGGCGGAAGGCGCCGAGCACTTTGACGATGCCGCCTCGGCAAAAAGGCTGGCGGATGGCGGCACGCCCCCTGGCCCTGCTGATCGTGATACTCGGCTATGGCCTATTGCTCGACCCCTTGGGCTTTCATATTGCTTCCTTCATGGCAGTCTCCGCCACAGCCCTGATCTTCGGGATGCGTGCTGGGGGTGCAGTGCTGCTAGCGCTACCCCTGGTGATCGGCGTGCATCTGCTGTTCTATTCACTGCTGCGCGTCCCGCTCCCCTGGGGCCTGCTGGCACCAATGGCATGGTGACGCTATGAGCGCCTCGACCCTCGCTGCCCTATTCAGTCCCGCGTCCCTAGCGGTCATCGCCGCCTGTACGCTCTATGGTACTTTCATCGGCGCCATGCCGGGCCTAACCGCTACCATGGCGGTGGCCCTTCTGGTGCCCTTTACCTACTTCATGGATCCGTTGATCGCCATCAGCGCCATTGTCGCCACGACTACCACAGCGATTTTCGCTGGCGACGTACCCGGCACTTTGATGCGAATCCCCGGAACGCCCGCCTCCGCTGCCTATGTCGAGGACGCTTACCGTCTTTCCCGCTCAGGACGCTCCCGCTCGACGCTGATGGTGTCATTGTTCGCTGCCTGCATTGGAGGCCTGGTGGGTGTCGCCCTTCTAGCGCTCATTGCCCCTCAGTTGGCCCGTGTCGCAGTGCAATTTTCCAGCTTCGAAACCTTCTGGCTGGCCTGCCTAGGACTGAGTTGCGCGGTACTAACTAGCAACGGTAGCGTCGCCAAGAGTTTTTCCAGCCTCTTCCTTGGCTTATTTATCGCCACTATCGGCATCGATGTTGCCGTCGGCCATCCACGTTTCACCTTCGGCAATTACGAACTGTTCGATGGCATTAGCTTTATTCCCGCCATCATCGGCCTGTTTGCGCTCAGCGAGATCCTGCGCAGTGCACAGACAGGACATCGCGATCAACCTGCCAATGCAGCACAAGAGTCGTTTTCCAAAGCGCTGCATGAGGCAGCGCTCGTACTGCGTCGCTTCAAGCGCAACATCGCCCGCTCCAGCGTACTTGGCACCCTGATCGGCGCGCTGCCCGGCGCCGGGGCAGATATCGCTGCTTGGATCTGTTATGCGATTTCACGGCGCTTCTCGCGCCATCCCGAACGCTACGGCACGGGGTACATTGAGGGCGTAACCGACGGTGGCTCCGCCAACAATGCAGCTATCGGCGGCGCCTGGACACCAGCGTTGGTGTTCGGCATCCCCGGCGATAGCGTCACGGCTATTGCCATCGGCATCCTGCTACTCAACGGGATGTCACCTGGGCCGCAGATATTTACCGAGTCGCCGGAACTGGTACATACCCTTTACGGCGCCTTCGCGCTGAGCAATCTCGCGATGATCCCTGCTGGCCTGTTGGTGATCATGGCTTCCAGTCAGGTGGTACGTATCCCGCGTCGGGTACTCATGCCCTGTGTACTACTGTTCTCGTTGGTGGGAGCTTACGCCATTACCAATTCGGTCATTGCTATCTGGACAGTGCTGGCGCTGGGTGCTCTGGGATACGCCATGGAGGCCAATGGCTTTCCGCTGGCCCCCGCCATACTGGGTATAGTTCTCGGCACAATCGTCGAGGAAAACTTCATGACATCGATGATGAAGGCCCAAGGCGACTTGCTGGCCTTCTTCGATCGCCCCTGGGCGGCAGCGCTAGGCACACTCACCCTGCTGCTCTGGGCGTTACTGCTGACTCGCGGTATCTATGAGAGTGTTCAGCGTCGTCGCTACCCCAGCCCTTCTTCGGAAACGGAAACCTATCCATGAACCATCGCAACCGTACAAAACTTGCCCTTAAGCAGGGTCGAGCCATTAGCGCCCTGTGGCTGGAAAGCGCCAGCCCAGAGCTAGCCGAAATTGCCGTTTGGGCAGGCTGGAAAACCATTCTGATCGACAACGAGCACGGTGTCTCCAGCCTCGAACATACCGCCCACCTAGTTCGCGCCATAGAAGCAGCAGGTGGTGAAGCGGTTTTACGCATTCCCGCCAACGACCCCACCTACCTGAAGAAGATCCTGGATATGGGGGTACGCTCGATCATGGTGCCGATGGTCAATAGCGCTGCACAGGCTCAAGCTATCGTCGATGCCTGCCGCTACCCTCCTCATGGACAGCGTGGCTATGCGGCTCCTATCGTACGCGCCTCAGGCTACGGCGCTTTCAGTGATTACGCCAGTCAAGCCAACGATGACCTGCTGTTGATCACCCAGATCGAGCATACTGAAGGGGCAGATAACGTCGAGGCGATCGCCGAGGTTGATGGCATAGACATGCTGTTCATCGGCCCCAACGACCTGGCGGGCTCTATGGGCTTGCTCGAACGTCTCGAGGCACCCGAGGTACGCCGTCTGATTGAAGACCTTGAGCGCCGCATCGCCAATAGCGGGCGCTGGATGGGCACCATCACCGGATCCGGTCGCGATGTCACCACTCTGACCAATAGTGGCTACCGATTCGTGGCAGGGCCCAACGACATAGCACTGCTTGCCAACACCCTACGCCACGAGGCGACGCAATGGCGTGAGCAATCGGCTGATTTCGGAGGATCCTGATTCCGATATGGTTCTTAGAGGCCGGGGCGTCACTGCCGCCGGCCTTCTGAAGGCGCTAAGATAAAGTGACTAAGATAATGCTTAAAACAAACCGCTGCCGCACTCTATAGCGCTTCTTGTTGACACATCAATCTATCAACCTCTTCCGCCATCGGAATACTACTGGCAGCACCGTGTTTTTGAACCGCCAGGGCAGCAGCTGCTGTTGCTCTTTGCAAGCACTGAGAAGGTTCTAGGCCAGCTTGCCTAGAGGCAAGGAAGTAACCCACAAAGGTATCGCCTGCGGCCGTTGTATCGATGGCCTTTACCTTTAAAGCCGCTTGAAAAAGAGTCTCACTGCTGCGCTGATACCAAGCCCCCTCGCTACCTAGGGTAAGAACCACCTCGACATCGCCAAGCGATTCTTTACAACGCCTTAGCAAATCTGCGGCGCTCGATTCTACCGGCATCTCTAATAAAGCGGCGGCCTCTGTACGGTTAAAAAAAAGCAGTTCACATTGCTCTAAAGGGAGTGATGATACCTTCGAAGTCATTGGTGCAGGGTTAAATATCACCTTGCAGCCGTGGCTCACTGCTAATGGAATAAGCTGATCAAGCCCGTTACATTCGTTCTGAATAAGTATTGTGTCGCCAGGCGCGGTTTGCGCAATAAGCGCCTTCATTTTCTCCTGCGTAAAACCATGATTGGCGCCAGAGAACAAAAGAATAGCGTTTTCACCCAGTGCGTCAATTTGAATGATGGCATGCCCACTTGGCTCTGGGGTCAATTCGATATCTTTCACACCCACACCCGCAGACTCAAGCTCACTGGTCACCCAGGCATCTATCGATGAAACTCTCCCCCAGTGACTCACCATGCCTTTGGCACGCGCTATTGCCAGTGACTGATTGACGCCTTTCCCACCTAATCCAATATTATAATCACCGCTTTCCAAGGTTTCGCCAGGGCGAACAAAATAGGGTACACGGTAAGTATAATCGATATTAATGGAACCAAAATTAAAGATCATTGACACACCCTCTTATTCAAAAAGCCAGCCAGCTTTAAAGCTGGCTGGCCTCTAGGCAAGGTTCTATAACACTTACTCTTCTAATGCATTCTCTTCTAAAACCTACTCTTACAAACCTTATTCTTCCAAAACTTATTCTTCCAAAACAAAGGGAGAGGTATAGTTATCTACATTATCTGGCGTGATAAGGATACAGTCATAAAGTTGCTTTTCACTATCCAACCCCGTTTCTCCAGTATTGATGTAATGATCAGCGATTTTCACGGCATCTTCTGCAAATACGGCTACCGGCTGTAGCACGGTGTAGGCCAACTCACCCGAGCGAACCGCATCAACCGCATCGGGTGAACCGTCAAACCCACCGACCAATACATCGTCTAGCCGCCCCTCTTGTTTCAGAGCGACAATAGCGCCTAAGGCCATTTCGTCATTACCGCTAATGACGCCTCGAATATCAGGATGAGAACGGAGCATGCTCTGCATTTTATTGCGCCCTTCGGTTCGATCCCAATTAGCGATATCAGACGCCGCGAGGGTAAGGTCAGGGTACTGGCTAAGCACCGTCTCATAGCCATTGGATCTTGTCGCAGCATTATTATCAGAAGGAGGCCCCTTTAACTCTATATAGGATCCCTCTCCATCTAGTTGCATTGCCCATTCTTGCGCGCCTAACGCGGCTCCCTGTGCATTATTGGAAACCAGTTGTGCCTTGGCTAATCCCTGCTGGTTAATCTCAGCGTTAATAATAAATACCGGGATTCCCGCCTCGATTGCTCTTCGCACCGCGCCAATGGAACCGTCCGCATTAGCGGGGTCGAGAATGATTGCTTTAGCCCCATTGGTAATTGCCGTGTCAACCTGATTGCTTTCCGTGTTGGTATCACCCACATGGGAACTTACATTTGCTTCATAGCCCAACTCTTCTGCTGTGCGCTCAGCAATTGTTCCTTCTGTTTGCCAATAGGGGTTTGACATATCATTGACAATAATTGAGATCAGCCCCTTGTCCTGAGCAACTATAGAGCTACTAAAGAGCATCGAGACGCTAGCGAGAGCTGTAAAAAGCACTTTTTTACTTTTTGGAAGCATGATTATTACCTCATAGTTATGATTGTTGGTCTTTGAATAGGTAGACCTGAGCAGGCCACACTTCTAAGCAATGCTACGTTAAGTAGCGCTTGCTCTAGAACCTTCACGCTTAATTTCTGCCGTTTTCTCGGCTTGTTGCGAGGACTTTCTTTTAGCACTGTATTGGACATTATTTAACATGACCGCGAAGACAATCACGCTACCCGTGAAGACCATTTGCCAATAAGCAGACACACCGATGATGACCAGACCGTCGGCTAGAAAGCCAATTACAAATGCGCCCAATAAAGTATTTCGAACCGTGCCACGCCCCCCCATCAGTGAGGCGCCGCCGATAACGACAGCAGCAATCGCTGTTAGCTCATAGGTGGTACCTGCCGTAGGCCCAGCAGAGGTCAACTGTGAGGCAAGCACGATCCCAGCCATGGCTGCGCACACGCCGGAAATAATGTAGACGGAGAGCTTAACGCGATTGACGGGCACCCCGGAAAGCTCTGCAGCACGGGCATTGCCACCGGTAGAGTAAATCCACCGACCAAAAGGCGTACGACTGAGCGCCAACATGCAAATAACCGCAGCACAAAAGAGAATCAAAACACCTACAGGAATACCGAATAGTTTATTAAACCCAAGCCATTCAAACCCAGTATTACCTAATGCAGGGTCACCACTTAAACTATTGAACGTTAATCCATCGGTTAACAGCAGTGCGGCTCCACGCGCGACATACAACATGCCCAGCGTGGCCACGAAAGCAGGCACTTTGAAGTAGGCCACTAATACGCCATTGATAGCCCCCACCAGGCCGCCCAGTAAGCAGGTAAGTACCACGACGACCCACACTGAAGGAAAGAAAGCCAAATCAAGCGCTTCAATCTCTACTCCTTCTAACAACATACCCGCGAACACTCCGCAAAGTGCCAGCGTAGAGCCAACCGATAAATCGATACCGCCGGTCAGAATGACAAACAGCATGCCGATGCCTAGCAAGCCAAAAACAGCCACATGCGAAGACATGGTTAAAAAATTACCCGTTGAAAAATAAACAGGCGAGAGCATGGAAAAGACAATAATGATCACGATTAATGCAAAAAAAGCCCTACCTTCCAGCAAAATCTTGACGATATCGATACTGCCTTTTTCAACTTGTAACGCGTTATTGTTGTGATGAGACATAGTCATTACCTATCCGATTGAATAATCATGCAGCCACTGATTCGCCCGAAGCAGCCATAATTTCATCTTTCGTTACCCCCGGTTTGAATTCAGCGGAGATCCGTCCTTTACTCATCACCAGCACTCTGTGTGGAATACTCAAGCACTCGCTCACTTCAGATGTTGTAAAGACAACCGCCAACCCCCGCCGAGCCCCTTGGCTCAATAACTTGAACACTTCGGCCTTGGCGCCCACGTCGATACCACGGCTTGGCTCATCAAGTATGATGACGTCTGGATGGGTAGCCAACATCTTACCGATCACCACTTTTTGCTGGTTACCGCCAGACAGTGAACCAATGGCAGCCTCCCCGCCATCTGTTTTAATATGCACCTTATCGATAGCTGAATTAATCATTTCTGCTTCCAAGCTGGAAGAAGTAAGCCCCTTGCGAGTAAACGCATGGATACTGGCTAGCGACAGATTTCTACCGACTGACAGGGTGGGTACTAACCCATCACGCTGGCGATCCTCAGGCACTAACACCAACCCTCTCTCGATTCGCTGTGCAATGTTGTAATGCGATACGTCAGTTGAGTTGAGCAAGATATCTCCACTGGACTGCCGGGTTCGTCCTGCCACACATTCCAATAACTCAGTTCTTCCAGCGCCCATTAGTCCATAAATACAAACAATCTCGCCGGCGCGCACATCAAGAGAAAGATCCTCAACAACATAGCGACCTGCCACTTTATCGTCGCTTATGTAAAGGTTCTGGATAGAGAGCGCGGTGGAGCCCTGCTCATACCCTGTGGGCGGTGAGCCAAGATCGAAACTCTCTCCTACCATATGCCTAACGATCCACTGCAGGTCGATATCACTACGAGGGGCGTAAGCAGTCATGGCCCCATCGCGGAGAACAACGGCATGATCGGTAATCTGCAGCGCCTCCTCCAAATGGTGAGAAATATAAACAATCGACACACCCTTGTTTTTGAGATCCTGGACGACTTTGAATAACGTCTCGACTTCCGTGGCACTCAATGCGGAAGTCGGTTCATCCATAATCAAAATGCGAGAGTTCTTGGACAGCGCTCTCGCGATTTCAACGATTTGTTGCTGCCCCACTCGCAGATCTTCAACCAGGGTGAGAGGGTGGATCGGTTCATCCAGCTCCTCCATTAACAATTCAGCCTGACGTGCCTCTTCTTTATAGTCGACGCTGCCCCTTCCTTTAGTCAGCTCACGCCCCATAAAAATGTTGTCACGCACATTCAGGTTAGGGGCCAAGCTCAACTCCTGATGAATAATGGTAATCCCCAGCGCTTCAGCCTCCGACGGCGAAGAAAAGCTGACGCTCTCTCCTTCCAATACAATCTCCCCAGCCGTCTGAGCAATGACGCCAGACAAAATTTTCATCAGCGTAGATTTACCTGCTCCATTTTCGCCGAAGAGCGTTGTCACCTGCCCTCGATATATATCGAAGTTCACTTCTTTGAGGGCTTGCACGGCACCGAAACGCTTTTCGATATTGCGTGCAGAAAGAATCACCGGAGCCGCTTCCACTGTTGATGTATCGATACTCATAGCCGCCCCTCACTCAATGATCGCTATACTCACCGGCGTAATTAGCCAGTTTTTGGGATTTATCATGGTAAAAGAGCCGACTACTTCTAACGTTTTTCCGGTTAACTCTTGCCCGGAAATATCCGCAAGCACTTGACGCTTCATTTCATCATTGAGCGCTGCGCCGACATCTTGGTACTCGATCTGATTGGTAAAGTCGCCAAATTGAATATTGCCGGTTGTATCTCTCAGCGTAGTGCCATTAATGGCTGGGCCTGTTTGCACACGAATGACGATATCTGAAGGCACATCGGCAACCTCTAGGGTGTAAACGCCCCCCCGGCTTTCTACAGCAATTCCAGATAAAGAGACCGGCACAATATGGCCAATGCCGGCAGCGACGCCGTATTTCTCGCCTGCCGCTCCGGCATTCTGGAGAACCTCTGGCGCCAATACCGATGCGTTTACGGCGTTATTCTCTACATACGCTTGGATTTCTGGAAATGTTTCCTGAGCAAATTGCTGTGGTGAAAACCCCACTGCGCTCTCAAGTTCAGAAAGACTAATGACTTTAGTATCAAGCGCCATGAGTGCAACCAGCGCTAAAGCAAAAGCAGCTGCCACATAGGCCCTTATACGCTTATCACCGGGCACCGAATTTAATGTCGCCGACATAATCACTCCGGTTATCATTGTAGTTATAAATAAGTTATAAATAAGAAACTTACACTACCTACTTCCCGTCAGGTATAAGCACAACCTTTAAGGCGTTAGGGTCATTGCGCATTAGATCTAGTCCTTGATGGAATTCGGCTAACGGCAGCTTATGGGTCACCACATGATCCGTTGGGAAATCACCGTTTCCGATGCCTTCGATCACAAGTGGGTAACAATAAGGACCTAGATGCGCACCCAGTATATCCAGCTCTTTACGATCGCTGATAATGCTCCAATCAACAGTCACTGGCTCTTTGAATACGCTGAACTCGACGAACCGGCCAAGTTTACGGATCATATAAAGCCCCTGCTCTACCGACTGCACCGCGCCGGTGGCCTCAATATAAATATCGCAACCATAGCCTTCCGTTATGCCTTTCACGTAGTCAACAACATCGACTTCAGCAGGATTCAGGACAATGTCGGCTCCAAACTGTTTGGCAAGCTCTAAGCGCTTATTATTGAGATCCAGTACAACCAGCTTGGAAGGCCCGGACTTTTTGATCGCACCGATCATTCCTAGCCCTAAGGTGCCCGCACCGGAGAGGACAACCACATCTCCCAGTTCAATCTGCGCACGCTTAACGGCATGTAACGAACAAGCATAGGGTTCAACAAGAACCGCTTTCTCCATCGGAATCTCATCTGGCAACTTGTGGTTAATGGCTTCTTTAGGAAAGACCATGTATTCGGCCATACCGCCATTTACGTTGTGCTGAAATCCATACACGTCGTGCTTTTCGCACATCCAGTACTGCCCACGGTTACAGAAACGGCACTCCCAGCAAGGCACGATTTGCTCAGAAATAACGCGATCACCGATCTCAAGGTTTTTAACGCCCTCTCCTAAAGCCATCACATGACCAATAAACTCATGGCCTGGAATCATCGGCGCCTTGATATAAGCAGGCTGAGTATCATCTCCCCAAAAGCTGGGGGCGCCTTCATATGCTTTGAGATCGCCTGCGCAGATTCCGCACGCTTCAACCTTTATCAGTACTTCCCCTTCTCCCACCTTCGGCACGCCCACCTCTTCAAGACGATAATCACCAGGCGCGTAAGCTACGACGGCTTGCATGGTCAGTGGCAGTTCGGTGTGATTGTTGTTATCGGCGTTATGCATTACTCACTCCTAATATATCTTGTATTGCCTGGCTAGCGGCGCACGCTTTACAAAAGATCTCGTTGTGTACATATGAATTAACTGCTTTAAGCATAGCTGAGTCAATCCATAATGGAATTTTCTAACCTTATACTTTAGACCAATAGAGTAATTAATTGTTTTATATATTTAAATTCTAAAAATGGAAATTATTTATTATTTCAGCCATGCGAAAGCATCCCTCAAAGCCATGCTATATGATCCATCATCGTACAAATGTACAAATGCCTGCCAAATATCACTGACATTGGAGCAAAAGGAAGGAGGAAACTAGGCATGCCAAAGAGGTCACATGCCTAAGGAAAGCCAATAAATGCAACAGATGAAATTGGGCTGGCCTAAGCGCAAGATGCAGAGAAACCCTAGATTTTGAATATAAATTAAGCGCGCACCTCACCCTTAGTCGCTTCATCGAGACGCAGAATAGTGTGAGCGTTAGTGACACTAGTCGCCAAGGTATCGATAACCCCAGTACGCAGCGCCCCCAGTATCCCGACCGCTTTAGTATTTTCACTGGCGATAGCAATAACGTCTGGAATACGCGTGAGATCCTGTATATTAAGCCCCACCACACGCCCCTGCATCTGCGTTGCGGAAGGCTTCCCATGGATATCGATAAAGTCATAGCCCATCATATCGCCCACAGTTCCAGAGAGCCGTGCCTCAGCAATTTCCTGGGCGGAAAACCACCCCATCCGCACCATATTACTGTCTTCACTTACATCACCCACACCAATCAAAGCGGTATCCGCGCGTCGAGCCCGGTCTAGCGTCTGGCGCACGGTGGAGTTTTCATACAATGCATCCCTAAGTTCGCCGCTCTGTACCAGTGCAGGGGCATAAAGCGTCTCACTGTCACCGCCAAACCTGCTCGCCAAACGTCGACAAATATGGTCAGGATTCATATGCTCGCCTGCACGCAGAGAGCCACCAATTGCGCACACAAATGAAACCTTTAACGACTCCGCCAGGAAAACGTTATCCGCCACGGCGGCCACGTTACGCCCCATGCCAACGGCTACAATCTGACCATCGGTCAAACTACGCGACAGATGATCTGCCACTAGACTAGCGACTGACGAGCGCTGCACATCCGGGTCGGCATTATCCAGAGCAATCAACGCTCGCCTCAGGCCAAAGCGCCGTTTGAGTTCCTGCTCAATCTCAACACTCACAGCGGGATGCAGGCGCACGCGAACATCGACAATTCCTTCTGCCTGGGCACGCTTGAGCAGCCGCCCTATTCGCACACGCGAATGCCCGAGCCTATTGGCGATCGCTTCCTGCGTTTCCCCCTGCACATAGTAGAGCGTTGAAATCTCTGTCATTAAGTCTATATCTGCAGCGTCTTGACCATTCATCCTCGGCATCCAGGGGTTGTTGAAGGGCATGTATCATGTCAGTTTGCTTGACACTTTTTCAACACAGGAATGAGCGCTTGAATAATCAGCGCCAATGAAACCGAACCGGCATCCGGTGTACCCACGCTTTTTTCAGCCAATGGGCGCGCACGGCCAACGCGGGGTATTAATTGCCTGGTAGCCTCAGCCGCCTCACTCGCTATGCGTGCAGCGGATTCCCAGCAAGCCAAAGCTTCCTGACCTTGCTCAGCCTCCCACGCCAGGGCATCGGCAAAAGGCACCAGCACATCGACAAGGGTCTTATCGCCCAACTTAGCCTTACCAAATGCCATCACTTGCTGACGGGCATTGACCACGCCAGCGGCAAGGCGCTGCCCTGATAACGGCTTCTCATTGCCAAGCGACTCCCCCATCGCTTTTAAGATCACCCGCCAGATAGCACCAGAGGTACCGCCCGCTTCGTCTGACCAGCGCTGCCCAGCCCACTGCAGCACCGTCTCCGCGCCAGCCCCGCCATTAAGCGCCTCTTTGGCCGCTTCAAGCGCAGCCCTGCTACCCCGCTGCATACCAATACCGTGATCACCATCCCCAGCCACCGCATCAATCTGGCCCAGCATCTCGCAGTTTTCATTGACCGTATTGGCGAGCACTTCGAGCGCCTCAACGACGCCGCACGCTAATTTTCGCGAGGCATCGCTAGCCGCGGGAATCTCATCTTGCGTAACCACCTCTACCTCGGCAGGATCCAGCGCCTGCGCTGGCGTCACGCTGCCTTTTCGATAGCCCGGCGCATCCGCAGCGGCAGTCCACAGCGGCTCCATCTCTTTATCAAGCCAGAACAACGTCAGCGAAACCCCGGCCATATCAAGACTGGTCACCAGCTCGCCCACATCGGGCTCCACAATGATTAACCCAGCGTCCTGCAGCAACTCGTCAACCTTGCGATAAATAACGAACAGCTCTTCATACTTAACGGTACCCAAGCCATTGAGTATCGGTGCCACCCGAGCTCCTTGGAGTCTGATACCGTCAGGAACTTCTTCCAATAATCGGCCAACGAGAATTTCTGCCAAGCCATCTGCGGTAGGAATATCCGTCTCACTAATACCCGGTTCACCGTGAATCCCCAGGCCTATGGCCATCCTTCCTTCGGGCACATGAAAGAGCGAATCGGCTGCGCCCGGTAACGTGCATCCCTCAAACGCCACTCCAAAAGAGCGCGTGCAGCGATTTGCCTCCTTCGCCACTTGAACCACTTCTTCCAGTGATAGCCCCTTTTCTGCGGCAGCGGCGGCGGCCTTGAAAACGGTTAGATCACCGGCGATGCCCCGGCGCTTATCAATCTCCGCCAAGGGGGCACTGGCGACATCATCTGTGACCAGCACGATTTCACAGGGAATACCGTCCGCGATCAAACGCTCGCGCGCTTCACCAAAATGCAGCACGTCCCCCGCATAATTGCCAAAAGAGAGCAGCACACCACCGCCGTTGTTGGCGGCTTTGGCGACGGAATAAACTTGCTGTGCAGAAGGCGAGCAAAACAGATTTCCCATGACCGCCCCATGGGCCAACCCTTGCCCGACCAATCCCGCAAAGGTGGGATAATGGCCACTACCACCGCCAACCACGACCGCAACACTACCTGGCTGGCTGCGCGTACTGCGTACGACACCTCCCGGCACAGCCATAAGCTTATCGCGATGAGCAGCTACTAAACCTAAACGAGCTTCTTCAGGGAAATCACTTGGATCATTAAATAGGCGTGTCATTATTATATCCTCTGGAGTGAGGCCAAACTGCGTTATCACAGCTTGCATGCTGTTGTTATTAATCAGCGTCGACGAATATGAGCAATCCCACGGTTAAGGAGTATTCAATCGAGACTCATATTCGTCAATCTTTGCTATTTTTAATTCGGAATTTCCACCCGAAAAGTGGCTGCCCAAAAAGGTTGCCACTATTGACTTAGCCAACTCTGGCCCAATCACTCTGGATCCCAGCGTGACAATCTGTGCATTATTACTGGTGCGCGCCTTTGCTGCTGAGTAAGTATCGTGTGCCTGCGCAGCGCGGATACCGGGCACCTTATTGGCAGAAATAGCCACTCCGATTCCCGTGCCACATACCAGTACTGCACGATCGAAGCGCCCCTCCTTAATCGCCGTAGCCACCTCAAAGGCAACATCGGGGTACAGCACCGGCTGGGCATTAAAAGTGCCAAAATCTTCAACCTCGTAGCCTAACTCTCGGATATAACCAATGAGAATCTCTTTCAAGTCGTAAGCGGCCTCATCACCGCCAATGGCGACTCTGAGAGAAGACGTCGCACTAGACATTCATGCTCTCCTTTCTAGGAAATAGAAACGCGGACGACTAACAAAGATGAATACCACCACGCAGTTGCCAGCCGTCTACTGACGCTATTCAATCTATCACCAACCGAGCATTTGTAAACAAACCGATCATAAGATCTGGTCGTATTTTTTGAGAGCACTCAGGATAAAAACCAAGAAAAAATTAATAAAATACTGATAATAAAAGAATTATATGAAGATAAAGCATTATCTACCCAGCACTATACTTTTGTTCAATGACCTTAAAATCGATTTCAGTGGCACGCTGATTTGACTAAATCGATCTAAATGGACAATCATTTGAACACAGCATGTTCATTTTTAAGGAGAGTTGGCAATGTCGCTTTTGGATGGATTACGCGAACACTCATTGGTCGTGGCCGACACGGGCGACTTGGATGCCATAAAGCGCTATCAACCGCAGGACGCTACCACTAACCCCTCATTGATTCTCAAGGCCTTCGAACTGCCTCGTTATCAAGAGTTGATCGACAAGGTGCTTGCTGAATCATGTCGTG
>Ga0209344_10000213_pt1 | contig 119017 bp, 95 predicted proteins | sample Cruoilmetagenom6_FD_187293 | JGI IMG/M metagenome (GOLD analysis project Ga0209344, IMG submission 187293) | Oil polluted marine microbial communities from Coal Oil Point, Santa Barbara, California, USA - Santa Barbara Oil Seep Sample 6 (SPAdes)... | ecosystem: Environmental > Aquatic > Marine...
GAAATTTTTAAAATATTGTAAGAGTTACTCCAATTAGGATGATGATTCAATGCTTCGCACTCAAAAGCTATTCTGCTCATTGCGCTAAAGCAATCTTTAAAATTATCGAATTCAAATTCTGAATGAATGGCGTTATCATAATAATCCCAATCTGGAAATTGTAATAATTTTTTTTCTATAGTATCCTTGTCTAGTTTCATGTTATTGTTTTGATGTGTTTAAATTAAAAAAAATATGTATTACAATAAACTTAAAAAAGAGATTCTTTTTAAGCATTATAAACGACAACTACATCTTTATTTTGAAAGCTCTTCTAAAACCATTTCGCTAGTAATCTGAAGATGTTTAGGTAACTTATTAAACTTTGGTAATACGGCTAAATAACGATCTTCATTAGTTGTAAATACTTGTTTAATAACTACTTTTTTGTCAGAAAGAATATCGATAATAGATTTTATAAACTCATCATGATGCACCAAGTCTGTACTGCCCAAATGAAAAATACCAAATTTATTTCTGTTAATGATATAATGAATTTGTTGGGTAAGTTTTTTGTCAAGTGTCACGTTCATGATTAAATTCGGAAAAACTTCAACAGTTTCATCTGCTATAATAGCTTCTTTTAATTCTTGTATTCTAGGCGAACCGTTGCCAAATACCATTGGAAGTCTAATTATAGCAATTTGCTTTTTAGGTAAGCGTAATAGTAAGTTTTCAATTTTTATTTTGAAGTGACCATAAACACTATGACTCAATGTTTTGTCTAATTCGTAACTTGGATATTGGCTGTAAGCATCAAATACATTTGCAGACGACAAAAAGATGAATTTACAGCCAGTATCAACTATATAATCAGCAATATGCTGATGCGCAATTACTTGTGCGTTAAAATTACCACGAAGTGCAGATATAATAATGGTAGGTTGACAAGCCTCTAAAATGTCATAAACATCATCTTCTTCTACATTATACTGAAAGAATTGTTTATTGTTTTCAAACTCTTTCTTTGGAATACGATACGTTCCGTAAGTCCTAAAATAAGGTCCTAGTTCTTTATAAATAGCATTGCCAATATAACCACTAGCACCAAGTATAAGTATACGATGTTTTTGAGAATCTAAATGTTTCTTCGTCATTAATCAATCTACACGCTTAGAAATTTAGACTTTGTAAAAAGGAGCCTTTACAACGGTTGCTGGAATGGCCTTTTTACGTACTTGAATAAATATCTTACTATCCACTTTAGAAAACACAGTAGGAACATAACCCATACCAATACCAATCCCTAAACTAGGACTCATTGTGCCAGAAGTAACAACACCAATTGTTTTTCCGCTGCTATCTACAATATCGTAACCATGACGCGGAATACCACGTTCATCGAGTTTAAAAGCCACTAATTTACGTTCTGGAGTGTGTTCTTTTTCGGCTTTTAAAGCGTCGCTATTAGTAAAGTCTTTGTTGAATTTACAAACCCAACCTAAACCAGCTTCAATTGGAGACGTGGTATCGTCAATATCATTACCATATAAACAGTAACCCATTTCTAAACGCAACGTATCTCTTGCTGCTAAACCAATTGGCTTAATGCCAAAATCTGCTCCTGCTTCAAATACCTTATCCCAAATTTGTTTGACTTCTGAATTTTTACAGTAAATCTCAAATCCGCCACTACCAGTATAACCTGTAGCTGAAATGATCACATTTTCAATGCCAGCAAAATCGCCAACAACAAAATTGTAGAATTTAATAGCAGATAAATCATGACTCGTTAAAGATTGCATCGCTTCAACAGCCTTTGGACCTTGAATCGCTAATAACGAATAATCTTCGCTTAAATCGCGCATCTCAGCACCAACATCATTTTTAGAGGAAATCCAATTCCAATCCTTTTCAATATTACTCGCATTAACAACTAATAAATACGTTTCTTCTTTTAATTTGTATATGATTAAATCATCTACAACACCACCATCATCATTTGGTAAACAGCTGTATTGTGCTTTTCCTATTTCTAATTTAGAAGCATCGTTACTCGATACTTTTTGAATCAATTCTAAAGCATGTGCCCCTTCAATTAAAAACTCCCCCATATGAGAGACATCAAATACACCAACCGATGTCCTAACCGTTTCGTGTTCTATATTTACACCTTCGTATTGAACCGGCATGTTATAGCCAGCAAAAGGAACCATTTTAGCACCAAGTGCTTCGTGAGTAGAGGATAAAGCAGTATCTTTCATTGTGAATTGTTTTAATTTTTAGATGTGCAAAACTACATAAATTTTACGAAGAATTTCATAATTTGATGCTAAGGAAATTGCGAATCCTTTAAAGAAATCAGTCTCAAGATTTAAGGTCGAAATTATAGCGCAAATTCTAAAAATCCATAATCCAATCGTCAATTGCTTTATTGTCAGTGCCATGTAATACCGATATATCTCCAGTTGATTCAAACACCACCGCTTTAACTTCTGATAATTGAATCACATTCGCTTCACGTAATTTGGCCTTTACATCAGATTCGGTCACTTTACATTTCTTTAAATTGGCTGCAATAAGTTTGCCATTTTGCATTAATAAGGTGGGTTTATTATCGACTAAATTTCTAATGGGTTTATAATGTCTTGCAGCAGCAACGATCATTTGTAAACTATAAATAAGCACTAAACCAATAATACCATATTGAAGCGAAACCGATTTCGAAACAATAACCGTTGCCAATATAGAACCAATAGAAACCGTCATGGCAAAATCGAAACTAGACATTTTTGAAAAACTGCGTTTGCCACTAATGCGTGTTAAAATGACTAAGGCCATATAAATACCAATAGCAGTAAGTATTATCGCCAAAAGTCCGTCTGTAGAAAATTTAAACCAATCATTCATATCCTTAATATTTTAGAATTTTATTAGCCTCAATATGTCACGAATTATAATGATGTTTTAACTCATTTCAAGTTTAAATTACTCTGAAAGCATTTTTACTGAATGGGTTAATTCTTTTCTGAATCGCAGTAATCGTTTTGGAAGCAATATTGGATATTAGTGGAAATTAATTCTAAATACAATTAATATGAAAGCGACTTATAGAAATGCGATTGAAGCCTGTCAGAAATGTATAGTGGATTGTAGAATATGCCTAACCGAAATGGCAGGAAAAGAAAGCATGAACGATTGCCCAAAATGTTGCATCCAATGTATTGGTGCCTGTGATGCTTTACTTAAAATGATGACTTCAGATAGTGCATACGTTAAGCAATATGCTTTATTATGTGCAGAAATTTGTGAGTACTGTGCAGATCATTGTGAAGAACACAAACACGAACACTGTAAAGAATGTGCTAAATCGTGTAGAGCATGTGCTGAAGCTTGTAGAAAAATTGCAGCATAATTATAGAATCAATAATTGAAATAAAAAAATGGCCATACTAGGAAATATTATAAAAGGAGTGATTGAACTGAAAGATACGTTTACATCTGAAGTGATTCATGAAAAAGCTCAAGAACAAGTGCTCAAAGAATTACTTGAAACAGCTAAGAGTACCCAATTCGGAAAGTTCTACGATTTTGAAAGCATTCTTGAAACATCTAATGTACAACAAAGCTTTGCGAAGCATGTGCCGTATTTTGATTACAATAAAATAAATGTAGAATGGTGGCACAAGTATCACGAAGACGAAAGTAACGTCACTTGGCCTGGAAAGCCATCTTATTTTGCATTGAGTTCTGGTACCACAGGAAAAACAAGTAAACGCATTCCCGTGACAGATGCCATGATTGAAGCGATAAGAAATGCTGGAATTAAACAGGTGTTTGCCTTAAAGAATTTTGATTTACCTGCAGATTTTTTCGAAAAGGAAATTATGATGCTCGGTAGCTCTACTGATTTGGAAGAAAACAACGATCACCTCGAAGGTGAAATTAGTGGTATTAGTGCGAGTAATATTCCGTCTTGGTTTAGAGGTTATTACAAACCTGGTGAAGAAATTTCGCAAATTGAAGATTGGGACGAACGTGTGCAGCGCATTGCAGAACGTGCTAAAGATTGGGATATTGGTGCGTTAAGTGGTATACCATCGTGGATAGAATTGATGCTTCAAAAAGTGATAGACCATCATAATTTAAATCATATTCATGAGATTTGGCCCAACCTACAAGTATACACGTCTGGTGGTGTGGCTTTTGGTCCGTATGAGAAAAGTTTTAATGCCTTATTAGGAAAACCAATCACCGTTATCGATACTTATTTAGCGTCCGAAGGTTACATCGCAACCCAAGTACGACCAGAAACCGATGCCATGCAATTGAATACCGATAATGGCATTTATTTTGAATTTGTGCCATTCAAACCCGAATATATCAACGAAGATGGTTCGTTAAAAGATGAAGCACCAGCTTTAACTTTAGATCAAGTTGAATTGAATCAAGATTACGTTTTAATCATTAGTACCGTTAGTGGAGCGTGGAGATATCTAATTGGTGATACCATTGAATTCACTAATATTGAACGTGCTGAAATTAAAATTACAGGACGTACAAAATTCTTTTTAAACACTGTAGGTTCACAACTATCCGTGAATAAAATGGATGCAGCTATGCGCGAATTAGAAGAGCAATTTGATACTACAATTCCTGAATACACCATTTGTGCCAAACGTGGCGACGATGATGAATTTTATCACTATTGGTATTTAGGTTCGGACGTAAAAGGTGTTGATAATTCTACCATTGCAGAGGCCTTAGACGAAAGCTTAAAATCCGCCAATAAGAATTACAAAGTGGCTAGAAGTAAAGCGCTAAAAGGTGTGAAAGTAAAAGTGATTTCACCAAATCGTTTTTATGATTGGAACGAAAGAAACAAAAAGAAAGGAGGCCAAGTAAAAATGGAACGCGTTATGGGCGACGAAAAATTTGCAGATTGGGAGGCATTTATTAATCAACTGTAAATCGTTATTTATTAAATTATTCTCGTAAAGAATTGTCCCCTTGAGGGGTGTTTTTTAAATCAGTTGTTTTGTGTTTAAGCCTGTATTCTTAACTTTTCACTCCAAACCATCACGATGTTCTACCAATTCCATAATTTCTTCAGGCGATAAATAATACTTTTGAATCCGATCTTTATACGATTGGGTGATATCTGCATTATTCAATATAAAATCTTTGGTTTTTAAAATGTAATCTTCCATACCATGTGTAACAGCAAATGAATCTGCGGCACGTTCGGCTTCAACAATATGATTCTGTGAAAACACATACTTAAGTCCAAACCAAATGAGATTGAGCTTACTTCGATTTTGGTAATCCATAATATGACCCAATTCATGACCAATCCAGCCGATAAAAATAGTATCTGGAATATGTCGTGTTAAAAATTCCTTATCTGCAATCTTGAATTTTTCACTAATCAGAATCACATAATGTCGATTTTTTCTACTTTTAAGGAAACTGCCAAATGTAGGTCTGGCTTGCATAGTCGATTTCTTAATGTTTTTCTTAAACCGAAATTCTATTTTGGTGTCCTTCAGCTGTGGATAATACGCTAAAGCTTTATTTACAGTCGTCTTTATATCTTCTGGTATCTTGTGCTGTGCACTCATAGTGTGGTTTAGGCTTAGAATAATAATGATTATGAAATGTTTCATATACTAGAAAAATAAGATTTAAATCCGATGTCGTTTACATGTTACCATCAAAATATTAACCCATTTGAATTCCTAATAACTAACATCTTGAAATAAGCATTAATTTTTAGATTACTACAAATGGAAGCAATCATAAGCTACTATATGTAGTATTTTTGCAGCTAAGATTTTAACTTAAGATTTAGGAGGAAAATATTTGTCTTTTCAACGTACCCAAGAAAAATTAAAAATACTAGCAGATGCTGCAAAGTATGACGTATCGTGTTCGTCTAGCGGAAGTAAACGCGCTAACACCAATAAAGGATTAGGTGATGCTACAGGCATGGGAATTTGTCATTCCTATACCGAAGATGGTCGCTGTGTATCCTTACTTAAAATATTATTAACTAACCATTGTATCTTCGATTGTGCCTATTGCGTCACTCGAAAAAGTAATGATGTAAAACGTGCCGCTTTTAAAGTGCAAGAAGTGGTGGATTTAACCCTTAATTTTTACCGCAGAAATTATATTGAAGGGCTTTTTCTCAGTTCAGGTATTTTTAAAAGTGCGGATTATACCATGGAACGCTTGGTGGCTGTCGCGAAGAAATTAAGATTAGAAGAAAACTTCAATGGCTATATTCATTTAAAATCTATTCCTGGAGCGTCGGATGAATTGATGCGTGAAGCCGGACTCTACGCAGATCGGTTAAGTGTGAATATTGAAATCCCGACCGAAGCGGGACTTAAAAAATTAGCACCAGATAAAAAGCGTGAAGATTTTATAAAGCCGATGGTGAAGGTGAAAAATGAAATTATTCAATATAATGCCGAAAAGAAAATCATTAAAAGCACACCAAAATTTGCGCCTGCTGGTCAGAGTACACAAATGATTATTGGGGCTAGTGGTGAGAATGATTTTCAGATTATGCAAACCTCAAATCACTTTTACAAAAGCTATAATTTAAAGCGTGTCTATTATTCAGGTTATGTGCCTATTAGTTATGATAATCGTTTACCACAAATAGGCAGTGCTGTACCTATGCTTCGTGAAAATAGATTGTACCAAACCGATTGGCTCATGCGTTTTTACGGTTTTGATGTCAGTGAAATTTTAAACGAACAACATCAAAATTTAGATTTAGATGTAGATCCTAAATTGAGTTGGGCATTACGAAACCTTCATGAATTTCCTGTTGATGTGAATACAGCGGACCAGCGTATGTTAGCCAGAATTCCTGGTTTAGGAATGAAATCAGTGTTTAAAATTATAAATGCCAGACGCTTTAGAAAATTGAATTGGGAACATCTTAAAAAAATAGGAGTCGCATTAAACAGAGCACAATACTTTATGGTGTGTGATAGCAATCAGTTTGAAAAACGGGATTTAACTTCAGAAAAGATCAAAGGCTTAATCCTTCAGAATTCAACGAGTAAGTATCAGAAAATGTTGAGCAATCAATTAAGCTTATTCGGATAGATGCAAGCCAAAAATCTTATATACGACGGCACTTTTGATGGTTTTCTTACCACTGTTTTTTATGTTTTTGAACATAAATTAAAAACGGTAACCATTCAAAATGAATTTACGGTGCAGCAAGGTTTGTTTTCAGAAAATGAAGCAATTTTTACTGATGAAGTTAAGGCGAATCGTGTGTGGAAAGGTATCAAATCGAAGTTGTCATCTAACGGAAGTTACCAATTGTATTATGCTTTTTTAAGTGAAGAGGTAGGAGTAGAGGACTTACTTTTAGGTTATATACAGTATGCGTTTTCGCAACAAAAGACAGTGGATAAAGATTATTCACATCCTTCCATTTTAAAAATTGCACAAATAGCAAAATCTGTAGGACGAGAAAAACATCGTATGGAAGCTTTTGTACGTTTTCGGTTAACTAAAGATGACATCTATTTCGCAAGTATAGAACCCGATTTTAATGTGTTGCCTTTAATTGAAAAGCATTTTAAGAGACGTTATGCCAATCAAAAATGGGTGATTTATGATATAAAACGTGGTTATGGATTATTCTACGATTTGGAAACAGTTGAACTTATAAATATGGATTTTCCTGAGAATTTCAACTTTACTAAAACCGATGATGCCTTTTTTGCCACTCAAGAATTTGAATTTCAAAAGCTATGGCAAGATTATTTTAAAGCCACCAATATTGCCTCTCGAAAAAACATGAAACTTCATATTAGACATGTGCCAAAACGGTATTGGAAATATTTGAGTGAGAAGCAACCTAATTAGTGTTTAGACGCTTCACGTAAGCTTTTGCCCAATCTTCAATACGTGGTCCAAAGCATTCTAAAATAGCATCCACACCAATCACGCTACCTTTGGCCAAACGACCTAAAACGGCAATAGGCACATCGTCTTTATTTTCAGGTGTAATGACATAACCATCAGCAGTTGTTTCGATACCTAATTTTGAATGGATTGGTTGTATCAAATCATTTTGAAGTAAATCTTTAATTAAAGGCGTGTTGACTTCAAGTAATTTTGGGGAATCTAAAACACTATTAATCATCACAGAACAGGTGATGGATTTATTATTAGAGTTTTTTAAAGTCCAGCCTTCCGCTGTTAAGTCTATGTTAGGATCAGTGACAAAGTCTAGTGTCAATATATCTGCATCAGCCAAAGCTAAAACTTGCTGCATACTTTCAATCGGTGGTCCGTAAGAATAACGTTTGCTACGTTCGTCTAAGGCAATCACTTTTTCTATAATGTCATTAGTCATTTTAGCATGCGAAAAAGCTTTGTATAAAGTCGGCTGACAATGACGCCAAACTTGTCCGATGCAATAATCGAGAGAAACAGGAATGGTACCTAAAGCCATTTCAATATAATTCTGAATCAACTTATATGTTGAACTATTAGAATCTTGAATTAATGGATGGTTATAATGGTCATCATTTAACCAATTTAAGATTATGGCCTCTAATTCGGATGAACTTAAGGTATGTGCTAGGCTTTTATCTTTTAAGTCTAAATAGACACGCGATGTAATTTTAGCAATAGGATGCGTTAAAAAATCAATGGTATTTGTTTCAGTGGTTTGTTGTGAAACGGCTTCGATTTCAGATTTAAAACTATCTAATTCTTCTTTCGTAGGTTGGTACCACGAATCAATACTTTTGTTTAGAGGTTTCGGAACTAATGGTAAGCCGTCTAAAGAAAACGGAATTAGTTTTAAATCTTGAGACTTGCTCTTATAGTAAATGGTTTCAAAAGTGTCATTATTTATCACTTTAAAATTTCCAAAATCATTAATGGTAAGATAACGCATTACGTCAATCATTGCCAAGCCAAAACCTCTAATACCAATATTAATTGTTTCTTGATTTTTTACTGTTTTAAGATGATGTATAGGGTAGGACTCTTTAAAAAGAGAGAGGGATTGATGTGTTGCTACATATGATTGCCACTGTTTTAATTGATTTGATAGCTCTGTAGATTGGTGACCAATAGTTAAAAGTACATCGTCACAGATCCAAGAGTTATTGTTACTTGTAATTTCAAGTTGACTGTCCTTTAAATTGATATTTTCAATTTCTAGTTTGTTAAAATTGAAGGAGTTTAAATTGCACAAGGCATTTTCTATAGTTTTGTACCGTTCATTAAGGTATTTTCCTAGTTTGTTACGTGGAGGAAATGCATCTGGTTTATGGCATGGTTGTGTAAAATTGCACCATTCATGATAAGAAGGGAAAGCTTCAATAACTCTATTAGCATAACTGATTTTAGGACGTTTTTCAATGCCTACTAGCGCGCGTTCAGTAATATTAATCCAATTAGAATCGGGTTGTCTTGTGTTCCAAACGTTTCCAGCGCCAGAAGCATTGTTAGCATCAAAAATTTGAATATTAACTTGCTTATCAATTCTACTTAGTGCTAAGAGAAGATTCTCTAAGGCATAGAGACCTCGTGGTCCCATTCCTATAATTGCAATTTGCTTCATAGTAATAAAAATAATGAAAAAACCACCTCGTTAAAGGTGGTTCTGAATTTATTTATTTATCAAGTTTTAGAATTGATATCTAATGCCCAATCCGATATCAAAATCGAGATCGTCATTAAAATCTCCAAATCCAAGTTCTGGTCTAAAATCTAAGGATAGTAATAACGGAATATCAAAGCTGTATTCAATACCAACATCACCCGCTAAAAACACGAAACTATCATTGTAATCCTTACCAGGAGTATCAACGCTATAGTTTCCAAATCCTCCACCGCCACCTGCATACCAATTAAAATTGCCATCTAGTTGCCAAACCCATTGGTATAAACCAGCTATTTTAAAGCCATCATAGTCTTTTCCGTTTCTCCAACCTAAATCGGCTTCTAGTCTGTTATTGCCACCTAAAGCACGTTGGTAGGTTATTTCGGTACCAAAACCATCACTATCTCCAAACCTTAGTCCAATGGCATTTTTTGAAATGTTCTGAGCGTCAGAAAAACTTATAAACCCAATAGTTAATACACTTAATAAAATTAATTTCTTCATAATAATTTATAATCTTAAATTCATAGTTTTAGCAATCTTAAAATTGCTTTTCATCATAACGCCAAAATTATGCCAAAATTGAATGATTAGTCTTATTTTTAAGACAAAATTATAACTCATACCAATCGATTGTTAGCGCTTATGCAAAAAGAAAACCTTATACAACTTAAAACCCTAAAATCTAAATTAGAAGGAGAGTTGTATTTTAATGATTTAATGCGAAAACTTTACGCTACTGATGCTTCTGTGTATAGAAAATTGCCTTTAGCTGTAGCTTTACCTAAAAATACTCAAGACATAAAATCTTTAATTGATTTTGCTAAGTCTAACAACACTTCTTTAATTCCAAGAACAGCAGGAACATCGCTAGCCGGACAATGTGTTGGCGAAGGTATTGTAGTAGATGTCTCTAAATATTTTACACGAATTTTAGATATAAATGAAAACGCTAAAACTGTAACCGTTCAACCTGGTGTGATTAGAGATGAACTTAATAATTACCTTAAGCCTTTTGGTTTGTTTTTTGGACCCAATACATCAACTTCTAACCGCTGTATGATTGGTGGAATGGTTGGGAATAATTCATCCGGAACGACCTCTATTCAATATGGTGTGACTAGAGATAAGGTTTTAAAAATGAAAACGTTGTTGAGTGATGGAAACGAGGTTGAATTTTCAGCGTTAACATCTGAAGAGTTTCAACAAAAACTACAGTTATCAACCCTTGAAGGAGATATATATAATTCAATTTATAAAGAACTAAATTCTGAAAGTGTTCAGCATCAAATACAAGATAATTTTCCAAAGCCAAGCATACATAGAAGAAATACAGGTTATGCCATTGATGAATTGATAAAGTCGGAAGTGTTTTCAGATTCAAATTCAGGTTTTAATATGTGTCAACTTTTAGCAGGAAGTGAAGGCACCTTAGCATTTACTACAGAAATCACCTTGCAGTTAGATGACTTGCCGCCAACGGAAAGCGCTATTATTGCTTTGCATTTTGAAAGTATAGCTAAATGCCTAAATGCTGTGGAAACTGTGATGCAACACAATTTGCATACCTGTGAGATGATGGATGATTCCATTTTAAATCTTACAAAACACAATAAAACACAACAAGAAAACAGACAATTTATAGAGGGAAATCCTGCTGCTATTTTAATGTGTGAGCTCAAAGCAAATTCAAATGAAGAGCTTCAATCACAAATAAACGTATTTTTAGAAACGGTAAAAAGCATGAATTTAAGTTATGCTAATCCTGTTTTAAAAGGTGATGATATCAATAAAGCTGTAGAATTACGAAAAGCCGGTTTAGGCTTGCTAGGTAATATTATTGGTGATAAAAAAGCTGTGGCTTGTATTGAAGATACGGCTGTAGCGCTTCCAGATTTAGACCGCTACATTTCAGAGTTTACGGCTTTAATGAAAACATACAACCAAAATGCGGTATACTATGCACATGCAGGAGCAGGAGAGTTACATTTAAGACCAATTTTAGATTTAAAACAGGCTGAAGATGTTGTACTATTTAGAAAAATAACAACAGACGTTGCGCAATTAGTAAAGAAATATAAAGGCTCAATGTCTGGTGAACATGGTGATGGTATTGTGAGAGCAGAATTTATTCCTATGATGATTGGTGAGGCTAATTATAAAATTTTAAAGCATATTAAATCAGCTTTCGATCCTCATAATATTTTTAATCCAGGAAAGATTGTAGATGCCTATCCTATGGATAAAAATTTTAGGTATGAAGTGGATAGAAAAGAACCTCAGATTGAAACCTTACTTGATTTTTCTGCTTCTGAAGGTATTTTACGTGAAGCCGAAAAATGTAATGGTTCTGGTGACTGTAGAAAATTACCTGAATTTGGAGGTGTTATGTGCCCAAGTTATAGAGCCACTAGAAACGAAAAAGATACAACCAGAGGACGTGCTAATGCGCTCCGAGAATTCTTAACTAATTCTGAAAAAGCAAACCGATTTGATCATAAAGAATTAAAAGACGTTTTTGATTTATGTTTGAGTTGTAAAGCATGCGCAAGTGAGTGTCCAAGTAGTGTAGATGTAGCGAGTTTAAAAGCCGAATTTCAATACCAATATCAGAAGGTAAATGGTGTGCCTTTTAGAACAAAATTATTTGCTTACAATAACAAAATAAATGGCTTAGCTAGTCGTGTTCCAAAGCTTACTAATTATATGTTTTCTAATGATTTTACAAGTGCAATTATAAAATCTATTGGAGGCATTGCTAAAGAACGAAGCTTGCCTTTAATTTCTAGTAAAAGTTTAGATAAGGAATTTTATGATACTAAAAATAAGATAGTTAAAAATGGTTATATAAAAGAAGTTATCTTGTTTAATGATGAGTTTACCAATCATTTAGATACAGAGGTTGGTATAGATGCTATGGAGCTATTGAGCCGCTTAAATTATAAAGTGACCATCATTTCACATTCGGAATCTGGTCGTGCAATGTTGTCTAAAGGTTTGCTAAAAGATGCCAAAAGAGTAGCGAATGAAAATGTTTCAAAATTCAAACATTTAATCACTGAAAACACTCCATTATTAGGTATAGAACCTTCCGCTATTTTTACGTTTAAAGATGAATATTTAAGATTAGCAGACGACAAAGAATCTGCTAAATTAATTGCGAAACACACCTTTTTGATAGAAGAGTTTATTCAACAAGAAATGGTATTGGGACGTATAAAATCATCGCAGTTTACACAAGAGGTAAAAACCATTAAATTTCATGGACATTGTCATCAAAAGGCATTGGCAAATCAGAAGTCGAGCTTTAGTATTTTAAATCTGCCTAAGAATTATAAAGTAACAATTATTCCAAGTGGTTGCTGTGGTATGGCAGGAAGTTTTGGTTACGAAAAAGAGCATTACGAAGTAAGTATGCAAATTGGTGAGCAAACCTTATTTCCGGCAGTTAGAAATAGTTCTAGTGATACTGTGATTGCAGCCAATGGCACCAGTTGTAGACATCAAATTAAAGATGGAACAGGTAGAATTGCAAAACATCCAATTTCTATACTAAAAGCTGCATTACTATGATTTTTTCTTTTTAGGTTGCTCAACAATTGTAATCGCAGCAATAAGATCTTGTGTGTTCATTTCTTTAATGTCTTCGTCGGCAAAAAAAGGGGCGAGCTTGTCTTTATTGTAGCTATAGACTTTCCAGCGTTTAAACTGGTATTCCAAAGCCGTAAAATTTTCAACCCAATCACCAGAATTGAGGTAGGTTGTTTTACCGTATTTATTCCCTTTTATGAGCATTTTGGGTTGGTGAATATGCCCGCATATAACATAATCATAACCATTTTCAATAGCTAAGTCTGTAGCTACTTTTTCAAAATCACTAATATATTTTACAGCACCTTTTACACTGTTTTTAATTTTTTTGGATAAAGAATAACGTTCTTTCCCAAGCTTATCTAAACACCAGTTTGTAAGTCTGTTAATAAGGATTAGTAAGTCATAACCCCAACCACCAAGCTTAGCCAACCATTTGGCATTCTGAATGGAAATATCAAACACATCGCCATGAAAAAACCAAGCTTTCTTTCCATCTAAATCTAATACTAGTTTATTTACAATTGAAATATTACCTATTTCCGTATCTGTAAACTTGCGAAGCATTTCATCATGATTACCTGTAATGTAAATCACTTCAGTACCATTTGCGGCAAAATCCATAATCTTTTTAATAACACTAAGATGAGATTTTGGAAAGTAACGTTTCTTAAACTGCCAAATATCAATAATATCACCATTAAGAATAAGTTTCTTAGGTTCTATGCTATTTAAATAAGTTAAAAGTTGTTTGGCATGGCAGCCAAAAGTGCCTAAATGTACATCTGAGATTACTGCTATTTCAACTTTTCGTTTTATTTTCAAAATTTCTAAATCTATACCACAAAGAACTTTAATATTTTTAACAATCAGATTATCGTATAATTAACTAACTATAAGCAAATTGTTATTAAAATATTACCTTAATATTACGAAGTAGGAAGCCTTAGCTTTTTTTGCGACTATAACATGAAATACGACATGGTATTTTCATTTTCATAATAATACAATTACATTAGCGTAAAATAAATTGAAATGGCAGGAAATTCCTTCGGAAAATTATTTAAACTAACTACTTTTGGAGAGTCACATGGTGTAGCTATTGGTGGCATTATAGATGGCTGTCCCTCAGGAATAAAACTTAATCTTGAAGCAATTCAAAATGAATTGAACCGAAGAAAACCAGGGCAATCTAAAATAGTTACTCAACGTAAAGAGCCTGATACTGTAGAATTTTATTCCGGTATTTTTGAAGGTAAAACGACAGGAACTCCAATTGGTTTTGTAATTCATAATACGAATCAGAAATCTAAAGATTATTCTCATATTAAAGATGTGTATCGTCCTAGTCATGCAGATTATACCTATGATAAAAAATACGGAGTAAGAGATTATAGAGGTGGTGGACGAAGTTCTGCACGTGAAACAGCGTCTAGAGTTGTTGCTGGAGCTATTGCAAAACAAATGTTAGCCTCAATTAGCATTAATGCTTTTACATCTTCAGTAGGTGATATTTTTATAGATAAACCATATCAAGATTTAGATTTTAGTAAAATAGAATCTAATGTCATTCGTTGTCCTGATGAAGCTACAGCAGAAAAAATGATAGCTAGAGTTGAAGCTATTAAAAAACAAGGTGATACCATTGGTGGTACCATAACATGTGTTTTACAAAATGTACCAATTGGATTAGGAGAACCTGTGTTTGATAAATTGCATGCCGAATTAGGAAAAGCGATGTTATCTATAAATGCTGTAAAAGGTTTTGAATATGGTAGTGGTTTCTGTGGTGCAAAAATGAAAGGTAGTGAGCATAACGACTTGTTTAACGAAGATGGAACTACAAAAAGTAATTTATCTGGCGGCATACAAGGAGGCATTTCTAACGGTATGGATATTTATTTTAGAGTGGCTTTTAAACCCGTTGCAACAGTGATTCAAAAGCAAGATGCCTTAAATAGTTCTGGCGAAATTGTAGAAATGCAAGGCAAAGGCAGACACGATCCTTGTGTGGTGCCAAGAGCAGTACCTATTGTTGAAGCAATGGCTGCTTTGGTTTTGGCAGATTATGTCTTACTAGATAGAGTTAGTAGATTGTAATTTTAAAAAATAGTATTTCCTTCCAGAAAATGAATAACAGACTAATAAACTTATGAAAAAACTAGCATTACATTGGAAAATTATAATAGGAATGGTTCTCGGTATCATTTGGGCTTTGGTTTCAAGCACAATGGGATGGAGTCAATTTACTATAGATTGGATAGATCCGTTTGGAACTATCTTTATTAATTTACTAAAGCTAATAGCAGTTCCGTTAGTCTTGTTTTCTATAATAAGTGGAGTTGCTAATATTGGAGACCCAAAAAGCTTAGGTAGAATGGGAGGTAAGACTTTAGGGATTTATTTATTAACTACAGTCATGGCTATTTCATTGGGATTAGTATTGGTTAATGTTATTAAACCAGGCGAACTTATTGATGAACAAAGCCGAATAGATAATCGTATTAGTTATGAGATTTGGGCAGATAGTGAAGGACATGAGATTAAGGATGGTATAAATTACTTACAAGATCCTAAATTTTTTGAACGTGCTCAGGAAATTTCAGAATTATCTAAAAGTGAATTAAAAGAAGCAGCTGTTGCAGATAAAATGGAAACAGTTAAAAGTCGTAAAGAAACAACACCATTGCAACCATTAATAGATATTGTACCGAGTAATTTTTTCCATTCTCTATCTAATAATGGGTTAATGTTACAGATTATCTTTTTTGCGATTTTCTTTGGTGTTTGTTTGTTGTTTATTCCTTCAGAAAAATCATTACCTGTATTAAATTTAGTTAATGGAATTAATGAGGTTTTTCTAAAAATGGTTGATATTGTTATGCAAGGTGCGCCATTTTTTGTGTTTGCTTTACTTGCAGGTGTGGTAAGTAAAATGGCTGGTGACGATATTGGTAAAGTGGTAGAAATTTTTAAAGGTTTGAGTTGGTACTCATTAACCGTTTTATTAGGCTTGCTTTTAATGATATTTGTAATTTATCCATTGATTTTGAAGTTTTTTGTAAAACAGATTCCATATAAAGGCTTTTTTAAATCTATGAGTCCTGCACAAACTTTAGCATTTTCAACATCAAGTAGTGCGGCTACACTTCCTGTAACTATGGAATGTGTAGAAGAGAATTTAGGAGTAGATAATAAAATAAGCAGTTTTGTGCTTCCTATAGGAGCTACAGTTAATATGGACGGCACAAGTATGTATCAAGCGGTAGCAGTAATCTTTTTAGCGCAAATGCATATGATAGATTTAACGCTAGGTCAGCAAGTTACAGTAGTATTAACTGCCACTTTAGCTTCTGTTGGCTCTGCAGCTGTACCAAGTGCTGGTTTAGTAATGTTAATTATTGTATTGAGTTCTGTGGGATTAAATCCAGCTTGGATCGCTATTATTTTTCCAGTAGATAGAATATTAGATATGTTTAGAACCGTTGTAAACGTCACAGGAGACGCAACAGTTTGTTCTATTATTGCTGATGGTGAAAATATGTTAGATTACCATGGTGAAAAAAATCCAACAGAAACTTTTGATTTAGATTCTTAAATTTAAGAAGACTCAATTAATTTTTATAACTTTATTGAGAAGATAAAACCTATTGCAAATGAACATTTGTTTTATAATGTACCCATGGGATGAGATCGACCCCGAAAATGACACAAGTTTAGCTTTAATCAAGGAATGTGCTAAACGTGGTCATGGTGTTGCCATGTGTACACCTGCAAACTTAACCATTAGAGATAGTGTAACAAATGCATTTTGTAATGTTATCGGTAGAATGGAAAAAGTCCCATCTACATTAAAATCGTTTTATAACAAAGCGAAATTAAGAGAGGAAATGCTGCCTTTAGCAGGTTTTGATGCTATTTTCTTTAGAGCAAATCCACCTTTAGATCCTATAATGCTTAATTTTTTAGACTCAGTAAAAGATGATGTGTTTATTGTGAATTCGTTAGAAGGTATGCGAGAAGCCAATAATAAACTTTATACAGCTGCTTTTGGAGATGCACACAGTAACATTATTCCCAATACACATGTTTCTAAAAACAAAAAGTATTTAATTCAGCAGATTAAAGAGTCTAAGGCAGATAAAATGATACTAAAACCATTGAATGGCTTTGGAGGTTCTGGTGTGATTCTAATTGAAAAATCGGCTATGAACAATATTAATTCGCTGTTAGATTTTTATATTTCTAGTGGAGAAGGCACCTCTAATTATGTGATTCTTCAAGATTATATAGAAGGAGCAGACCAAGGTGATGTTAGAATTTTATTATTAAATGGAGAACCTGTTGGAGCCATGAAACGTATTCCTGGTTCAGAAGATCATCGTTCAAATGTTTCGGCAGGTGGAAGTATTGCAAAGCATTCTTTAACCAAAGCAGAAAAAGCATTATGCAAACAAATAGGTCCAAAATTAGTAAAAGACGGGTTGTATTTTGTTGGTATCGATGTTATTGGCGGGAAACTCGTAGAGGTTAATGTAATGTCACCAGGCGGCATCACTTATATAAATAAAGTATATAAAAGCAAGACTAGAGTTGAAGAAAAGGTCATTGACTTTTTAGAAAGCAAAGTCTTAGATCAATTACAAGCGTTTGATAGGCGAACTAGACTGCGTAAAACGGTTGATGAAGCGTGAAATTTATAAAATGAAAATAAGTCAAATTTCAAATTTAGTTTCAGTAGAGTGGCTTCAAGAAAATAGTAATGCCAGTAACCTCGTTATTTTGGATGCTACAATTAATAAGAGTATTGATGCCACAGCCTTAAGAATTCCTAAAGCTAGATTTTTTGACATTAAACAAAAGTTTAGCGATACTTCAGCACCATTTCCAAGTACATTACCTTCATTACAACAATTTGAAACTGAAGCTCAAACTTTAGGAGTAAATAAAGATGCTTGCATTGTCGTTTACGATGATAAAGGTATTTATTCTAGTGCAAGAGCTTGGTGGCTATTCAAAGTTTTTGGTTTTAAAAATGTTGCTGTTTTAGACGGAGGATTACCCGAATGGAACAAAAATGGATTTCCTATTGAAAAGTATACCAATGAAACTTATATCAAAGGGAATTTTAAAGCTCATTTAAATTTAGACTTAATGACTAACTTTAAAGGCATTAATCAATATTCACAAGATTCTAATACGCTAATTTTGGACGCACGCTCACAAGAGCGTTTTAAATGCCAAGTAGACGAACCTAGAATTGGATTACGACGTGGTACCATTCCCAATTCAAAAAACCTACCTTACACAATGTTATTAAATGGTTATAAGTTGAAGCCTCAAAGTGAACTTTTAGCAATCTTTAATAATTTAGTCACTCATAAAACAAAAGTGGTGTTTAGTTGTGGTTCAGGCATTACGGCTTGTATTTTAGCACTTGCAGCGACACTATGTAATTTTAATAACCTCATTGTCTATGATGGTTCATGGACAGAATATGGAACACTAACCAATTAATAATGAAAACAATCGACTGGACAAGAGACGAACTTGTAGCTTATATTTTATTATTTGCTGCTAATTCAGATTTTAAAGAAAGTGAAGAAGAACGCAATTTAATTATCTCTAAAGTAGATTTGCAAACCTTTCAAGATATTCATGATGAATTTGATAGAGACAACGACTATCAAGGCATGCAAAAAATTATGACAAGCTTAGAGCAGCATAATTATGACAAGGATGATATTGATATTTTAATGGAAGATATTAAAGTGCTATTTTTCTCTGATGGTGATTTTGACATTACAGAACAAAACATGCTAAAGTGCCTTAATAGACTGTTTAAAACATTGTAATGAAAAGGCTTTCTGTAGATTCAATTATCGCAAAGATAAAAGCAGAGGAAACCTTTTGTGCTGTTTCTGAAGATTATGCATTTACATTAAAAATTGATTCTTATGTACCTTATGCTTGTGCAGCTGTGCATGACGGACATCAGTTTAGAAAAGACCTTTGGAGTAACTGTTTACATACCGAATACGAACGTTGGTACGAAGAAGATCCTGAAACTAAAAAGATGGTTATTTCGCATCCTATTGTTTTAGCAGGTTGCGATTCTCGTTTTGAGTATGATTTAAATCGAACACCCGAAGAAGCTGTTTTTGAAACGGCTTGGGGAAAACAACTTTGGAAACAACCTTTAGCGGCAGCAGAAAAAGACAAAAGTTTAAACAAACATTCAAATTTTTATAAAGTTGTTAAGGCTTTAATTTCAAAATTAGAAGAAAAATTTGAAGTATGTGTTGTTTACGATATGCACAGTTATAATTGGCAACGTTGGGATAGAGAAGTGCCAACATGGAATTTAGGGACTTCTAATATAGATAACCATCGTTTTGGTAAAGAAGTTGAACGCTGGAGAGCTTATTTGGCTTCTATAGAATTACCACACAATATTAAGCAAACCGCCAAGGTTAATGATACGTTTCAAGGCAATGGTTATTTTCTAAAATATATTACTAATAACTTTAAGAATACTTTAGTTTTGGCAACCGAAATAGCAAAGGTGTATTGCGACGAATATCAGCAGGTTAATTATCCTGAAGTTGTTGCTGCTGTAGCGCAACAGTTACAAACACTTTTACCTAAACATGCTAACGAATTCTATAATACGTTTAAACACTAATGTCTCAGAAAAAAACTACTGAAGCTTTTCAAGATTTATTTGATATTGATTCTAATCTTAATCGTTTAGTTAGAAATATTGAACTCCTCAACTATATTAATCCACTTAACACGGTATCTGAGAAGAAAAAATTCTACTCTTCAAAATTTAATTATGAGCCTCAGTTTAAGTACCCTAAAATAAAATTTAACGGTTATAAACTGCATCGTTTATTCTTTTCACAACGTTTAGAACGCATAGAAGATGATGATATTAGACAATTGTACGAAGATATTATCTACGAATATTCAGGCTTAATAGAATGTATTGAAACTATTGGGCAAGGCCGAAAATTTTATTTTAATAGTTTAAAAAGCTTTGGAACTCCTACCGAAAAGGATATAGAGAATGCTAAATTTATTTTGCGTTTTGACGATTCGGAATTTGATGAGCAAATGCTTGCTAAATATAGTGCAAGTGAAGCCAAAGATTATTTTGATGAATTTTCTAAACGTTACGATTTTAAGTACAACATTAAGATTTCTAATCATCTTTCTGCTGCTGCAATGGTACTGAATAATACACAGACTTTGGTATTGCGTAAAAGTCATAAGTACAGTGAAAATCAGCTCAAAGTACTAGCAAATCATGAGATTGGAGTGCATTTAGTAACAACTTTTAATGGCTTATCGCATCCTTTAAAAGTGTTTTCTAATGGTTTTCCTAATAATGTAGAAACACAAGAAGGTTTGGCTGTATATGCTGAATATATGAGTGGCTGTCTTACTATTGAACGGTTAAAAGAATTAGCATTTAGAGTCATTGCTGTTGATAGTTTAAATAAAGGCTACGCCTTTTCGGATACGTTTCACTTATTGCATAATCAGCATAAATTAAATAGAGATAAAGCATTTGGCATTACTTTACGTGTGCATAGAGGTGGAGGATTTACTAAAGATCACCTGTATTTATCTGGTTTGCGAAACGTCTATAAGTATGCTCAAAATGGTAACGACTTAGGGGTGTTATTAACAGGGAAAGTGAGTCAGGATTACATACCAACCATTAAAAAGATGCAGCAGTTTGATTTGGCTTTGGCACCAAAATATTATACAGATGCTTATGTGGCAAATGATAATAAGAATCCAAATTTAGATTTTATATTGAAGAGTTTAAAGTAATAAAATTTACTGCAAATAATTGTCTGCTGGAAGAATTTCAATACAGTTTGAAGGTTGCATAGCCTCTAATTTATAATCGCCAATCCTTACTCTTACCAATCGCAACGTTGGAAAACCAACTTTTGCTGTCATTTTACGAACTTGTCTAAATTTACCTTCGGTTAAAGTAATGGAAAGCCATGATGTTGGTCCATGACGTTCGTCTCTAACAAAACGCGGAACAATGTGCGAAATATCATTTAAAACTTGAGCATTGCATGGTTTTGTTTTATACGCTTTACCTTCAACAGAAATCTCTATTCCTTTTTGAAGTTCTAAGATAGCTTCTGGTGTAACTGAACCGTCAACCATTACGTGGTATTCTTTTTCAATTTTAGAACTGGTTATATAATTGCTAAACTTTCCGTCTGTAGTTAAAAGCAATAAGCCTTCAGATTTTTCGTCTAAACGTCCAACAGCCATAACCTTGTTTGTAAAATCATACAACTCATTTAAAAGTTTTTTGTTTCGCCTTTTAGTTTGATGATTAACAAATTGACTTAAATAGCCGTAAGGTTTGTATATTTTAAAATAGTGATGTGTGATAATGGTTTAGGTTTTAGAGTTGCGCTTTACAACTATAATGATTAAGACAATTAAAAGTATAACTATTATTGGTAAGATTAGAAATAGAAATAAATTTTTTATAAAACTTGTGGCGAGTTCTGACGAGTTAATATTCTTTTTACCATTAGCATAAGAAGCAACATAGCTTTTTGGAATATATATGTAATACGATAGCTTACTTTCTAATGTTTTAATATCTCTATAATATTGGGCGTAATTTTCAGGCGACACATAATCATTTTGATTTTTGTAGTAAGACATTAAATTTAATTCTCTAGAAGAAGGGTTGTAGTTTCCTTCAAATTCATAATAAAAATCTTTAGAATAAATGTTGTAATCTATTGGTGATATATTCCAAGCTTCGGGTAGTTTTACATTTATAGTATGACGTTTAGCTATTGGGTAATATAAAGCCAACTCCTTGGTTTTGCTTTGTTCTGTTGGTAATACTAAAATATCACTTATTGTTGTTGGAGTAAACGTAACACCAATATTATCATCATCAGCTAAGACCTCTTCCCAAATATCTTCTAGTTTATAGTGCTCATAAATAGTTATTTCGTTGTTAAGGCTATCATCTTTGATTATTGGAGCTTCAATAACCTCAACGTTTTCGTAATAATTAGAGTAATAAGCTTTAAAGTCTTTTTTTATACTAGAGGTGCTACTGTTTTTGTAATAATTACGCATCTTATCAGCTTCATACTCATTGTAAATAGTTTTTACCTTTAATGTTGCTCCTTTGCCAACAGCTTCAAGATAAAACTCATCGTAAACCTCAATAAGATTATTACTAAAGCTCTGAATCTTTTCTAAATCATTAGTCTCCTCACTGATAACTAAACCATATTCATAATTTGGAAAGTATATGTTATCATAGCGTCCTTTTTGATTTGTAATTGTTGGATCGTAATAAATTTCACGTCCCGATTTATCAATAACTTTGACCACCACATGATCAAAAACCTTTGGGCTAGGGAGAATTTTAGGTAGATTTTTGCCAAATGTTGTACTTACTAACATAGGATAAGCTTCTATATTCATTGCCCTTAGCATTGTTACCATTAATAAGGTTTTATCTTTGCAATCACCAAAACGTTGATTAAAAACTTTATTAGGTGAAAAAGGCTTATAACTGCCAATACCATCTTCCAAGCCTAAGTATCTTATTTCGTTTTGTACAAATTCTAAAGTAGCAATAATCTGCTCGTGTTCCATTGCCATATTGGATAGTATAGCATCAATTTTAGCCTTTAATTCTGTAGATATTTTATCATTGACATTGTAAATGTCTATTCCCCAATCAATGACATTTTTCCAGTTCTGATAATTAGAAACAATTAAATATTGATGTTCTATTAGCCAAATTGGAGCTTCATTATCAAAATTAACACTATTTACCTTTTCAGAAAACCAGAGATAATCTTTAAGCCCATTTGAGGTGGTATAACGAGGTTTTAAATCAGAGTTAAATAATTTGTACTCTAAATTTGTATTAGATAATAGCCTTAAGCTTGAAGTATTTATATAAACATAATCGTTTAATGAAAAAATGCCAGAAAAATTTCCGTTATGTATAGGGTTAAAGCCTGATATGGTATAACTATAGTCTAAAATATCATCTTTTCTAATGTCAGAAAGATTAATCATTGCTGTTAATCTGCCATCATAAATATAACTCTCAGAACTAGATTCTCGTCTAATAACCTGAAAGTTATTGATATCTAGCTTATTTATAACGTTTCCATTTCTAATAACATCAATATTATGGAACGTAATAGTTTGATAAGTTGGATCATAAATTTCTGCAATTTCTGCAACGTCTTGAATGCCTAAATTATCTGTAATTTTCTTTACAACTCTATTATAATGTTTTTGTTTGGGTACATGTATTTGTTCATCTGATAATAGAACCACATAACCATAATCTATCTCATCTGAGGCAATATCTATTGTTGTTGTATAATTTTGTTTTAAAACCCAATTAGGAGTATCAGAAGTGTTTATTTGTGCAATTACAGTGAATGAAATAAACGTAAAAATTAGACATGCTAAAAATTTAAAGGAAGCCATTGCAAAGAAATTTATAAGTAGAATAGTTTAATAAACTAGTAATATACAGAAAGTAAAGTGAATATTTTACCACCATGTAATAAAACATTTTTGAAGCTCATTTTTACTTTTTATCCAGCATAATGGAGAGCGTTTATTTTTAATATGAATTTGAATCTCATGTTTAGCATCTTCAAACTCTAACCAATTTACAGTTGGTTTAGGTAAACATAGCCATTCTAGTTTTTGGGGAATGTAAAATTGAAAGTCTTTTAATTTGGTAATGTTTTCAATATTTAAATACCAACCAGTAATACATTCTGAATTTAAGGGAGCAACATTAATATCTTGGTATTCGTAAGGCAAAAATAGTTGTGCTTTAAAACAAACCTTTTGTGTAATAGAATTGATAAGAAAAGGATAATGTTTTAACGCATCTTTTGTTTTAGGATGATAGAGTAGTGGTAACTGTTTTTCTTTTAACTTATTTAGCTTATAAACAAGAGCATCGCTTTGGTTAGGGCCTACCCAATTGGAAAGTGAGTTAACATTGTTTCTTTTAGAATCGTATAAATAGAATTTATAAATTATTTCAAGATGAATAGGTTTTTTAGCCTGTAAAAACAATAGGTCTAATTCTCCAATAGTAATTTTATTATTCTTGATTTGTAAGTTCTCTTCGAGAATAGTTATATCAGCTTGATGCTTTAGCTGAAATGCTACAAAATGTTCTACCCATTTACCCAAACGTATCTTTTTAACTTCGGACTCTTGTGTAAATTGAACTTCTGTAGCTTCTGGACAAAATTGTTCAAAGTTATAGACTTCAGAAGCCTTCCATAGGCATAGTGTGTGTTGAAAGCCTTTAAATAATTCTTGAAAATTTATACTGCTGTCCAATGCGTAGTTTTATGGGTCATAAAAAAATAAAGCGCACTTAAAAAATAAGTACGCTCTATAAAAATAACTTTTATTTATTAAGTAGGCTTAATTAATTATTAATTTTTGAGTACGTTTTTTATTAGCGTTAGAAATAAGCTTTATAATATAAATTCCTGTAGTTAGATGATCTACGTCTATAGATTGTATCGTAGTACTGCTATCTAAGGTATTATTCATTAATACTCTTCCGTTAAGATCGTATAATGCAAAGCGTGTTTGTGTTTGCAATTGTCCTTCAATAACTATTGCTTTTTCATTTGGCTTTTTATAAATACTTAAACGGTCTAAATTTTGTTGCTCTAAGCTAAGTGCATTTGCTTCTAATCTTAAATAAAAACGACCAACACCTGAGATATCACTTAAAGCAGTAAAAGTATAATCGTGATCAGACAATAACGTAAATGTATTGGTTAGTGTGTCTTCTAAATAAACTTCAGTTGCATTAGGAAGTGTAGACTCAGACAATGACACTGTGATTTCTTGTCCTTGCAAGGCGTTAATGCCTAAAGCAATAGTAGTATTATTAATGTCGCTAGTTCCTAAAGCTTGAATAGCCATAAATGCCCCCGTATTATCTTCAACTAATTTAGAATAGATTGAAAACTCTGGAGCAACATCTTGAAATAAAGCGGCATCATAACCAGGGTCTAAACCTAATGTTGCATTTTCATTAAAGTGAATAGCTGTATTAAAGGTGTCTAATGCGTTGTTATTTATTTGAATTTTAATATAGCCACCATTTGATGAGTTTGTTGTATTACGTCCTAAAATAAAATCATCTGTAGCACCTGTTGTTCGCATTGCAGGAGTAAATGATATGGTTTCGTTACTTGACTTACTTTTTACAAAGAAACCTTGACCTGGAGCAATTAATTGCCCAGAGTTTAAATGGTTTAAAATAGTCCATCCATTGGAAGCATCACCATCAAAACCATATATCGCTTGATAGGCTCCAGAATCTAACTTAGTTTTGTTGAGATTAAAGAATGTTATAAAATCTATGTAAGAAGGGTAAGGGTTTCCTATTAAATTCCAACCGTTATAAGAGCCTGCAGATTCTGTAATTGGTATTGTAAAACCAGTTGTTTCTACTTCACCAGTAAAAGTCACTGTAGTGCCACTTATACCATCTTCAGAAGCGTCCCTTGCTGCTCTATAGCCTACACCTTTATCTAAGGTTGTAGCAGCATTAGCTGTAGTTGAATAAATTTCATAAGATCCAGCCGGTTCATTAAATGGTCCAAATAATTTCTGAGCTGTATTTCCAGGGTTTTCATAAAGGTTAGGATTTGCTGTAGCAAAATCTCCAAAATTCTGACCTGTAAAAGGAGATGATATTAAGTCATTACCTGTAGAGCCATTACTAAAGGCATTTATATGGCGTTTGTAAGAGACGTTACCTGTACTGGATCCTTCTATTATTAAACTTGAATATTTAGTAGAAATAGATTCTAAAATTAAATTTCCATTGTTAACCAAATCTCCTTTTATGGTTAAACTAGCTCCTTCCTTAATAATTACCGTAGCACCACTTTGTATTTCTAAGTCATTAACCTCAACGTTTTGGTCTGCGTCAATAATATAAGTGCCATCTGCAATAATAGTATGTTTAGTTCCCGAATATTCATCAGGGCCATCACTATAGATCCAAGATCCATCACAATATAATATAGTATTAGCAGGTATGGTTACTCCACAACTATTGCCAGGGGATAAATACTGAATTAAGGTTGCTTTAGTTGTTGTTGCACTGTCATTGTTGCTATTTGCAACACCACCTCTTCCTCTTAAATGAATGCTCACTAAATCATTAGTGCCGTCACTATAAACTTGTACCCTTAATGCATCTGCTTCTATGGGATTAAAAGTAGGTCCGCCCCATTCAAAAATTCCATCGTCAATCCAACCACCTTGACCTTGAGCAAGTGTCGTCCAAACTCCATCTTTCCTATAACTTATAATCCACATAGAATCTGCTTGATCTTGGTTAGAATAAGAACCTCCCAGTGTTATATAATTCATGTATTTTACATTTGGCCAATTCACTTGCCATTTAAAACCTTCACTTGCTGTTGGTTTTCCTAAATTTTCTCCAAAACTAACACCATATTCGTTGTATGCAGTAACTGTTTTATAATTATCACTAATTGGATCATATAATATATCTCCAGGTACTCCTCTACCATTAGTCGAAGAGCCATACAATATAGCTTGTGGAAGTAATGCTAAGTTTGAATTATCATCAGGACTATTATCAGGAATACCATCTAAGCTACAACGACTTGGTGCTTCAAAAGCTCTTTCTGCGGTATAATTACATGCTTCTTCTGTAAAATTAGCTATTATATCTACATCTAATCCATCTGCTGCTAAACCCGTAAGTGTTACAGTTTGTGGACTTGTACCAATAGGGAATGATTGCCCATTTACCATTAAAGAACCTGATGCAGGTGGTGAAACATATTCTACAATCAAGTCTTGAGAATACGTATCATCAATATCATTACATATAGTTTGAGTACCAACAGTTACATTTGTAATTGGACAATTTGCATTATAAAAGACAACCAATTTAGGAGAATTGTTTACCGATCCATTTCTAGATTCTGCGACACGTCTACCTGAACCAGAAACAATAAACGTTACTGCATTTCCTACTTCCCAGCCTGGTTGGGTTATAATTTCCGTAATAATAGATTGAAGATAAGGTGAACGTTGTTTGTAGCCTTTTTCTCCAATACTATTCCATGCTTCAACGTTAGTCCAAACTTCTGAATTAGAGGTTAATGATCTTGATGAAATATTGTAAGAGCTTGAGTTAAAGCCATTACTATCGTCTGCTAATTCCCCATGGAAAGTTAGATTTGTCACGTCAGAACTTACCTCATCAGCTTGAAATTGAATGTATGCTCGATGAATTGTTGCTCCTTTAGGAATACTAATATTATTAAACCTAAGACCAATAATTTGGTCATAATTAGTTGCGTTATCAGTATCGGTCACAAATTCTAAATCGCCACTAGTATAGCTTACAGCTCCAGTTGAAATAAACTCTTCAGCATCATCTCCTGAGGCAACAATAGTATAGGTTTCATTTGTTGTAGTTAATTCATCAACTCCAATACAATTACAATTACCATCTTCTTCGTCATTTATTGTAGTGGGATCATTATCATCACAGACAACACCTCTTGGTGGGCAATTAACATCTGGTGCATTAGATATTGTTACAACAGCACCTGTTGAAGGTGAAAAAACATTTAAGTTATCTGGTAGTGTAAATGGATCTGTGTTAGAAACTAATCCAACCGAACTAGCATTACTTACGTCGATTGTTCTTAATTCTATTTTAAGGGCATCTACAAATACGAGTTTAAACTGATTAAATGATCCAGAGCTTCTAGTCCATGTTTTAACGTCATCAGCTGGTCTTAATGGTGCTCCCCAACAGCCTTCGCCTGTGTATACTGTACCATTGATTTGTTCTATAACAAAACCTTCATCATTTCCAGAATTAGCTGAAGGTTTAACAGGCCAAGTTGTTTTAGCAACATGAGAATCACAATCTATAACCAAGCGTACACCTTCATCATAAAAAAGTTGAGCCCAAGCATCATATTGATTGTTGTTTTCAGATTTCCATGCAGCATGTGGACGCATGGGTTTATGATACTGAGCCATTTTCCATTTCAAGTTAGGAGAAGCTGTAGATAGGTCATTTTCTAACCATGTCTTTTGATCACCTAAAACTGAAATTTCGGAATTTAAGGTGTAAGCTTTTATTAAATCATTACCAAATGTTACAGAATAATAAGAATCAGCATTAGGTGTGTCAAATAATTTATAAATAGTTTCAGAATCTGTTTCGTGATTTCCTCTAGCAGGTATAATTGGAAACATTCTTCCATCACTTGCTATAGTTAATTGCCAATCGTCAAACCATTCTTGCCATTCAATAGAGCTATTAGTATCTGTCATGTCACCTGCAAAAAATACAGCATGAGGCTTCAATTTAGATACTAAAAGATTGGCATCTTGTCTAGGTGCTCTATTGTTTCTAGAATCACCACCGGCAATAAAAGATAAACGGCTAAGATCGTCTGGTGCGGTTCTGAACCAAAAGCGTTGACTTGTACTATTACTATCATTAATAACAAAATAATAGTTGGTGTTTGGAGTTAAGCCTGTAAGTCTTGCAAAGCGATTATCCATTCCTTTGAAAGAAACAGTTCTATCAACGGTTTTGGTATAGGCGTACAATGTATGGTCTGTACCATGATCTACAGTATCATAATAAACAACAGGTGAAGTGCCTGATATCTGATTCCAACCAATGGTAATTGTAGTGGATGGATCATCCATTATCATGATACGATACTTGTCATTGTTAGCAAAACCTAAAGAAATACTTAATAAAAGTAGTAAGTAGGTTAAATGTGCTTTATATTTCATGCTACTTGTCTTTTATGGTTTGTTTTATTCATTTCAAGTAAAAGAACTATTAAGGGGATAATTCCATGTGCCAATCTATAAATTGTTAGATAGGCAGAACCATGAATTGAACTTGATATAAAATCTATATTAAAACCAGATACTATTCTGGCAAATGCTGTTGCAAAGCCCCAAATTATCATATACCATAATGCATATTTAGATAATTTTGGCACAAATACTAATAGGGCACATAACACATCTAAAAAACCAACAATAAATAGAAATAGCGTGGCCTGTGTTTCATTAACACCTAAGATAATAATCGTCATGTCTATAAAATGTCCAGGACGATATGGTATACCCATTGCCATAAACCCATGAGGAATAAAAGTAAATGCTATAGCAATTTTTAATCCATTGATTAATTTTTTGTTATTTGAGTCCATTTTAATATTACGCCACAATAAAAATGGTGCAGATAATTGAATGCTCATTTCAAAAAGTTGTAGAAAATCATAATTTTTATCCTTAACCATACAAATTCCAAGTAAGAATAATAAAAAGAAACCAAGACCTATAATGAAACGCTTTAGTTTTAACCATTTTATTTGATGCCAAAGTAAACTGACCAAAGCGGCAATTAAGAAGATTAAACTATTAAATTTAGTGAATCCTTCTATCCAATTATTTACAGTTTTACTTGTTGCATAATCATACCAAGAATAATTAAAAACACCTTCTACAATAGGCGTTAATAGACTTTCATCCCAAAGTATAGCTCGGTAGGGACCACCAAAAAAAAACAATTGATATGCTCTACCTATAAAAACGGTAAAAGCACATAGCTTAACGAGCGATATTAATTTGAATTTATTCATTTAGAGCGCTTAAAATTAATCATTTTCTTACCAAAGATATTTTATAATCGATTAATTGAATATATATCCTTTGAATTGGATATTATTAATCAACTAATGCTTGTAAAACCATATAAATAGCACAAAGTATGATTGAAAATTATAGAAAGTTTTCTAATATTTAGAGTCATAAAATCTAATAAAGTCACTGTTAGATTTGTTAAAGTTTAAGATGTTTTACATACAATCTGTTCTTTAAAGACTTTATTGAATTTTTTGAAGACTAGAAGTAGCGTTTTTTAACGATAAGGATATGAGTAGAAATAAGTTTATAAGTATTGCAATCAAAATAACTTTCATGTTATTTTGATTGCAGTTAATTGTTTTATTTATTGGTTTTTAAAGCTTGTCACTTCTTGCAATTGTTTTAATTTATTTTATCCTATTCAAAGCATTGTAGTATCGGTTTGCAATGCATAACGTTAATTACCTTATCAAAATTTATCTATAATAACTTTGACTAGTTCCTCTTGTACAGGCACAATTACTTATGCCTTGTAAAAAGTCTAACCCAATAGTAACCATATGAGTCCCTGTATTAAAACCAGACAAATCGTTTAATGTTAATTGATATGAGTAAGCAAAAAAGAATTTGTTAAATGTAATTCCGCCCATTGGGCCTAAATTTAAAGGTTTAAAAAATTGATCATTTAAAAAACGGTAAGACCCTCCTACAAAATAGTAATCTCCTTTACGATTGAATTTTCTGTATTTGAAATTGACATCAGTACTAGAACGTTTGTCACTATCAAACATTTGATAAAAAACTGAAGGTTCAAACTCAACATCTTTGTTTTGTTTACTTTTTATAACTAGTCCAGTGTATAGCTGATAATTTAATAACTGAATTGGCTCTACACCTTCATAATTGTCAATATCTTTTTTCATGATGTTATTAGCATTCAAACTCACATAAAATGCTTTCCATCGGTATAAAATACCAGCATCAAAGTTATTGTTTGTAATACCTCTGTCATTAGTGATTGCTGGGTCTAATATTGGAATATCATAGGTGGTATTAAAATCTTCAATAGCAACTCTAAAGTTATTTATGTTATAAGATAACCCAAAAGACAAATATTGTTTAGACTTATAATCTAAAGTTAAATGATGAGCAAAAGAAAACTTAACACCTTTTTGAATTGTATTTCCATTTCTATCATTGTATGCCGATATACCAATACCAGATCTGTCTCCAATTCTAAAATCGGCATAAATAGATTGATTATCTGGTGCATTTTTTATACCAACCCATTGTGTTAGTCCATTGGCCCTTATTTTTAGATTATCTCCAATACCTGCATATGTAGGTGAAATTACAAAGTCGTTATCTGCTAAGTATTGTGTAAATACAGGTAAATTTAATTCTTGGCCATAACTCTTAGCAAAGACCAAAAAAAGAATATATAGTGTGATTTTTTTCATAATGTTATCTCTTTAAATGTTCTTGGCTGTTATCTATATAGTGTAAAATGTCCTACAAATTCTTTATTGTATGTGGAGTCATTTGTTTTAACAACAAACCAATAATCTCCCATAGGCAAATCTCTACCATTATATTTTCCATCCCAAACCTCGCCAACTCTGTAAGTCGCGACTTTACGACCATATCGATCAAAAATATCGAAGGTTAGGTTAGGGTAGTTTTGTGTACAACCAGGTGCCCAAGTATCATATTCACCATCGCCATTTGGAGTAAACCAATTAGGAATACAAATGTCTTCAAACTCTAGTTCTATTTGTGCCGTGGCATAACAGCCAGAACTATCTGTAACTGTAACTGTATATAGACCAGATTCATAAATGATATAAGAATTTGTATCACCATAATCTTCACCATTCAAAGTAAATTGATAGTCGCCTTCACCTCCAGAGGCAGTTGCAATAAATTCGTTAAGTTCTTCTCCTTCTGCTAAGGTTAATGTAATAGGATCAGTTGCTTCAATATCGAAGAATTCTGTAGATTGTATACAACCATTAGTGTGTCTAACTTCTATAATGTGATTTGTTCCTACAGGTACATTATAAAAGATGTTACTTTCTTGATAAATACCACCATTTAATGAGTAATCTAGTTGAGAAAGGTCTTCGATAGAAGCATCAACCGTAACGGTAACAGCATTTCCTTGTGTATTATTTTCACAAATGTTTTCAACTAAAATTTCCGGTAAAATACTAACTGATTCAGGAAATGTAATATTCCATTCAGACTCACATCCTTCGGCATCTCTTACAAATACAATATGATCTCCACCAACTAAGTTTGTAAAATCAAATTCCGTTTGTACTGCACTACCTGTAGTGTAAACACCATTATAATCATCTAAACTCACACTATAAGGAAGTGTACCTCCTGAAATGGCAATACTAAATTCTCCATCTTCATATCCGGTGCAAACTTCAGGGAAGAACGAGTCTGCTACAATACTTAATATAACTGGGTTTGGTTCTGTTATAGTAAAATCGAAAGTTAAGTAACAACCTAATTGATCTTGTACAATAATGTTATAATCTCCAGGCGCTAAATTCTCGAAGGTATTAGTTTCAAAAAATTGATTGAGTTGTGGTGAAATAGCATATTTAATAATTCCAGTTCCACCAGAAGCGGTGATTTCAACAGAACCATTATTATTTCCTGCACAGCTTACATTGTTAACTACAATACTAGCATCAAGTGGTGCATCTGGTTCTGTGATACTAATAGGAGCAGAAGTTGCATTACAATCACCACTCTCTACAAGAACAACATAATCACCTGCATAAAGTTCTGTAAAAAAGCCAGGACTATTTTCTGTAGCAATTACTGGATTGCCTAAATTATCTTGAAGCGTATAGGTGTAATTCCCTAATCCTCCTACTGCTGTAGCTATAATTGTTCCGTTATTATCACCAGCACAATTAATAGTTGGGTTAGTAGACTCTAAGGTAACTTCTAATGTTGGTAATGGGTCTACGGTGATTTCATTAGATACGTTAGTAACACAACCATTGGCATCTCTTACATAATAAGCATACGTACCATCAGGAACTGAGAATGTTGTCGATGTTGCAAATGTTCCTATAATAGGTGTAAACGAAGGGTTTTCGCTATAGGAATATAAACCTGTTCCACCAGTTGCACTTAATGTTAATGTAGATTCTGTTAAACATGTTTGTGTTGTTGTTCTTACCAAACTAGCTTCAATTGGTGCTGGCTCAGTAATCACAATATTAACAGATGTAAATTCACAATCATAACCGTCAGTAATTCTAACAAAATAGGTTCCAGGCCCTAAGTTTTCAAATACATTAGAGGTTTGCGGACCAGAAACACTAGGCGTTGGTAAAACGGTATTTAATGTATAAGTATAATTTGTGCCTTGTCCGCCAGTAACATTACTAATAGTAATACTCGCATCTTGATCTCCAAAACAAGATAGTACTGTTGTACTTGGAGTAAATGTTGCAGTAATTGGATCAGGTGTTTCTAAAGTTATAGTTTCAGAAACAATACAACCACCAGCATCTCTAACATTTACGATATAAGTTCCTGCAGATAATCCACTAAATGAACCATTGTTAGAATAAGCTACAGTTGCAGCTCCTGTTAGTTCGTATTCATAATCCCCCCAACCACCGGTGGCAATAGCTGTTATGGTACCTTCATTATCATTACATGTTACATTTGAAGTTTCAGAAACGCTTAATGTCATAGCTTCTAAAGGAGACGCAATAATGACACTAGATGTTGCAGAACAGAACGGGATATCTGTTTCAGTAATAACCACTGAAAATGTTCCTGCTTCCATTCCTGTTACTATTTCAGGATTGGTAGATGTGTTTGCATTTACAATTCCAGTTACAGAAGTACCTAGACTATCAAAGACCTCATAAGTATATGCTCCGGTGTAATTAGCTATATTAATTTCAAATGAACCAGAGTTATCTCCAAAACAAGTAATAGCATTTGGAGTCAGACTAAGTGTAGGAAGTATAGCTTCTGCCACTGAAATAGATACCTCCTCAGTACAAGTTGTTACAGTGTCTGTAATTGTAATTGTATACATTCCTGAAGGGACTCCAGAAAATATATCTCCGGCAAAACTAATTGAAGCAGGATTAGGTGAAATGCTATAGGTATAAGATCCAGATCCACCTATAGTGGTCATGGTAATTTCACCATCATCATCATTACATGTTGGTAAAGCTGTTACCTCTGGTATAATAGTAATAGGTGCAACTACGTCTACTGAAACTGTGTTACCACAGCCATTAACATCATTAATTGTTATAGTATGTGTCCCTGAATATAAATTTGAAAGTGTAAATGGAAATGTTTGTGTTTGAAATGCACCACCATTAATACTCACACTGTAAGGAGGTGTACCTACAGTATCTAATGTTACGTCAATTTCATAAGCACCTTCCGCTACTGTACATTGATTATTTAAAGTTGCAGAAATAGCAGGTGTAGGATCTGTGTCTATGACTAAAACAGGACTCGTAACGATACAGTTATAAGCATCTTTAACATGAACGTAATAACTTCCGGCATCATTATTAAATGTACTTGAACTATTCCATGCTGCGTCTGTAACAAGTGGAGGAGTAGCAGTTGTTGTAATCTGATATTGATAAGGAGGTGTTCCGTTTGAAGCTATAGCGCTTATGACACCAGAATTAGGTTCACAATTCGCATTCTGATCAACTGAAGCTGCTAATTCTAATAGAAATGCAGATTCGGTAATATTAAATGGTGCCGTTACAATACCGCAACCAGCGTTAGGTCCTGATGTTTCACGGATTGAAACAAAGTAATTTCCGAATGGGAGCGGACCAAATTCTAATATATTTAATGAACCATTTGCTGGTAATGCAGCAGAACCACTGATTCCAGTTGTTGTTAAACTTAAAGAGTCAAAGATTTCATAGGTGATAGAGACAGGGCTTCCATAAGAACTGTTTACAGTAAATGAAACGTTACCATCAGCACTTCCAGTACATGTAATATTGTTAGAACTAACCGCTGTAGCTGTTAGTGTAGAGTTTGTAGGAATTGGAATTGTTGCTGGCTCATAATAACTACAGAATGTAGAGGCATCATAAACTATAAATGTATATACCACGCCAGGTATTAAATCTGTAAATGTCGCAGATTCACTACCAGGAGTATCTTCACTTAACCATGTTCCAGCAGGATATACAGTACTAGGACCTTCATAAATACTGAAGAAAAATGGTCCAGCACTTGTAAGAGATGATCCAATACTAACTTCAGCTTCTCCACCTGTAGCACAATCAAATGATGGTAAAATATTAATGTCTAAATCTGTTGGAGGTGATGCTACTAATACATCTTGAACTAAAATAGAACAACCATTAGCATCAACCACATTAATTTGATAAAGTCCAAAATCAACCACATCAAAACTAACTGATGTTGATCCTGTAGTGTTTAATTCAGAATTTGAATAACCATTAGTACCTGTAACAAAATAATTGTATGGAGGTATTCCGCCTGTAACTGAGTTTACAATTACTGATCCTTGAGAAATTCCACCAGAGCCACATGTAATATCAACAGCATCATAATCTATAGTTATTGCATCTGGTTCGTTAATGACTACAGTTTCAGTTGCTGTACACATTTTTGAATCTGTAACAGTTACAGTATATGTTCCTGCAGGTAAGCTAGAGGTTTGTGTACCGTAATCGTTTCCTAGGCTATCGCTTACATTAATTACAAATGGCGGGGTTCCTACAGTTGTATCAATAGTAACATCAATAGCTCCGTTAGTGTCTCCATGGCATAAAATCTCTTGTGTCTGCACTACTAAACTTAGAGCTGGTAATGATACAGGAGTAACAGTAATTACTGAGGACTCAGCTGTACAACCATTCGCATCTGTAATTTGAAGTTGATAGGTTCCAGCAGTTGCAGCGCTGTATGTAAATGGTGTTCCAGTTGTGCCTAAATCAGTATAAGCAGCTCCGTTTATAGATACAGCATATGTGTAAGGTGCGGCCCCAGTAACAGTTCCTGTTAATATAGCATCTGGCGAAGCAGCACAATCTAAATCCTTTGTTAACACCACAGATAATGTTGGAGATGGAGTAGGAACAATGGTATATGATTCACTATATATACAATCATTTTCATCTTTTACTTGAAAAGTATAAGTTCCTGGTTCTAAACCTGAAAAATCAGTAGAGGTTTGGTAAGCTGTCACTGCAGAAGCAGGTGCTGTAATTTGATATTCTAATATGCCTACACCACCAGTTGTTCCTGTAATAGAAATGGTAGCCGTATTAGATGGACATGATACAGGACTATTACTAAACGTTAAATCGGTTGGTGGGTTTAATTCTTCAACTGTAATTTCATCCATTGCAGATGTACATCCCGTAACATCCATTACAATGACAGTATACGTTCCTGCAGTTAAATTACTGAAATTAGCATTATTTTGAAATGTTACACCATCAATACTATAAGTGTAAGGTGCTTGTCCACCTGTAACTCCTGTAACCGTAATGGTTCCATTTGAAAGACAAGTGTAAGGTGCCGATAAATCTACAGTACCAGTAATAGCTGCTGCAGAATCAATAGAAACGGTTTGTGGACTCGATTCACAAACATCAGTACCAGAAGTGTATTCTACAACAACATCATAATTCCCGATAGATAATCCTGAAAATACATTTGAATTAACGAATGTAGCTCCACCATCAATACTATATGCAATACTACTACCATTAGCATTACTAACATTGATTGTTATTGCACCAGTACCATCAGAACCAGCACATGCAATATCTGTCGTATCTACAGTGAAATCTGGTCCAGACATAGCCTCTACGCTTATAGTCACATCTGTACTACAGTTATTAGAATCTGTAATAACTATGCTGTAAACTCCTGCAGAACTTACAGGTATTTGTGGTGTCGATTGAAATTCAGTAGCACCATTTACAAAGTAATAATAAGGAGGTGTTCCACCTACAGGATAAACGGTTAGCTCACCATCAGAACAATTTAAAGGACTAGTTAAAGCTACTGTAGCTGTTAGTATAGGTGGTTCAATAATAGTGATATCTTCAGTAAATAAACAACCGTTTTCAGATTCGATAGTTGCAGTATAAGTTCCAGGGTTTAAATTTTGGAATGTATAAGTATTGTCAATAATAGGCCCAACAGTATTTACAATTGTAGCACCTTGAGAAAGCGTAAATGAGTATTGTGGATCTACATCATTTGCAGATAAATGCACACTTCCTTTATCATCATGACAAAGCGGTTGTGTAACAGTTGTAGAGCCTGTAAATTCACGATCTCTAATTTGAACTTCAGGAACTGTAAATACACATGGGTTTGTTGAAACTCCTATTTGTCTTACATAAATTGTGTAAGTTCCAGGAGTGTCTACAGAAAATACATTACTTGTTTGAAAGTTTGTTCCATCTATACTGTATTCATAACCAGAAGGCACATTATTTACGGTAATGCTTCCGTTTGTATTACAAATAATATCAGATGATACCACTGTAGGGTTTAATATATTTTCGTAAACATTGAAATAGAACTGAACAAAACAACCACCAGGATAATTAATAGTAATTCGATATTGTCCGGCTGTATCAACTACAAATCCAGATTCACTAGGTATTGCATTCCATGTACACGCTGGGTTTTCATTGGCACAGTCAGAATCTGAAACGGCATCACAGCTTGTTTCATCAAGTACTTCCCAAATAATAGAGGTAGAATCGGATACGTTAGTTTGAATAATTCTTGTGTCATCTGCACCACATAAGAATATATTAGGTAATAATTTCCCGTTATTAGGACAAACTACAACTTCATCAGCGTAAGGAATAGCAGGGTTTGTTGTGTTAGCTCCAAAAAGTTGTACATTAAATTCCTGTACAATTGACTGACATGGTGCAATTGCTGTATTGTAAGAGTAATAAGTACCAGATTCGGTAACTGTAATATTTTGTGACGTTCCAATAACAGGAACTCCTGTAGGACTTGTAGACCATGAATAAGAATCGTACCCATTTGCTGCAGTTAACTCTAAACTGTCTCCACAAAGAATTTCACTATACTCAAAAGTACAATCTAAATCAGCTAAAAAGTTAGTAGCTTGTGGTGTAATTAAACACCCTGTATTACTACTTAAACTTGGGTCATCTGTAATAGTAAAATCAGGGTTTATAGTTCCTTGGTATGTTGCAAAAGCTTGATTATTAATGATGTTTGAACAAGCATCTTCTAACTGACCACAATCATCAACAACTTGTACTTCAATACGGATTTCATAAACAGGATCGTTTTCTTCAACAAGGGAATCGTCGATATCTAAAACAAGCTCTCTTGTTGTAGGATCATAACTGTTAACTGTAACACCTGGAGGTAATACTAAATCTGTTGGATGATTATAAATAATATTTATAGGAAGTACATCTCTAATTGTAAAGTTTGTTGCATCATCATTTCCTGTATTTTGAAAACCGATGACATAGTTTAAAGACGAACCTAAGCCAACAAGTTGTCCGCCTATATCATTACCTAAATCGTCCTCAACAACTTTTGTTAACACGATGTTTGGAGCGATAATTTCAATTGCAAATGCACTAAAATAATAGTAGTAAATATCTAAATTACTTCCCAAGCTAATATTAGCAGAGGTCGCATTATTAGGAATAAGCGAATTTCCAGGATTTGGAATATTAATAATACCAGCATCAAAACCTAATGTATTAGAACTATTAGGTATTCTATTGGTAAACAATTCGGAGGTATTAGTAACAGGATTAATATCTGAAACAGAACTATTGAAAAAGTTATTTCCAGGTCGTATTGTATTTCCTGCATTATTTGTAACACTGATTGTACTTCCATTAAGTTTTAAATAATCTCCTCTATAACCTCTATCTCCTTCGATAGTACTAAAGGCAAATTTTGCACGTACAGGACCTGTTGGTATGGTATTAAAACCACTTACAGGAAATGTTTCGTTAATAGAACTTGTAATCTTAGTAAATCCATCAAAAGAGGTAATATACTTACTAGGTAAAAGAGGGTCTTCATAAACAACAAACAAAGACCAACCTGCAGAAAGACCTTCTGAATTTGGTTTTGGACCCACTAAAGTAGAAATATTTGCAACAGAATATGTGCCTTCTGGATCTGGCAAAGCTGTTAGCATATCTGTAACATCGTGATAATAGGCATATGTGTTTGATTGGTTATTGTTAGGTGCATTTTGATAGTAGATTTCTGTTCCTGTAATATCTACATAAGAACCACCAGGAACTTTGAATTTTACATCAGAAATTGGTTCATCTCCATCAACTACTGCACTCCAATATAAACCGGCATAAACTATAACATAACAGCTATCGTCACTTGGTACATCTAAATTGGCACTACTGGAGTTAAAAGTACTAGGATCTCCATCAATATCTACATATACTGCAGCATTTACTCCATCGTTGGTAGAGTTTCCGTTGTAAGGATTTGAAACATGTAATCCCACATTACTGTTTCCTATTAAAAGGATATCTCCTTTAATGGCTTGATCATATCGCGGCGAGAATGGCACAAGATTTTGAGCAAACATTTGCTGTCCCAAAATGAGGAATAAAGCAATTATAGCTATTCTAGAAAAAGTAGGTTTTTTCATGATGTTTTAGTTTTTATCTTCACTTTTTCCTCGGGGCAAAGGCGAAAGCAAAGAGAGGCTTAACTCTTATTAATTTTCAATTTTAACTATTGACATTTTTCCATTATACGGTCTATTTCCTTTTGTTTTTAAGGCTTCATTAGCATCACTTATGTTATCAAACTTGTCATAGAATATGTAATATTTACTGGTGCTAACATCGTGGAAAAAATCGACATCAGATCTGCCAGAAGCTACTACGTTAGTCACAAACTCATTTCTTTGTTTTGTGTCACTATGTACAGCGATGATTAAATAATATCCGCTTTCAACATTATCAATATTTTTTAAAATTTTAATACTATTACCAAGGTCTTCACCAAAGTCAAAATCTTCAGCTTTTAAAGGTGTATCACTTAGTTTAGTTGTTTCTTTAATGTTTTTTAACATTGCTCTATCTTGGCTATATCTATCTTCTTCATTATTAAAAGCAGCACGTTTGATACGTCTTCTTTTTTCAAACTCTGTAGCAACTCTGATCGCTTCTAATTTTGTATCTAGTTTTGTTTTTACTTCCTTAGCTTTTAATTGTTCTGCTTTTAATCTTTTAATTTCCTTTTTGTAGAATAGGGTAACTTCGTCCAGTGCAAAAGCACCATTTTCAACACGTTCTTCATAAAGCTTGTTTAATGCATCTATTTTTTCACTTCGTGTTTGAATTACATTTTCTAAGTCTGATTTAATAGCATTAAGTGCATTATTTTCTGCAGTAACACTTTTAAAAGGTTTAGGCTTTACTGTAATACCTTGATCGCTTAAGTCATTTTCTTCTTTTAAATCTTTAAGATCTTGATCTTTAATAGCAACAATATCATCAAACTGTTTTAATAATTCATTTTGAATAGCTTTAGAATTTTCAGTTGACTTTGCTATAGTTTGCATAGACTTAGCAAGAGTGTCTGTTGGATTTGAAATCGCATCATCTTTAGCCTGTTCGTCAGCTTCTTCTTGAGCTTTTTGTTCTGCCAATAGTTTTGCTTGTGCAGCAGCTTCCTCTTTAGCCTTTTGTTCTGCTAATAGTATCGCTTGTGCAGCAGCTTCTTCTTTAGCCTTTTGTTCTGCTAATAGTTTCGCTTGTGCAGCAGCTTCCTCTTGAGCTTTTTGTTCCGCCAATAGTTTTGCTTGTGCAGCAGCTTCTTCTTGAGCTTTTTGTTCAGCTAATAGTTTTGCTTGTGCAGCAGCTTCTTCTTGAGCTTTTTGTTCTGCTAATAGTTTTGCTTGTGCAGCAGCTTCTTCTTTAGCCTTTTGTTCTGCTAATAGTTTTGCTTGTGCAGCAGCTTCTTCTTGAGCTTTTTGTTCTGCTAATAGTTTTGCTTGTGCAGCAGCTTCCTCTTGAGCTTTTTGTTCTGCCAATAGTTTTGCTTGTGCAGCAGCTTCTTCTTGTTCTGCTTTTTTATCAGCTTCAATTTTATCAAGTTCAGCTTGAATTTCTACTAATTCTTTAGCTTTTTGTTCTTCTTCCGCTTTAGCTTTTGCCTTTTGTTCTGCAATTAATTTTGCTTGAGCATCAGATTCAGTTTTTGCTGTAGTTTTGCTAGTTGTTTTACGACTTGCTACTCTTGAATTGTTAGTTTTTGATATACGTCGTTTTTTCTTTCTGCCCGAAAGAATACCGCTCACTTCATCTTCGCGACTATAATCATAATAATTATTGTTTTTAAATCTATACGCCAATGTGATTTCGTGTGAAGAACCAAATGTATTTAAGTCTCCAATGGCTTTCTCGTAATTATATTCAATAGCTATCTGTGTTGTAATATTAAGTCCAACACCACCTGAAACTCCATTAAGCGTGTTATAACCCGCTTGTGCCCAAATTCCATTAGGAACTGTTACCATAGCAACAGCTGAAAGAATAGTTTCTTCTTTTTGAAATTCAGATCGTAATAATCCTGAAAATTTACTTTCATCAAAAAAACCTCTGCTATCCATATAGCCAGTATACATTATATGGGCTTGAATACCTTGCTGTGGGTTATCTTCTATAAGTTCTGAAGATTCAAAATTGTATAATGCTAAATTATTAATGGACAGTCCAAAATCTAAAAATTCTGTTCCATAATTAATACCTGGATTAATTGTTAGTAAGAAATTCTCTGGCACATTTTGTAATGAAGGGTCTTCAAAATTAGTAACGACATTTGCCGTATTAACACCGCTTTTATAAGCTCCAACATTAATACCAAAAGTAAGATTGCTATCCTGACCTAATCTTGCATTATATGCAAAATTCAAAATACCACCAAAGGTGGTTAGTACTCCATAATTTTGTTGAAACAGTCCTAATCCTGCACCTATATTTTCTCCAAAGCGTCCAGAATAACTCGCTAAATAGGTGAGTGGTGCGTTTTCAAATTGTATCCATTCTCTTTTATTATAAATACTAATATATTTTGTTTGTTCTCTAACAAAACTAAATGTTGGATTTATGGTATACCTATTAAACGTTAAAGAATTCCGTGTGGGAATAGCAAGCGAAACTACTCCGTCATCTTCTTGAGAGTAGAATGTCTGTACAGAACAGATACATAATATAAAAAGTAAAAAATGTGCTTTCATATTATTTCACTACGGTTATAGTTCCTTTTTTTGTGTTGTTATCAGCAGTTGTGATGATGTAATAAAACACCTGATTAATACTTGTTAAGTTTAAATTGTTTTCTGGCCAATTATTTTGGTAATCATTGGTTTTTAGTACTATTTCACCACGATTGGTCATTATAATAACTTCGGTATTTGTTCCACTTACATAAGCAGTTGGTATAACCCATGTGTCATTTATTAAATCGCCATTAGGACTAATAACATTTGGTATTTTTTCAACATCAGGAAAAAGATCTAGGGCTTCTTCAATTGTGAATGTGTATTCTACTGAAGCTTCACAACCTGTAGTTTCGGAGATCACAACTTTATAAGCGCCAAATTCAGTAGCTTCAAAAGAAGCTTCAGTTGCGCTTGCTATAATTGTATTGTTTAAATACCAAGTGTATATAGGGTTTTGAGCTGTTGTAGTCACATTAACCAATAACGATTCTCCTGAAAGCATTTCATTATATTCTGAGACGTCAATTGAACTTTCAAATAGTTCACTTACCAACTCTATAGTACCTGAAGCGGAACAATCTCCTAAATCTACTTGAACTGAAAACGTACCAGACTCATTAGTTTGGTACATTTGACTTGTAGCACCTGGAATAAGGTTGCCATTTTTAAACCATTGATATGTATTTCCGCCAATTGTACTTAAGGTTGTAAAACCTTGTTCTGGACAATATGGATTTCCTAAACTAGAAGCAATAGTTGCATTAGCTTCACCAGAAATAGCTTCACTAATAGTTACACGATTAGAAAATGAATCTGAGGTACAACTGCCATAATTTGTTTTTACGAAATAAGTACCATTCTCACTTACAGATAGTGTTGGTCCATCTGCGACATAAGCATATGTTGTAGGACCTGTTTCTTTGTACCAAGAAAAAGTTAGGTTTGGATAAAGTAATGGAGAATCGTTTGTTTCACTTCCAGGGTTATCTATAGTTAATAAATAGCTACCGCCTGTACAAAAGGCTCCAGTTGAAACTAAATTATTAATTGTAAATGGTGAGTCTTGTATTTTATAATAAGCCGCAAAAGGTGCTGATTTAGAGCTTGTTGCTACAGGTGCACTACTTTTAATACGAATACGATAATTTTCGCCAGCAGTTGTGTTTGGTATTGAAAACTCTAAAGTTGCAGGTGAGGTGGTTACTGATCCTGCTTCAGAAGTATACACTATTGTTGGATCTGAAAAATCACCATCAGCATCAGACATTTCGATAGTAAATTGATTAGAAGCACTTAATGCAGATTCCGGTGAAAAAACAAATGTAGTATTATAAGTGTTAAATGATGCACTTGCGCATGCTTGACTAAAACCTAAGTTTGGCGTACCAATTACTACTTGCGCAGTAGCCTGTTTTGACATTAAAACAGTACATAGGCAAATTCCAAATAAGAATTGTGTTAGGTAAGTAGGTTTAAGCATCGGGTTGGGGTGTAATTTTTTAATCTATAAGCTATTTGGGTTTTATCAGTATAGTAACATATTTAAACAATCATTTGCATATATGTTATATTATTGAGCGTTTGAAATTATTTTATTCATCATCTTCTTCTTTTTCATCGTCAAACAAATCATTTGAAGCTATAATTTTGTTAATTCTTAATCTAAAATCTGGAGCTCTACTATTATCAGAGTCAATAAAAGTTTCAGAATCTGGTCCTTTAGAGTACACATTGTCAAAAGCTCGACTTCCATACCAACTCTCTAAATCATCATTGTTAATGTGATCTTTTCTATAAATATTTCCTTTACAATTGTTGAAATATGAACGCGTGAATTGAATCTTTTCTAAATTTTCATTGTTGATTTCTATTCTGTCATCTAAGATAACAGCTGGGTTAAATCCTGAAATCACACTTTTATGAATATTAAACGATACATCTGGCCCAATATAAATTGCTTCTTGTACCAAGCCTACTTTAATATCTGATTTTAAATCATTACTTACATTAACTAACGTAAGGTTTTCAGCATTTACAAAGGTTTCCTTTTTAGAGGTGTCTGCTTTTTCTTTTATATCGTAAGAACTGATATACATACAACGTGAACCATCTGGACTAGAGATGTAAGGTGATCTTACCGCTAAAGCATTTTTTATAGTACTTTGTGTACCTTGGTTAAAGTTGTAATCGTTTTTATTAGATCTAAAAGAAACCGTTTTTGTTAAGTTTACTTCTCCGCCTAAAATGTTAAATGAATTGCCTTCGCAATAACTAACCATTACGTTTTTAATATTAGTATCTGATCCAACACCTGCAAGTGTTAATCCACTAAAATTTCCAAAATCCTTTGTTTTTTTTCCAGCGTATTCAATTCTAGTATAGTTTAGCACACCAGAGTTGCTCTCAGTGTTATCGCCACCATAACTAATACTTTCAGTTGAAGAAGGGTTTAAGCCATAATTAAGTGACGCTACTTTTCCAAAGGTGTTAATAGGAGCATCACCAAGAATAAAAATACCTCCCCAATCTCCTGGTTTTTTATCTGATCTGTTAGAGGTAAATACAATTGGGTCTGTAGATTTTCCTTCGGCTATAAGTTTAGAACCATTGCTAATAATTAATGATCCTTTGGTTTTATAGTCACCAAGTATTACTGTACCAGGTTCTATAACTAAAGTTGTACTATCTGTAACAAAAACATCACCTAGCAAAAGATAGGTATTCCTTTTTGTTAATGTTGTGTTTTCCGAAATGTTGCCAGACAGTATTTGTGTAGGTTCTTCATAGTTGGCTTTATTAGGCTGAAAGTCTGTCCATGAATCTAGCCAATTGTTATAGCCAGTAATTCCTTTTTCCTGTTGGGCAAATAAATTACCTAACACTAAAAGAAAGACAAGTGTAGTAAAAGTAATTTTTTTCATAGTAGGTTAATTTTAAGTTTAGATTAAGGGCTTTTAAACTTTATATCATCAAACATATAAACAATACCTATGAAACACAAATAATATCGACGAAATACGTAATATTATACATATAATAATATTTTTCTTACAAAAAACAACACTTTGTCGAGTAAAATATGTGTTTACAAGGAATGCGTCATAAAAACAGTAATAAAAAAAACCTTGACAGATAATACGATCAAGGTTTTAAAACACATTTAATAAATAAAAAAACTAATTAGTCCTTTTTAAAATCGTCATAGGTATGTAATGCTTTTAATGTAGATTCATAAAAAAGAATTGCCGCTATTAAATCCTTCGTGTCTGAATAGGGTAATATCTTTTTTTGAAATTCCATAGTACTATCAAAATAAGACGTAGAGGCTTCAATGTTTTCTTCTAATGCTCTTTTATTATCTTTTGTATCAGGAATACCTAATGTTTCCATTGTAACACCTGGTTTAGTTGCGAATGCAATGTTTGGAAGTATATTTACAATAACTTCTATTCGTTCTATATAAAGAACAAGTAAATCTCCTTTTTTCATCTTTTTTAAGTCCTCTCGACTGTGGTATTTGGAGATATTTACTTTACCACTAATAATACTCTGAGATTCCTCTTTTTTTTGAGCAAAACCAAAGGTGATCATTAGAGAAAAAATCGCACAAAATAAAGTAGATTTGGTATTCATATTCACGCTTTTAAATTAATCTTAGTGCAACAAATCTATGCAATTAATTAAAAAAAGCAACTATATTTCTATGTTTTTTACAAAATTCTACATCGATTAAGTAGCTATTTTTATAGTTAAACTGCTTAATTGCTTGACAAAACGCACATAATACCGATAAAATACATTGTTGCTTTTTAACGAGATAATTACCTAAAAATGAATGATTTTTAGGTTCAAAATGAAATATAATTTAAAAAAACGCATTTTTTTTCAGGCTTAAAAAGCTAATATTTTGATATCTATAAAATGCATCAAAACATTTTCTTAAGCAGAAAAATACAGTAACAATTACCTCCTTTTATCAAATTGTAATTCTTAGTATTTCATCGGAAATATTTGTCGGCATTTTCGGTTCGTCGTATAAATAATACATTGATAAGATTTTTAACGATTTACCAATTAAAAGCTTCAATTTTAGGTAATCTTAACTCATTATCTTATGAAAAATCAAATGTTCTTATATTGCTTTATCTGCTTTTTTAGCGCTAATTGCATTATTTCAGCTCAAGATTCTAATAATCAACTACCATTATATGATTATACAGACCTTAATTTTAAGAATGTAGATACTATTCCTGATTATGAATCTAAAACGAATAAACTTAAAGTCTCAGGTGTTATATATAAAAGTGATGGAGTAACACCTGCAAAAGATGTTATTCTTTATGTAGAGCAACCAGACGAAAATGGTGATTTTGATTTAAGAGTAACAAAAGAAAAACGTTATGTTAATCATAGAGGGTGGATAAAAACGGATGCAGATGGTCGTTATACATTTTATACGTTTGTTCCAGGAAACGATAGAAGATTTAATCAAATGCAACAATTATTTCCAATTGTAAAAGAACCATCAAAAGATGCTTATGCGGTAGAGACCTTTCTTTTTGATGAAGATCCGATGCTGACAAAAATGTGTAGAAAACGTATGGCAAAAAAAGGAGACTTATCTAGAATTTTAAAATTAAAAAAAGAAAATGGTATTTTAGTCGCTCAGCGTAATATCATTTTAAAATCAGACATAGAAGCTACGAAGTAGTAGTCTTAACATAATAGCTTATTTAAGCGTTCTAAATAACATATTTAGGACGCTTTTTTTGTGTTCTATATTTTATCGTATTTAAAGGCAATCAAAACATTTAGATCTCTAGTCTATAATTTTATATCTCTTAAAGAAGATTGCATACCTTCATCTTTCTTTATAGTTTTAAACCTTAATGATATTTAAATAAACAGATCTAATGAGTAAACAAACCTTTCATTTAGGGCTTTCTTTGGCAGGCGCAGTATCTGCAGGTGCTTATACTGCTGGTTTTGTAGATTACCTCTTGGAGGCTCTTTCGGAATGGGAATTAGCAAAGCAGGCACAAAAAAACAATCCAAATAGTAACATTCCTAACCATAATGTGGTTATTGATGCTATTGGAGGTGCTTCGGCAGGTGGAATGGTTGGAATGATAGCAACTTTAGCATTATATGCAGGCAATTGGAAACCTGTAAAGAAAGTGTCTAACAAAAAAACAGGTAATATCCTTTATGATAGTTGGGTGTTTTTAGATGATGATTTAGATCTTTATAAAGAAAAGGGGAGTGGTAAAGCTACTTTTGAAAAAATGTTGGACACTTCTGATATTAACCCAGAAATTGGCACACCATCACTCTTAAACTCTAGTCCTATAGATAATATTGCAGAACGTGTTTTTAACGAATTGCCTACTGACGCTAGTTTAAAAAACTTACCAGAATTTATTGCTAAAGATTTAAGGTTACTAATTACACTAACAAGTCTTAGACCTCTGGATTATAAAGTAAAATTAAGTAGAATTAAATCTAAATTTTTAGACGAAACGCCTTCTCACCGTGTTAGTAGTCATGATGTTTTAGCGCATTTTAAACTGAATTATGACGCAGAAAAAGATAAAAACCATTATTTACCTTTTCATCCACATTCATTAGAGTCAAGAGATTTTTTAAAAAAAATAACAAAAGCAACTGGTGCATTTCCTATTGGTTTAAAACCACGTTATTTTGATAATGAATTTGCTACAGCATATTTAAATAACAGTTTAAAAGTTAGAAAATCCTTAATAGATGATAATTTGGACGTCCTAATAGATGAAGAAGCGTCATCAAATTTTCAATTTACAGCTATTGATGGAGGTACAATAAATAACGAACCTTTTGATGAAGTTTTACGTCATCTTATTAAAAAACATGGAGAGCCTAATATAGACAACCCTAAATTTGGAACAGTTTTAATTGATCCATTCCCTAGTTTTTTTGATTCCATAAAAACAGATACAGTCAATTATAAAATCTCAAGTGTTTTAGGAATATTAGGAGCTTTAGTGCCAACTATTCTTAACCAAGCACGTTATAAACAGACAGATACTTATGGTGTGGGCTTGTTTAAATTGATGTCATTTCCTAGAAAGTTAAAACCAGGAAAAATGGAAATTAGAGAACATCCTCCATTAGCTACAGGTGCTTTAGAAGGTTTTGGTGGATTTTTAGATATTAAATTTAGACAACATGATTTTTTTCTCGGTAGAGATAATGCGCGTAATTTCCTAAGAGGAATTCTTTTTTTAGAATGCGATAAAAACGATCCTAACAATTTGTTCTATGGAGTTAATGATACTGCAATTGAAGAATTTAGAAAGAAAGTGAAGCAAAAAGATGGAAGCGAAAAAATTTATATGCCTATTATTCCTGATGTGAGTAAAATTAAAGGCGATACTAACCCAACAAGTTATGAGGTTGAAGACTTTCCTCAATTTAATGCCAAAGCCTTTAAAGCTTTAGAAAAACCAATTAAAAACAGAGTTAAAGCCATTTTAAAAGCCGAATTAAAAGGACGTATTAAACGTTGGTGGTTGCGTCCAATTGTAAGTGTTTTTAGAGGTGTTATTGCGGGTAAAATTACTAAATGGATTATAGAACAAGTGGAAACTGATTTTAAAAACAGAAAAATGTATAATTAGTGATTAGTGATAAACTTTGTCAATTAATAATTCTTTTTTTTAGGTATTAAAACTATATATTTATGATATGAAACTCTTCAACAAACAACGCTTCCAATTTATAGAACGTAAACGCTTAAAGTCCTATTTAACTTACGCTTTTGGTGAAATTATTTTAGTGGTTGTAGGTATTTTAATTGCAGTAAGTATTAATAGCTATTTCAATAAAAAAAATCTAGATGACTCTAATCAAGAATTAAAATCTCAAGTCATTGTTCAGCTAGAAAAAGATATAAAACACATAGAAGAATTTGAACAAGAATTAAACACACTTAATCAAGCTTATTTAAAAGTATTAGATAGACCACATGATGCTTCAAAACTTAATTCTAGTAGTGTTGTTGCTACTTTACTGTTAAATATTAAAGTATTATCACTTGGTAATTCTGCTACAAACCTGATTGACAATGCGCAACTTAACACTAGTAAAGATGCCAAGAATATGCTTAATCTTAGTAGCTCTTATAAGCTGTATTTAAAGAGTATAGATGATACTGAAGCTATTATATTTAAAGCTATTTCAGACAATTTAAAAGCTATAGAACTCAGTGAAAATTGGTATGTCGAATTTATCACGGATTTTAATTGTACTCCTGAGTGCTTTACGTTTTTAACAACAAGCAAAGAACACAAAGCTCGTATGGCATCTCTACGGTTTTTATATGTTAATGTTTATAATAACATTCTTAATAACTTTAAAACGGACTTAAAGTGGTATTTAAAAACACTGAAAAGTTAAGTTTTTAGATCGTTCTTATTTATGCCATTCCCAAGAACAGTATTCTTACCTTTGTCAAAATTATTTTTTTTATGTCAAAGTATTTTTCCGATTTAGGAATTAATGAACAGCTACAAAAAGCACTAGCTGATTTACACATTTCTAATCCTACAGATATTCAAAACAAAACCATCCCTGTAATATTACAGAAAGTAGATGATGTAGTAGCTTTAGCTAAAACAGGAACAGGAAAAACAGCCGCCTTTGGCTTGCCATTATTACAGTTAATTGATGTAAAAAAAAACGAAATACAAGCTGTTATCTTAGCACCAACTCGAGAACTTGGTCAACAAATTAGCGCCAATTTAAATGCATTCGCTAAACACATTCCTGAGATGTCTATTGCCACAGTTTGTGGTGGGATTCCTATTAAACCTCAAATAGAACGTTTACAAAGTACCACACATATTGTTGTAGCAACACCTGGTCGTTTGGCCGATTTGGTAAAACGAAACGCTGTTGATATTTCAAAGATTTCATATCTTGTTTTGGATGAAGCAGATGAAATGGTTATTGCTTTAAAAGAGGGATTAGACGCTATTATTAGAGAAGTTCCTAAAAAGAGACGTACATTATTATTTACTGCTACTATGCCAGGAACCATAAAACAATTGGTTCAAAATTACATGTCAAAACATGTAGTGCATATTGAAGCAGATATGGCAACTGTTGGACATCAAGGTATAGATCATCAATTTGTGGTGGTTGAACCTATTGAAAAATTAGATGTTCTTCTTCATTTTTTAAATTCTAAAGCAGGTCAACGCGGTATTATTTTCTGTAAAACCAAAGCTGCGGTTAATAAACTCGCTAAGAATTTAGCAATTAATAAATTTTCGTCTGGTGCCATTCATGGCAGTTTGTCACAAGGCATTAGAGATCGTATTATGGGACAATTTAGAGAAGCTCATATCGATATTTTAGTGGCAACAGATTTGGCTGCACGTGGTTTAGATATTAAAGACGTGGCTTATGTAATAAATTATCATTTACCAGATACTTACGATGCTTACGTTCATAGATCAGGACGAACAGCAAGAGCAGGGGAAAAGGGCTTAGCTTTAACCATTCTACAGCCAGAAGAAGTCATTGATATTGCCGATTTTGAAAATGAATTAGGTATTCATTTTTCTGAATTAAAAAAAGCAAATACACAAAGTATTGAAGAAACTAAAGCGGTTTTATGGGCCAGAAAGATATTTAAGACCAAACCAAACAGAGCTATTTCTGAAACGCTAAGAAAAGACGTTCGTACTATTTTTCATCATTTAACCAAAGAAGAGTTAATAGAAAAAGTATTAGCTCACCAATTGGCAGAAACAGCTTTAGCTGCCACAAAACCCGAGGCTAATAAAAAGAAAAAAAAGAAGCACTAACTTCAAAAAGCGTTATTATTTATTAATCACTGGTTCAAGAGTTTCCCAAACGGTATTAGCCACTATTTTATGACCTTCAATAGTAGGATGAATGCCATCAGCTTGATTTAACTTAGCAATACCACCTACATCTTTCAGTATAAAAGGAATAGACTTTAAATCATTCTTAGATGCCAAATCTGCAAAGATTTGTCTAAATTCTGTAGTATAATCCTGTCCCATATTGGGTGGTAATTCCATACCTGCAAGAATGATTGTCGTTTCTGCATTTTTTTCTTTTACAGCATCTATAATAGATTGAAGATTAGCACGTGTTTCAGAAAGTGAAACACCTCGCAAGCCGTCGTTAGCCCCTAATTCTAATAGGAAAACATCAATATTTTGATTTAAAATCCAGTTGATACGACTTTTTCCACCAGCAGTAGTTTCACCACTCACTCCCGAATTAACAACGGTATAATTCAAGTCTAAAGCATCTATTTTTTGTTGTAAGATAGCAGGATAAGCATCATTAATATTGTCTAATCCATAACCTGCAGTAATACTATCTCCAAAACAGAGAATGGTTTTAGATTTGGTTTCACTAATCACAGTATCTTCTGTTTTTGATAGAGGTTGCGTTTCCGTTGTCTCTTTTGTAGCGGTATTATTACCACAACCAAGGAATAGCACACTTACCATAAAATAACAAAATTTTATGAGTTTAGAGCCGTTTAGGATTGGTGAAATTAAATACAAATGATTATTTTGAGCCTTCGACATAAGTGTCCTAAAAATTTAAAAGTTAATATGCCAAAGATATTAAAGATTACTGGTCTAGGAAAGACATATTCTAGTGGTAACAAACAATTAACGGTCTTAAATAACATTTCTTTCGATGTTGAAAAAGGACAAACCTTCTCAATTATTGGCCCTTCAGGAAGTGGAAAAACAACCTTACTAGGTCTATGTGCTGGACTGGATGATCCCAATGCTGGAACTGTAGAGTTATGTGGGCATGATTTAAGTCAATTAAATGAAGACGAACGTGCGCAATTGCGAAATAAAGAAGTAGGCTTTATATTTCAAAATTTTCAGTTGTTACCAACACTTACAGCACTTGAAAATGTAAGCGTACCTTTAGAATTACAAGGAGATAAAGATGCAGTAAAAAAAAGTAAGTCATTATTAGAAAAAGTAGGTTTAGCAAATCGTTTTCACCATTATCCATCACAGCTTTCGGGAGGCGAACAACAACGAGTGGCTTTAGCAAGAGCTTTTGCAAACGCTCCTTCCATTTTGTTTGCAGATGAACCAACAGGGAATTTAGACGAAGAAACAGGAGAAAAGGTTATAAAATTGTTGTTTGATTTGAATAAAGAAGCAGGAACGACTTTAGTCATTATTTCTCACGATTTAGAATTAGCAAATCGTACAGAACAAATTCTACGATTAAAAGGTGGACAAATACTAACAAATCAAGCAACGACAACACTTTGAGTATATCTAAACTAAACACGGCTTGGCTTTTTAAAATGGCATGGCGAGATGCTAAGGCAAGTAGAGTGCGATTGCTATTATTTATGGCATCTATTATTTTAGGTATTGCAGCTGTAGTATCTATTCAGCTATTTAGTACCAATCTTAAAGACAACATTCAGCGACAATCCAAAGCCTTGATGGGAGCGGATTATATTATAGATACGAGACAAGTTCCTACTGAACGAGCCCAAACAATTATAGACTCTTTAAAACCTGATGCTTCTGAAGTTAACTTTATGTCCATGGTTGCTTTTCCTAAAAATGGTGGGACAAAATTGGTTAAAGTACGTGGCTTAGAAGGAGACTTCCCGTTTTATGGTACAATTGAGACACAGCCTGCTTTAGCTGCAGCAACTTATCAAGAAACAGGCGGAGCTTTAGTTGATGCTACTTTATTGCTTCAATTTAATATTAAACCTGGAGATTCTATAAAAGTAGGTCAAATAACACTTCCTATTATAGGTGCTTTAAAAGCTATTCCAGGAAGCACGGCTATTTCAACTTCGGTAGCACCACCAATTATAATTCCTTATCGCTTTATTAAAGATACAGAGTTATTACAATTTGGTAGTCGTAAAGAATACCAATACTTCTACAAAGCTTTAGACACACTTGATTTAGAAGTTTTTGAAGCTAAAATAAATCCTATGCTAAAAGCCGAAAGTGCAGATTTAGATACACATACAAGTACTAGTGAACGCTTAGGTAGACGTTATGATAATGTAGGCAAGTTTTTAAATTTAGCTGCTTTTATAGCTTTATTATTAGGGTGTATTGGTATTGCTAGCTCTGTTCATATTTATATAAAAGAGAAATTAAAAGCGATTGCGGTTTTAAAATGTATGGGAGCTTCTAGATTACAGAGCTTTCTTATTTTCCTGATTCAAATTTCTGGAATTGGAATTATTGGTGGCTTAATTGGAGCTCTTATTGGTGTAGGAGTACAAGAGTTATTTCCTTTGCTTTTAAAAGACTTCCTTCCGTTTTCTGTTACCATAAGTATTTCTGCTCAGCCTATTGTAATGGGTGTTTTTCTCGGACTTTTTATGTCGGTATTATTTGCTTTATTACCTTTGTTAAGAACTTGGTACGTGTCTCCTTTAGAGGTACTACGCGTAAACGAACAAGCCTCACAAGAGCCTAAAAAAGTAAGGTTTACTGTCTTCCTAATTATATTGAGCTTTCTGTTTTTGTTTTCGTATTGGTTGCTTCAAGATGTGGCTTATGCCTTAGGTTTTGTTATTGCAACGCTCATCACTTTTGCTGTCTTAGCTGGTGTTGCTTTGTTGTGCATTAAATTAATTCGGAAGTATTTTCCTAAACGTTGGGGTTTTACAGCACGCCAGAGTTTGCTAAACTTATTTAGACCCAACAATCAAACGGTTGTTTTAGTAGTTGCCATTGGCTTAGGGACATTTTTAATTAGTACTCTATATTTTACAAAAGATATCTTATTGTCAAAAACCGAAGTGGGACAAACGGCAGGTAGTGCTAATCTCATTATTTTAGATGTACAAAGTGAACAGCGTGATGCTTTAAAACAAACAATTATGTCTCAAGGTTTACCTATTGTAGATAATATTCCATTGGTAACAATGCGTATGCATCGCATTAAAGATCAGTTGGTAAATGACATGAAAAAAGACACCACAAAACAAGTTCGTGGTTGGATTCTAAATCACGAATTTAGAACAACTTACCGCGATTCACTTATAGCTTCAGAAGAACTATTAGAAGGTGTGTGGACATCAGAATTAAAGTCGGGAGACCCAATCGTTATTTCTATTTCAGATAATCTTGCCAAGGATGCTAAAGTAGGTGTTGGTGATGCTATTGTTTTTAATGTGCAAGGAGTGCTTATGGAAACAACAATTGGTAGTATTAGAAAGGTAGATTGGGGAAAAATACAACTCAACTTTTCTATTGTATTTCCTAAAGGAGTCCTAGAGAAAGCTCCGCAGTTTAATGTTATTTCTACTTCTGCACCAAATGAAGTGGCTTCTGCAAACTTACAACGCGATTTGGTTCAAAAATTTCCTAATGTATCTATTCTAGATTTACGACAAGTCATTACTATTATTGAAGATATCTTAGATAAGGTGTCATGGATTATTAATTTTATGGCCTTCTTTAGTATTCTCACAGGAATTATAGTCCTTATTGGCTCTGTAAGAACTAGTAAATACCAACGTATTAAAGAAAGTGTATTACTAAGAACACTTGGCGCTAAGAATTCTCAGATATTAAGAATTTCAGCTTTTGAATACGTGTTTTTAGGACTTTTAGGCAGTTTAGTTGGTATTTTATTAGCTTTAGTCAGTAGCTTATTTTTAGCTCTATTTGTATTTAAAGAACCGTTTACCCCTTCACTAATTCCATTTTTAGTCTTTTTACCAGGTATTACTATATTGGTATTAGGAATTGGACTGAGTAATATTCAAACCGTACTTAGAAGTTCGCCTTTAGAAGTCTTGCGTAAAGAAGGATAGTTGCTTTAAATATTGATTTTTGTTTGAAGTAGGAAGGTCACTTCAGAATAATGAACTTCTGAAGAGATTTTTTAAGGCTTACTTTTATTAAAGTCTTTTCTGGTTTATACTGTTACTCTAAAAAAATAGGTATATTTAGAGAATCCTAACCTATTGATAATTAATGTTTAAGTATTACGCATCACTATTGCTTTTGTGCAGTATAGCCATACCGCAGTTATGGTCTCAAAACACAGCAATTACTAGTGAATCAGCTTTTAAGGAGTACCAACAGATTAGCGACTCTATGTCTTCTGTATTTCCAGAAGATGATATAAAAACATACCGACGCGCTTCATTTTCTGATGTCCAAATGCAAAGGTATTTATCACTTCATTTTAAGCGTTTAGACATATTAAATCATATTGAAGGACATGTTAAATTTGTTTTAGACAGTTATCTACATTCGGGAAATTGGTTTAGAGAAGTAGGATTTCCTAAAGAGTCTATTAAATCTTATCTCAACTTTTTTAATTACTACGAAGATCATGAAAATGAATTAGATATAGCTGAGCGCAATAAATATATGGAAATGCGAAGTTATGCGCGAAGCATGCTTGCAGAGAGTTATGCAAAGCTTGGTTTATTAGATAGCGCCGCATTTCAGCATAAAGCAAATATGGCGTTTACTAAGAATCTAAATTATATTTACCATCCGTCTTCAATAAACAATTATGGCCTTTTTTTTTATTGGCATAAAAAAGACCTTGATTCTGCGATGTATTTCTTTGAACGTGCCTATGCGCTTACAAAGTCTAAATTTCCAAAGCATACTTTAAATGGAAGTATACGCGATAATATTGCAGATATTTATATAGACCAGCAAGATTATAAAAAGGCACAGCCATTATATCAGCAAAATTTTGAGTATTTCAAAACAGCCATTAATGAAGCAACCTTAGCTAAAGATATTCCTCGGTTAATTAGTGCAGGATCACAATTAGTAACTACCAATACACAATTAAGTCAGTTAGACGCTGCACAACGGGTTTTTAAAGAGTTAGAAACCATTGTAAAACATCAAGAATTGAATAACAATATAACGTCTAGTTCTAAATTAGAATTTTTAAGAGCTAAAGAACGTTTGTTAAGTGCTCAAAACAATATTTTAGAAGCCTATGCTACAGTAAAGACGATAGAACGTTTTTCGGATAGTCTTCAAGCCATATCTAATCATGCTGATAAAAAATGGCAAGAAGAATTGAATGATATTACGATAGACAAAATTGAATTAAATTTTAAAATAGATCGCATTCAAAAAGAGAATATGATTAAAAATCAGCGTGCTAAACTTTGGTTTATTGGGCTTTTATCGTCTATTTTCATTATTCTATTAATGACGCTTATTATTAGTAGAAGGCAACACCTTATCAATGCAAAAAACAAACAATTATTAGCTGAACAGAAACTAGAAAACTCAGCCTTAAAGGTTGAGCAGCTTAATTCAGAGATTAAATCTAAAGAACGTGATTTGTCAGATTTTGCTATAAAACTTACCCAAGATCAAGATTGGGCAAAAGAATTAGCAGCGCAATTAGAGGCCATAAAGCAGACTTCATCAGAAGAGCGCGAATCCTTAATAAAAACCTTAGATCACGCTATTGCCAATAAAATTAATGTAGATAGTGATACACAAGATTTCTTTGAACGCTTAGACAAATTAAGTCATACCTTTTATAGTAAACTCACACACAGTTACCCAAATTTGAGTAAAAATGAAATTAGACTTTGCTCATTAATTCGCTTAAAAATTGAAAGTCGTAGTATTGCCACACTTCAAAATATAACTTTAGCGTCACTAAATACGAGTCGTTACCGTTTAAGAAAAAAACTAAATCTCTCAGAAGATGTCGACTTAGACTTTTTTATTCAAAATTTATAAAAACACTTACTGTCAATTATTTGCGACAGGTTTTATTCCGTTGTCTATTAATTGTCTATTGCTTGTTCATTAGCAGTCTATCTCAAATTTATGGTTAGAAGTATCATGTCTAGTAACTTCGTCATGTCCTAATATCTTATTAATTACAGCCTGTTTATAAAACATCATTAATAATAAGTATAACCCATAAAATTGTATCACTCATGAAAAAAATTCTTCTTGGTTTATGTATTTTAGGTTTAACCAACCTTATCTCTGCACAGAATGACTTAGCTATGGCAACAGCTAATGATAATGACATTACTATTAAAACTTCAAAAATCAAAAATGAATCGTATGTAATGAGTAATACTAATGAAACTATACATTTGGCTGCACGCATTAAAAAATTACAAAAGATAGCCGCTACTTATGATATTTCTAAGGAGTCTATTTACACTAATAATAAATCGGTTACTTATGATGTTGTATTTGAAGCCAACGAGAATTATATTAAAGCTGTTTATGACCATAATGGTGAGATTATAAAATCAGAGGAGTATTATGAAGATGTAAGACTACCTTATGATTTAACAAGTCAATTGGCTAAAGACTATCCAGGATGGTCTTTTAATAAGAGCAATTGCAAGATTTTTTATTCTAAGGAAGAGGCATCAAAATTCACCTATACAATAGTACTTAAAAAAGGAAATAAATCTAAATTGATTACAAGATAACCTTAACCGTTATTAATAACTTGCTAAGAAGGCAACATCTTTTAAGGTGTTGCTTTTGTTTTGTTAATTCTCAAGAATGATATACCTATCTTTGTCCGATAATTCAGAAAGTTCTACGTCAGACAATTCTAAAACAAACAAAAAATAGCAATGGCTAATAGCATTAAAGATCAACAAGATATTCTCGAGAAATTAAACATATACGCACTCAATGCAATGCAAGAATCTGCTATTGAAGCGATTGAAAAAAACACAAACACTATTCTCTTATCTCCAACAGGAACTGGAAAAACATTAGCCTTTTTATTGCCTTTGTTGGATGCTTTGGACCCAACTATTGAAGAAGAAGTCCAAGCTTTAATTATTGTGCCTTCTCGTGAATTAGCAATTCAAATTGAAACCGTAATTCGAAATATGGGCTCTGGTTATAAAGCTAATGCTATATACGGAGGACGTGCTATTTCAAAGGATAAAATAGAATTAAAACACACACCTACCATATTAATTGGAACACCAGGACGTTTAGCCGATCATTTTGAGCAAGCTCGATTTACTACTAAATTTATAAAAACTTTAGTGATAGATGAGTTTGATATTTCAATTGAAGTTGGTGCAGGAGGAGAGATGAAGTTTATAATGGGCTATTTGGCAAATGTTAACAAGCGAATTTTAACTTCTGCAACAGAGGGAGCATCAATTCCTGCTTATCTTAAAATGAATGGTGCCAAAACTTTAAATTTCTTAAAAGATAAATCAAGTCCAAAATTAACGGTGAAAACAGTGTTGTCACCATCGGCTAATAAACATAATACTTTAGTTGACTTATTATACCATTTAGGTAATGCGCCTGGTATTGTATTTTGTAATAAAAAGGAACGTTTAGAAGATTTAAGTCGTTTTTTAGACAAACGAAAAATTGCACATACATGCTTTCATGGAGGTATGGAGCAGCGCGATCGCGAACGTGCTTTAATTAAGTTAAGAAATGGAAGTGTAAATATTTTAGTGGCGAGTGATTTAGCTGCTAGAGGTATTGATATTCCTGAAATGAGTTATATTATTCATTATGAAATTCCTGAAGCTATCCAAGAATATACCCATAGAAATGGTAGAACAGCTCGAGTAAATGCTAAAGGAACAGCTTATCTTATTAAAGGGGATAGAGAAGTATTTCCTGAGTTTGTAGAAAAATCTAAAATACTAACGCTTAAAAAATCTGGGGAAATAAAACCCTCATTTTGGACCACATTATTTATTTCTGGAGGTAGAAAAGATAAAATATCTAAAGGAGATATTGCTGGTTTATTCTTTAAACAAGGAGGTATTAGTACAGATCAATTAGGTGTTATTGAGTTAAAACAAGACTGTGCTTTTGTCGCTGTTCCTAAGTCAATTTCTGATGATTTAGTCAATAAGCTTAATAATGTACGCTTAAAGAAGAAAAAGGTTAGAGTTTATCCTATTTAATTGAATCTCATATAAAATCTGACCATGCCAAAACCTAGCTCTAAATCTTTAATTATTATAGCGTTTATTGCTATTTACATTATTTGGGGTTCTACCTATTTGCTAAATAAAATTTCTGTAACAGAATTACCTCCTTTATTTCTAGCTGCTGTACGCTTTTCTGTTGCGAGTATCTTAATTTTTGGTATCGCTAAAGTCTTAAAGTTTAGTCTTAAAATCACGAAAAAACAGTTCCTAAATTCAGCACTTGTTGGCTTTTTGTTTTTGGTGTATGGTAATGGTGTTTTTGTATGGGCTTTAAAATATGTTGATAGTGGGTTTGGTGCGTTATTAGCCGCTACCCAACCACTGTTTGTGTTATTATTAATGCGATTAATAGATCATAAAAAAATGAGACCAAAATCCTTAATAGGAGTTAGTCTTGGTATTCTTGGTATGTATTTACTAGTGAGTCAAAAAGAACTGGTAACAAACGAAGAAACGCTATTAGGTATTTTTATGATTTTTACTTGTGTTTTAAGTTGGAGTTATGGCAGTGTATATGTCGCCAAAGCAGACGTGCCTAAAAACTATTTTGTAAGTACAGGCTACCAAATGGGAATTGCTAGTATTATGTTAGCTTGCGGAAGTCTAACCTTGGGAGAGGATTGGACCTCTCCATTAGTTTGGAGTCCTAAAGTGCAACTCGCGATGTTGGCTCTTATTACATTTGGGAGTATTGCTGCTTTTACGGCTTTTAATTACCTATTAAAACAAGTCTCTACAGAAAAAGTGGCAACTTCAGCTTATATAAATCCTATTGTCGCTATGATTTTAGGATGGTATGTTTTAGATGAAACCTTGAGTACACAATCTATAATTGCTGCTGTAGTATTACTTACAGGTGTTTATTTTATTACAACTAGAAAGAAAGATATTGTTTAGAAATTGCAGAGATCTTCTTTTATATTGATGCTATTTAGTTTTTCCCATACGCGCTCAGTATAAGCTTTGCTTGAAATTTTAAATATGATGATGGATTTTCCTGTGGTATTGCAATGCTCTTGTTGACCTAATATATAAACTGTTGTTAGTTTGCCTGTATGAAAACCATCAAAAAAAATCATTTTCCCTTTAAAAATGAATCCGTTTTCTGTTGTTTCAGGCTCAAAGAATTCTACTTTTGGTTCAGGAAACTCATTAGCCCAATGATTAGGTTTCATTAATCCATCGAAATAATGTGTAAAATTAAATTGTAGTTCATAAAGAGGTAGCTCTGTCTCGGTTTTCACATTCCAAGACATCACAAGCGTCCAAAATTCTTCACTTGTTTTATCAGCCCAATTTGGTGCAAATCTCAGTTCCTCATAGCCTTCAATAGTTAATTTTGAAGCCCAATCTATCGGGAATTCTATAATCTCTTTTCCCCAAGTACTATCAACTCTTACAATACTTAATTCATCTGTGTTTTGGGCAATAGCTGTTGATGAAATACCTAATAGAAACACTATTAGCAACATTACTTTTAAATCGAATTTTATCATAATTCATTTTCTTGGTACTAAAATTAATTAGCGCATTGGTATGCCGTCTCAAAACCATGTCAAAATGGTGTGAAATGTTTCCTGAAATACTAGATTTCCATCAAACGTGATCGTAATATCTTCTGAATATCAATACTGTTTTTCTGTGGAATAAGGAAAGCGTTTAAATCATCAATATGGCTGATTTGTTCTTCCTTATCAATAAATCCGTAGCCTAAATATTCACCACCTTTTATCATTACAAAGGCTTCCTCATTGCTGTGTCTGCCTTTTTCTCTCATAATAACATCTTCTTTTTGGTTAGACATAGCGTGTATGGCTTCCAGCACTCTATTATTATAGGCTTCTACAGATTCTTCATTCCTACAAACCCCTTTACAATTAGTGAAACTGTAATGCGAACACTCAGAGACAGATTCTTGTAAATGACAATATTTTGGACACAAGTTGTATTGTGCACAAAGCTTTTCCATGTACGCACGCACATCTCTTAGATTAAAAAGCGTAATGATAGGATTTGGTGTCAGTCGTGCTTTATTACTGGCTAAATGTAGAATTCCATTTCGGTCTTCATAAGAAAAAATGGCAAAGGATTGAATGGTACGCTTGGCGACTTTATTATACACAGGAAAGTGGTGCTTTATAGCAGCATCTTCCATGAGTAGTGCTATTAATTCACTTCCAGAGTTTTCAAAATCAATATCGCGTATTTCTCTTACCATATCTTGTGCCTTTTTAGTCTTGCTATAAAAATGGCTGAGGACTCTTTTTTTGATGTTTATGGCTTTACCTACATAAATGACTGTTCCTTTTTTGTCCTTAAAATAATAGATACCAGCCGTATCTGGCAAGGCTTCAAAAGTTTCTTTAGGTAGGTTAGGAGGTAAGGTCGCTTCTTTAGAATTCTTGTTTAAAAATTCTTTAAATACTTCTGTTGCTTCGGGTTGTTGTAGTAATAACTCAAATAGAATGACTGTAGCTTGTACATCACCTCTGGCTCTGTGTCTATTCTGTAGATCTATATTAAGCGCATTACATAGCTTTCCTAAACTGTAGGAACGATGGCCTGGCAATAGCTTTCTAGACAAACGCACTGTACATAGTTTCTTTCTGGTAAATTCTATACCAATACGTTCAAATTCTCCGCTAATCACTTTGTAATCAAAGTTAACGTTGTGGGCTACAAATATGGTACCTTCTGTAATATTAAGAATGTCTTGTGCTATATCTGCAAAACGTGGCGCATCAGCTACCATATGATCATCAATACCTGTAAGTGCTGTGATGTGTTGTGGAATGTAGGTTTCAGGATTTACCAATGATGTAAACTCATCAATTACAGTTTCACCATCGTATTTAAACACCGAAATTTCGGTCATACGATTGCTTTGTCCTGTAGTTTCAACATCAATAATAGTATACATCATGCTTGGTACTTGTACTTTTAGTACCCACAATTTACAATATGTATGTGAGAACTTTTATAGAACTAGCAAGATACTGCCTTTTAGTGGGAATTTGAAATCAAGATACAATCAACTATGCTTTTATCTTTATTGGTTTTAAACGAATAACACCAAGGGCATTAAGTAATTTTATAATTACATAAGTCATATCTATTTCATACCATTTTACACCAAAATTAGCTCTGCTTGCAAACTTATGGTGGTTGTTATGGTAGCCTTCGCCCATCATTAGAAAATCGAAACGAAATAAGTTTTTACTCGTGTTTTTCATCTTAAAATTAACATAGCCATAAATATGACCAAACCAATTAATAATCACACCATGAATAGGTGCCATTAAAAAGGTTATTGGCAGTAATAGCCATTGCCACCAAGCGGTTACAAAAAGTGCAAAGAACAGCACATAGCTAGAAATCCATAAAAGTCTAGAAATACGAGAACTTGCAAAAGTATCGAAGCTTTTCCATTGTGGGACATTTTTGGTAAAGCGTTCATCTACTGCAATACGTTGTTTGTTTATATCTTGATATATGGTTTTTGTTTTCCACATCATAGCAAAAAGATTGGCATCATAAGATGGAGAATGCGGATCTTTTTCGGTGTCTGTATAAGCATGATGCATACGATGCATCACTCCGTAACCATAAGCACTTAAATAACTAGAACCTTGAAAAATCCATGTTAAAATAAAGGTGATACGTTCCATGGTTTTGGACATTGTAAACACTTGGTGTGCTGCGTAGCGATGTAAAAAGAACGACTGAAAGAATAAGCCTCCATACCAAAGTACCACTACAAAAATAACTATTGTCATAATGTTTTTTTACAAAGATAAATTGATAAGAAGCACCAAACAATGAACCTAAATCAATAAAACACTATACCAATCGTTTGCGAATTCGGCTTAACGCTTGTGGTGTTACACCAATATATGAGCTCACGTATTTTAAAGGAATGACTTTTAGAACTTCAGGTCGTTCTTTAAATAACTTAATGTAACGCTCTTCTGCTGTGAGATTTAGCAGGTTTTGTTCGCGCTTAGACTTTATTAAAAACAGACGTTCTGCTGTTAGCCTACCAATAAGATTTCCAATCTGTGTGGTATTATAAACGTCTTGTAGATCGTTATAGTTAATACTTAAAATGGTTGTTTCTGTTAATGCTTGTAACTCATAAGCAGATGGCTGTTGGGTTAAAAACGAATCGTAAGCACTGATAAATTGGTCTTTAAAGCTAAAACCAAACGTAATTTCTTTTTCAGGATTATCTTTAGGAATAAACAAACGTACCACACCAGACTCTATAAAAGAGATGTGTTTTTCAATATCGTTACGTTTTAAAAAGATTGTTTTTTTAGGAATAACACGTCGTTCTAATTTAGACATAAAGTAATCCCAATCCGCATCAGATAATGTCGCAATTTGCTCTATATAAGCTTTAATTTGATCCACAAGTTTTGCATGTAATTATTGAAATGTAAAGATACATATTCTTCATATCTTCACTAATATTTTAAGCAATACCAGCAGACTTATTACGCATTTTTTTTATTCGTGTTTGCATTAATATCTTAATGAATAGCGTTAAATAGTCCTTAGGATTTCAAGTAATTTTATGGTAGTAAATCATAGTGGTTTACGTTGATAACTTAAAACTATAGAAATTATGTCTAAACCATGGCAAGATAAAGTAAAAGGCAATTGGAATATTGCAAAAGGAAAATTGAAACAAAAATGGGGAGAACTTACTGATGATGATTTGGATTACCGTGAAGGTAAAGAAGATGAAGTCTTAGGAAGAATTCAGAAACGCACTGGCGAAACAAAAGAAAGCGTTAATGCGTTTTTGAATGATTTAAAGTTTTAGGCTCATATATTTGATTGATTATGTTGAGAATCCCGCAATTGCGGGATTTTTTTATGCTGATTACATAAAGATCTATTCGTATTAAGCGTTTTTCCATGTATCTTTTATAAACTGCAGATCTTTTTTCATATAATTAAACACTTCTTTTTTATCCATCGTGAGTTTGGAACGGCCTTTTTCGGCACCACCTAAATCGTATTCGAGGTGCAACGACACAGGCACATTAATTTTATAAGTTTTAAGTAGCGAAAAATAACGTTTAAAATCGACCATGCCTTCACCAAGCGGTACATTAATAGGTTGCCATTTACCGTCTTTAATTCCCCATTTAAAATCTTTAATTACCATAGAGTTAATCAATGGTTTAATGCGTTGTAAACCGAGTTCCCAACTGCCACCACCTTCAACAACCGCATGTCTAATATCGTATTGGCAACCTAGAAATTGACCTTTTGTAGCTTCTAAAATGGCTAGTAAATCCCAAACAGGAGCACCAACATGTTTACCCGAATGGTTTTGATAACCACCTATAAGTCTTAGGTCCTTGTTTAGTAATTCTAGTTGCTCGGCTTGTTTGGCAAACTGCTTCTGACTTTCTTCTATAGATTGGGTTTCTGGATATTTTAACCAATCGGTTCGGTAGTGTGTAAAACCTAATTGGCTTGCGGTTTTTAAAACATTAATGTTTACAGGATTATTCACATCCCAAACATTGGTAGACATTAGTTTTGGTTGAAGTCCATGGCTTTTCATAGCTTCTACAGCAATAGGTAAGTCTTGCTCAACGTTTTCTGGTAGTACGTGCCCTTTTCTGCGTACGGTAAGATCTAAACCGTTAAAACCTAATTCGGCTGCAGCATCAGACATGTTGTTATAATTAAGAAACTGTAAGTGTTTTGAGAATAAATGTATCTGCAGCTGTTCTTCTGCTGATGCTGTGATTGACGCTAATGGATTTTGAAATGATAGTAATGGCAATGCAGCAAAACCCATTGCTGAAAGTTTGGCAAAATCTCTTCTCGAATATTTGTTTAGAGGTTTACTCATCTTGTTGTGTACTTGGTGCTAGATTATTGTGTACAACAAGTTACTGTCTTTTAGTGAGATATTGAAATTTGGGTATGGTTACTTTCTTTAATAGTTTTTGACTATTTGTAGGAATTTACCATAGCTCACCCGACGCATACCCGAAGGAGACCCGAAGGAGACCCGACGTAGCTCTGGTTCTGACCCGAATAAGCACTTTTATATCTATTATTCGTTTTTACAACAAGCGTTCTGCGATGTCTAACCAGTTAGATACTCTTGTGTAGCCTGTGTCATTGACGTTATGAGGCGAATTGTAAAGCAAGGTATCACCTTCAAATTTTTCTAAGTTGTAGGTTCTGTCGTCTATTAATAAATCTCCGTTTAAAATAAACTTATCTCCGCACATTATACGATGTTGCCATGTTACAAACGGCATGTGCTCGTCTAACCATTCGCTTTTTTCTAATAAGGAATTAGGAAACTGTGTGGCTGCCGTTGCAATGTACACTTCATGTTTGTTGTACAAGGCTTCCATAACTTGTATGGCATCTTTAAACGGTTTTAAGTTTCTGAAAAAGCCTGGCTGTAAGGCATGATCTTTTATGCTTTTTTTGTGTATTTCTGGAACGTTATGCCATATTTCACCAGAAGTGATTTGGTTGATATGTAAGTCTTGTTGATGCTCTTTATTATATAATTCTATGTGCTTACCGTAAGTGTCGGCTAACACATCGTCCATGTCTACAAATATTGTCATTGGGTTGTTTTTTTGCGAAGTTCTTGATTATGGATTGAAATGCCAAGGGGTGATGGGTTATTTAATATTTATTTAATGTTTTGGGTTTTAGTCTTGCTTAGATACTTCATATTGATGTATTAAAATGATATATTAAAATGTGTAATATTCTATATGTTCATTTTGTCTTGACACAAAACGAACCAAAAAGTCAAAACGATTTGTTAGGAAATTGCAAGCACCATTCGCTAATACATTAATAATATGAGGTTTTTATAGACCTATATTTTCAATACTTGATATTGTAAATTAACTTTATTCTTAGCTCATTATTTCTGAAAATCGTTGCTTCCGACACTGTCGGAATTTGGGATTTGCTTTTTTGCTTTAGTTTGTTTTTTTGTTAAGACTTCATGCTCAATTTTAACAAAAAAAGTTGAATATGTAGATTGTCCCCTAGCGGGGACTTTAGGGGTGTTTTAAGTTTATGTTAGTTCACTAGGTTTCTATTTTATTAAATTGAAGTTCATGAATGCTATCGCATTTGCCTTGATGCAAACTGCATAGCACATTATGAGATTCATAGGCGAATAAACGAACCAAAAAGTACTCAATCTTCTATTTTAATACATTTGATTACGTGAATCTTCGATTTCAAAACAATTTGTTAGGAGTTACTCATCCATTCTTATTGTTTAATTAGGTTTTCGTGAATGCTATCGCATTTGTCTGCGCGCCATTCGCTAATACATTAATAATATGAGGTTTTTATAGAACTAATATTTTCAATACTTGATAGGATAAATTAACTTTATTTTTAGCTCATTATTTCTGAAAATCGTTGCTTCCGACGCTGTCGGAATTTGGGTGTTGATATTCTGCTTTGGTTTAGACTTCCTTTCTTTGATCTTGAAGTACTTTGTTTGAAATATATCTGTTCTCGATACATCCCGACGAAAAAGTAGGAACACTCGAACTGACGTTGGGTTGCGTGTGTTTGGTTTAGTGTTCTTTTTTATAGCTTACTTTCAATAGTATTCCTATTATTTTTTAAGATCTGTTAAGCCATTTATAGGAAAGGTTAAATCTATCTTAATTGCTATCTATCCGCTAAATTGATGTTTTGAAAATCGTAACTTTATACTTCAAATTAATACGAAAAAACACCATGAATACACAACCCTTATTAACACCCTATCATAAAAATATTACTTTAAAAAACCGTGTTGTTATGGCACCTATGACGCGTAGTCGTGCGGATAACAAGGAAAAAGTCGCTACTAACGATTTACAAGGTTTATATTACGAACAGCGTGCTTCCGCAGGTTTAATTATTACCGAAGGTTCTCAGGTTTCTAAGGAAGCTGTGGGCTATATTAATACTCCTGGTATTCACTCTAAAGCGCAAGTGGAAGGGTGGAAAATGGTAACCAAACGTGTCCACGCCAAAGGAGGTACTATTTTTATTCAGTTATGGCATGTTGGTCGTATTTCGCATCCCGATTTTCATGATGGTGCGTTGCCAGTATCTGCGTCTGCTATCAATCCGAATGCCCAGTCTTTTACTCCAAATGATTTTAAAGATACCGTAACTCCAAAAGCCATGACGGCTGGAGATATTAAACGAACCGTTAACGATTTTAAAAATGCGGCTGCTAATGCTGTGGAAGCTGGCTTTGATGGTATTGAGTTGCATTCGTCAAATGGCTATTTGTTTCAGCAGTTTTTTAATGGCTGTTCTAACACTAGAACGGATGCGTATGGTGGCTCTATTGAAAACAGGGCACGTTTCTTTTTTGAAGTTTTAGACGCTATGAAAACCGTGATTCCACAAGAAAAAATTGGAGTACGTTTTAATCCGTCGTTACATGGGCTATTTGGTATTACGGTAGATGAAGATACCATTCCGACATTTGAATATATTATTAAAAAACTAAATGACTATAATTTGGCTTATGTGCATTTGTCTGAACCGTTTACCGATGTTTCTGAGGTGCCGTTTGCTGTAACTGATATTGCTAAGCATTTTCGTCCGTTGTACAATGGAACACTGATGATTAATACTAATTTTAATCAGGAAAAAGGGAATAAGGTGCTTGCTGATGGTGATGCGGATTTAGTAGCCTTTGGTAAGCCTTTTGTTTCTAATCCGGATTTAGTGGAACGTTTTGAGAAGCATTTAGCTTTAGCGGAATGGGATAAGGATACGTTTTATACTTCTGGTAAAAAGGGGTATACGGATTATCCGTTTGCTGCTGAGTAATTTTGGTTTCTTTTGATATTAGTATTGGCATTGTGGAACTTTTGTTTTGCGATACCTTTTTATTTGTTCTTTTAAGCTAATGTTTGTTTTAAAGAGCTTCGTCAGTTCGAGTGAATTTTACGATTGCAATGCGTGAAATTAGTATCGAGAACCTGTATTCTTATTTGTGTTTCAGTGTTGATTGTGTTTCCTATGATATTTCGAGGATAAAATTTGGATGCTAATTTGTTGGTTTAATACGTTCATTTTTATTCGTAGATATTCATTGTATAAGAACTCATGATATACTTCGTAGTTGAAGGACCAAAAACGAACCAAAACGTCCTTTACTGTCGAAGGTATTTTTAATAGCACTTTGGTGCTATTAAAACCATAACAAAAATCCTAAATAGCTTCCAAGGCTTCAGCTATTTTTAACGGATTTTGATTATCTATACTGCTGACAGCGGTTCCGACGTTGTCGGCATTTGGGTATTGATGGTTTACTTGTGGTTTATTTTGATTTCCATTAGTATTTCTATCATATGGGACAATTGATTTAACCGTTTGATTGTAAATTGGATGTATCTATAATGAAGTTTAATTTAAAAACAAAACCTTATGAAAGTACAACCATATTTAGCCTTTAAAGGCGATTGTAAAAACGCATTAGAATTCTATAAATCTGTTTTAGGTGGAAACATTCAAAACGAACAAACCTATAACGATGTTAAAATTGATATTCCTGCTAACTATAGAGACAAATTACAGCATGCAGAATTGAAAGGAAAAGGATTTCATATTATGGCTTATGATGCCTCACCAGATACACCATTAACCAATGGTACTAATATTAATATGAGTATTGATTTGGATTCTAAGGAAGATGCAGTATCTATTTTTAATCAGTTGAGTGCACAAGGAACCGTACATACACCATTTCAAGAAATGTCTTGGGATGCTTTTTATGGTAGGTGTTCTGACCAATACAATGTAAGTTGGATGGTGAATTATAAAAAGTAATACACTATTGGTTTGAAAACGTTGATCATAATCGTGTTTACATACAAAAAGCACAGTGTAAAAGCTGTGCTTTTTTTGATGAAGAAATGTTTTAAGATTACCTTATAATCTATTAATAACGAGCTTATGATCTTTTATGTTTCAATTGTTTAGATTTATTTTTATCCTGAATACGTTCACTTTAAATAACATAAAAAAAAAGCAACGCTTTGAAACGTTGCTACACTAATTGTTTATAGTTTTAGTAAGTCTTTAATTGATGCGATACTATGTTTTATCTATTGCCGCACTGTCAGGATCTAAAAACTCTAACACTTTAGATGGATTTTTAATCTGTTCTGCTTTATCGGTTGTAAATACAATCGCTCCATTTAAAGCATCTGGATTTTCACGAAGGATTTTGATACAATCGTCGCCACTAAAGCTTTCTATTGCACCTTCAATTTTTTCGGAATTGATTAACGAATTCAGACTTTTGTTGAGTCGTGTAGATACTTCTGCCCACTGTGTTCCTGTTAATTTCTGATTGGATATATCGATTGGTGAAAGGCTTTTTTCTGAAGCACTTAAATAACCAAACGTTTGTTTATCTCTTTTGTCATTAGTATTATAAATAATTGTAATTTCTTTTTTATCGTCGCTTATCACTCCCATTTTAATATGTTTTAACTTGTTCTTTTCGTTTTTGTAATTGTTTTTTTAGTTCATTAATACTTTCTGAAACAGCATCTTGAAAGGTATCGTGTGAAGCTTCTGCAAATAGGCGAGGACCTGGTGCACTTAATCTAATACCGCATTTCTTTCCTGTTTCGTCTGAACTTGTGTTTTCAGTTTTTAAAAATACATCTGCTCGATGTACAAAATCGAATCGTGTAAAAATGGTTTCTAGTTTTTCTTTTGTGAAATTTTCTAAAGTATCGCTAGCGTTAATATCATGATATTCGAAAATGATTGTGTTATTATCCATAATTTTTTTGTTTTTAAGGTTATAGTTAAAATTAAAGCTAATGCTAGTGTTTGCTTAACTTATATGCGATAAATGTTCGCTTGTTTGGTTTGGGACTGTTTTTTTTTAAATTATAAGTGTAATTATTACGAAAAGTTGATTTTGTGGATTGTCTCCTTGAGGATTAGTGAGAAGCAAAATATATTTTGTTTTTTCTTCTATTCTTACAGAAAAGTTTGAATATTTGAACTGACGCCCTTATTACTATGTCACTGTGCAGCTTTGTCTCTTTGTTACTTCTAATTTCTCCCTTTTCTATGCTCTGTCTTCAAGCCTCTTAATTAGAATACAAAATCAGAAAGACTCCAATCATAATTCCTGCTAAAGGAACTAATTTTTTGCGCTTATTATGCTCTTTAAAGACTAAACCACCAACAACTACAGCTATTAATATTTGACTTCGTTTAATGGCTGACAATAGCATAATTAAGGCATCAGGATCTTGCAACGCTTTAAAATAGAAGTAATCTGCGGCTTGCAATAAAATACCAACAGCGATAATGGACCAACGGAATTTAAAAGCTTTTCGTTTTTCGGCATAGGGGAACCATGTGATGCTTAGAATGACGAGTAAAATTAGTATGGTGTATAGACAAAACCAGAATTGAAGGGTTTGTGGGTTAAGGCTTAGGTTTTGGATTAAGAATTTATCGTATAAACCACTAGAAGCGCCTAAAAACGTAGCACCAATAATAGCAAAGATCCATTTGTTGCGTTTAAAATTAATGCCTTCTTTCTTTCCAATTTTGGAGTAAAGCATGACAGAGAATATAATGAGGAAAAAGCCAAGCCATTGTAAAGTGTTTGGTTTTTCTTGGTAGATTAAAATAGCACCAATAAAGGTGAAAAACGGTCCTGCGGAACGAATAGGAGTGACAATAGTAATGGGTAAATGTTTCAACGCTTGGTAAGCTAATATCCAAGAACTTGCCATAATTACTGATTTTATAAAGATAAAACCATGAGTTTGCCACGAAATCTTTTGAAAATTATAACCGTGTTCAAGTGCATAATCTGGATAAAAAACAGACAAGCCATAAAACGCCGCTATAAATAAAAAGCCACTTGAAACTGTACCTAAAAGCACAGGAAATACTTCGTTTCCTTGTACGGCATGTTTTTTACATAAGTTGTGTAATCCTAAGAAAAGAGCAGCTAATAAACCAAGATACATCCACATAATGGGCGCGAAGATAGTATTTAGTTTTATTTAAAGACTTCTAATGATACTGCTTTTTTGTTAGGCTTAATTACTTTGAGCTTTCTGAATATATTAGCCAAATACTAAATGCTGATTAAATAGTTTTTTTGAAATATTTTATCGTAAACATCTTTGCTAAACATATAAAGTTGTGCGGGTTTTTTAGAAACACCCACTTGCTTTTCATCTAAGGGAATGATGTACTTTTTATTAATTAACTTTCTCCTAAAATTACGATTATCTATTTCTATACCTAATATAGATTGATACGCGTCTTGTACCTCGTTAATTGTGAATTTATCGGGTAACAATTCAAAAATAATAGGTTCAGCTAAACATTTTATTTTTAAATCTTCGTAAGCTTCTTTTATAATTTGTTTGTGATCAAAACCTAGCTCTGGTAAATCACCTACTGGAAACCATTTCGCTTTAGAAACATTATCTGTAACCTCTACATCTTCAGTTTTTAATAAAAAATAATATGCTATTGTAATGGTTCTTAAATTAAATTTCTGACTTTCAATCCATATTAAGTCTTTAGGATTGGTTAATCGGTCTGGATCTCCAAAGGCTTTAAATTGTTTTTTGTATAAATTATTTAACCCAGTAAGCTCTTTAAGTACACGTTCCGCTGCCTTATCTAGTGTTTCATCTTCAAAAACATGATATCCGGTAAGGACATAATCATTGACAAGTACATCCTTTTTATCTTCAGATTCTAGATAACGCTTAATTAATAAAACGTTGAGCGATTTGGTAATAATATCATACCCAAAGACAACACAATCAACAGATAAATTAGAGATTAATTCAGACTTCATAAGCAAAATTAGATAATAATTAGTATTAAAACTTATTAATAAACGTCATTTTGACATCTTTTAGATTTTTCTTTAAAACCTTTTCTTTACAGGCTTAAAATATCAATATAGCATATTTTAAAGCTAAAATAACACATTTTTTTTAAGTGAAATAGGAAAAGATATAAAAATAATTTATACATTTGAAAAATAAACGTAATAATGACGTTTAATGAAAGTAACTTATAAACTATAAAAATGGCAACGTACAAAACACTCTATTTCGTAAGGTTTGTTTTTAGAAGCATCACTTCTAAACATTTTGAGTTTCAAAACGTTAAACTACCTAAGGCTACGACAAGTATCTGCGTAATTATTCTTATTTTTATTGCACAAGGCAGGGCCTTTGCTCAAGAGACTAAAGATGATTATACTCCTTTTGTGGTTTATGGCCATATAAAAAACATGCATACATGGCATGGCTTTTTAGTGCATCCTGGAGCTGTGTTTGCTACCAGTTTGGAATATAATTCTCGTAACACAAAGTTTACATTTGGTGTTTGGGGTGGTGCTAGTTTTTCAAGCATTGATGTAGAAAATTATAACACAGGAGAATTAACAAGCGCCAACTATAAAGAGTTTTCTATATATACTAAGTACAAATTTAACGAACGCTTTTTTGTAGAAGCGGTTTCTCATAATAATTATACAGGTGTAGAGGAGCGCGGAGATAAATTGCACTATTGGAGTTACGATAAAACACAAGGCTACAATTTTGTTGATCTTAATTTTGGTTACAATGTCACACCTAAGACCTTATTGTATTTTGCTACAATATTAGGAGGTGGTTCTGGGGATTATGAAGTACAAGCGGATGGCACTTTAAAAAACTCATGGACTCATTATTTTGAAGTTAAGCATAAAGTTTGGGAAAAAGACGCGACTAGCTTATCGTTATTTGCAGGAGGGGCTTGGTCTTTTATTACAGATAAAACCTTTTATACAGCTGGAGTTGGAAACATTATTAATGTAGGTGCTACACTTAATAAGGAGCTTAAAATTGGTAATTACAGCGTTCCTGTAGAAGTTATGGCTATGTGGAATCCGGAACAGGAGAGAACCGTACTACAGCTAGATATAAGACTTTTTTAAATTGAGACAAAACACGATTTAATTACTAAATAATAAGACTATGAACTTTAAACACCTTGCTACCGTTTTCAATTACCGTATAGGGATTATTGCCCTTATCTTAGGTATTAATTTAATGAGTTGTGTAGAAGAATTAAACACTGTACAAGCTAACACTAATAATAGTGATGCTGCTGGAGAACTCATAGAAAGTAAAATAGACCTTACAGGAAAAAAAATAGGTTATTGTACTCCTTCGTTAAATGCTCCGTATTACCAGGCTTTGTTTCAAAGTATAAAAAGTACGACTGAAGCAAATGGCATGCAGTTTTTATCTGCAGATGGTCAAAATGACATTACCAAACAAGTCGCCGCAGTTGAGGATTTAATTACAAAAGGTATTGATGTTTTATTATTAAACCCTTTAGATCCGGATGCCTTAGTTGGAGCAACCAAAGCTGCAAAAGCTGCAAAAATCCCTGTGTTTATTATTGATAGCGCTATTAATCCTTCTGCAGATTTTGTGACCATTATTCAGTCAAATAATCTAGCAAATGGCGAGTTAGCAGGAGAATGGTTAGCTAAAAAATTTGGAAGCTCTAACATGAATATTGCATTATTAAGCGGAAATGCAGGTAATCCTGTTGGCCGTACACGTAAACAAGGTTTATTGCAAGGCATTACTGAAGAACAGTTGAGAAGTTTAGGTTATATTAATCTTAATATAAAAACACAAGCCTATACCAATTGGTCGTATGCCGGAGGATTAAAAGCTATGGAAGACATATTAGTAGCACATCCAGATATTAATGTAGTAATTACAGAATCTGATGTCTGCGTATTAGGTGCCATTAAAGCAATTGCACAAGCTGGTAAAACCGATGATATTTTAATTGTAGCGGCAGCAGATGGCCAAAAAGAGGCTATAAAATACATCATGGAAACAGATTTTTATGGATGTACAGCAATGAATAGTCCTGTGCAAATAGGAAGAAAAGCAATTAAACATGCGGTGGAATATTTAAACGGTAAGCGAGAATTTTCTAAAACTACATATACGCCACCTTTGCTTATTACTAAAGAAAATGCTGCCAAGTATTATAACCCGAACGCCTTGTTTTAACATTAATACCTGAGCAAATATGAAAGATACAGCGAACAACTACCGATTAGAAATGACTGGAATTGAAAAAAGTTTTGGTTTAGTTTCAGTATTAAAAGGGGTTAATTTAAAGGTAAAGCCAGGTGAAATACACGCATTGCTTGGAGAAAATGGAGCAGGAAAATCTACCCTAATAAAGATATTAAGTGGTGTTCATCAAAAAGATGCAGGTAACGTGCTTTTGGATGGTGAAACCATACAACCCAAAAATACACACGAAGGCCAAATGTTAGGCATTAATGTGGTATATCAGGAGTTGTCTTTAGTTAATGATTTGTCCGTTGCTGAAAATATTTATTTGCACAAACTAGGTGCTAATAAAGTTTGGATGAATTGGAAAAAGCTTATCTCTGAAGCTAAAGCGCTGGTAGATTCTTTAGGATTTTCAATAGATGTCACTGCTAAAGTGAGAAATTTAAGTATCGTTCAGAAACAAGTGGTAGAAATTGCTAAAGCTATCGCTGAAGATACAAAGGTTTTAGTATTAGATGAACCTACAACCGTTTTTGATCCTAATGACATTAAGAAGTTATTCAATAATCTAAGACGTTTAAAACAAGATGGAGTTTCTATCATATACATCTCTCATCATCTGGATGAAATATTTGAAATAGCAGATACCATTACGGTTTTAAGAGATGGAGTAGATACAGGTAGTGTAGCAGTTTCTGAGACCAATACCGATGCAGTAATTCATTTAATGATTGGTAGAGCCTTAGAAGATTTATACCCAACACGTACCATAGAAATAGGAAAAAAACCAGTGCTCGTTGTTAAAAATTTAGAAGGCAAACGAGGTATTGTAAAAGATGTGTCTTTTTCGGTACATGCAGGAGAAGTTTTAGGCATTGCGGGTTTGGGAGGAAGTGGTAGAACCGAAACAGGAAAATTAATTTTTGGTGCCCATAGAAAGAAGTCAGGCATTATCACTTTAAATGGAGTTGAAATACACGCTAAGAGCCCTGTTGATGCTGTAGGATATCAAATTGGATTTGTGTCTGAAGATCGAAAAGAAGAAGGCGTCTTTTTGCCTTTATCAATTCGTAGAAATATTAGTGTTACAAATTTTGACTCTATATCAAGCAAACTCGGTTTTATAAACACTAAAGATGAATACAAAAATATTTTAGACCTCATACAACGCTTAAATATTAAAACACCTCATTCTGAAGTTGATGTTAAGAATTTAAGTGGAGGAAATCAACAAAAAGTCGCCTTAGCCAAATGGTTAAGTATAGACAGTAAAGTTATCATTATAGATGAGCCTACACGAGGAGTTGATGTAGGTGCTAAAATTGAAATATACAACCTCATTAATGAAGTTGCTAAAAAAGGTGTTGCTGTTGTAGTCATCTCTTCAGATATGCCTGAAATTATGGGAATATCAGACCGTATTTTAGTCATGCATGAAGGTCGTAATTATGGTGAACTTTCTAAAAAAGAATTCTCAGAAGAAAATATTTTACGCTATGCCATTGGCAAACCTCTAAAACAAGAAACATTAATCTCTTAAAAAAATTAAGTTATGGCTTTATCAATTAAACAGCAACTCAATAGTCCAGGTGGTTTACTTAAGTTTTTAGTAAAGTACAATACCATATTTATTTTTGTACTACTGGTTATATTTTCAGCTATTATATCTGATGTTTTTTTTACATCTGCTAATCTCTCAAATTTATTAAAACAAGTTTCGGGTATTGGTATTATAAGTATAGGAATGCTTATAGTGATTCTTACAGGAGGTATAGATTTATCCGTAGGTTCCATGGTCGCGCTTTTAGCAGTGATATTTGCCATGTTAATCAACGTTATTATTTTACCATTAGCCATACTATTTACCATCTGTATTGGTTTTGGTTTGGGAAGTATATCGGGTTACTTAGTCGCATTTCAAAAAATGGCACCCTTTGTAGCAACCTTAGCTTTAATGACCATTGCCAGAGGATTAGGGTTTATTTACTCTAACGGTTCGCCTGTTACATTTAAAACAGCAGGTGGTGTATTTATGTCTGATTTTGCAAACAATTCTACTTTAGGATTACCAAATATTTCCATCATATTTTTCTTAGTGGTTATTATCGCCATGATCATGCTAAAATACAATGTGTTTGGTCGACTAGTAATAGCCATTGGTAGTAATGAAGAAGCAGCAAGATTATCGGGTATTAAAGTGAATAAATACAAGTTTCTGGTGTATGCCATTTCTGGTGCTTTAGCAGCGGTTGCGGCTATTGTTGTGGCTTCTAGAACCAATTTAGGCTCGCCAAATATGGGTATGGCTTGGGAACTCGACGCTATTGCAGCTGTAGTTATTGGAGGAGCGAGTTTAAATGGAGGTAGAGGTACCGCTATAAACACATTAATGGGAGTTTTAATTTTAGGTTTAATAGGCAATATTTTAAACCTTTTAAATGTGCCTTCATATCCACAGCAAGTGGTAAAAGGCGCTATTATCATTTTTGCAGTATTACTACAACGATTTGAAAGCAAATAACACAACTAAAGCATAAAAAATCATGACAACATATACACTGAATCAGGAAAATTTAAATGCTATATCAGAACGTGTTTCTACACCTAAATACAATAGAACGCAATTAACAACAGGTATTGTACATATTGGTATTGGTGGGTTTCATCGCGCTCATGAGGCATTTTATACGGATCAATTATTACACGACACATCCATAACTAATTGGGCTATTTGTGGAGTGGCTTTATTACCGCACGACACCAAAATATACCAAACTCTTAAAGCTCAAGATGGCTTGTACACCCTTATGGTTAAGGAATTTGACGGTTCTTTAAGTAAGCGTGTTATAGGCGCAATTACAGAATTACTTTTTGCTCCAGAAGATCCTTCCAAAGTGATAGAAAAGATAGCGAGTCCAGAAGTTAAAATCGTTACTTTAACTATCACTGAAGGTGGATATAACTACAATGAAGCTACAGGTGCTTTTGATGATAAAAATCCATCTATTTTATATGATATCGCACATCCAAAACAACCTAAAACGGTGTTTGGGTATTTAACTCAAGCTTTAAAGCTAAGACAGCAAAAAGGTTTAAAAGGCATCACAATTCAATCTTGTGATAATATTCAAGGTAATGGTGATATGACTAAGCAAATGTTATTGAGCTACGTAAAACTAGCAGATCCAGCATTAATCCCATGGATAGAACAGCGTGTTGCATTTCCAAATAGCATGGTAGATCGTATAACACCAGCAACAACAGCTGCAGATATAGAACAACTAAAAACAGAAGAAGGTATTGTAGATGCTTGGCCTGTTGTATGCGAACCTTTTAAGCAATGGGTTATAGAAGACCAATTTAGTAATGGAAGACCTCTTTGGGAAGTTGTAGGCGCACAATTTGTAAAAGATGTCGAACCTTATGAAAAAATGAAGTTAAGCCTTTTAAATGCAGGGCATTCGGTTTTAGGGATTTTAGGAGCTTTAGTTGGATATACAACTATTGACGAAGCCGTAAATGATAAGAATATCAACGCGTTTTTAGAACATTATTTAAAACAAGAGGTCGTTCCAACGCTTAGTGATTTAGAAAATGTTGACTTAGAAGCCTATATAGCATCATTATTACAGCGTTTTGGAAATGTTAGTATTAAAGACCAAATAGACCGTATTTGTTCAGAAAGTTCGGCTAAGTTTCCAATATTTATTTTGCCTACCGTTAAAGCTAATTTAAAGTTATCTAGACAAACTGAATTAGCTGCTTTTATTGTAGCTGCTTGGGCTATTTATAGCTTAGGTACTAATGAAAAAGATGAACATTTAAATATTAAAGATGCTCTAAAAGATACCTTACATAAACAGGCGGAGTTGGCATCCCAAAATCATCCTGAATATTTTCTAGAAATTGAATCTGTTTTTGGAAACTTAAAAACGTCTAAACCTTTTGTAGATGCTTATGTTAAAGCATATAAAACAATTACAAAAGAAGGTGTAATTATAGCTGTTCAAAACATTAACCTTAGCCAAATTAATTCTATATAAATGAAAAATATTGTTTGTTTTGGAGAAGTGTTATGGGATGTGTTTCCTAACCACAAAACCATTGGTGGTGCTCCATTAAATGTGGCATTGCGGTTACAGTCTTTTGGACATAAAGTGGCTATGATAACCAAAATTGGAAAAGATGCATTGGGGGAAACCATTTTTGAATACATTAAAACAAATGGAGTTGAAGTCGATTATATTCAAAAAGACGACCATTTAAAGACTGGTGAAGTTGAAGTCTCATTAAATGAAGAAGGTTCTGCAACCTATGTCATACATGCACCGAGAGCTTGGGATGCTATTGAACTAACTGAAGCGGCAAAACAAATAACTGCGACGTCAGATGCCTTTATTTTTGGAAGCTTGGTGGCAAGAACCGCAGTTTCTAAAGCAACGTTATATCGTCTTATAGATTGTGCTCCATATAAAATATTTGATGTTAATCTTAGAGCCCCTTATTACAGCTTAGAGGAATTGAATTATTTGATGAATGCTGCTGATTTTATAAAATTTAATGACGATGAAATCTTTGAAATTTGTAACAGCTTATATGGAAAAAGCATTGCTTTAGAAGAATGCATTCGACTCATATCAAAACAGACCTCAACAGCATCAATCTGCGTGACCTTGGGTGCTAAAGGAGCTGTGTTATTTGTGGATAATGAGTTCTATTATAATGCTGGTTATACCGTAAACGTCATAGATACTGTTGGAGCAGGTGATGCCTTTCTCGCTACACTAACACATAAATTATTAACAGGAAGTACACCACAGAATGCTATAAATTATGCTTGTGCAGTAGGAGCTTATGTCGCAAGCCAAGCAGGTGCAAACCCTAAATTTGAAAAAGAAGATATTGAAAAATTAATGCTTAGCATTTAAACGGAAACGCTAAGTTTACTTGGTTGTTTAATAGCGCTTAAGAGCTTCACAAAAATTGTGAGGCTTTTTTGTAATATAAGGTCTGTGTAGAGACTTAAAAGTAATCAATATCCTCATTGTTTTAAGCAATAAAAAAAGCCTGCATACATTATGTTATACAGGCTCTCTCGCTATCAATCAAATCAAAATCAAATCATTATACTACGCCTTTTTAAGCGCTTCTATTAATTTCTCTGCAACTAAAGTTGAAGATGCAGGGTTTTGCCCTGTAATAAGGTTGCCGTCTTGCACAGCATAAGCTGCCCATTTATCAGCATTAGAATAATGTGCTCCATTTTCAATAAGCATATCTTCTAATAGTAATGGTACAACTTCAGTTAAGCCCACAGCTGCTTCTTCTAAATTTGAAAAACCAGTTACTTTCTTACCTTTTACCAATGCTGTTCCGTCTTCATTTTTTACATCTTTTAATACAGCTGGTGCATGACATACAAAAGCAATTGGTTTTTCTTGACGATCAAACTTTTCAATCAATGCTACTGAATTAGCATCATTGGTTAAATCCCATAAAGGACCATGACCACCTGGATAAAATACAGCATCAAAATCATCTGGATTCATATCTGCTAATACTTTAGTGTTTGCAATTTTATCTTTGGCTTGGGCATCTTTGTTAAAGCGCTCAGTAGCCTCGGTTGCTGCATCTGGCGAATCGCTACTTGGATCTATTGGCGCAGCACCACCTTTTGGTGTCGCAATAGTAATAGTTGCTCCTTTATCTAATAAGGTGTAATATGGACTTGCGAATTCTTCAACCCAAAACCCTGTTTTCTTTCCTGTATCTCCTAATTTATAGTGAGATGTTAATACGAATAATACGTTCATTTTCTTTTCTTTTTTAATTTTTTTGTACTTCTGAAACGGTTTCAGAAGGTATGCTTGCTTTAAAATCTGGTCTAAAAATCAATTGAACCGACCTTCAGCTTAAATTAATACGCCATTTTTACAATTTTCTCTACCTTATCTGGAGATAAAGTCTGGTGCTCGCCTAATGTTTTCCATCCACGATCGGTAAAACGTTTTGCTATTTCTTCAGCTGTACCTTCGTAATCGTCTGTATAATCTGATAATTTGGTGTCGATACCTAATTCATGGAAAAAAGCTGTTGTTCTTTCAATGGCTGCATAGGCTTTATCGTCGGTACTACCTTCCGTAATATTCCAAACGCGCTCTGCGTATTGTGCTAATTTTTCTTTCTTTGCTTCAAAATTAAACTTGTAATGGCTTGGTGCGATTATGGCTAAAGTACGCGCATGATCAATACCAAATAACGCTGTTAACTCGTGTCCCATCGCATGAACAGCCCAATCATTTGGTACACCTTTTTGAATTAATCCGTTTAAGGCCATAGTACAACTCCACATAAAGTTAGAGGCTGCTTTATAATCTGTAGGATCTTTCAATACTTTCGGTGCTACCTCAATGATGGTTTGTAAAATGCTTTCAGCGAAACGATCTTGTAGCAACGCACCAATAGGATACGTCATGTATTGTTCTAAAACATGGGTAAATGAATCCATTAATCCATTAGCTAATTGACGTTCTGGAATCGATGCTATCACTTGAGGATCTAATATGGAGAACTCAGGAAATAAACCAGGGCCTCCCATGGTACGTTTCTCTTTTGTTTCTGCTCTTGTGATTACAGCACCAGAATTCATTTCAGACCCTGTAGCAGGAAGCGTTAAAACGGTTCCGAAAGGCATTCCTTTTTCAGTTCTGATATTTTGGGTTAAAATATCCCAAGGTGTATCACCTTCATACAAGGCTGCAGCTGATAAAAACTTTGTTCCATCAATTACAGATCCACCACCAACGGCTAATAAGTACGTAATGTTTTCGTCTTTAATCACTTTTAAAGCCTCCATTAAATTAGCGTATTCTGGATTTGCAGGAATGCCGCCAAATTCAATAACCTCTACTTTAGCTAAAGCCGTTTTTACTTGGTCGTAAATACCATTCTTTTTAATGCTTCCACCACCATAAAGCATTAGTACTTTGGCGTCTTTAGGGATTTCGTTTTCTAGTTTTTCTATAGTGTCTTTACCAAATATGATTTTGGTAGGATTTTTAAATTCAAAATTATTCATCTTCTTTTCTTTTTAATTATTAATTCTTGTTATACAACCACGCTCAATATTTCTTTAAATAGTATACACTCTAAATAGGACGATTAGAGAGCAGTATTGTCTTAAATTTTAACAACCATTTTTCCTTTATTCTTACCTTCAAATAAGTCAATAAAAGCTTGAGGTATATTATCAAAACCTTCAACTATGGTTTCAGAATAGGTGAGTTTACCTTCTGCTAACCAAGACGTTAATTGTGTCATTGCTTCCGGAAATTTCTCAGCATAATTAGAAACAATAAACCCTTGCATTAAGGCACTGTTTTTTACTAAGAACGGCTGTACGCTTAAACTTTTTGGTGCTTCTGTATTATTATAAACCGAAATAGCACCACAAACTATAATTCTGGCCAATCGGTTAATATTAACTAATACAGCATCTGAAATAGAGCCACCTACATTATCAAAATAGATATCCACTCCGTTAGGAGCCGCTTCAGCGATAGCCGCTGTCATATCTTTAGTAGTGTTGTAATTAATACCAGCATCGAAACCAAATTTCGATTTTAAGAGCTCAATTTTTTCATCTGAACCTGCAATTCCAATAACTCTTAGGCCTAATATTTTACCTATTTGACCAACTACAGATCCTACAGCACCAGCAGCACCAGAAACCACTAAAGTTTCGCCTTTTTTTGGTTGTCCTATTTCTGTTAATCCGCAATAAGCTGTTAAGCCTGTCATACCTAGAATTCCTAAATAAGCACTTAATGGAGCTTTAGAAGGATCTACTTTATTTAAGCCTTCACCATTAGACACTTGTTGTGTTTTCCAACTAAGCATACCAGAAACATAATCTCCTTCTTTAAAATTATCGTTTTTAGAAGAGCTAACTTTAGCAATAACTCCGGATTGTACAGGTTGGTTTAATTCAAAAGGTGGTACGTATGATTTAGCATTACTCATACGTCCTCTTAAATACGGGTCAACCGATACATATTCTGTCTCTAAGAGCAGTTCTCCCTCTTTAATTGTTAGTTCTATATCTTCAGTTTTAAATTCAAAATTAGATACAGAGGGTTTTCCTTCAGGTCTACTATTTAATAAAATGGTCTTAATCATAATGTTTTGTTTTTTTACTTCATTACAGTTACTAAATCTTCCATAGGTTTTCTTACCTTAACTAGATTTACTAACCAATCTTCATTTTCTTTTCTATAACCAATAGGCATTAAAACAGCACTGCGTAATCCTTTTTCGCGTAATCCAAGAATTTTATCTACAGCATCTGGATCAAAACCTTCAATAGGAGTGGCGTCTACACCTTCAAAAGCCGCTGCTGCTAAAGCTTGTGAGAATGCAATATAAGCCTGTTTTGCAGCGTGGTTAAAGTTCTCTTCAGTATCTTTCTGTGGATAAGAGCTCAATAACATTTGTCTATAATTTTCCCAACCTTCATTTTTAAAACCACGAATATCATTGGTTAAATCGAACATGTAATTTATACGTTCCTCGGTATAAGTATCCCAAGCCGCAAAGACGAGTAGGTGAGAGCAGTCTGTAATTACCGATTGATTCCAAGCTACTGGTTTAATCTGTTCTTTTAATTCCTTATTTTCAATAACAATAATTTCAAAAGGTTGCAAACCACTTGATGTAGGAGCCAAACGTGCCGCTTCTAAAATATTTTGAAGTTTTTCATCAGGAACAGTGTCACCATTCATTGCTTTTGCAGCATATCTCCAATTTAATTTATCTAATAATTCCATAATTCTATTTTCTTTTTAAGCGTTGTTTCCTAATTTGTTTATGTGTTCTGAAGTGATAATCACTTCTGAATATTTAGTATTAGCTAAGCCTATCATAGCTTGCGCTATGGTCTCTGCATTCACTATTTTATACTTTTTTAGTTTACCGATAAATAAGGGCTGAATGACTTTGAAGATCACCAATCCTATTTTTTCTAATAATCGAGTTTCTTGTCTATCACCACCAATTAAAGATGGTCTTAAAACATATGTATTTGTAATCTGCTGCTTTAAGACGCTGTTTTCCATTTCTCCTTTGGTCTTGTTGTAAAACACCGTGCTATTTTTATTCGCTCCTATTGCTGAGATGACTAAAAATGTAGGGATGTTATTTTCTTTTGAAAGCTTTGCAGCCGCAACCGGAATTCCATAATCGATTTTCTTGTAAAGCGTTTTGTCTGGTGTCTTTTTCGCTGTGGTTCCAATACAGCAATACACGTCGTCTGCTGTAAAATCAGTTTTAAATTGGTTGAGCTCCAAAAGATCACCTATAAACTGTTGGACTTTATCAGGTAGACCTTCAATTTTAGAGCGTGAAAACAATTTTATAGTGTCGTAACGCTCGTCTTCAATTAATTTTTGAAGAACAAAACCACCCGTTAAACCAGATGCACCTAATATGATTGCTGTCTTTTTCATCTTATTGACACATTTTTATACTGCTCCAAGCAGATTGATAAGCTTCTTCTAAATGTGTTTTATCTAATGTAAATGCGCCTCGTTTTTGAGTCATCATTAAAAACGATAAAGGGTTGATAGCATAAGCATACAATAAGTAATCTGAAAGCGGTTTTATAACCCCTTCTTTTTTGCCACGTTCCCAAAGATCGAGTAGAGGCTGTAAGTGCTTAATACCTTCTTGTCTACTTTCCTCATCAATCATTGGAGTATTATCACACTGTGCTAAAAACATGGCATGTTCACTTTCGTTCAGTTTAAAATCTGCAATACGTTTCCAAATCATTTTAAATCCTTCTTCAATAGGCATAGTGGGATCATAATTAGCAAATGCATACTTGGTGTATTCTGCCTTCACATCTATGTACGTTTGATTTACTAGATCTTGTTTGTTTTCAAAGTATAAATAAATAGTTGCTGGTGATACATTAGCCATTTTAGCAATTTTGCTCATAGGCGTTGCATGAAACCCATTGTTGTTAACCAACTCTATAGTTGCTTTAACAAGTGCATTACGTTTATCTATACTTTTTTGAAGTTTTGCCATCGTGTTTTAATTCTGATACAAATATACATTAAAAATGAATGTTCATTCTTTTTTTTAACAAAGGTTTAAACATTGAGATAAAAAATGTAATGATAATAGGGGCGTATTTTATGTGCGAAAGTTCAACAAACCAACTAAATAATAAGGAGTTACAGTCTTTAAAATAGCTTAAAAAGAATATAAAGTGGCTTACGCTTTAAAAAGCTCATAATTCTCAGAATATTTTAAAATTGAATTTAAATAGCCTGGGAAATATTCGTCCAACCTGACGATATTAAAAGCGAAAACACCAAGATAGCCTAATAAAATGGTGAACTGCATGTTGTTGTTAATCAGTTGGTTTTGCGTTTGTCGAGAGATGTTAAAATTCCTTTCAAAAAAAGTGGTGTCAGTTAATGGTTTCGTTGCTGTGCGTTTTAAACCCGCTATTCACGATGTCTTAATATGTCCAAAAATCTCATCGATACAATCCTACAATTCGTATAGTGAATCAGTGCAAACGTCTATCGCTTTATATTAAGATAGGATATCGTTTCATATTTGTAGTGTAAAATTAAATACACCTAAAAATGAAACAGTTTTTTATCATCATAATGCTATTAGTAACTCAAGTTACCTTATCGCAAGACAGCAATTCTGAACCATCAAAACTATGGACATTAGAAGAATGTCTTCAGTATGCTTTAGAAAACAACATCACTATTAAAGATGCGGCTTTAAATTACGAACAAGCAGCTGTAAATTTTAGCAAGGCAAAATCATCTAGACTACCCAACCTATATGGTTCAGCATCCGAAACATTTTCAAACGGAAATTCTATTGATCCAATTACTAGTGATTTTGTTTCTGAGCAAATTTACAGTACTAACGTTAGCCTTAATAGCTCTGTAACCTTGTTCCAAGGCAATCAGATTAATAATCAAATTGCGCAAAATGCATTATTAGTGAATCAAAGTGTGTTTCTAAAAGAAGAAACCAAAAACAACATCATCTTAAGCATCTTAGAAAATTATTTACAAATTCTATATGCTAAAGAAGGTATTACAATAGCAGAAAATAACGTATTAGCGTCAGAAAAAGAACTAGAACGTGCCAAAGCAAGATTAGATGCTGGTACTATTGCTTTAAGTGATTACACTGAAGCACAAAGCCAAGCTGCAACAAATAAGTACGCTGTTATTACGGCCAAAAACACTTATCAGCAATATATTATTGCTTTAAAACAATTATTAGAGTTAGACCCAACGCAAGATATAGAAATTGAAACCTTAGGTGATAATGATAACTATATAGCCTTAGAGCTCGATAAATTGGCAATTTACAATAAAGCGCTTGGTATTTTACCAGAAATTAATGCCAGTAAAATAGGAATACAGCTTAGTGAAAAAGAGTTAGACATTGCCAAAGGAGCGTATTTACCAACCTTATCGCTGGTGAGCAGTTTAGGTTCTGGATATACCAGCATAAATGATAATAACTTCTCAGATCAGTTTAATGTCAATTTTAATCAGCGTATCGGACTGTCTTTAAACATTCCCATCTTTAATAGAAATCAGACTAAAGCAGCAGTACAATCGGCACAGATTAATATAGAAAAAGCACAGATTAATCAACAACAAACCGAAAAGGAAGTGTATAAAAAAGTGGAGACGGCTTACCAAAACGCCGTATCTGCACAAGAGCAACTTATAGCAGCCGAAGCCTCTAAAGCAGCGGCAGAACAATCTTATAATCTAGCACAGAAGAAATACGAATTAGGTGGCTTAAGTACAACCGATTTAGTGATTAGTCAAAACACATATACCAATGCGCAGCAAAACTATTTACAAGCGAAATACTTAAGCATTTTATACCATCAATTATTACAATTTTATCAAGGAAACACTATCAAACTTTAAATATAACCATCATGAAAAAAAATAAAAAAAACATAATCATAGCCAGCATTGCAGTGGTCGTATTAGCGCTAGTAAGCTATACCGTTCTAAAAGGAGACGATGCCATGATTATTGAAGCGAAAACAATAGTAGCAAAAAAAGCAGACGTCACCACAATGGTGACTGCAACAGGAACTATTGAACCTATTACTCAGGTCGAAGTTGGAACACAAGTCTCTGGTGTTGTAGAAAAAATATATGTAGACTATAACAGTGTGGTTACCGAAGGACAGCTCATTGCAGAATTGGATAAAACCAATCTCAATGCAGCTAAAACCCAAGCACAGGCGGCTTATGACAATGCTGTAAGTCAAAGAAACTACACGAAGACGATTTACGACAGACAGAAAACCTTATACGATAATCAAGTCATAAGCAAATCCGATTTTGATGATGCCGAATACAATTATCAAACAGCAAAAGGAACAGTAACACAACGTTATTCTGACTTACAACAGGCAAGAACCAATTTAGAATACGCCAATATTTATTCACCTATAGACGGAGTCGTATTATCGAGAGCGATTGACGAAGGGCAGACCGTAGCGGCAAGTTTAAGCACACCAACCTTATTCACCATTGCACAAGACCTAAAAGAAATGCAAGTGGAAGCCGATGTTGATGAAGCAGATATAGGGCAAGTTAAAGAAGGCCAACGTGTAGAATTTACTGTAGATGCTTACATTGGTGAGACCTTTGAAGGTGAAGTCACTCAAGTACGATTAGATCCAACTGTTACTTCAAATGTTGTAACTTATACTGTTGTTATTAAAGCACATAACCCAGACTTAAAACTAAAACCAGGATTAACAGCAACCATCTCAATTTACACTTTAGAATTAAGTGATGTATTAACGGCTGAAGCTAAAGCCATCAACTTTAATCCTGAAAGAGAAGTTCTAAGTACCTATAATCTACAACATCAATTAGAGAGAAATACAGCAAAATACCCTAGAGATGAAACAACGCTTTGGGTATTAGAAGACAACGGATCTATAACTCCTAAACCGGTAATTCTTGGTGCCAGTGATGGTGTTAATGTTCAAATTTTAAGCGGAATTTCAGAAGGTGAAAAACTAGTGTATAGCTTAAAAGGTGTGTCAAAATCTGAAGCTAGTACGACTAAAAAAAGTACAAGTCCTTTTATGCCACAACGTCCAGGAGGCAAGAAAAAATAAAGAATCATGAGTAAAGCAATCATAAAAATTGAAGATTTAAAACGAGAATTTACCATGGGAACCGAAACGGTTCATGCCTTAAGAGGAATTTCGTTTGATATCAAGGAAGGGGAATTTGTAACCATTATGGGATCGAGTGGTTCTGGTAAAAGTACCATGCTTAATATCTTAGGCTGTTTAGATCAACCCACCTCTGGAACCTATGAAATTGATGGTGTAAGTGTAAAAGATCTCAGCAGAAATGAATTAGCAACCATTAGAAACGAAAAGATTGGGTTTATTTTTCAATCTTATAATTTATTAGCTAGAACATCGGCTATTGAAAACGTTGAACTGCCCTTATTATACAATAGTAAAGTAACTTCTGAAGAGCGAAGGGAACGAGCAATCAAAGCCTTGGAGATGGTTGGTTTGGGTGAACGATTGCATCATACACCTTCGCAGCTTTCAGGAGGACAACAACAACGTGTGGCCATTGCTAGGTCGTTGGTTAACAACCCTGTAATGATATTAGCCGATGAGGCTACAGGAAACTTAGATACACGAACCTCGTACGAGATCATGTCTTTATTTCAAGAATTAAACAAACAAGGTATTACCATCACGTTTGTAACACACGAACCAGATATAGCCACGTTTAGTAGCAGAACTATTGTATTAAAAGATGGAGATATTATGCAAGATTATAATAATCATAATATACTATCTGCTGCAAGTGAATTAGCCAAATTACCTAAACAAGACGATTAATTGTGAAATGTCATATCAAACGCCTATATGAACTTATATGTAACTGTGGCATTCCATTTGACCTTAAAAAAATAATAAATCTAAACAGATGAGACTATTAAATTTATTTAAAATCGCTACAAAAGCTATTGTTCTTAATAAAACAAGAACTTTGCTTACTATGCTAGGCATCATTATTGGTGTCGCCTCTGTAATTGCCATGTTAGCCATAGGCGAGGGCTCTAAAGAAAGTATTCGTACTACCATTTCTGCAATGGGTTCCAATATGATCACCGTCAAAGCAGGAGCAGATACACGAGGTGGCGTAAGACAGGAAGCAAGTGTTATGGAATCACTCACATTAAGTGATTACGAAGCGATAAAAAAACAGGCTTCACTGTTGAGCTATAGTACACCTGTAGTAGAAGGTAAAGGTCAAGTTATTAACGGTTCTAACAACTGGCCATCTTCTATTTACGGAGTAAATCCGGAGTATTTAAAAATTAAAGTTGTCGGTTTACAAAGCGGAAGTATGTTTACAGATGCAGATGTTCAAACCGCGTCAAAAGTAGCTGTAATTGGTCAAACAGTAGTAGAAAATGTTTTTCCTGATGGTCAGAATCCCGTTGGGCAAATGATTCGTTTTAATAATATCCCATTTAAAGTAATTGGTGTTTTAGAAGAAAAGGGTGAAAACACTTTTGGTCAAGATCAGGATGATGTGGTTATTGCCCCTTATACAACGGTACAAAAACGTATTTTGGCTATCGATCATTTAAATCAAATTATGGCCTCTGCGATCAGTGAAGAAGAAGCTCCAGATGCTGTTTTAGAAGTTTCTAATATTTTGCGTGCACAACATAAATTAATGGATAGTGACGACGATGATTTTACAGTGCGTTCTATGGAGGAATTAATTTCAACATTTAGTTCTACCAGCGAAATGTTAACCATTTTATTAGTCGCTGTTGCAAGTATCTCATTGTTAATTGGAGGTATTGGGATTATGAATATCATGTATGTATCTGTAAAAGAACGAACTAAAGAAATTGGTTTACGTATGGCAGTAGGTGCTAAAGGTGCAGATATTTTAATGCAGTTTTTAATCGAAGCCCTCTTAATAAGTATTACCGGTGGACTCTTAGGTGTATTATTAGGTCTTGGATCCACGGTTTTTATAGAAAAATTCTTAAATTGGCCTACAAGCGTAGCCTTGTATTCTATTGTGATTTCTTTTGCAGTTTGTGCGGTAACTGGTATCTTTTTTGGATGGTATCCTGCAAGAAAAGCATCGGCTTTAGACCCAATCACAGCTTTACGTTACGAATAATAGATTATGTACAAGAATAAAACAATTACGGCCCTTTTACACCTGCTAGTTTGGTTAACACTATTTAGTTTACCTTACTTGTTGTCGTATGGCCAAGAACAAGAGTTAGATAGAATAAAAGCACATTTTTGGATTCCCTTGTTCTTTTCTATCATAATCTTCTACTTCAATTACTTTATCTTAGTAGATCGTTTTTTGTTTCCTAAAAAAATGCTGCAGTTTATACTTATAAACGCAGCATTAATTACCTTTTTCTTGTTTTTAAAAGAATATATTGAAGATAACTTCTTTCAACAAATCATAAAAAAACGACTTGAAAACAAGAACAGAGTTACACCACCATTTAGAATAGCCGTCTACATACAGGTCTTATCTTATTTAGCACCGCTTTTATTTTCAATTGCTTTAAAAACGACAAAACGTTGGAATAAAACCGAAGCGGAACGTAAAGAAGCAATTAATGTAAAGTTAAAGTCCGAGTTACAGCATTTGCATTACCAATTGCAACCGCATTTCTTTTTTAACTCCTTAAACAATATTTATTCTTTAGTTGATATTTCACCAGACCAAGCCAAATCGTCTATACACAGTTTAAGCAAACTAATGCGTTATATGTTGTACGAAACTAATTTGGAAGTCGTGCCACTTACTAAGGAAATAGATTTTCTTAAAAAGTATATCGATCTAATGAAGTTAAGGGTGTCAGACAAAACAACTGTGAGTTATAGCTTTCCTATCAAAGAAACTGGCATTCAAATTGCTCCGTTGTTATTTATTTCTTTAATCGAAAATGCCTTTAAACATGGTGTATCTGCAACGAAGGCAAGTAATATTGACATTAACATGACGTGCAATGATAACACCGTTTTGTTTTCAGTGGAAAACAATAATTTTCCGAAGAAAACTGACGATAAAAGTGGCTCTGGTATCGGACTTCAAAATTTAGAAAAACGATTAGAACTGTTATACCCAGATAAATTCAGCTTTAAAACAATTGTAAAAGACGACCGTTTTTTAGTTACTTTAAAAATTGAAATCAACTAAATATGAGCAACTTTAAAATCACTTGTAGTATTGTAGACGATGAGCCTATGGCGCTCAATTTAGTAGAAAGTTATGTAGAGAAAACACCGTTCCTAGATCTTAAAAACAAATTTAGTAGTGCCATTGAAGCGATGGAAGTTCTTAAAAACAATCCGGTGGACTTACTTTTTCTAGATATACAAATGCCAGATCTTACAGGTATTGAATTTTCTAAAATGCTACCTAAAGAAACCCGTGTTATTTTTACCACTGCCTTTGATCATTATGCATTAGAAGGCTTTAAGGTCGAAGCAATTGACTACTTACTAAAACCCTTCGATTATGCCGAGTTTTTAGCCGCGGCCAACAAAGCCAATACCTGGTTTGAGCTAGTAAAAGGGAAACGAGAAAGTATCCTTTCTAAAGAAAAAGAATTCCTCTTTGTAAAATCAGAATACAAACAACTGCGCGTTAAATTAGCAGACGTCTTATATTTTGAAGGCTTAAAAGATTACATCAAAATATGGTTAAAAGACAACCCAAAGCCTATTTTAACCCTCATGAGCTTAAAATCTCTAGAAGAAGAACTACCCGAAACACAATTCATGCGTGTACACCGTTCGTTTATTGTATCCTTACATAATATAGATGTCATTGAACGCAGTCAAATTATTATCAACCAACAACGAATTACAGTGTCTGAACAGTACAAATCAAAGTTTTTAGAGTTTATCAATAACAACTCCTTATAAAAACTACCACATATAAATGTCTATACAGATCTAAAAAGACCTATTTAAAACGATAGGTCTTTTTTTATAGTGCTAACACAAAGCCGCTACTAGCCATTGTTCACAAATCTAATCTATATAATTATTGTATTGGTAGACACAATCTCTGCATACGTCTATTGGCTTTTTTTAACATGAATATTACAAATACCTTTAAACCATCAATCAGAAATAAAGTCTTAGGTACAGATTGAAAACGTTGAATTATTAAATATTAAGATTATGAAAACACTTATAAAAACAATCGTATTACCAGCACTGGTATTAATAGGGACAGCAACACAGGTTTCAGCACAAACAAAGCGTAGTAATGCAAAACAAAAAACGGTAGTTACTACAACAAAAAGAACGACCACAGTCGTTAATAAGGCTAACAACAGAAGAGTCTCAAGCACTAAGGTTATTTACAAAAAACCAACACGTAAAGTCGTTTCTGTAAGATCTATACCAAACAAAACCATTGTAAAACATAAGGGGCAAAATTACTATTATGCAAATAATAAGTTTTATACCCAATCTAGAGGACGTTACATTGTTATTGCTCCAAAAGTAGGATTTAGAATAAAAACCTTACCAGCAAACCACAAACGCGTACGTTTTAACACACATAATTATTACATCGCACAAGGCATCTTTTATATTCAAATTAATAATGCGTATGAAGTTGTAGATCCAGAAATAGGAACTGTTGTTTACGAGCTTCCAGAAGATTATGAAAAAGTAACCATAGACGGACAAACCTATTACGAATACGCTAATGTATTATATGAAAAAGTACAAGTAGATGGTACTAGAGCTTATGAAGTTGTTGGTATTATAGATATGGAATAACAAGAGTTAGATTGATTGATTGGTTGATGAGTAGAAAAGGAGAGTTGTTTTTAAAAACGACGCTCCTTTTTGAATTTTATAAATAGCACTCAAAAAAAACAGCTTATATAATCATAAAATAAAGACATAAAAAACAATAGAAATGGAAATGTATTTACCTTTGTAACTCGTAAGTAAAAAAAGCGACTAAAGCAGTCTTATCACACTTACTTAGACCCCAATTATACAATTGATAACGTTATGAGCACTAAACATACATCATATTCTATATTAGATCTGGCTTTAGTATCAGAAGACCATACATTACAAGACACCTATACTAACGTATTAAAACTAGCGCAACATGCAGAGACTTATGGTTATTCACGCTATTGGTTGGCAGAACACCATAACGCAGCTAATATTGCGAGTAGTGCAACTTCTATATTAATTGGTTATGTAGCGCAAGGCACTAAAACCTTAAGAGTAGGTTCTGGCGGTATTATGTTACCTAATCATTCACCTTTAATTATTGCTGAGCAGTTCGGGACTTTAGGAACCATCTATCCCAATAGAATAGATTTAGGATTAGGCAGAGCTCCTGGCACAGACAGAGAAACGGCTGAAGCTATTCGTACCGATTTTATGCAAGCCGCACACTCATTTCCAACTGAAGTAGACAAAATACAAACCTATTTTTCATCCGAAAATGACGAATCTCAAGTAAGAGCTACTGTTGCCGAAGGCGTCAACGTACCATTGTATATCTTGGGATCTAGCACAGATAGTGCGCATTTAGCAGCTAAAAAAGGACTGCCTTATGCCTTTGCGAGTCATTTTGCAACCACACATCTATGGGATGCTATAGCTATATATCGTAAAGAATTTAAACCGTCGGAAGCCTTACAAGAACCATATTTTATGGCAGGCGTTAACATCATTATTGCTGATACAGACGAAGAAGCAGAACGCTTAGCGACCTCATTAATCCGAATGATTGTAGGCATATTTACAGGAAGACGGGCTAACGTGCAGCCACCAACAGAAATGACCGAAGATTTAAAGGATATCATGCGTAACCCGCAAGTCCACCAAATGCTGAAGTACAGTTTTATTGGTAGCAAAGCCACAGTTAAAGCGCAGGTTAAAGAATTTTTAGTGCAATCAAACGCAGACGAACTCATTGCAGTAACACATCTGTATGATATCAATGCCAGAATTAGATCTTACGAATTATTCGCAGAAATTATGAATGAGTTAAACTAAAAGCAAAGCATAATGCCTGCCTAAATATCTATTTAGATTCTGAATTCGATCGCTTAAACTTATAAATTATACCAAAGTTAACACCAAAGGAAGAATACGGTACTTTTACGGCTAATTTCTTTGACGAATCGGTATTTCCACTAGGTAACTCATCAACATAAGTTGTGGTTTTATTTATACCTGCAGGTAAATTATCTAAAGAATAAAGCCCCTTTACAGCAACCGTTCCGTCAGGTAAAACAACATTGGTATTAAACTCCGTGATTTCAGAATCTTTTCGTTTTAAACTGATACCGTAATACTCAGCTTCTACAAAAACACTAAACGATGTGCTTAAGTCATGTCTATAACCTATAGCAGCAACAAAGCCTAAAGGAAACTGACCGTGAAAGTCTTCTACATAATTGGTTTCAGAATACGATCCTAATGGGACACCAAAAGCATCTGCTTCTGCTTGCGAAAAATTAACTTTCTGATGTACAACAGCTTCAGTTTTACCTCCTAATTTAACAAGCGCACCAATACGACCATATACATTATCGTTAAACCTGTAAACTAATGAAGCAGAAGCACCATAAGCACGAGCTCTTGCAATAGCATCTACGTCATAACCTGGCAAACGAACCTCAGAGACCGTTTGATCAGAACCATGTAAATACCCAAAACTCAAATCTGCACCAAAGCGCTCATTAAAAAAATATGTACCACGTAATTGTGTGTTAAATCCTTCCCCATAACTACCATAGGTATTTTCGGTACCACCAGTCGTTTGTTTTTCTCCTATTTTCATTCCAGCGCTTCCAATGGCGTAACCACCACTAACCGAAATTTCAAATTGTGCATAAGATGTTGTGCTTAATAATAAGGCTGTAAATACGATAAGTATCTGTTTCATAATTGAAGATTTTATAAAGATAAATTGAAGATTTGGACTTCAAATGACAATGGTTACAAAGGTACTTGTTTTTAAGTTTTATTCTGTTAACCTTAACATAATTTAAGAACCATATTATCCCTCAAATACAAGTAAACACAACCAAAATTATATAGTATATTTAAAGCAGTTATAATCCCTACTCATCTATTAAAAACGTCTTCCATTAAAGACCTCAGTATAAGTGAGATTATTCAAATTCTTGAAGATTCAGCATATTTCACAAAATAGATTTAAGCAAATCTCTAATTATGATTTTACATATTTAATAAACCATTAAATATAGAGAGAAATGATTGTTTAAATCACTGACTCTAAAAAAATGCTGAGCTAATCTTCATTAACTTTTTATACATTTGCGCATGTAAACCAATACTTTGATTAACCAAAAATCTATAGCTGTATTACCCTTTGTCAATATGAGTAATAATATTGACAACGATTATTTCTGTGATGGAATTACAGAAGAAATCATTAATGCACTAACTAAAGTTAAGGGCCTTAAAGTTATAGCAAGAACCTCTTCGTTTTCGTTTAAGAATAACAATGTCGATGTGCGCCATATAGGCAATCAATTAGGTGTGGCTACAATTTTAGAAGGGAGTATTAGAATATTTAAGGAAAGGATCCGTATTAATATTCAATTAATCAGAACAAATGATGGCTTTCAGGTATGGTCTCAAAATTTTAATCGCAAATTAGACGATATTTTTGAACTTCAAGATGAAATAAGTTTAATAATCGCAGAACAGATAAGAGAAAATTTTGGTCACTTTGATATTTCTAATAACATTTCTATCATCGGAACCAAAAATATTAATGCCTACAAGCTCTATTTAAAGGGTAGGGCATATCAACTCAACTGGGCTTTAGAAGATTACATTGAAGCCATTAATTACTACAAACAAAGTATCGCCATAGATAAAGATTTTTATGATGCCTATTTTGCCTTATCTAGGTCTTACAGTATTTTATCGAGTTGGGGATGTATTGAAAGAAAGACCGGAGAGTATCATACGAGACAGTTTTTAAATCAAGGTTTAAAGATTAACTCTAAATCTTATTTGAGTTATTTTTCTCAATCATCACTAAGTTTTTGGCTGAATTGGAATTATACAAAAGGGATAGAGTTTTTAAAAAAAACACTCTTAATAAACCCAAGTTACGCTATTGCTTATGAAGGAATAGCAGAAGTTTACATGGCTACAAATCAATTAGATAAAGCATTGCTAAATATTAATAAAGCCATAGAAATAAGCCCTTTATCACCTAATCATCTTTTTACCAAAGGCAATATTTACTTTTTAGATAAGGAGTATAATAAAGCCATAGCGTATTTAGAGGAATGTTTAAGAATTGATCCTAATTTCACCTTAGCAATCGAGACAAAGTTAGCTTGTTATATGCTTCTAAATGACGCCTATAATTTTAGAGATTACATTGCCAAAATGCCACAACTTATTGCCCCTGAGGTATGTGAAATACTATTCTGTCTTATTAATAAAAAACCATTATCTACTCCGATTGAATCCATCACGATTAATATTGAAGAAAGTTTTAAAAGTATTTATCCTTGGCATTTCTATTTCCTTATACATATTGGAAAAACAGACCAGGCCTTACAACTATTTGAAGACAAAATGAATTTAAAAATAGGACAATTAGTTAATTTCCAATTAGATCCTTTTTTAAATCCATTACGTGAGTATAAACGTTTTCAGCTAATTGAACAACAAGTTTTGTCGTCTGGCTTGGTTGCTGTAAACAAAGACACTGCTTATAATATACCTAAGGAAAATTCCAAACCTTTAAATACAGCCGAAATAGCTAAATACAAGTTAATTTTAGAAAATTTCATAAAAAACAGTGAACCTTATTTAAATCCAAACCTTTCCTTAAAAGAACTCGCTGAAAATATAGCTTTGCATCCTAATAAATTGTCTTGGTTATTAAATGCTGAATTCAATAAGAACTTCAACGATTATATAAATCAATTTAGGTTAAGTCACTTTAAAACAGTGGCTTTAAATCCAAAATTTAAGCATATCACTATTTTAGGATTAGCTTATGATAGTGGTTTTAATTCTAAAAGTGTATTTAATACTTTCTTCAAAAAAATAGAAGGTATAACGCCTAGCCAATGGGTAAAACAAAACAGCAACTAACTGTTTTATAGCTCATTTTTCTTCTACAATAAATACAACTTATAGACTACTGTTCTTACTTAGTAGAACATAGCACATCTTAAATTCAGCGGAAAGTATCAGTCAATAAGAACTTTATTAAAAAACTTCAAACCATAATTCCGAACGTTCTAAATTATAATTTCGGACGATTAGAGACAACTTATGCAACAACTTTGCACTTTCAACATATTTTAAATCAATCAAAAAACGAACAATTATGACATCATTTCATCAAACCTCCAAAAAGGTCAAAATAATTACCGTTCATCGTCTTATGATCTTCTGTATGCTATGTATGATCACCTTAATATCAGCATGCTCTAAAGATGATGACGGCAATTCACCTTCTACAAGTTATACAACAGCTGAAAATTTATTAACCGCTATCGACTTTCAAGGTTATGCCATTATAACTAAAGACGGAAATGACCTCGTACGTCAAGGTTATGGCTATGCAAATGAGAACACAGCAATGCCACAAAGTTATAACTTAGCCTACCGCATCGGTTCAGTAAGTAAAACAATAACTGCAGCGGCTATCGTACAGTTAAAACGCGATGGGTTAATTACAAGTTTCAATCAAACCTTAGACGAATTTGACGACACATTTCCTAACGGTGATCAGATTTCTATCAGCCAATTATTATCCCATCAGTCTGGCATTCCAGATTATCAGTTTGTAGTTGAAGACGCTTACGAACAAGGCGAAACCTTAGATGAAGAAGACATTTACGAGGTTATTATCGAAATGATTTCAGAAAACGGTCTCAATTTCACACCCGGTTCTAGTAAACAATATAGCAATTCCAACTTTCTTATCGCAGCATTATTGATTGAAGAATTATCTCAAATGGCTTACCACGACTACATTCAGCAAAAGATATTAACTCCTTTAGAAATGACAGGGACCCATAGAGGCAATAATAGTATCAATACTGAAACACATGCCGAAGGATATAACAACGGTAGCAGTAATAGTACCTATCCTATGACCATTGCATTTGGGGTTGGTGACTTCAGTAGCACACCAAACGATATGGAAACTTGGACCAATGCTGTTAAAACCAATTGGTTTACCGATGAAGAAAAAGCCGAAATATTAGCTGAAGACGTCCCAAGTGGTTATGTCGATTTTGGTTTAGGTTGGTTCACTACGCAAGAAGGTAATACCACCTTATACTGGCACGGCGGAGACATAAATGGGTATTGGAGCATGATTGGCTTTATACCAAAATACAATGCTACAATCGTACTATTAAGTAACCAGCAAGATGATTCAGGTACACAACGCAGTACCATTATACAACAGTTATTAACCAATGAATTCAATTAAAAACATTAATAACAACTATTAAAACAATTACCCATGAAACAGTTATCAACGATAGTTATACTCTTCACACTATTAACAAATGCTGTTTTTGCACAAAGTCAGCAAGAACAACTAAAAGATCAAACACCAAATCACAAATACAGAGTAAGTTTTCCAGCCATAATTCTAGGTAATATTGGCAAAGGTGGAGAAAGAACAAACACAAAACACATTGAATTACATGTAAAACGCGAATTAGACGCTAAAAATATTATTGGAATAAAATTAGCCACCTGGCGCTTATTTCAACCTATGGGCATTCAATGGTGGGACGGACTATTAGATAAAATAGATTCTGAAAGTGAGTTCTATCCTGGCTACCTAAAAGAAACCGGAATAGGAGTGTCGTATCAGCGTATGTTATGGAAAGGGCTATTTGCGTCTGTAGAGGTGTTACCACAATACAAAACCTATGTAGATTTGGATAATAAAGAAATAGCCAATGGCTTTAAATTATATACCTCATACCATGTGGGCTATCATTTCGCTTTTGGAAAAAAGAAGCAATTTTTTATAGAACCTCAATTTCATTGTCAAAATTGGATGATTGATACCAATACTCCTGATGAATTTAAACAACTAGACAACAAATGGAAATCTCATTTTCTATTTGAACCAAACCTCTATATTGGCATTAAATTTTAAATCAATAAGTAATTTAACATTATGAAAAGCATTATTTTAACAACACTACTTGTGATTGGAGGTCTCGGTTTTAGTCAACAAACTACAGATGAGGGTATACAGAAGCTATTTAATGCCGCATTAGAAACAGAACATATTAAAAGTGGCATACTGCACGTGTATTCTCAATCTCGAGGAATTGATATACAACTAGCCAAAAGTAAAGAAGATAGTATTAATAACAACAGCACATTTTACACCGCTAGTGTTACCAAGATGTTTACAGCAACAGCTATCGGAATTTTAAAGGATGACAATAAGCTGAGGTTTGAAGACAAAATTGCTCAGTATTTACCTGAATCCTTACTGAATAATATTCATGTTTTAGATAGTGTCGACTATTCAAAAGACCTTACCATTGCGCACCTGTTGCAACATACTTCAGGTTTACCAGATTATTTTACCGACCAAACTACAGATGGAAGTCCTAATATTATTAATCAGTTATTATTAAACCCTCATAAATCATGGTCTGCAGAGGAAATGATTGCGTTTACTAAACAAAAAATGACACCACATTTTAGTCCTGGTGCAGGCTATCATTATACAGATACAGAATATGTGCTCTTAGCATTGATAATAGAAAACGTAAGTGGTTTATCTTACCATCAGTTCTTGCTACAGCATATTTTTCAGCCATTAAAAATGAATAACTCCTATATCAACTTAAAATCAGCGCCTATAGAAAATACATTTTCAATGACTGAGTTTTATGCAGGCGATATAATGTTATCATCACTTAAAAGCTTAAGTGCTGATTGGGGTGGTGGCGGATTAGTTTCAACAACTAAAGACTTAATTACATTTCTTAAAGCTTTTAATACTAATCAAATTGTAACCAAAGCAACCCGTTTAGCCATGCAAAGTTGGACATACGAAACAAAAGGTATGACCTACGGATTTGGAATAAGAAAGATCTCTATTAAAGATTTAATGGATACTAACTCAGACGTACAACTGATTGGACATTCAGGAAGCACAGCGGCTTTTCTATGGTATTGCCCAGAGTTAGACACCTACATATCTGGTACTTTAAATCAATTAGAAGCTTCCAAAAGCGCATTAATATTAGTTTACGATGTACTCCAAATCATAGAAAATAAAAATTAGTATGGTCTTAATTTTCATGCTAAGCATGTTGCACTAAGGCCCTATCTAAACGCTATTTTAGAGGGGGTATGTTTTACAAGTGATTTCTATCGTCATAAATAAACCATTCTTACGGGATTACTTCCTTAGATTATAATTTAAAATAGATGCATAATGAATATAACAAATACTCAAACCGTTTTACTTGCTGGAGCTACAGGCTATTTAGGTGGTCATATCGCTAAAGCTTTAGTAGAAAATCAATATAACGCTAAACTTATCGCAAGATCAGTTCAAAAACTGCAAGATTTAGAACGTAAAACCGTTAAAATTATTAAAGCAGAAGTGACACAACCCGAAACTTTAAAAGGTATTTGTGAAGGGGTCACTACTGTCATTTCAACGGTTGGCATTACAAGACAAAAAGAAGATTTAACTTATATGGATGTCGATTATCAAGCGAATCTAAACCTATTAAGAGAAGCCCAAAAAGCGGGGGTAAAAAAGTTTATTTACATCTCAGCAATTAATGGACATAAATATAGACATCTTAAAATATTTGAAGCTAAAGAAAAGTTTGTCGATGCTGTAAAAAACTCAGGATTAGATTATACCATTATTAGACCAAATGGCTTTTTTTCTGATATGAAAGACTTTTTAGACATGGCAAAACGAGGTATAATATATCTTTTTGGCAATGGTGAGCAAAAGTTTAACCCCATTCATGGAGAGGATTTGGCAATTGTGTGCCTGCAAGCTATTAAAACAAAAAATACAGAAATCGTAGTTGGTGGTCCGGATGTTTTAACATTAAATGAAATAGGAGAGATGGCTTTAGATGCTTGGCAAAAACCAATAAAAATAATGCACTTACCAGATTGGATAAGGCGATTTGCTATATCGAGCTTACGCACCTTTGCGTCGTCTAAAGTGTATGGCCCCATAGAGTTTTTTTTAACCTTAATGGCAGAAGATAACATTGCACCAAGATTTGGCACCAAACGCTTGCATACGTTTTTTAAAGATGAAGTTTCATCGTTACAATAATAACCTACAACCATATAAAACAAATTAATACACTTCACATGTTTAAAAAGTATAAAATTTTAAAATGGCTTTTAACAGGTCTAGGCTTCATCATCGTATTTATAATTGCATTAGGCTTTTATATCGCAAGCCTTTTGCCTCAAGAAAGCACCAACATTAGCAATAGTAATGCCAGTGACATCGCCTATATTAATGACGCCATGCCATCGTATCGTGGAAAAATATTAGCAGTAGTTACTAGTACGGATACTATGGGTTTAAGTGGAAAAGCGACAGGCTTCGAACTTACCGAATTAGCACGTGCTTACTATGTCTTTAAAGCTAATGGTTTTGATGTCGATGTGGCAAGTCCCTTGGGAGGTGAAGCTCCTATGGTTTTAGATGGAGACGATATGGGGCGTTTCGATTATGCCTTTATAAACAACAGCATAACGCAACAAAAAATAAAGCACACCATAGCTTTAAAGGACGTTGATACCAATACTTACAAAGCCATTTATTTTGTGGGCGGTAAAGGAGCCATGTTCGATTTTCCAAATAACAAACACATACAGACTTTAATACAAGACTTTCATAAATCTAATAAAGTAATTGGAGCAGTCTGCCACGGACCAGCGGCATTGGTTAATGTAACCTTAGATAATGGAGAATCCTTTTTAAAAAACAAACAAGTCAGTGGATTTACCAATAAAGAAGAGCTATTGCTAATTCCTGATGCAAAATCTATTTTTCCGTTTTTGTTGCAAGACAAATTAACAGAACAAGGCGCCCTATTTAATGAAGGTATTACCTATTTAGAAAAAATAAGTCATGATAATAATTTAATCACAGGTCAAAATCCATGGTCGGTTTGGGCATTAGCAGAAACTATGGTAAAACAAATGGGCTATACACCTAAAGCACGTACCATAACAGCCGAGGAAAATGCAGTTAAAATTCTATATACTTATGAAACGCAAGGAATTAATAAGGCTAAGACCTTAATTAAAGAATGTATTCAAAAGAAACAAAACATCTCTAGAAGCTTATTTATAGATCACAGTGCCATCGCTGTACTTACTGGTAAATTGAGTAAATTTTATGATATGTTGCGTTTGGCGGCTTATGCTAAAGAAATCCAAGAACACCATGCAGCTTAAGTGTTTATAAGTAAGCTAATGAAAATGATAAACCAAAATGAAATACTTAATTGTTTCCATAATATACAGCCTTGTTTTTGGATGCTTTTGTAATGCGCAAAATAAAAAGGAATGGATAGAAGATATTGCGTATTATCAAAAGACATTAGAAGAAAGGCATAGCAACCTGTATCATACAATTTCAAAAAATGAATTTAATTCAGAAATTGAAAACTTGAAGCATAAATTATCTAGCTTAAATGATTTTCAAATTATAGTTGAACTCATGCGAATTACACAAAAAGTGGGTGGAGGTAAAGGAGATGGACACACTTCAGTGCCGTTATGGAATAGGGAGCTCACAAGATATCCAATAGAGCTTTTTAATTTTAATGGAGACATCAGAGTGATTAGTATTCCTAAAGCCCACCAACAGTTTCTTGGTAAAAAACTAAAAAGTATTAATGGTATACCTGTTGAAGATATTTATAAAAAAGTCTTAAAACTAACACCATTTACCGAAAATAAGTATTCAGCAATGGATAGAACTTGTAGTTATATGCTTGTTTCTGAAATATTAAAAGCATTAAATATCATAACAAAATCAGAACAAACAGTATTTACATTTACAGATGCGCAAGGTATAGATAAGTCCATCAAATTAAAATCATACAATAAAGATGCATTGGCTCGTATTAGCTATGAAAAACTAAAATATACACACCCAAATATTAATCCGCCTCAAGATGCAAAGAATAAAAACCTTTGGTTTTCTTCATTAAACGATTCCAAAACTATTTATATTAACTTTAAAGCATATCCTTCAGAAGATGAAATGAATAATTTCTCAAAACAAATTTATCAATTCATCGAAGAAAACAAATCAGAACATCTCATCATAGATTTACGAGATAATTATGGTGGTGACTTTTTTAAAGGATTAATTCTTTCTAGCTATTTAAACACTTGCGACTCTATTAATTGGAATGCTAATGTTTATGTACTAATCAATAGAAAAACATATTCTGCGGCAATGGTAAATGCCATGCAATTTAAACAAATCTTAAACGCCAAACTTGTAGGCGAAACTACAGGCGCAAACCCTAATGGATATCAAGATTTAGGACAATTTAGCCTTCCAAATTCTAAATTATTAATAACATATTCTAAGCGTCTCTTTCGCTTTCAAGAGACAAAAAGTAATGGGGTTCAACCAGATATAGCCATTTCTTCAAAATGGACGAATCAAAAAAACAGCTTAGATGAAGTTATAAATTGGGTGTTAAAAGACATTTCCAATGTGGATGTTACAAAAGATTAAGATCAGCATTATTACAAAGCGTCTTCTCATACCATTTGTGTATATAATAAAAATGCTATAGTCAAAAACAACAACCAACTCTTACGCTACAAGACCGCCCTGTTCTTCAACAACAGACACTCCCCAATCTGCAATAGATTGAATAACCGGAATGAGTGTTTTTCCCAAATCGGTTAACGAATATTCTACTTTTAAAGGCGGCTTAGAAGTATATACCTTTCGTTTTACAATGCCATCTTCCTCTAAAGTCTTTAATTGTAAACTTAAGGTGCGCTCTGTAACAGTAGGCATTTCTTTTCTTAACTCATTATACCGAAGTGTACCATCTATTAAATGGTATAAAATAACAGTCTTCCATTTACCTCCAATAATACCCATGGTTAAACTTGCGCAACAAGGGTAGTCTTTTCCTTTATAGTGATACATCATACAATTAAAAAATTACAGTATTCATAGTTTATCTAAGTGCAAAGATATAATACTATATTAAATTATACAACTATACTTTTTATAGTGTTTTATTTTACACTTACAATACTGAATTACAGCTTGTTGTAAATTTATTTTTATACTATCCTTTTTGACCGTTATTGTGAGAAACTAAAACTATATATACTTTTGTCACTATACTTTTGATAGTATCATTTATAAAATAATAAATCAGATAATAATATATAATTATGAACACACCAAACATTGCAAAAGAAGACATACTAAACGCTTTTAATTTTAGACATGCAACTAAGGAATTTGATGCGACTAAAAAAGTATCAGATGAAGACATGAAATTCATCCTAGAAACAGCACATTTATCACCAAGTTCATTTGGTTTTGAACCTTGGCATTTTATTGTTGTGCAAGACAAAGAATTACGTGAGTTATTAAAACCTGTGGCTTGGGGAGCGCCTTTAAAATTAGATACAGCAAGCCATTTTGTATTAGGTTTAAGTATGAAAGCACCAATGGTTAAACATGATGCCGACTATATTATGCACATGATGAAGGATGTAAAACAGTTACCAGAGGATGTTATTGAAATGTATTCTAAATTCTACAGAGAGTTTCAAGAACGTGATTTCGATTTAGATACCGACAAAAAATTATTCGATTGGTCGTCTAAACAAACCTATATTGCTTTAGGTAATATGATGACCGCTGCAGCATTAACAGGTATTGATTCGTGTCCTATTGAAGGCTTTCATCAAGAAAAAGCAGAGGCGTTATTAAAAGACAAGTTCGGAGTAGATACAGATAAATACGGTTTGTCATTTATGGCTGCTTTTGGATACAGAAAAGCAGATCCTGAATTCGGAAAATCAAGACGAAACTTTGTAGATATCGTAACATTTAAGTAAGCAGTTCCATCTAAAAAACACAAAAACATGAAAGCTATAGGATATAAAGAGAATCTTCCAATAGAAGATGTTAACTCACTACAAGACATAGAATTAAACACACCAAAAGCAACAGGTAGAGATCTATTAGTAGCTATAAAAGCTATTTCTGTAAACCCTGCAGATTACAAAGTCCGTGCAGGTATGCCAATAGAAGGTGACGATTGGAAAGTTATTGGTTGGGATGCAACCGGAATAGTCAAAGAAGTAGGAGAGGACGTCTCTTTATTTAAGGTTGGAGACGAAGTGTGGTATGCTGGCGATTTTACACGTCAAGGCAGTTATGCTGAATACCAAATAGTAGATGAACGTATTGTGGGTAAAAAACCTTCAAGTTTATCTTATGCTGAATCTGCGGCCTTACCCTTAACTTCACTTACAGCGTACGAACTATTGTTTGATAGATTACAAGTCGCAACCGATGATGCTAGTAAATCCATTTTAGTCATTGGAGCTGCTGGAGGTGTAGGGTCTATTTTAGTGCAATTAGCTAAAAAGCTTACGAAACTAAATATTATTGCTACAGCGTCTCGCGAAGAAACCACAGCCTGGCTAAAAGACTTAGGTGCAGATGCTGTTATAAATCACAGACATAAATTAAGTGAAGAGTTTGAGAAGTACAATCTTCCGGCTCCAGAATATGTGGTGAGTTTAAATGCCACAGAACAGCATGCCGATGATATTGTAAAACTGATAAAACCTCAAGGTAAATTCGGGTTTATTGACGATCCAAAAACGTTCAACGTGATGCCTTTTAAAGCAAAAGCAGTGTCTACACATATCGAGTTTATGTTTACGCGTTCTATGTTTCAAACGGAAGACATGATGGAGCAACACAACATTTTAAACAAAGTGGCTGAGTTAATTGATAACGGAACCATCAAAACCACCTTAGGTGAAAATTTCGGAAGTATCAATGCAGAAAACCTACGCAAAGCACATGCATTTCTAGAAACAGGAAAAGCTAAAGGTAAAATGGTTTTAGAAGGATTTTAATATCAATAAACATAACAAACATGAATTTCAAATCAATAATAGCAGCAATAGCCATAATAATACTAGGTGTTAACCATACTGCAAATGCGCAAGTCGCCACCAAAGATACTATTGCCACGTCAAAAGTGCAGCATTTCAATTTTGATGACATGGCATCCGAAACCATTGGAAAAGGCATCCAACGTAAATGGTTTCATGGCGAAAAAGGCCAAATGACCATTTTCAATTTAGAAAAAGGCGCGCATATTCCTTGGCACCATCATCCAAATGAACAGATCACATACATCATGTCTGGAAAAGTAAAAATCAAAACCATTATTGATGGTAAAGAAACGTTTGTAGAAGTAGGAGCAGGAGAAGTGATTGTGTTTCCAGAAAATGTACCGCATGAGTTTTGGGCTTTAGAAAACACTGTAGACTTAGATGTTCACGTGCCTGTACGTCAAGATTGGCTAAGTAAAGAATTACCAGAATATTTAAAGAAAACTAAAAAAGAAGATTAATAATATTTCAAAAAATAATACAATGAAAAAAAATATTTTAATTGTAATCGCATTGTTAGTTGGTCTTTTTGCAAATACACAAACACCAACAACAGACGCTATTAAATCTGTAAATGAAGTTGTAACTGCAGATAATGTTAAATGGGGTTGGTTAAATCCATTACGTGGAGATAAAAGTCCAGCTGCAGGTAAACTTTGGGGAGACCGCACAAAAAATGAACCTGCAGGATTTTTAGTAAAATTCAAAAAAGGATTCTCTTCGCCACCACATATTCACAACATTACTTATAGAGGAGTTGTAATTAAAGGGCTATTGCATAATGATGATGAAAATGCCGAAAAGCAATGGCTTCCAGCAGGTTCATATTGGCAACAACCTGCTGGTGAAGCACATATTACTGCTGCTAATGCCGAAGATAATATGGCGTTTTTAGACATTCAAGAAGGGCCTTATTTGGTAAAACCAACATCTGAAGCGTTTGATAATGGTGAAAAACCAATAAATGTAGACAAAACCAATTTAGTTTGGTTAAATGCTAACGATATGCAATGGATTTCAGAAAAAAGTAATATAAAAACAGCTTTTTTATGGGGAAGCCATAAAAATAATGAACTACGTGCTACGCTTGTAAAATTACCTGCAGAATACAAAGGAAAAATCAAAAATTTAAGCCCCAATTTTAGAGCTGTAGTAATATCAGGTAAAGTAACACATCAGTTTTCTAAAAAAGACCCCAAAAATATACTAGAACCTGGGTCTTACTTTGCAGCCGAAGAAAATACCTCACCACGTTTAAGTACAGAAACTGAAACAGTGATATACATTCGTTCAAACGGTGATTTTAAAATAAAATAAACCATGAAAATAATTAAAAGCATTATCATTTTAATAAGTGTTTTTCAGTTGAATGCTCAAGAGGACGTTGCTGAAGTTTTTGCAACTACAGAGCAAGCCGTTGGTAATATTACATTTACGGATAATGGCGATTTAGTATACAGCCATCATCCCTTTTTTGCACCAGAAAACAGAGTCATGCTTATGGATGCTAAAACCAAGGAAAGCAAACCGTTTCCTAACAAAGCATGGAATACACCACGAACTACTGACGATAATTATCTAAGTAATGTGTTAGGAATAAGAAACGATGAAAACGGTGTGGTTTGGATGTTAGACATGGCACAACGCAATAATGTTACCCCTAAAATAGTGGGTTGGAATACAACAACCAATCAGCTAGAACGTATCTATTATCTACCAGAATCATCAGTGCCTAAGCATGCGCAACCTAACGATATGGTGGTCGATACCAAAAACGGTTATTTTATAATTGCAGATGAAGGTATCGGAAATGGAGGCGATGGCACCAAGGCAGCCTTTATTATTGTAGATATGAAAACCGGTAAAACACGCCGATTATTAGAAGGCACAAGAACCACCTTACCAGAAAACACACCAACAGTTATTAACGGTAAACATTTAGCGGTTAACGGTACAGATTTATTAGTCGGAAATGATGGTATTACTGCCGATGCCAATTTCGAATACATCTATTATGGTCCCTTAAATGGCACTAAAATCTACAGAATTAAAACCTTAGATTTAGTAAATGAAGCCTTAACCGAAACAGAATTAGATAGCAAAATTGAAACCTATTCCGAAAAACCAAACAATGGTGGCATGAGTATTGACAAGGACGGAAACATTTACCTAACCGCCTTAGAAACCAACAGCGTCGCAGTGGTCTTAGCTAAAGATAAAAGTGTAAAAACCATGGTTAAAGATCCGAATATGGTGTGGCCAGACGGCGTAAGTTATAATTATATAGATGGTTATATGTATGTATCTGCTGCGCAAGTCAACAGAGGTGCTGTCTTTAATGATGGCAAAGATGGCTCTACTAAACCATTTTACATTTTCAGATTTAAACCAATAATAAAAGGTATATCTTTTAGATAAATAAACAAGCAAACCTTATGAATTTAGAACAAAACAAGCAAAATGCCATTGCCTTTTATAAAATGGCTTACGAAGGAAACCCTAAAAAAGCCATAGCACTTTATGTTGGTGACACCTATATTCAGCATAACCCAGCAGTTGCTAACGGGATACAAGGATTCATTGATTATTTTGAACGTATGCAAACAGAATTCCCTAATAAGTCCATAAACTTTGTACGCAGCATTGCTGAAGGCGATTTAGTCTCCCTACACACGCATCAAATTTGGCCTGATGATGACCAATATGTCACCATGGATTTTTTCAGATTTGATGAGAACGGAAAAATATGTGAGCATTGGGACGCTATCCAACAGATTCCTAAAACAGCAGCGAATGAAAATACGATGTATTAAATTTTAAAATGAAACCATTCGAAAACATAAACAAAGCCTACAATAGCGTTTTTAAACCAAATGAGCTAAGCATTGGAATCGTTGTACCTATCGAAAAATATACAGATAGCGCCATTCCAACCATGCAAGACCATTTACAACGTGTTAAACAGGTAGAAGCGCTAGGATTTAAATCAATTTGGCTTAGAGATATTCCGTTCAATGTACCTAGTTTTGGGGATGCCGGACAAACCTTCGATCCCTTTACATATTTAGGTTTTCTTGCGGGGCAGACTTCAGAAATTGCTTTAGGTATTTCTAGTATTGCCTTACCCTTACACCATCCTTTAAACGTTGTAAAAGCAGCAACGACTATCGACCAATTATCTGGCGGACGATTATTACTAGGCGTAGCTTCAGGCGATCGTTATGACGAATATCCAGCTATGGGAATCGCATATGGAAACAGAGGCGAATTATTCAGAGAGGCATTCAACTATATAAGAAAAGCACAAGATGATTTCCCCATTTTTGAAACGAAAAACTACGGAAGCTTACAAGGCCACATAGACATGCTACCAAAACCAACAGCACACAAAATTCCGTTATTAATGACAGGAAGCAGCAGACAATCCTTAGAATGGAATGCAGAACATGCTGATGGTTGGATGAACTATCCCAGAGATCTATACACTCAAAAGAATACAATCAGACAGTATAGAGCATTAGTGGCTGCCTCGCAAGATTTCGATAAACCCTTTATGCAACCTATGTATATCGATTTGCACAAGAATGATAATTTTAAACCAGAACCTATCCATTTAGGATTTAGATTAGGGGCCAATTATTTAGTTGATTATATCGAAAAATTAAGAAGCTATGGAGTCAACCATTTAGCATTAAACTTAAGATACAATGCCATGAATATGGATGCGACTTTAGAACGCATTGCTAAACAGGTGTTACCCGAATTTCATTCCAATAAAAAAGAACATACAATAGCATGAGTAAAACAATACTAATCACAGGAAGTACAGACGGCATAGGAAAACTAACCGCTATAAACTTAGCCACACAAGGACATACCATTTATACACATGGTAGAAGTGAAGCAAAAGTAGCTGCAGTAGTATCAGAAATAAAAACAGCAACAAACAATCAAAACATTTATGGTCTGGTGGCTGATTTTTCAGATTTAGAAGCCGTTTCAAATTTAGCAGAACAAATAAAAAACGACATTCCTAAAATAGATATCCTCATCAATAATGCAGGAATTTTTAAAACCAAAGAAACGCTTAACAACAACGGATTAGACATCAGGATGGTGGTAAATTACCTAGCACCTTATGTATTAACCAATGCTATACTTCCAAACATAAAGCAATCCGAAGCACCACGAATCATCAATTTAAGTTCTGCGGCACAAGCTCCAGTTTCTGAAGCTGTTCTAATAGGGAAGGAGCAAGACTCGGAAAACAGCACCTATGCACAAAGTAAGTTGGCGTTAACGATGTGGACTTTCCATTTAGCAAAACAAGAACCGAACATTACAGTTATTGCTGTAAATCCAGGATCTCTATTAAATACCAAAATGGCTAATGAAGCCTATGGACAACATTGGTCTCCAGCAGAAAAAGGCGTGGATATTTTGGTAGATTTAGCCTTATCGGAAGACTATAAAAACGATTCAGATAAATATTTTGACAATGACAAAGGGTATTTTTTACCAGCACATGCCGATGCTTACAGTAACGAAAAAATTAAAAATTTAGTAGCGCTAACAGATAGCCTAACAGGAAAGTAATGGCCTTATCATCTTTAGGTAAAACCAATCGGTGTAAACGAGTATAATAAAATAAGCCGTATTGCAAATCTTATTTTTGTAATAAGCATGGAAATAGTATATTCGAAAAAAGAATGATACCCCATCTTAAATTACGTCTTGTCCCATGAAAAAAGAAAGCCAGCCGAATTCAGAACACGATTTTAGCCAATTAGAAAAAGATAAAATCATTGAAAGACAGCTGCGGTTTCAAGACTTATTAATTAGCATCTCCACAACCTATATCAATTCAGACTTATCGGATATTGATAAACTCATCCGTGAATCCTTACAACAAATTGGAGAGTTTGTAGAGTGCGATCGCAGTTACATCTTCGATTACGATTTTGTAAACAATACCACTTCCAATACCTACGAATGGTGCGCCAAAGGCATAGATCCTGAAATAGACAATCTGCAAAATATTCCGATAGATTATATTACCCAATGGATAGATGCACACAAAAACGGAGAGGCCTTTTATGTAGAAGATGTTAGCCAACTACCAGAAGATGGAGAAATGGGTTTACGTGCTGTTTTAGAACCACAAGGCATCAAGAGTTTAATCACCATTCCAAAAATTAAAAACAACGAATTAATTGGCTTTATAGGTTTCGATGCCGTTAAAAAAATAAACAAATACACCGAAAACGAAAAAGACATCCTCTTTGTTTTTGCCAATATGCTAGTCAATATCATTCAGAGAAAAGAAAACGAAGAACGTATCAAAGCTCAGAAAAAGAAAAAAGAAGAGCTACTACAAAACCTATCCCTTCAAAACGAAGAACTCAACGAATATGCCCATGTGGTCTCGCACGACTTAAAAGCTCCACTCATCAATATTCACACCTTAGTGGGCTGGTTTATGGAAGACCATAAAAACACCTTAAGCGAAACCGATCTTAAACCACTACATCAAGTCTTATTTAACGTCGAGAAAATGGATTTTCTTATCAAAGGTATTTTAGATTATTCCACCATTGATAAATTAGAAGCAGAAGACAAACAAGTCAATTTTAATACACTTATCGATGAGGTCTTACAAACCCTTCTCGTACCAGATCATATCAGCATCACCGTACAAGACAACCTACCAAGCATTTTCGGGAATCCTTGGCGCTTTAAGCAGGTCTTTCAAAACCTCATTCAAAATGCTATTAATTATAGCGACAAAGACAAAGGCCTTATTGATGTTGGCTATACAGAGCATAACGACCATTACGAATTCTTTGTCAAAGACAACGGAGTGGGTATTAAACCGGAGTACTTCGAAAGAATCTTTAAAGTATTTACCAAATTAGAAAGCACCAGTGCTTCATCTGGCATCGGACTCTCTATCGTAAAAAAAATTATTACTTACTACAAAGGTAATATCTGGTTAGAAAGCCAAGAGGGTAGTGGTACCACCTTTTATTTTACCTTATTGAAGGCCTAACCAAACAGAACACCAACCTATTAGTCATGTGGTATCAAGAACCTTCTAAAAAAACAGATCACAAATTATACAATACAAATCCAATCATCATCATAAAAAATAAGTCTCCATTGTTTAGCTCGGCCTCATATTATTTTGGCTAAAACGGCAGTTTAAATAATTGATTGAGACATCAATTATTTAAATCTGCCAGTGGATGCGGCTGGAAAGTGCAGCGTCCATGATTTAGGGGTATACAAATATATTTTGTTAAGTGTCCAAATTTCTAATAAAACAACAGAGCAATCTTATAAGTCCAAATGTTTCCTAAAGCATAGCGGAATGAGCCGTAATCGTTTCCAAAATCATATGCTGCCTTGATTTTTTTGTTTAGCTCACACGTTAATATTGTTTTAAGTGTTCGTGAATCTTCGATGTCTTTTTTTATCAAGAAAAAAAGACATAATAAAAAAGATGTAGAAGCTATCACTCAAACTCCTAATGTCAGTTCGAGTGTCCTGAATTTTTCGTCGGGATGTATTGAGAACCTTCTAAAAAAACAGATCACAAACTATACAATACAAATCCAATCATCATCATAAAAAATAAGTTTCCATTGTTTAGCTCGGCCTCATATTATTTTGGCTAAAACGATAGGTAAGTGCAGCGTACATGGTTTAGGGGTATACAAATATATCTTGTTAAGTGTCCAAATTTCTAATAGAACAACAGTGCAATCTTATAAGTCCAAATGTTTCCTAAAGCATAGCGGAATGAGCCGTAATCGTTTCCAAAATCATATGCTGCCTTGATTTTTTTGTTTCTTTTTTTATCAAGAAAAAAAGACATAATAAAAAAGATGTAGAAGCTATCACTCAAACCCCTAATGTCAATTCGAGTGTCCCGACCTTTTAATCGGGATGTATCAAGAACCTTCTAAAAACACAGATCACAAATTATACAATACAAATCCAATCATCATCATAAAAAATAAGTCTCCATTGTTTAGCTCGGCCTCATATTATTTTGGCTAAAACGATAGGTAAGTGCAGCGTACATGGTTTAGGGGTATACAAATATATCTTGTTAAGTGTCCAAATTTCTAATAGAACAACAGTGCAATCTTATAAGTCCAAATGTTTCCTAAAGCATAGCGGAATGAGCCGTAATCGTTTCCAAAATCATATGCTGCCTTGATTTTTTTGTTTCTTTTTTTATCAAGAAAAAAAGACATAATAAAAAAGATGTAGAAGCTATCACTCAAACTCCTAATGTCAATTCGAGTGTCCCAACCCTTTAGTCGGGATGTATTGAGAACCTTCTAAAAAAACAGATCACAAACTATACAGTACATAATCTATTTTTCCACAAGACTTTCTAAAGCATAAAACAAACGGTTTTTAGCATTTCCTTGAGAACCAAAAATAGAACGAAACAGCACACCATCTTCAGAAAGTAAAACCCATTGTGGTGTCCCTTCAGATTGAAATTGATCAAATAGGTGATGGTTTTTATCTATATAAATAGGAAACGGAATGTCTCCACTAGTAAAAATACTTTTGATATTAGATTTGGTGCCTATTCTACCCGGAAAATCCGCATGAATCCCTACAACTTGTATGGTAGGAAAGGTCTGCTGAAACTCATAAGCCAAAGGAATAGCGCGACCTGTGCAACCTAAACAATCATTATTATAAATAATTAGCAACAGAATCTTGTGCTTATAGACTTGCATCAAATCTACAGGAACACCATCTAAATCAACGACGTTTATAAAGGTAATAGGGTTGGTCATGGTACAACGTATAGGGAATAGTGAAGATAATCGTTTTCTAAAGACCGACAAACATTACAGACTAATAACGTCATTTTTCTGAAAGACTTTATGATTAACCTCTCGACTATACCTGTAAAGTTACTCTGATTATTTAAATATTTCAACTTGTTTTCAATGACGTCAGTTTGAGTGTCCCGACTTTTTTTGGTCGGGATGTATCGAGTACCGTGACATCAGTTCCAGTGTTTCTAAATGAGAAGTCCAACGAAGCATTAAGAAATGTATCGAGAACCATCGTTAACATAAATTAATACAGGAATATATTGAGCTATTGTAACTTTAAAATTCTATTTGCTTTAATAATTGCTTGCTTTAATTCAAAAGGTTTAGAATTTGAATTTATGTGGGCATTTTTCGCATCATTAATCAAAACATGAATATAAAACATGTCAGATTTGTCATCTTTAATTTGTTTTTTAATCTTATACAAAATTTTAATAATTTCTTTAAAACTGCCATTTCCTTTTTCAATTAGCCTCAAAATTAAATTATTGTAAAATGAATGAGCATAATGAAAATCAAAACGGTCAATATTTTCTGAGTAAAACATAAAATACATTGAGTATAGGTTTTCATAATTTTTAATATTATAAAAGTACTTATTGTTTAAAAACCTTAAAGAAGATATAGAGTTAGACTTTAGGTACTTTAATAAATAATCAATAGCATTACTGTCATTCAATTGTAACAAAACATTTAATGCATCTGTCTTGAATTTATTTTCATCGGATTTAAGATAGTCTTTTGATTTATCTATACAAAAACCTATTTCCCAATTATTTTTAACTAAAATACCAATAGCAGACCAATATATCCAAGTATTAGGATCAATACAGATCTCCTTTAAAATATTGATATCACCTGATGCTAAAACATAACTTTCCAATTTTCGAGATTCTATATGCATGGTATCTCCAATTTCCTTAAAATAACCTCTAATAAAATTATAACTAGCCTCTAGTTTCTCATTAATAGCGTATTCAATATGTTTTGATAGTGAAAACGAAAACAGATTACCCTCTTTAATATTTGCTATAATTTTATCATTGAACAATATATCATCATTAATGTCTTTTTTTAATTGTAAAAAATTATCATCAAGTTCATTAGATATATCCAATTCAAAAAACCTTATACTATTTAAAAGAAATTTTTTAGGTAGCTTAATGTTTAATAATTGTTTAAAATAATAAATAGTTTTAAGTTTAATAAAATCGTTATGTTGAGAATAAGAACCTATTGAATGCAATTCAATTATTTCATCGAAGTTTATATACTCAGCTATGTTTAAAACCCATTTCTCTATTAATTCTTTTTGTCCAATAGATAAATCATAACTCCATATAGAACTATTATATCTCTCTATTATAGACTGAAGTTTAGATAAAATGATAGATTTATCAGTAATAGCTCTTGCTACAATAGAAGAATTAATTACTTTGTATGGATAATTAAATAGCAAATGACTTAAAAATGAGATATTGGTATTTATAAAATTTCCATGACCATTTTCCGCATACCATTTACTTTCAATCTTACGAATAATCACATTATCAACTTCTACATTTTCTTTGAAAACTTCATTAATTTCATATTGTAATCTATCAGAATCAAAAAGAATATCAATATTATCTTGTAATTTTATTTTAAATATTTTAGTGTTTTCTAGAAAAGCTACTTCTGTTAATATTTCATCTTTAAACTTAAAACCTTTATCCATTAATTTATCATTAAGAGTTTTTGAAAGTTTACGTGAGTTAATATTGCCAATATAATTTCTGAATTTTTCAATTAAATCTTCGTCAATTTCATTTGATATTATAAAATCAATTAATAAGTCTATCGATTCTTCATTAACAATTCTAGCAATAAAATAACTTGAGTCTTTAAAAGAATCTTTCGATAAGAGATATTTTATAGTTTGGATTTCCTTCTTACTATCTGTTATTATTTTATAAAATAACTCCTCTCTAACTAAATACTTTAATCTGTTTTCTAAGAAATCTAAAAAATTATTTAAAAAGTTAGAATCATTGTTTATAAAGAAACTACACTTATTTATAAACTGCTCATTTACATCGTTATAGCTACTTGTGTTTATTTTGTTTCCCAAATGATACTTTGCAATTTCAAAGAAATTATCTGAGTTTTTCAATTTTAAAACCAAACTTTCAACAGCATATTGATTCCCTCTTATCACTTTATCAGAATCATTTCTAGGTAATAGATTATGTACTCTTAAAAATTCTTCTTTTATATAACTGTAATATTCATCTATTTCAAGTTGAGTGTCAATTAAGCTCAATAGGCTTCTATTTATCTCTTTATTTGACTCTTTATGTAGAGATTCGAAAATCGTGTCAAAATATTTCTTATCATTATATAATTCTTGCTTAATTATACAATTAATTATTTGAGATTTAATTCCAGCTTCAATATCTTTATTATTAAGTATTGATAATAAAAATAATTTAAAATCATTTTTTAGATCATTAGGAATATCGAAATAAGTAATCAATTCGATTGCAGAATATCTAATACGAAAATGGTGTGAAAATTCTGAAATTATTTTTTTTAAATAAAGAAAGTTCACTCTGTTATCACCAAATTCTGCTATCTCTTTAATTTCAAATGTTTTGTTAGTATTAATCCACAATGTTTTATCAATACACTCTTGTTTAAAATAAGATTGAAAAACATCAACTTTTAATTTGTCATTAAATCTATTAGAATCTGATTTAAATAAAACATCAACTTGATTCTTTTTTAGCCAAGTAATTAATTGTTTATAAATATCCTTTTTAGGATCTAATAGATCTATAGTAAAAGCTAAAGAATTAAATATTGATGGATGAATAGCATCAATATTTTCAATTTTAATAAAATCTAAAATTTCATTAAAGCTAACATCAGTCAAAGATTTTGCAACTAAATATTCTTGAATTTGCCTATGTATGAAACTCCACTTTTTAGTTTCATTATCTTTAACAATTAGAGAGTTCTCAATTAAATCTTCATAGTTTTCGTTTAATATTTTATATAAATCTTCATCGGTTGTAAAATTTCTCTGCATAATTTCATTAACAACAGCAACCTTTTTAAGTGAATGAATGATTCTATGCTTATTTATAATACCTCTCTTTTTAAACTTCTCTTTATCTCTTTCAATAATTTGATTAATATATAAATCCCAAATCTCAGAATAAGACTCTGGATATTTTTCATTTTTAATATAATATTCTGCAAATAAATCGAGAAAAAATGGAGAATTTAAAGCGTCAATAAATTCATCATTATTATATTGAAATGATAAATCTATATCATATTTATTCTTCAAAATAGATTTAGCTTGACCAAAGCTAAGTGACTTCAAAAAATAGATTTCAAAGTCTGTTATTTGTATAAGATACTTATCATAAATGTTAGTTCTACAACTAATCACATATTTAATATTGATATCAGAATTCTCTTGAATGAAAATTTCTAAAGTCGAAATAAAATCCTGTATATCAACTATTTCATCTAATCCATCTAAAATAAAAATAACTTGTGGTAATTCTTTCCATTTTTTGAACAGAATAAAATCATAAAAATTATCACCTTTCCTGAAATATTTTAAATTAATAAAAAGAGGAACGGTTCCTGAAATATCTTTCGCTTCCCATAATTCTGAAAACAAATTTTTTAATTCAGTTGTTTTTCCAATTCCTGGATTACCTAGTAAAACAATTTTTGAATTGTTATTAAGACTTTGTATTAATGTCAGGTCACTAACATCATCATCAAATAAAGACGATAGATTGTTTCCTCCAAAATGAGTTATATATCTTTTTTCGTAGTGATCCATTAGAAATTTTTAAATTTATCTATATCAAGAGCCTTAAGTGTCATTGTAGGTGTATTTTGAATACTAAATTTATGACCATTTCCTCCCATCGTTTCATTAGTATCTATACCGTTATTTGGGGCGTATTCTACATCAGATATAAATCTTGTTAAGTTATAGTCGTACTTGCGGTAATGTAATTTTTCTATTTTATTTAAACCAAAATTAATATCTAAAATTTTATAACCTGATTGATATTTAGATTCAACTTCATTAGGTTTATTTAAAGTAGCTCTTCCACGAAATTCTAAAAAACTACCACCTGGATTAATATGTTTTTTTGAATCAGTTGAATGATGATGTCCATAAAGTAATAATTCTATGTTTTTTGATTTAAAAACTCTAATTACTTCTTCTTTCTCTTTAAAATCTGTTATAGAATGGTGTAGTAAACAAATATTTATGTTTGAACCCTGTGATTCTAATTTTTTTAATCCGTCATAAATCTGACTAACACCAAAATAGTGATCATTTTTAGACTCATCTTTTAATTCGCAAGTAGAACATCTCCATGAATCATTTAGTAATATAAAACCAACTTTAATTCCATTTTTAAGCTTGTGCAAATAAGTAGATTGGTTATTTGAAAATTTATAATCATCTGTTAACTTATGAAATTCTAACTCAAACTCTTTGAATTTTCTTATCCTCTCATTAGTATGATTAAAATTATTTTCGTTGTTTGAAAGATATTTGTCAATGTTACTAGAATTCAAGCTCTTTTTCATGTTCTTCTCATCAACCCAAAGTATTTCATTCTCATTTATATCATGATTTCCTGGTATAAATAAAAATTGACTTTTCTTTATACTCAATGCTGTTGCTATAGGTTCAATGAATTCTTTTTCAAAAATATGGTAAGGATTTGTATATGAATCAAATCTAGACATTTCCAATAGAGAATGACCACCACAATCAATTAAATCGCCTGTGATTACTACTAGTTCAATTGGATTATTACTTGTATGATATGTAGAAAGGTCATTAATTAAAGCTTCCCGAAAATGATTCTCGAACTCTTTAAAGTTTTTCTCTGATAGATGAACGTCTGTTAAATGTACTATTTGCATAAGAAATATTGAAGCTTAAAAATAGTAATAATTAACTTATCATACAGTTTTATGACCTCGTAAAATTATAACTCAATTACTAAATTAGAGCTATTATTATTTTAAAGAACACAAAAACGAATATAATAATAAAAATTATATTTTCACTATCGTATCTTCTCATAATCACCATAAAACCAAGCATCTAAATAATAAAAAAAAACATCCTTGGTTCATTTTACTTCTATACACTTTCATAGAGTCGGCAATAACATCTACAGCCTGCAGCAGTTTATATTGTTGTTGATATAAAACGTAACAAAATTTAATACCAAACCACTAAAAAGATTAAAAGCATTCTATTAATTTCGCACTTTACATAAATCGCCTAAATTGAGAAGCTTGCTAGAAAAAAGACCACAAGTACCCCAAGAACAGATTACAGAAACAGAATACTTTATATATTGCTTAGAAGGAGTAGATGATAT